>Ga0172382_10001197_pt1 | contig 47144 bp, 41 predicted proteins | sample Leawel138RmetaG_FD_122245 | JGI IMG/M metagenome (GOLD analysis project Ga0172382, IMG submission 122245) | Leachate microbial communities from a municipal landfill in Southern Ontario, Canada - Leachate well 138R metaG | ecosystem: Engineered > Solid waste > Landfill > Unclassified | place... | reverse complement strand
GCTCGGACCTGGCGCTGTGGGGCAAGTGGTGCCGCCGCAACGGGGTAGCGGCCTGTGACGCTGACGCGGCGCTGGTGGCGTCCTGGGTCCGAGCGCTGGGCGGCATCGATCCGTCGCCCGAAGCGCCGCGGGCGATGGCGACGATCGAGCGCTACATCGTCAACGTGGGGTGGGCCTACCGGATGGCGGGGCTCGACGATCCGACAGCGACCCCGCTCGTCCGGCTCGAGAAGAAGGCCGCGCGCAAAGCGCTTGGGGTGAAGCAGCGTCAGGCCCGCGCGATCCGGTTCAAGGGCGAGATCTCCGACCTCGACAGCCCGGCCGCCGGCGTCTGCCTGGCCCATCTGGTGAAGGCCTGCCGGCGTGACGAGCTCGGCCTGCGCGACGAGGCGCTGCTGCGCGTGGCCTACGATACCGGCGCGCGCCGCTCCGAGCTGGTGGCGATCGATTGCGCGCATGTCGAGGGTCCGGACAGGGACGGCGCGGGCGCGCTGTTTATCCCTTCCTCGAAGACCGACAGGGAAGGGGAGGGAGCCTATGCCTACCTTGCCCCGCCGACGATGCGCGCGATCGCCGCCTGGCGCGAGAAGGCGAATATCCGCAGCGGTCCCCTGTTCCGGCGCGTCGAGACGCATTTTGATGGTTCGGTCGCCGCGGTCGGCTCCGCGCCGCTTCACCCCAACAGCGTGACGCTCATCTACCGGCGGCTGATCCGTGCGGCGTGGGAGAAGAAGCTCCTGGGGCCGATGTCTGAAGCCGAGCTCGAGCGCTGGCTCGCGGCGGTCTCGTCGCACTCGATCCGGGTCGGCGTCGCCCAGGACAATTTTGCGGCGGGTGAGGGCCTGCCGGCCATCATGCAGGCCTACCGCTGGCGCGATCCCAGGACGGTGATGCGCTATGGCGCACGCCTGGCGACGAAAAGCGGGGCGAGCGCGCGGTTGGCGAAGCGCTTTGCGGAATGAGCCATGATCGACGAGCGGGAGCCCAGTAGCAGAGAGGTAGTTCACCACCTCACATGGTCTCGGGTGAGATCCGGGGCAGACTATCGAGGGGGGGCGCGGTAGTCGCTGCGGGAAGGACGGCGGTACCGGGCGGACCGATTGGTCCGCTTCATGATCCTGAATTGGATAAGCGCACATTCGTCCTAAAAAGCCCGACACGGCCGGTACACGGCTCAATTTCTTGCGATTGACACCACCAGCGGCATCGACGCGCGCTTGCGGACGGTTGAACCGAGAGGGTCACCGGACGTTAATGTCCGGTGACTATAAGAAGGACGATACCACCCCGCACTGGACATGCCTGTCCAGGCCCAGCTTGAAAGTGCGGGGTATATCGCGTACATGAGAGTTGCAGGGAGACCTGTAAGGCGACTTGTCCCGACCGCGTGTTTGGCGAGCGCCGTGGCTACCCAGGGCCGCAAAGCCTTGGTTGCCGGCCACCACTCCCTCACTTTCTTCCTAGAGCCGCCTTCGGGCGGCTCTTTCGTTTACTAGAGGATTTCAATCCCGAAACTGTCGCGCAGGCCCTGCGCGTTGAGTTCCTCAGCGACAATCCATTTGCGCGCGTAGGCAACGACATCTGCGAGTTGGAGCAGTCGGGAGGCCGCGGAATCGAGCCGCACGATCCGGTTCACGCCGCGAAACCGGCCATCATCGAGGCGCGCGCGCTCCAGCTCGGCCATGAAGGCGGGATGGTCGTTGTGCTGGTTCACGTCGGTGATGATGTCGAGGTTCGCGATCGTGTTGCGCCCGAGGACCGAGCGGAACCGCTTGAGGCCGATCTTGACGGTTTCGACGACCGCCTGCGCGTAGAGTATGGGCGGATCGCCTTCCTGGGCCGCGAACTTCTGATTGGTCATGACGATGCGATCGCGCGGTGCAACGGCCCACAGCCTGTGCAGCAGCCCTTGCAGGTAGCCATCGTTAAGAGCGACCGCGTGTATCTCGTTGGCGTTGGGCTCAAGCAAGTCCGTAAAGCACTTGTCGAGCCGGCCTGCCTCGTTCGCCAGCACAAACACGGCGCCGAGATGGAACGGAGCGATGCCGGCCGTTCCATACTCGTCGATGAAGCATAGGATCTTCTTGTTAAGACGGACGGCCACTCAGCCCCCTTCCGCCGTGTTAGCGACGGCCCTCGGCCGCTTCCGCATTCCCCGTCCGGCGGCCGCCTTCCGCGCGGCACGCGCGCCTTCGGCCGCCTCCCGGAAGTCGGGCTCGATCTCCGCGAGTTTGTCGACCAGTCCCTGCAGGTCGTACTCGTTCGAAATCTTCCCACGGTGGGACGCCCGCCGCTCGATCCGCTTGACGAAGCCAGCTTCCTCGAGCTCGGCTACGTATCGCTGCACCTGCCGCTCACTCAGACCCAGACGGTGAGCGAGATCGGCCTTCTTGGGAAAGGGCTTGCGTCCGGCGTCCCACCAAAAATCGGCGAGCTGAATGAGCACCGCCAACTGCGTCGGGCTGAGGCAAAGCCGCCGCTGCGCGCGCAGCAGCAGCGACGGCAATATGCAAAACCCCAACGCGATCACCTTCTTGCCCCATTTGTCGGCGGACGTGCCATTCGTGCGAGCGCCCTTGGAGGGGGTTTTTTGGGGAGCGGTTTGGGTCTTGTCAGTCATGTTCGATCTCCATATCCTGCACATGTGCCGGAAATTGGAGCCGGACAAGAGCTAGCGACCAGTCATAGGTGTCCGGTAGGGACTGGTCAAGCATGTCTGGTAGGAGGAGGCGTCGCCGTCCTGACTTAAGAAGGACGCACGGAATCCAGACAAACGGGGAAGCGGATTAACCGAGTATCAAGACCACCGGTACTGCATGTCTGGTCGGTTTGCTCGAAAAAAATCTGCTCAGCAGCCGAATCGGATGATACGGGCCAATGCCCCGCCCGACATGCAGGGGCCTCGTGATCAGATGTCACTCCATTACATGAAGTTCCGGAAGTCGTAGACATTGTCGACGATGCTGGGGTTCTGCTGGAGGATGGACGCGAAGCGGCTCGAATAGACCAGCGAGACCGGAAGCTTCTTGTAGAGCGTGTTGTTGTTCCAATCCATCTTGGTGAGCCCGAGGATCCCAGCGCAGGTGTCGTGCCATCCCCCACTTCCCGAAAAGCGCCGGACCAGTATCGGCGACGGCACCGGCTTAAGCGAGCCTTCCTTGTAGACATCGCCATCGGGCTTTTTCAGGTGCACGCCCTTTACATTGCCCTGCGTCCACAACAGCGCCTCATCCTTCTCGATGGGAATGTAGGTTCCCCGTTCCACGGGATATCCATGGGCGGAAGGATTCTGCCGGCTATTGTACCAGATGCCTTTCCACTCCACGTCCTTGACGATCTGGACGAGCTCGACTTCGGTGCCGTCGCGGAAGCTGTCGAGAGCGCCCAATATCTCTTCTTCGCGAAAGGGTGTGTTCTTGTGGATGGTGACCTTGCGCGGTAGCCGGCCGGTATGGCCGCTCTGGTAGATATTCAGGCTCCGCGAGAGGACCGACTGCATCTCATAGTAGGAGAGATAGGGATTGTTACGGGCATCCTGCTCGAAGCCGTTCGCCCCGACGTCATAGGCCACGAAGTTGAAGCCCGTGCCGTCGGGATCGAAGATCTGGCTACAACAGGTGGTGAAGCTTGCCCCATCGGGGGTTGTCTTCATGGCGTAGCTGATGCCGACGAATGCCTCGTCGGCTGTAAGCCCGGTCAATTTCCAGGGCGCACCGCCCGCTTTCGCGAAGAGAGCGACGCTCAGACCCCACATCACATTGGCGCGGCAGGTGCGCTCGAAGCTCGACTGGCGCAGAATCTGGATCGGTATGTTAGAAGGCGCGCAGAACGCCTTCAGATAGTCGTGGAAGTCAAAATTCTCGCCCTCGAAGCACGCAGCCCATGCCGGCGGCAGGTAGAGCAGCACGACGTCGAACTCCGTCCGTAATCCTCGCAGAAGCGCGAGCGACTGAAACAGCTCGCGCGCAAGCTCGACCTTTGCGCCAGCGCTCGCGTGCGCGTCGAGTGAATCCGGAAGCGCGATCGTCGTGCGGTCGGTGGGCCCGACCAGCGGAGTGCGAAACACCTGCTGGAAGCCGGGATAGTCGGGATAGTAGTTGGTCGCCTGCCGCGCCCTTGCGGTGTTGCTCAGTTCGTCGATCACGCGGCCGACCTGCGCCATGTCGCGCTGCCGGGCGACGACGGCCAATCGCACTCGACCGGGAATGTTGAGCTTGAGGCTGAACGGGCCATGCGCGATGAGCCCGGCCAGAGGATGCCTGTGCGTTCGCCCCCCGGCGAAGAGCAGATCGGGTTCCGGCAGCCGCGAATAGCCTGCCAGGCGGCTTTCAAGCGCCGTCATCCCATGAGCCCCATCGAGAAGCCGGTTCGGCTGCCGAAAGTGAAGCTGGGATTGGCATCCCCCTCCAAGTCCCCGAACGCCGAGAGCCCGACGACCGCGCCTCGCTGCGCCGTGCCGGCGAGCACGCGAATCCACGCGGTCAGAATGCCGTCGAACTTTGCGTTCAGGCGGTCCTTGCGACGCTCATCCAGAAACTCGCGCGCCGCATCCCTTGCGCGAAACGGCCAAATCCAGATGTCGGGATCGACTAGCAGCCAGGTGGCACCGTTCTTCTGGGCGATCGAAATGCGAACTGCCTCCGCCCAGAACACCTTCTCCGGCGTGGGATGCTCGTCATCAACCGGCGCGAAGACGCCTGTGACTTGCCCGGTCAGCTTGCCGATCGCAGATGAGAGGGGCTGTAGCGGGCTGAGATCCTGCGCATGCGCGTCGGCGATCAGAATTGGTGAGTTGCCGCGCCGGCGGATTAGCAATGGACGGTCTCGCGAGAGTGCGGCCGCGATGCCTTCCTCCACGAAACCTTTGAGAGGAAGCGCATCGCCTGCGGTCAGATCGGAAGGCAGGTCCACGCCCTCGATTTTCGCGGCATGGCCCTTGAAAGCCTTCGCGATCGTGTCAGGGTCGCCCCAGCAGAGGATATTCGGTGCCTTGGTGACGAGGATCCTGCCCTCGGCTTCCGACCGAATGGTGCGCAACGAGGGCCAGTCGATATCCTCACGCGGCCGCACCAGGAGCGCCCGGCTCGGCAGGGCCGCGATCGGGAGCGCATTCAGGCGGAGCAACGGCGGGGCCGTCCCGGAAGTGGGCACGGCGATGCTGACGGCAGCCGGCAGTGACTTGCGGACCTTGGCATCGAGATCGGACGGCCGCGAGGGCACGTTCCGCCACATGCGCAGCATCAGCGCATCGAAAGTGTCGATCTCGACATACGCGGCGCGCGTGCCGGTGGAGGCCGCAGCCTCCATCAGCTCGCTGACGGCAGGCAGGACAGGCGCACCGCGCATTCCAGTCCAGAAGAGGCCATGAGGGAAAGGGTTGGGCCGCGCGAGCGCTCGCCGAAACAGGCTCATCACGCTCTCATCCCTGCCGCTGTAGCCGGCGACGATGAAGCCGAACCGACCCGCAGACGTCAGCATGCACTCTGCCAGCACCGCATCCTGCTGCGCAAGATCGGCGGAAAGGTTCTTTACGCTGTCGTAGCGAAAGTCGCCGTGAAGCTTGCAATAGATTGGCCATTCCTCGTTGGCTAAGGCTTGGTTGGCCGCCATTGAACCTTCGAGGTGGAAGGCGCTGATCGACCGGCCGCTCACCTCCGCCACTGCGCGCTCCACCACGCTGTCGAAGTTGGTAGTGAACACCATGCGCGTCAGGCCGCTCGCCAGCAGGGCACCCATGACCCGGTTCCCGGCGGTCAGCCTGACCTTGTCCTCGGCGAGGATGCCTCGAAGATAGCCGCGCTGGCGTTCGCGATCTGTACCGAAGATCTTCTCGAAGTAGGTGGTATATTCGTCGTCGGCCCACATCGGAGGAAAGCCGCGCGAGTCCATGAAGGCCTGGATCCGCGCCGTCACTGCCGGGAGCTGCATGTCCTGGCGGCTCACATCCTGATTTTCCTCGCGGCAGTAGTAGCGCCGCTTCAGATCCCAGATGATATCGGTCGCCGTGGGCAGACCGGACATGCGCGACGCGCCGGCGCCGAGGAACCAGCAAAAACTTTGGGGCCTCGCAACGAAACGGTCTGTCAGTTCCCCCTGATCCATCCGGCAGTTGTGCAGAAAACAACACGATAAAGCCAGAGTAGGTCGCGCCGGAATGAACAATCAGGGGAATGCTGGGCCCGCCTCTGCCACACCCGACCCTTCAGCTGATACACTCGCCGAAGATTGACCCTGCGACACTCCGGTATGGCGGCTGACCTGCTCGACTAAGCTAGCATTCGCGAGCGCTTGCCCAAACGTTGCGCTATTCCGCTGCCAATGCGAGAAGGACGGGCAGCCTGTTCAGATCGCCGTGTAAGGTCCCCATTACGCTCGACGAGGCCAGCCTGTCACGGATCGCACCCGCTCGAAAGGCGTCGGCTTCGGGTTTTTCACGGAACCCCACTCTGGGCGGGGATATTGCCTACGGCCATTCGGTCCAAGTGCCCGAGGATTGGACCCCGCCACTACGGCTTTACAGATCGCCGTCGGAACCCATCTGCAGCGTTCGAGTGCGCTCGTGAGATCGCGTGAAGGCGCGCAGCAGTCGCTCCATTCCATGAACGCTGCAGCTTGCCAAACTTGGGCAATCTGGACAATCGGTGCAATCGGCGTTATCTAGCTGCCATGGAGTCGATTATGACTAACGCTGCCCTGCGAACCGACGAAACGAAGCTGCACAGCCTGAGCGAGGGTGAGGTGCGCGCCGCGCTGGAGCACCACAATCCGAATGCTCCGGCCGAAAAGGTCCGGACGCTTGCGAAGATCATCGCCGCGGTGTCCGACGTCGTCGCTGAGCTGCCCGAAGCGAGCCGCCGGCAGCTGGCGCGCTCCAAAGCAGAGTTCCGCAATGCGCTCCTACACGCGACCGAACAGCGGGCCCAGAAGGGCCGGGCTCGCAAGCGACCCGCCGCGGACATCGAGACGAGCCGCGGTGCGGGGCTTGGAGCGTTGGTAAGCCTCGAAGAGGGGCGAGCGCGTGTCGATCGTTACGCGATCGCCAAGCCGCTCGAGAGCTGGGCTGGGCCGGTCGCGGGGGCCGGCGAGATCGAGGAGAGCCTCGGCATTCCGCGTTCGACGCTAAGCAACTGGCAAAAGCGAGGCGCCATCGTCGGCCTGTTGCGCGGCGAGCGCAAGCTCGCCTACCCGCTCGAGCAATTTGTCGATGCGCGGCCGCTCGAAGGGATTGCTGACGTCTTGCGGGTTGCCAGGGATGCGCGGGCGGCGTGGCTGTGGATGCGGCAAGCGCATGGCGCGCTCGAGGGGCGGTCGCCGCTCGAGGCCTTGCGGGGCGGAGACAGGGACACGGTGGTGCGCGTCGCCGAGCGCGACTTCGACTAAGGACGTGCGCCTCGATCCGGCGGCCGTTGCCGCGTATACCCGAAGTTTTGCACCCAAATCCTATTTGCGATCGACTCCCTGGGAGCATCGCGCGACGCCGCTCGGCATGGGCTTTGGCAGCACGCGCTTTGCTAGCCCCACCAGAGCGTTCAAGGTCCTCTACATCGCCGAGGATCTGCCGACGAGCATTGCCGAAGCTATCGTCCGCGATCGCTTCGAAGGCGCGTTCGATCGCGAACTGACACGCGGCGAACTCGCGGATTGGGGCGTATGTGAGGTGAGTTCCATCAAACCGCTGCGTGTTCTCGATTTGCGGGGTAGCGGCTGCTTCGACCTCGGTGTCTCGACCGACATCGTTGGCGCGAAAGCGCAGGATCTCGCCCGGATGTTCAGCCAGACGGTCTACGATACCACCGATCTCGACGGCATCCTCTATCGGTCCCGCCTGCGGCCGCGCAAGAACTGCGTCGCCGTCTACGACCGCGCGGTGAGCACCTCTTTGCAAGCAGGGTCCGTCTGCGAGCTCGAGCGGGTGGACACACTGGTCAAGTCGCTGCGGACCTTGAAGATCAAGCTCCTCGCCTGAGGTCAACCGGCCCGGCATCCGCGCCGGACAGGCTCTATGCCATGGGCGCGGGTGGGGACGCCCACCGTCTATTGATCGGGGCGTCCCGCACAAGTTCGTGTGGCCAGCGCCGTTCAGCGGAGCCGAACCGGGACATAGGTCGGGGGCTGACCGCGACGCTGCACGCGCAGCAGCAAAGCCTCGCGCGAGGCGCGCTTGGCCTCGTTGATCCGGGCTTCCAGGTCAGCGATCGTGCTGACCGGGCGATTGTTCGCCGAGAGCACGACGTCACCGCGACGAAGCCCCTTGCTCGCCGCGTCGGAGACAGGATCTACCCCGTCGATGACAAGACCTCTCGTGCCAAGTTCAAGTCCGAGTTGCCGCGCGATATCCGGGGTGAGGGGCTGGACCGACAGACCCAAAACATCTTCTGCCAGGGGATCGTCGCGATCCTCTGAGGGCCCTTCGAACCGATCGCCATCGGGACCGAGCCCGAAGTCCTGATCGGTCAATGATGCTTCATTCGGCCGCTCGTCGAGCGTCACACGCACGCTCATCCGCTTTCCGTCGCGGATCAACTCGATGGGCACGCGATCACCGGGGTTTCGGTTCGCAATGAGATAAGACAGCGACTGCCCTGGCGTGACTTCCTTGCCATCCACCTCGACGATGACGTCACCGGCCTTGATACCGGCCCTGGCGGCCGCTTTGCCGGGCTCGACCGACTGGACGAAGGCGCCGCGCCTCTCCGGCAGTCCAAGCGAATCGGCGAGGTCTTCCGCAACCGGCTGGATCTGCACGCCGAGATAACCGCGCTCGATAGACTGCCCGGCCTTGAGCTTTTCGATGATCGGCGCCGCGATCTCCGCCGGGATTGCGAAGCCGATGCCGACATTACCCCCATTCGGGGAGAAGATTGCGTTGTTGATGCCAATCACCTGGCCGTTCATGTCGAACATGGGGCCACCGGAATTACCACGATTGATCGAGGCATCCGTCTGAATGTAGCGGTCGTACGCGGTTCCCATGCCGGTATTGCGATAGACAGCCGAGATGATGCCGGCCGTGACGGTGCCGCCGAGACCAAACGGGTTGCCGATCGCGATGACCCAGTCGCCGACCCGCGCCGCGCGGGAATCGCCGAACTTCACGAAGGGCAGCGGTTTGCCAGCATTGATCTTGAGAACGGCGAGATCCGAAGCAGCGTCGCGGCCGATCAGCTTCGCGGCATACTCGGTGCCGTCCGGCATAGTGACGGTGATCGAATCCACCTCTGCCTGGCCGCCGCTCGCGGTGATCACGTGATTGTTGGTAACCACGTAGCCGTCGGCCGATATGATGAAACCGGAGCCGAGCGACTGCGCTTCGCGCGTTCTAGGTCCCAAGCGGCCACCGCCAAATAGGTCTTCGAAAGGTGTCCCGGCGAAAGGATTGAAGACTGGGACGCGAACCCGCTGGCGCGTCGAGATATTGACCACTGCGGGCGCGAGTTGCTCCGCCAACGAGGAAAAGCTTGTCGGCGCTCCGGCGCGGGGCACTATCGGAGCAATTCGGCTCGGCTCGTTCTGGGCAACCTGAGCTTCGGCCGGATGTCCTGTCGCAAGCGAAAGAGCACTGCCTCCCAGCAGCAGCGCAGCTGTGATCCCGTAAGTGTACCGCACGCGCTTCACCTCCGTTTCCTCCTTTCGAACGGCCGCTTCCTCCCGGAGGGGAGGAGACGGCGTTGATGAAGAGGCGATCGACGTGAGCCGCAGGCAACACTCGCCATCGGCGAGATCGTAAGCCGTGCAGGGCGATGGAGGGGACCAGGAAGCAGAATGGAGAACCACCTGCACCATGTGCAGTGGCCGGCGCGGGACAATTGGCTGAATTTAGCCCGCCATTGTTACTGATCCCATCCGGTCTGCAGTTCTCTCGTGCGCGCCTGGTCAACGCGCACCGTCCGTAGTACGGCCGTACAAGGCAATAGCGTCGATCGTCCCTCCATGGTTTGCGTGAGTGCCAATCGTATTCAAGCAAGCTGAATGCTGCGTGACCTTCGCCGTCCAGAATATGGCGTCAGGGGCCGCAATTGCCTTGAGCCTTTCTGAGGCGAGCCGAAGATCACGCGCTGAAAATGCGACGCATAGGCCTGAGTTCCCAGCGCGACGCGAAGCTGCAGCCGAAATTCGCTGTCCGCTATCAAAGGGCATTTTCGCATACATTTTCAAAGGTTGGTGGTCGGATTGCGGGAACGATCGAATGACCATCGCCGTTACACTGATGCAGTTCGCAACTGTAAGTCGAGAGCTATGGAGACCTATGATGCCCAGATTGACCTTGAAAAGGTCGGCGGGCACCACCTGGCTGTGGGTTGCCTTGCTGACTGCGATGTTCATGCTGGTCGTGGCGTGGTTCACCGATCCGCTCGGCTATGCCGAGCAGGCGAAACCGGCCCGAAACATGGCTTCGACCGAATGGACCGTTGCGCCGGATGGCCCGGCGGTGCCCGTTACTTTGCCGCAGGTTCGATTGAAGCCTGCTGGCGACGAGCCCGCAGCCCCGGCAAGCCCGCCGTCGCAATGACGGCGTCGGGAGGTCCCCTCTAACCTCTGTGAGGGGACCTCCTTTCCCGGCGGATGAACGCACCGTTCCGTGATCGACGGACCGACAAAGATTTCGGTAAATATTGGAGAAGGCAGCGGAACAGGTGAGGGTACTGCCAGCAGCGAACGGGCGCTTGCATCTTGACCGCGGCCGCCGGGGTTCCTCATCCTAGGCCCGATGAGGACACGATCACGTCGATGGAGCTTTGTCGGACGTTGGCTGCTCGTATGTGCGAGCATCGCAGCGCTGATGCTGTTATGGCATTATCTGTCGAACAGATCCTGGCGCCCGGAAGCCTCCTCGGAAACGCAGCGCCTGGTCACCCCGCGTGGTGAGCTGGCGGCAGACGAGCGATCTACGATCGAGCTCTTCGAGAAATCAAGAGGATCAGTCGTCTATATCTCCACCTCGCAACTGGTCCAGGACGTCTGGTCCCGCAACATCTTCTCCATACCGCGCGGAACTGGCTCCGGGTTCATCTGGGACTCGGTAGGTCACGTAGTCACCAACTTCCACGTCATTCAGGGCGCGTCGGAAGCGACGGTGCTGCTTGCAGATGGGCGCAAGTACAGGGCGGTCCTGGTGGGTGCGAGCCCGCAGCACGATATCGCTCTCTTAAGGATCGGCGTCGGATTTCGTCGTCCGTCTCCGGTGCCGATCGGAACGAGCACGGATCTAAAGGTGGGCCAGAAGGTCTTTGCGATCGGTAATCCCTTCGGTCTCGATTGGACACTGACGACCGGCATAGTCTCGGCGCTGGATCGATCGCTGCCCAGTCAGAATGGTGGGCCGGACATCGAGCACCTGATTCAGACCGACGCGGCCATAAACCCGGGCAACTCGGGAGGGCCGCTGCTCGACTCCAGCGGTCGCCTTATCGGCATCAACACAGCCATTTACAGCCCGTCCGGTGCGTCAGCCGGGATCGGCTTCGCCGTGCCGGTGGACACGGTCATGCGGGTCATCCCGCAGCTGTTGAAGAATGGCAGATACATTCGTCCTTCGCTGGGCATCGTGGCCGATGAGCAAGTCAACAGCCGCCTAGAGGAGTTGTCAAGCCGCGAAGGAGTCTTCGTGCTTGCTGTGCAGCCCGGCTCTGCTGCGGCCAAGGCGGGGATGGTTGGTGTCAGAACAGGACCTGACGGCATTACGCCCGGGGACCTCCTCACCGCTGTCGACGGGAAAAAGGTTGCGAGCCTCGGCGAGTTGCTCGCGCGCCTGGATGACTATTCCGTCGGCGAGCGGGTGCGGGTCACGTTGCAAAGAGGCGACGTTACGCGTGATGTGACAGTCGAGCTGCAGCCGGGGGATTAGGTCGGCAGAGTGGCCCACCCACTATCGCGCAGCTGCCGCGGGACCGAACGAACGAAGAGGGGGCCGGCGGATTGGATGCCGGCCCCCAGTTGATGGAGAGACGTTTGTCATGTGGCCGCCGGCGCAGCTGCCGCGCCATGACGGCGTGGTTCTCCCTTGCCGCGTGGCCGAAGCCTGAAGGCAAGGGCAACGAGAACAACGCCCGCGATGATCGCCCAAGCCGCGATAAGCCACGCGACGGACAGGATGCTGGTGAGCGGATCGAGATACAGCAGCGTGAGAACGGCCAGACCCAGCAGGATCGATAGCAATCCCGAAAGCCCAAGCAGCCACTCGCGCTTGATCGCCTTGCGCAGCCGATAAGCTGCAACCATTTCGATCGCGCCGGTGCTGATCGCCCATGCGCTGAGGACGACGAGGGTCGCCAGCGCGTAGCTCACCGTGAACGCGTATGGCATCAGCACGAACAGGACTGCGGCGGCGATGCCAAGCACACCCCGCAGTACTGACATCAGCCAGCGATCGGCCCTGTTCGCCGCGCCGCGCACGCCAGCGATGAGCGAGAGCAAGCCGTCTACACCTGCATAGGCGGCGAACACGATCGTGAATGCGAACAGTGCGTTCACCGGAAACAGCATCGCGACGATACCCAGCGCCAGCGCAAGGGCGCCGCGCAGAAGCAGCCAGCCCCAGTTGCGCTGGAGCAGGCATTCGCCTGCGATGCGGTCGAGGTCTGAAGTCGCGTTCATCTCCCCCTCCTTACTCCCGCCGCTGTCCCATGAAGGTCAGCAGCAGCTGGAAGAGGTTGATGAGATTGAGGTACAGCGACAGGGCGCCGATGATCGACATCTTGGAAATCGTCTCGGTGCCGACATGGACCGCATACTCATTCTTCAGGCGCTGAGTGTCCCAGGCAGTGAGGCCGGTGAACACGAGGATGCCCGCAATCGAGAAGACGATCTGAAGCGTGCTCGAGGCGAGGAAGATGTTGACGATGCTCGCGATCACGACCGCGATGAGACCGACCATGAGCACGCTCGTCCAGCGCGACAGGTCAGTCGATGTCGTATAGCCCCACAGGCTCATCGCCAGGAACACCGCAGCAGCGGTGAAGAAGGCGAGGGCGATGCTCTCGCCGGTGAAGACGAGGAATATGCTCGCCATCGAGACGCCCATCACCGCTGCGAAGACGTAAAACGCGGTGCGGGCCATTGCGGCGGTCATCTGATGCAGGCCGAATGACAGCAGGAGCACGAAAGCCAAGGGAGCGAAAATCGCGACCCACTTCAGAGGTGTGTTGAAGATCGGCTCATAAAGCGCGGGGGTCATCGCCACGCCAAGCGCCACGAGTCCGGTCAGGAGCAAGCCAAGCCCCATGTGCGTGTAAATTCCAAGCATGTAGCGTCGCAGGCCGGCATCGAATTCCACGGCACGCGACGTGGGAAGCGAAGTACGCATCCTACCGAATGATGTTGCCATGTCCTTCCTCCATTGGGAGAACTTGCCAGCAGAAGCGTGCGGCTGTGCGATGCAGCCGCACGCTCTGCCTCAATGCGTGGTAATCGGGATCCGACGGCGGCTTTCGATCGCAGTGGCTGATCGAGGCAGCACGACGTTGAGCACGCCCTTCTTGAAGGTGGCGCTCACCTTGTCCTCCTCGATACCGCTCGGCAGGCGGATGTGCCGCTCGAAGCGGCCATAGCTGCGCTCCGAATAGCCGCGCTCCTTGTCGTCGACCTCCGACCTCTTCTCGCCGCGAATAGACAAGACACCGTCGTCGATCGACACGTCGACATCCTTCTCATCGAGACCCGGAAGTTCGGCGGTCACACGAACTTCCTTCTCGCTTTCGGATAATTCGACATGGGGCCATTCGTGGCCCGCGCCGAAGCCGTTGAGCGCCGGCACGCCAATGCCGCGAAAGATGTCGTCGAATACCCGGTTCACTTCCCGATGGAGCGATAGCAGCGGGTGATCTCCGGCCGAGCTCACCCGGACCGGAACCTGGTTTTCCTGCTTGCCCCAGGGGATCAAGTCACGAAGGGCCATTTTAACTTCTTCCTCCTTTCCAATCAGCATCAATGGCCATGGCGTACCGGCCGCGCCGCCGCGCGCCGGTAAGCCCAGGTGATGTTGGCGTCAGGCTGCCTGGCGCTCTTCGAGCTTCGGCGCGTTGCCGCTGGCTTCGTCAGGCGAAGCCGAAATCTCGATGCGCCGCGGCTTCATCGCCTCTGGCACCACGCGCTGCAGCTGGATCGTCAGGAGGCCATTTTCGAAACCTGCGGAATTGACCTCAACGAAATCGGCAAGCTGGAAGCGGCGCTCGAAGGACCGCGTGGCAATACCACGATGCACGTAGTTGCCGCCGTCCTCGTTGTTGGCCTTGCGGCCGGACACCGTCAGCAGATTCTGCTGCGCCACCACCTCGATCTCGTCGGGACGGAAGCCCGCGACCGCAAGCATGATCCGGTAGGACTCATCGCTGTCCTTCACGATGTCGAAGGGGGGATAGCTGTCGGCATCGCCGCGCGCGCCTGCCTCGAGCAGATCGAACAGGCGGTCGAAGCCGACGGTGGAACGCCGATACGGCGTAAAGTCAAAGTTAGTTCTCATTTTCCAAATCCTCCGTTTGAAGCAATTTGGGCATGAGTTGCGCCGGAAATGAGAGCGGCGCCCTCTATGTCCCGCCGGACCCGGATCTCGGCATCCGGCGAAATTGAGTTAGGTCGAGAGTAACTCCCTTCAAGAGGATCGGATTGAAAATTTTGAGCTGTGGGCTGCGCCGGATTCCGAAGCGCTATGATTCGGATCTATTCACGAACGCAGCGGGTGAAGCGGCGCGCCGCAGAGCGCTCAACAGGTGCTATTTTATCGGGCACGGCGTGACGAGCGCCGTTTGACGAAGATGTAGTATGGCGCCATCAGGCCGCAGGGATGCTCTGTGGCTCCTGTCCGGCAATCAAGGATGATCTGCCCACCACCTGGATCATCGTCGACATTGCCGCCTCGGCCACTCGCAGCCAGGTTGCCTGCCTGCCGCGCGCATAGGCTCGCCGCGACAGCTCGCGAAATCGAGTTTCGTTACTCAGCACGTCGGTCACGGTCTGAGCTAAGCTGGCTGCATCGCCAAAGTCGATAAGCAAACCAGCCCCTTCCGAAAGAATCTCTCGGGCGTGAACATAGGGTGTGGAAACAACCACCTTGCCGAGCCCGACGGCATAGGCGAGCGTGCCCGAAGTGATCTGGTCCGGATTTGTGTAGGGCGTGACGTATATGTCCGAGGCCTGGAGATAGTCGACAAGCCGATCGTTTTCGACATAGCGGTCGATAAACTCCACGTGCTTCTCGAGCCCGTGCCGCTTCACCATGTCCTGAAGCCGACGACGATAGGTTTCGCCTTCGGCCGCAAGGAGATTGGGGTGCGTGGCGCCGAGCACAACGTAAAGCACGTCGGGTACTTCGCGAGCGATTGCCGGAAGCGCCTCGATCATGAGTTCGATTCCTTTGCTTGGTGAAAGCAGTCCGAAACTCAGGATGACAGTCCGACCAGCCCAGCCAAAAGCCTGCTTCCATGGCGCGGATCGTGTGAGCGGGCGATCGGGAACGCCGTGCGGGATCACATGGATGGACCTGGAGTTGACGCCGTAAGCCTCGGCAAGGATGCGCCGCCCTTGCTCAACCATGACGATCGAAGCGGAAACACGCTCCAGCAGCGCGGCAGTGACACGGCGTTGCCTCGCGTCCGGCCGTTCGAGCACGGTGTGGAGCGTTGCTATTACCGGAAGGCGAACACGTTCGAGAAGGGCGAGGAGATGCTCGCCCGCCGGTCCGCCAAAGATGCCATACTCGTGCTGCACCCAGAGGAGGCTTGCGCCACTCGCGTTGATGCGGTCTGCTGCGAGCAAATAGTCCTCAGTGGCGTCTTCCCGCAGTTCGAACGAAACCGGGGGTGCGCTCGCGCCGTTCGCATTTTTCGCCATGGCATAGATATCGACCTGCAGATCGGGAAAGGCCTGCTGCAGCGCATTGGCCGTGTCGGCGGTGAAGGTCGCGATGCCGCACCGGCGGGGAGGGTAGTTCCCAAGTAGAGCGATATGGCCGATGTTGGTTTGCGGCGCCGTTGCTCGTCGCGCGGCGCCGACTGCGGGGAGGGCGACCCTATCTATCGAGCCGGTCTGCAGCGCGACCAACGCGGCGGCGGCCCCGCCTGGGGGTGGATGCATCGGCATTCTCCCTTGGCGAGAGAACGTGCGGATCACCCTAGCGCTTCGTCTCGCTGCGGCCGCTACGCCGGAAGGCAAGCGGCAAAAGGCGAGTCATAGGGGCAAATTACGGAGCGGCGCTGATCTATCTCAGCCACAAAATTGTCAGCAGGCGTAGATTGACTCCACGAGTCGACACCCCAGATAAACTCCACCGGAGTGGCAGCCAGATGGCGGAATTGGGCCAGTCCCGGTCTTGGCGCGCTCAGCAAGCGCCGGCGGACAGCTGTTTATTGCCCGCACCGGAAGCGCGAAGTACGTCCTGGCAGCTCGGCTCCGTCGATGGTGTAATAGACTTTAGGCCACACGGCTCGCGGGCTGCACTGACCCCCCGCCTACCTGCGAGCCGTCGCGCCGGGCAGCGTCATGCTGACGATTCTCGCGTCGTGTTGCCCGGCGCACTGGGTTCGGTGGGTTGCCGACACCGTGCGGTTGCCAGCTTTCCGCCTTGAGTCCATGCCAACGAGGCGGGCCGCCGAGTGCCCGCAGGCACCTTGCGTTCGGACGGGCTGAACATAATCGGTGAGAGGGAGTGCTTTCCAGCACCCGATTTTCGTCAGTGGCTCCCATGCGGGTGAAAATCACATCGGCAGCATTACATCCACCCGCTCCTGCTTTGACTGCCGCCGATTTGCCATGGACGACGCTCTTGTTCAGACATTCTTCCTGATTGGGGCAGCATTCGTCGCTGTTGCCCTGCTTGCGAGGCTGCGCTTGTCTCCGATCGTCGGATACTTAGCCGCCGGCCTTGTTCTGGGGCCTTATGGCGCTGCCGCCGTTTCTGACGGGGAAGGTACCCATCTGTTCGGAGAACTTGGCGTCGCCCTGCTGATGTTCGTAATCGGCCTCGAGTTCTCGATGCCGCGTCTCATTGCCGCCGGCGGGGCTATGTTGCGGCTTGGAGCGGGAACAGTCGGCCTGACAACGGCTGCAATCGCCGCGGTAGCCTATCTGCTGCTGGCAATCCCCATCGGCCAAGCCGCACTCATCGGCGGCGCGATCGCGATGTCCTCGACCGCCATCATTCAGAAGCATCTCGTCGACCATGATGAAGTATCCAGTCGCCACGGTGTGGCGAGCACGGCCATAGTGCTGTTCGAGGACCTGATCGCGCTTGTGATCCTCGCCTTGATCGCGGCGCTTCATACCGGTGGGGAAGGCAAGCCGGAGCTGGCGGGCGTTCTTCTGCGGATGGGCATCAGCTTCGTCGCATTTGCCGGTGTTGCGCTGTTGGCGCGGCGCACATTGGGCCGCCTGCTCGAGACGGTGGCGCGATCGAGACTGAACGAAGCATTCCTACTTGGAGTGCTGACGCTGATCCTAGGGGCTTCATTGACCGCCCAATGGATTGGGCTATCCTTACCGATCGGCGCCTTTGTCGTGGGCATGATCGTGGGCGAGAGCGACTTTCGCCATCAGCTTGAGGACGAAATTCGTCCCTTTCGCGACCTCCTTGTCGGCATCTTCTTCATCACCGTTGGGATGTCGGTGGACTGGTCGCAAATTCTTGCGCGGCCTGGCACCACGGCGGGTATTCTGATCGGGATCGTCGCAATCAAGTTTCTCGTGGTTTTCGCTGTTGCGCGCTCCTCAGCAATGGGAGGTCGCAGCGCGATCAAGACCGGATTTCTGCTCGCACATTCCGGCGAACTTGGCCTGTTGATCATAGGGCGATCGCTGGAATCGGCCATACTGCCGCCAGAGGTGGGCCAGCCGGTTCTCGGTGCGATCGCAGCCAGCATGCTGCTTGGCCCAATCTTCGCCCAATTCAGCGACCGCCTCGCCTCGATCTCGCCCACGGCGGCTTTGCGAGACCGGGCAGCGCAGCAGGAAGCCTCGGTTCGCGCCTCCAGCGAGTATCTCGATGGCCACGTGATCCTGGCCGGATGCGGTCCTGTGGGACGACTTGTGGCGATTACCTTAGAGGCAAACGAGGTTCCGTATATTGCGATCGAGCGCGATATCGAACGTCTTCGGCGAGCGCAAAACGATGGCCACAAGGTCGTCTTTGGCGACGCCACTCGGGCGGGAATCTTGAAAGCGGCAGGCATCGAGCGAGCAGCTGCAATCGTGATCCTAATCAACAACTGGCACCGCTCCGTCCGGCTCATAAGGGAGGCAAAGCATCTGAACCCCAACATCCAGGTCATCGCGAGCCTTCGTGACGACACACATCTCGGCGCGTTAGCGCAGGCCGGGGCTTCTCATGTTTTTCCCGAGAACTATGCCGCAGGGCTCGGACTGGCGGCGCAGGCCCTCATCTCCATTGGGGTGCCCCCAGGGGAGGCGATGGACAAGATTCGATCCATCCGTGCCGAACTCACCCCCGAACTCCGTCTCCTGCCGAGCTGACCGACCGGGTAGCCTAGCGACCGGATCGAAACGGTGGCGACATAGCGGCTGTGGGCGAAGCGATATTGCCAGGCATTTGGCGCTCGACCACCGGTCCAAGTAGCGCGCAGGCGCGCGCTGTAACGAGGCGTAATTTGATATAGGGCGTCTCTCGACGTGAGAAGGGGTGTGGGACCTCTTCCGCGCGCCGAAGCTCGACCTATATTCGCATTCGATCCCTGCGAAGTGCAGCGGCTCCTGCGCTCGCGATCCAGACAACACGCAAGTGACCCGATGCGCCTTTTGCTGATGGTACTGTCGATGATTCCCGCTGTGATGGCCGCTGGCGCGACTTGTGTCGCCGAGGCTCGCGAAGCGCCGAGCCCGGCCACGGCCAGCTCACCTCCCGCTACGGTTACCGACCTGGTGAGAAAGGTCGAGATTCCTTACGCCGAGTTTACCCTTGCAAACGGTTTGCGCGTTCTCGTGCACGAAGACCGCAAAGCTCCGGTCGTGGCGGTGTCGGTCTGGTACAACGTCGGCTCCAAGGACGAGCCGCCCGGCCGGACGGGATTCGCGCATTTGTTCGAACATTTGATGTTCAACGGCTCGGAGAACGCACCGGGCGACTACTTCGAGCCACTGCGCCAGGTGGGAGCGACAGACTTCAACGGGACCACATGGTTCGACCGCACGAACTATTTCCAAACGGTTCCTCGACCCGCCCTCGAGCGAGTGCTCTTCCTGGAGAGCGACCGCATGGGCCATCTCCTGGGCGCCGTCAGCCAGCAAACGCTCACCAATCAGGTCGGCGTCGTTCAGAATGAGAAGCGGCAAGGCGACAACCAGCCGTTCGGACTGGTCGAGTATGCGCAGCTCGCCGCCCTGTTTCCTGAAGGCCATCCTTACCGTCACGCCACAATCGGCTCGATGGCCGATCTCGACGCAGCCACGCTTGAGGACGTGAGGTTGTGGTTCCGCGCCAAGTATGGGCCGAACAACGCTGTGCTTGTGCTCGCCGGCGACGTATCTCCGGCCGAGGCCCGGCCGCTGGTAGAAAAGTATTTCGGGCATATTCCCCGCGGGCCCGCAAACCGCCCCGCCTTGGCATCGGTGCCGACCCTACCGGCGCCCGTGTCCGAGGTGATGAAGGACCGAGTGGCCAATACTCGGCTGTACCGGAACTGGGCCGTTCCGGGCCTGCTCGATTCCGAGAGCGTAGCGTTGACGGTGGCCGCTGGTGTCCTGGGCGGCTTGTCGAGCTCTCGCCTCGACAACGAGCTCGTGCGCCGGGACCAGACGGCGGTGCGGGTGTCGGCCGAGAACCAGCCCTTTCACCGGGTCGGGATCTTCGAGGTGAAGGTCGACGTGAAGCCCGGGGTGGACGCCGGCGCGGTCGCTCGGCGGTTGGACGCGATCATCGCCGAGCTGATCGCCAAGGGGCCGACCGAGGATGAGGTCCGCCGGGTCGTTATGAGAGAAGTCGCAGGACGCATCCGAGGGCTCGAACAGGTTGGCGGGTTTGGCGGCAAGGCCACGGCGCTCGCGGAGGGAGCGCTCTACGCGGGGGATCCCGAGTTCTACCGCAAGCGGCTCCTGGCGCTCGGCAGCGTGACGCCTGCCGATGTCCAGCGAGCCCTGCAAAAGTGGCTCACGCGCCCGGTCTATTCGCTCTCCGTCATGCCTGGAGAGCGGGGACCTTATGAAGAGGCGGCTGCGACGCGCGCGAGCGAGCCCACAACTCCCCGCCAAGCCTCCGCCGACGGTTCCGGCAGGGCCGCTACTGCCACATCGGCGGATTCGATGACCCTGCGCGTCCGCACACCGCCGCCGGTTGGTCAGATCGCAGACCTCGATTTCCCCGAGGTGGAGCGGGCACGCCTCTCCAACGGCATCGAGGTGGTGTACGCCCGGCGCGATACCGTGCCGGTGATCCGCCTGGCCGCCGAGTTCAACGCCGGCGTCGCGGCGGACCCGGCGAGCGCTCCCGGAACTCAGCTCTTGATGCTCCGCCTGCTCCCCGAAGGCACGACCAGCCGCAGCTCGGGGCAGATCGCCGAGGAGCAGGAGCGGCTCGGCGCTGAAATACAGTCGGTGGTGTCGCGGGATCGTTCGGCGGTGCTGATGACAGCGCTGACGCCGAACCTTGGTCCGTCGCTGGACCTCTTCGCTGATATCATACGCAATCCGGCCTTCGCGCCTACAGAGGTGGAGCGCCTGCGAGCCCAGCAGCTCGCTCTGATCGCCGAGGAGCTCACCCAGCCGGCAGGATTGGCGCAGCGCGCGCTTCCGCCACTGATCTACGGACGCGTGCATCCCTATGGACATCCGCCCTCCGGCACGGGACGTCCAGCGTCTATCAAGGCTGTCCAGCGTGAAGACCTGATCCGAATCCATCAGACCTGGATTCGACCCGATACGGCGACGATCTTTGCCGTCGGCGACATCCCGCTCTCGAGTTTGATCGCGGAGCTGGAGCGCCGCTTCGGCGACTGGCGCTCGCCCGCCTTGCCGAAAGGGGAGAAGCGCTTCGCCGTCGAGCCTCCCGCGGCGAAGGCGCGGATCGTGCTGTTGGACCGGCCGCAATCGCCGCAGTCCTACATTTACGCCGGCCTGGTGCTTCCCGTCCGCGGCAGCGACGACACGCTGAATCTTCGGGCCGCCAACGAGGTGCTAGGGGGCAATTTCCTCTCCCGCATCAACATGGACCTGAGGGAGACCAAAGGCTGGTCCTATGGTGCCCGGAGCAGCGTAGATCTTCTCGAGGACCGATCGACGCTTCTGCTGATCGCCCCGGTTCAGGCAGACAAGACCGGAGCCGCCGTGCAGGCCTTGATTGATCATGTCCGCGAGCTGGTAGGCGGCAAGGGGATCATGCCGGTCGAGCTGCAACGGGTGATCAACGCCAACACGCGCCAGCTTGCCGGCCAGTTCGAGACCTCCGCGGCCGTCCTCGGCGCGCTGCGGAGCAATGCTCTCTATCGCCGGCCTGACGATTACTGGGAAAAGGTCGCGGGCCGCTATCGCACCATGTCCGCGCAGCAGCTCGATGCGGCGGCGCGCGCCGCGATCGTCCCCGCCCGGATCGTCTGGGTGGTCGTGGGCGACGCTTCCAAGGTCCGGGATCAGTTCGCAGCACTGGGGTTGCCGGTAGAGCTTGGCCAGCCGGAATAGGTCGGTGCCGAAGCACCGCCGGCGATCCCCGTCGCCGACGCGATAATGTCCGAGCGGAGGTCGCGTGCGCCCCTTCGGCGAGCAGCTTAGTTCGCGAACGCTACGCGTACTGCGCGGCGCCCATCCAACCTGCGAGATGGCGGCCGTGCACTAAGGAACGGTCTCCTCTCCCGCATGCTCGACGCCAACCAGGAGTTCATCTCGCACGAGCGCAAGACAGCACTTGTTGAGATTCTCCGCGGCCGCAGCAGTCGGAGCTTCGGTGTAGCAGCGCAGCTCTGGCGCGTTGCCTGACGCGCGCAGATGGATCACGACCTGGCGATCGAAGGTCACGCGCAGACCATCGGTCGTATCGATCGCGATCGGGCGGCCTGCGAGTGGGCCGAAGTAGCCCTCGAGCCGGGCAAGCCGATCCTTGGTGGACCCCTCCAGGAGCCTCGCCATCATACGACCGCTTTGCTCTGGCGGCACGTCTGAAAGACGGTCGCTGAAGGTTGCGCGGGGCGGCAGTGAGGAGACAAGCCCTGCGACACTGCCGTTACGGGCGCTTGCAAGGACAGCCAGGATGGGGAGGAGCGCGTCGCGCGTCGGCAGCGCCTCCAGGTGCGCCGAACCACTGACGACTGGACTGCCGAGAATAACCCCTCCGTTGGCCTCGTAACCGCAGATGATCGTACCAGGCTGTGCCTGCGCTTCCTCTTCCATCGCGGCGATCACGTAAGGGGAGCCGATCCGCGTCCGGCGAACCTTGGGAAAGGCACCGCAAAGCTCGACTGCGGTGTTGCTGCTCACAGGCGTTACGACACAATTTGCCCCGAGCTCGCGGGCGCAGAGGAGGGCGGTTATGTCGCCGCGGAGCCAGGCGCCTTTGTTGTCGGCGAGGAGAGGGCGGTCCGAATCCCCATCGGTCGAGGCGATGGCGTCGACGGCATGCGTCTGTGCCCAGTCCCGCGCGAGCGCCATGTCCTCCGGGCGAATTGCTTCGGTGTCTACCGGGACGAAGCTGTCGGAGCGGCCGAAGGGAATGACGGTGCTCCCCAGAGCCTCGAGAGCTTCAACGACGATGTCCCGGCCGACCGCGGAATGCTGGTACACTCCCACGGTCATTCCGCGCAGTGCGTCCGGTCCGAAGAAGCGCGCATAGCGATCGAGATAGTCTGTCGCCACGTCGACCGCAGCCGGCAAATCGGCGGCGTCACGCAGAGCGCCCGCGGTGTCGAACTGGTCAGGGCACAGGGCAACTGCCTGGTCGAGGATGCCAGCCTCGTCCGACTTCAGCACCTCGCAATGCGGTCGATAGAACTTGATGCCGTTCCGGTCGGCAGGGATGTGACTCCCTGTAACCATTAGCGAGGGGATCTGCTGTCGGAAGGCGTAATAGGCGAGTGCGGGAGTTGGCACATGGCCGCAAAACACGACCTCACCCCCAGCTTCATGCACGGCCGCAGCGCAGGCGCGCAGAATCCGCGGCGTGCTTGGCCGCAAGTCGCCCGCGATCGCGACGCGGGTTCCGCTGGAGAAATCGCCGATCGTGCGAAGATATTGCAGAAAGGCGCTCGTGTAGGCGAAACAGAGCTGGTCGGTCATGGCCGAGACAAGCCCCCGAACGCCGCTGGTGCCGAAAGGCACGCCGCTTTCCGCCATGAGCTCGCGGACCGATGCACGCTGCAGGTCAGGCATCGCAATCCTCCTCGACATCTCCGTGCCGAGCAGTTGGGTCTGCCGGGCCAGCACCTGGCGGAGCAAGTGATGCGAGCAATGCGCGGGCATCGAGCGTGGCGAAATGGACCGACTTGTCGGCGACGCCATATGGCATGAGGATCCGGTCTTCGTGGGCGAGGGCACCGCAGGTATAGACCACGTTGGGGACATAGCCCCTGCCGCGAGCCTCGCCAGGGGACAGGATCGGCACCGGGGACCGGCCGATGATCCGTCTGGGATCATCCTTGTCGAGGAGCATCGCGCCGATCGAGTATTTGCGCATCGGCCCCACGCCGTGGGTCAGAACCAGCCAGCCTTCGTCAAGCTCGATCGGGGAACCGCAGTTGCCGATCTGGACGAGTTCCCAGCTGTACTCTGGTCTGGCAATGAGTTCGCTGGTTTCCCACCGGTAGAGGTCGCGGGATCGGAGCAGGAATAGATTCTCATTGTCCTGCCGCCCGATCATCAGGAAATCTCCGCCCACCTTGCGGGGAAAAAGCGCCATGCCCTTATTCCGGGCGGCATTGCCCGTCAGAGGCCGCAGTTCGAACGTCTCAAAGTCGCGGGTCGAGAGCAATTCGGACGCGACCGCATCTCCACTATAGGCCGTATAGGTGCCATAGTACCAGGCGTCGCCATGCTCGGATGTGAAGCGCACAAGCCGTAGATCTTCGAGCCCCTTGCCCTGAGCTGGCGTCGAGGGGAAGAGCACCATCTCGTCGAGACTGGTGTTGCGCGTGCGGCGCCGGAAGCGAACGGCGCCATCTGTGCCCGTGTCGGGTTTCGCGGCAAAGGCAAATTTGGCCTCGGGCAGCAGTTGCGGTGTGCCGTCGGCGCTCAGTATGCCTTCACGAAAGCTGATCGAAGAATAGTGTCCTTCGCCAACGCCCCGCAGCGACAGAACGAAGCGGAGGTCGCCCGGCTGCAAACCCGACTGGTCCGGGTGAGGCACGATACTAGGGTTCATCAGGGCGGCGGCCTCAAACGCATATTCGTGGCAGAAATAGGCGCCGATCAGCTCTCGCTGCGCAGGGTTCAGCTCGTCATTGAGGCCGATCTCCCGCGCGACTTGCTCGTACCGGTCCTCGAAGACCGACCGAAGCTCGCGGTGCCTGTCGCCAAAGTCGTCGAGAAGCAGCGAAAGCTCGGCCTCGACGCTGCGCCTGTCGAGAGAGCGCACGCCCGCGACAATACGCTCGGCGCGGTGATTGCGCACCGGATCGAGGCCGTTCGGCTCGGGTGCGATTTGCAGCGGACGCACCACCACGCGCTCTTCGTTGGGGAGGAGCTGCAGGGGAAGCGATCGAATCAGCTGCATGCTGCGGCCTCAACGCTGTCATTGCCCGCCACTGCGGTTGGGCCGAGCTCGCCGCGACTTGCCGCGCGATAGCGCAGGGCAGCAAGCGCCGCGAACTGATAGGCCAGTATGGACTCCGCACCTTGGTTGAGATTGACCCGATCAACCTGCAATCCGTCATAGCAGCCGCCATCAGGGGTGGCGAGGCGCAGGCCGAGATCGTTGCTTCCCAGATACCAGGCGAAGGCCTTCTCAGCCTCCTCGAGCCAGTGCCTTTGGCCGGTGGCGGCGTAAGCCGTAGCACAGGCATCCATGGTCGCCCAGGCTTCGAGCGGCTGCTGGTCGAACGGTTTGGGACTGAGATAGTGATGTCCGAAGCTCTCCGTACCGACCGGTCGGAAGTGACCCGCCGGGGCGGTTTGACAACGCACGAGCCAAGTGAGCGCGGCGAGCGCCTCATCGCGCATATCCTTGCGTTCGAACGTCGCCGCCGCGCGAAGGAGCGCTTCCGGGAGGCGGGCGTTGTCATAGGCAAGCACGCGTTCGAACCACACCCAGTCGTCGCGGCGTTCGGAGCGCAGGCGCTCAAGCAGACGTCCCGAGAATATCTCCAGCAGCCGGCGTGCGGGACGGTGACCGGGATAAACGGCAAGCCAGTCGGCAAGACCCAACGCCGCAAAGGCCTCGGCGCGTGGGCTTTCGAGAAAGCTGCTCTCGGCCATGACTTTGTCGGCGAGCGCCGTCGCCCAAAGCTTCAGGCCGTGATCGCGGGTAACGCGGACCGTTCGGCCGAGCGCCCAGAGACCGCGGCCGAAGCTGTCCTGCGATCCTTCGGTTTCCAGCCAGTGCCGGTCATAGTCCATGAAGTTGCGGAAGCGCCCCGCCGCCTCGTCCCAGGCATAGTCGACGAAGGAGGCGTATATCTTCGCCAGATCGGCCGGCCTGCTGTCGACGAGGCCTTCCGCGTCAAATTCGGCGGCCAGCATGAGGGCGCGAGCGTTGTCGTCGAGACAGTAGCCATGGCGCCGGTCGGCAACGGTCGAGCGGCTGTGCTGGAGCATGCCGCAGCCGTCCGTCATGCGCGCCACGGCCGCCATATTCGGCTCGGGTGCCGGCGGAGCGGCCGTCCGAAGGCGAACCAACCCTTGCGCTTGGCGTTCGCTCAGCCGCGCTTGCGCGAACAGGGCGATATAACTCTCTGCCACGACAGGCCAGGTCATCGACCGTCCCGCCTGATAGGCATTGCGCCGCAGCCGGTCGCGCCGCCGACTGTCGGTGAGCAAGCTGCCCACTGCCTCGGCCAGAGCATCGGGTGAGGCAAAAGGCACGAGCTCGCCCCGCTCGCCCGCCAGCAGCTCCTGCGCATGCCAATAGGGCGTGGAGACCACAGCCTTGCCCAGGCCGACACTGTAGGCCAGCGTGCCGCTGGTGATCTGCGCTTCCGAGAGATAAGGGGTGACGTATATATCCGAGGCCGACAGCCATGCCTGAAGTGTCGGCGCGTCCACGAATTCATTGACGAAGCGGACATGGTGTTCAAGGCCGAGCTTGCGGACCTGCGCCTCAAGGTCCTCACGGTAGGCCTCGCCTTCGCGTGCGAGCAGGTGAGGGTGGGTTGCGCCCAGGACGACATAGACGAGATCGGGGTGGCGGCGCACCAGCTCAGGAAGCGCCGCGATCATCATCTCGATCCCCTTGCCCGGCGACAGAAGCCCGAAGGTCAGCGCAACCTTTCGCCCCTCGAGCCCGAAGCTGTGCTTCTCGAAGGCCGGGTCGAGGAAGGGTAGATCAGGAATGCCGTGCGGAATGACTGCGATCTTGTCCTTCGCGACGCCCATGTCGCGCGCGAGAATGTCGCGGCCCATCTCAGTCATGACGACGAGGCGCGAGGAAGCATCGGCAAGCGCGCTCATGACCCGGCGCTGATCTGCGTTTCCCGCGGTGAGTACCGTGTGCAGCGTCGTGACAACCGGCGCACGGAGCCGTTCGACCAGACTTAGAACATGATCGCCGGCAGGCCCGCCGAAAATTCCGAACTCATGCTGAAGGCAGACGACATCGGGATTGAGCGCGTTGATGTGCTCTGCCGCCGCGATATAGCCCCGCGGGTCGTCCTGCGCGATCTCGTAGCCCACTTCGCCCGGATAGCTGTGCTGCGCGCCGGGATCGGTCATGGCGACGGTAGAGAGCGCAAGCCCCGGGTCGGCCGTCCGGAGGGCCGAGTGCAGGTCGGCGGTGAAGGTCGCAAGGCCGCAGCGCCGCGGCGGGAAGTTTCCGATCAGCCCGACATGGCGAACGGGCGGGGCGATGACATCGGGGCTCATGATGGCGCTACTCCGTTGATGTTGGCCGCGGCGGGCGCGGCTCGGCGATGAATAGATGCATGGGTGCATCGGCGGTGATCGTGAGGGCTCCGTCGGCAAGCCAGCATTGGCCCGCTTTCACCGCTCGGCCAGCAAGCGTACCTTCGCCCGCCACGACTGCGAGCGCCGCGCCTTCCGTGTTAAATTCTATTTTCTCGCCAGCATCGAGTCGCAGCGGTGCGAGTGAAAAGGGCGCCTCGGGTCCGGGCATCGCGGCGATCGGCTGCGGCTCAGTGATTGCCTCGGTCAAGCCTTGCTCGAGATGGAGCTCACGCACCCGGCCATAATCGAACAGGCGATAAGTGACGTCGCTGTCTTCCTGGATCTCGAGGATGGTGAGGCCGGGACCCAGAGCATGGATCGTGCCCGCCTCGATATAGAAGGTGTCGCCGGTTCGGGGTTCTATCCGGTTCAGAAGGTCGGGGAGGGATCCCGCCCGAGCGGCGGCGGCGATCTCGTCGCGCGTGCAAGGCCTTGACACGCCAAGGTCGATGTAAGCGCCTGGCCGGGCCTCGATGACGTGCCACCATTCGTGTTTGCGGCGTCTGGTGCGGGGATGAACCTGGACCGACAAGGGTTCGGCCGTGTGAAGCCATTTGACGATCAGGTTATGGCCGTTGGCCCGGTAGATGATTTCGCCAAGCGGCAGCGCCTCCGGCGGAGCATCGGGTATATCGGTGCGACCCCAGGGTTTGGCGACAAAGGTCGGTTCCAATTGCTCGGTCCAGCCCCAGTGCCGATCCGTGAGCCGTTCTTTCGCTCCGCCAATATCGGCTTCCTTCAGCATCGTGGGCCCCGGGTTGGTTGGGCGCCGCCGCGCTTGCAGGCGCGGCTGGCGGCCGGTGCGCACGAGGCCGTGCCCGGAGCGCTCGGGAAGAGGGCTGGAGTGATTAACGACATGGACGAGACCCTTGAGTTCGCGGGCGCAGCCGCCCACCCCGCCCGAGGCAGGCGAGACTGAACCGCGGCGCAATGAAACGAAAGCGGTGACCAAGACCGGAAAGGGGCGGGGACCTTTCGGAGCCCCGCCTCAGTTCGCGATCAGTAGTCCATCGCCGGCATCGGGGCCGGCTTCTCGTCCTTGGGAAGCTCGGCCACGAGCGCCTCGGTCGTGATAAGGAGCGAGGCGACAGAAGCCGCGTCCTGCAAGGCCGTGCGCACGACCTTGGCCGGATCGATCACGCCGGACTTCACCAGATCCTCATACTGCCCGGTGGCGGCGTTGAAGCCCCAGTTATAGTCGTCGCTTTCGAGCAGCTTTGCGACCACGTAAGAGCCGTCGTCGCCGGCGTTGTCGACGATCTGCCGTGCCGGAGCACGCAGTGCCCGGCGAACGATATCGATGCCGGACTGCTGGTCGTCGTTCTCGGCCTTGACCCCGTCGAGCGCCTTCAGGGCGCGCAGGAGCGCAATGCCGCCGCCCGGAAGGATGCCTTCCTCCACGGCAGCGCGCGTAGCGTGGAGCGCGTCGTCGACGCGGTCCTTCTTCTCCTTGACCTCGATCTCGGTCGCACCGCCGACGCGGATGACCGCCACGCCGCCGGCGAGCTTGGCCACCCGCTCCTGCAGCTTCTCGCGATCGTAGTCGCTGGTGGTCGTCTCGATTTGCGCGCGGATCTGCGCGACGCGCGCGTCGATGTCACTGCGCACGCCGGCACCGTCGACGATTGTCGTGTTGTCCTTGTCGATGATGACCTTCTTCGCGCGGCCCAGCATGCCGAGCGTGACGTTATCGAGCTTGGTGCCGAGCTCTTCGGAGACGACGTTGCCGGCGGTGAGGACCGCGATGTCCTCGATCATGGCCTTGCGGCGGTCGCCGAAGCCTGGCGCCTTGACGGCCGCCACCTTGAGGCCGCCGCGAAGCTTGTTGACGACGAGCGTCGCGAGCGCCTCGCCTTCCACATCCTCGGCGATGATGAGGAGCGGCCGGCCTGACTGCACGACCTGCTCCAGCAGCGGGATCATTGCCTGCAGGTTCGACAGCTTCTTCTCGTGAATGAGGATGTACGGATCTTCGAGCTCGACCTTCAGCTTCTCCGCGTTCGTGACGAAGTAGGGCGAGAGGTATCCGCGGTCGAACTGCATGCCTTCGACGGTCTCGAGTTCGGTCGCGAGGCTCTTCGCTTCCTCGACCGTGATCACGCCCTCGTTGCCGACTTTCTCCATCGCCTCGGCGAGGATGCGGCCGACTTCTTCATCGCCATTGGCGGAGATGGTGGCGATCTGCGCGATCTCGCTGTTGGAGCTGATCGTCTTCGCGTGCGACTGGAGGTCCTCGACGACGGCTTTGACGCCCATGTCGATGCCGCGCTTGATGTCCATGGGGTTCATGCCCGCGCCGACAGCCTTGGCGCCTTCGCGTACGATCGCCTGGGCGAGCACCGTCGCCGTGGTTGTGCCGTCGCCCGCCATGTCGTTCTGCTTGGACGCGACTTCGCGCAGCAGCTGGGCGCCCATGTTCTCGAACTTGTCGGCGAGTTCGATTTCCTTGGCAACCGTGACGCCGTCCTTGGTGATGCGGGGCGCGCCGAAGCTCTTCTCGAGCACTACGTTCCGGCCCTTGGGACCTAGCGTCACCTTCACTGCATTGGCAAGCGTATCCACGCCGCGCAGCATGCGATCGCGCGCGTCCGACGCAAATTTCACTTCCTTGGCAGCCATTGCGAATTTCTCCTTTCTTAGGGTTCCTTCCTGAAGTTTGAGATTTGCGAGGGTCAGGCCGCCTGCTTGAGCTCCGCGCGAGGCTCGACCACGCCGAGGATGTCGCTCTCCTTCATGATCAGCAGGTCCTCGCCTTCGATCTTCACCTCGGTTCCCGACCATTTGCCGAACAGAACGCGGTCGCCGGCCTTGACGGTGAGTTCAACGGCCTTGCCCGTCTCATCGCGGGCGCCGGGGCCGACAGCTACAATCTCGCCTTCCTGCGGCTTTTCCTTAGCGGTGTCTGGGATGATGATGCCGCCCGAGGTCTTCTCCTCGGCTTCGATGCGGCGAACGACCACACGGTCGTGCAAGGGGCGGAAATGCATGCATAACCTCCAGTGCAAAACAAAATGTGATAGCCCTGTCGTCTCAAGCGAACGCAGGTGCCGTTCAGCTAAGAAGCTCGATTTTCGCCTTCAAGAGGCGCGGAGCGATTTTTTGGCACTCGCATGCAAAGAGTGCCAAATGCCGGCTTACGCTATGGTCCTGCCTAGCCAAAAATGTCTTGACGATCCGGGCGAAGCCACCAAAATTTCGCGTAGTGCATCCGCTGCACTCGAGAAGGATGCGACGCAAGGAAAGGAGGCACGGCCATGTCGCAGCCATTTTCCCGTTTTCTTCATCCCTTCGAGGTTGCCCGCCATCCGGATCTCGAGCCGGAGGTCAAGCGGGCGATCCTGGCCTCTTGGGCCTCTGACCGAGCGGCAGTTAGGGACCACCCCACCCTGCGCAAGCCGCCTGGCGCTAAGCGCGCGGTTCCGGTCGATGACGTGCTTGCAGCCATGCGCACGCTTGATGAGCCGCCGCAACCGGGGCGAACGCTGCAGTGAGCCAACGCGACTTCACCGCCCGTCTGCAGGGCTACGGCCTCACGACTGCCGAGATCCATTACTATCGGCCCGATGCGCCGTCGCTCCTCCAGCTTTTCGTCTGGCAGGAATACGATCTCGCACCGGATTTCCCGGCGCTGTTCGGTTTCCTCGACCATTGGCGGCGCGAAATCGAGGCGGCCTTGCATTCGGTCCGGATCGCGCATGACAGATTGATCAGGCCGACCGAATGGCGCGCGGTGGACGGTGTCATCTCCATTCAGTGAGGCAAAGCCTTAATGGCGCGGCTCTCTGACGCCGACGGAGGAGTGGATCTTCCATGTCGCGCAGCGGCGGAGACAAATGGATGACGCCGAAACCGCTCTTTACGTTGTCAGCCGGTTACCTCGCTGCCGTCGGGCTGGCGTTGATGGTGGCTCCGCTGCAGTTCGGCCGCGGCGCCGTTCCGGCGGACGCCGCGCCAGAGCTGGTAGCGCTCCTGAGACTGTTGGGCGGCCCGTTTCTTGGAATTGCCGTGCTGAACTGGCTATCCCGAGATGGCGATCTGAATACAATTCGCCCGATCATCTTGGCGAATTTGGTCGGCTTCGGCGCGGTTGCCGCAAACGACCTCTGGGGTGTGGCCAGCGGCGACGCGCGGGAGGTCGCGAAGGTTTTTCTCGTGATCCACGGACTATTCACCGCCGCGTTCTGCGCTCTCGCTTTCGGTCGACGCACTTCGCTCTGAGACGCCGCGCATCCGGAGCCAGCGGCGAACTTTCTGCGAGGATCTTGCCTAGGCTAAGCTATCGCTCTCGCGAGGATCGCCCCGACTTTTCAGTACGCGGAGCGTTGTGCCCGGCGCTCCAACGATGGAACCTTGAATATAGGAGAGGGCGTTCAACCATCGCTGGAAGAAAGGGAACGTCATGAGCGATTGAATCGCCTTTTGGTGCGACAATCTCCAACTTGTAAGATGCGCACGCTCTGCCGATCCGCCGTACAAGGTTTTCCGTGATGTCCGTGAAGAGCAGTTTGGTCGAACGCTGGAAATCCCGCCGTGGGCGGGGCGTGCGGCTACGCCTTCCGTTTGACGACATCATGGAGTTTGCGATTGCGCTGCTGTCTATCAGCCCGCAAGAGCTGGAATTGCTGGGTTGGAGCTTCGCTGAGCGCAAGCGGCTGCTCGACCATTTCCTCGCATCCGGCCGGGCGGCGCAAGGGACCGATCCTGAGGCTCTCGGCGCCACTCCGATCGAGCTGACATTCCCCCGCGCCGACCTGGAACGGCTGCGCCGCTTTGCGGTGCGCGAGTTCCCCAAGGCCGCGAGCCATGCGGCGGTCGCCGACCGCGTTCTTCGCGCGATCGAGGCGGTGCCGGATCGGCCGAGAGGAGGTGATCGCCGCTAAGCGGACCCCAAGACGCGGTGTGCGACAGACTGCCGCGATTTAAGCTCTCCTCTGCTTGAATCCGTTTCACGCCTTCCTAGCTCGCTATCTGCCCGGCTGCCATGTTGGGGTCGGGCTGGACATGGAGGGCGCCGGCTCTCAACTCCGGCGTGTCTCATGACCAAATTGCTTCGATGGAGAATTTGGAGATGAGAACCAATTTCGACTTCGCACCGTATCGGCGCTCCACCGTCGGTTTCGATCGATTGTTCGACCTGCTCGAGAGCAGTGCTCGCGGGGATCCGCCTGAAGCCTATCCGCCTTTTGACATAGTCAGGGAGAGTGACGACAGTTTCTCGATCACTCTGGAGCTGGCCGGCTTCCATCCCAGTGACATCGAAGTCGTCGCCCATGAGAACCAGCTCGTCGTCACCGGGCGCAAGGCGGAGGATAAGGGGCAAGGTCAGTATCTGCACCGGGGGATCACGACCCGGCCATTCGAGCGCAAGTTCCAGCTGGCCGATTTTGTCGAGGTCCACTCCGCATCGTTCGACAATGGTCTTTTGAAGATCGTCTTGCAGCGGGTCCTGCCCGAGGAGATGAAGCCGCGTCGGATCGAGATCGCAGCGGCAGGAGGCAGCGCGTCGCCGAGGTCAGGCGATAATAAGCCGAACTGATCGCTCTCTGCGATCAGCATCATTGCTGCGCTCTTAAGCGGCGCCGGCGCCGGACCGGGCATGCGGGCAAGCCTGCGGCGAATCTGAAACTGCCGCCGCCGCAGCGCGTCCGCGGCGTACTGGCGCGTCTGAAGGGCTGACCCGCTCAGCCGCGCGGCTAGTCGCACGCGTGTGATCAGGAAATCGAGTTGGGAGATGACGAGAGATCTATTCGATTGGCTTTGGCTCGAAAGCATCGGGGGAGCACCGGCATGGGCTTGGCTGCTGTTTCTGGCGATTGTCCTCGGGCTGCTAGCGCTTGACCTTGGAGTTCTTCACCGCGGCGAGCGCACGATGGGCATCGCCGAGAGCTTGCGCACGAGCCTCCTCTACATTTTGGCGGCGCTGCTCTTCGGAGGTTGGATCTGGTACGCGTTTGGTTCCGAAGCGAGCGTTCTTTTCCTGACCGGCTATGTCATCGAGAAAAGCCTGTCTCTCGACAACATTTTCGTGATTTCCGTGATCTTCGGCTATCTTTCAATTCCACCCGCGCTTCAACACAGAGTGTTGTTCTGGGGTATTCTCGGCGTGCTGATCATGCGTGCGTTGCTCATCGGCGCGGGCACGGCACTGGTTCACGAGTTCGCCTGGCTCTTGCCGGCCTTCGGGGTGCTGGTGGTTGTTGCTGCGATCAGGATGCTGATGCACGACGAAGCCGGACCCTCGTTCAGCCAGGCGCGTATATTGTCGCTTTTGCGTCGGCATCTGCCGGTCACCGAGACGCTTCACGGGCGCGCGTTCCTCGTTCGGCTCCCTGATGCGCAAAGGACCGGGCGAACGAAGCTCTATGTGACGCCGCTCCTCCTTGCTCTCGTGCTGATCGAGTTTGCCGACGCGCTCTTCGCGCTCGAAAGTGTGCCAGCCATTCTGGCGGTCACGCAGGAGCCTTATCTGGTCTACACCTCGAACATCTTCGCTGTACTGGGTCTGCGGGCGCTCTACTTCGCGCTTGCCGCGATGGTGAGACGGCTCGCCTACCTCAAGCACACGCTAGCGCTGATCCTCATCTTCATTGGTGGCAAGATAATTGTCCAGCAGTTCGGCGTTCATGTTCCGCCGGTGCTTTCCCTCTGCGTCACCCTGCTCCTACTGTCCGCCGGCATTCTCTACTCGTGGCGGGCGGCAGAACGTGCAGAGGGCCAGCTCAATCAGAAGGAGGCCTGACATGGCGACACCCGAACTTCGCTCTCCAATGGATAAGCGATCGCGGTTCAACCTCTGGTATTGGATCGCAGCGTTCCTTTTGCTGCTCAGCTTCCAGTCGTGGTATGTCTCTTTCACGCAGATTGAGCCTGTACCCTATAGCGACTTTCAGAAATACCTTCGCGAAGGCAAGCTTGAAGAAATTGCGGTGTCGGCAACCGACATCCGTGGGAAGCTGAAATCGCCGCTGCCGACCGGCGAACAATATTTCGTGACCACCAGGGTGGACACGGAGCTCGCGCGCGATCTCGACAAGTATGGTGTGCGATACGCGGGGCGTATCCCCAGCACATTTATGCGCGACTTGCTGTCCTGGGTGCTCCCTGTCCTCCTGTTCGTCGGCATCTGGTATTGGCTGAGCCAGCGCGTTGCCGGCGGAAGCGGTTTGCTCGCAATCGGCAAGAGCCGAGCCAAGGTCTATGTCGAGGCGGACACCGGCGTCACGTTCGCGGACGTCGCAGGCGTCGACGAAGCCAAAACCGAGCTGTGCGAGATCGTCGACTTCCTGAAGGATCCCGGGGCTTATGGACGGCTCGGTGGTCACATGCCCAAGGGTGTTCTGCTCGTCGGCCCTCCCGGTACGGGAAAGACGCTTTTGGCAAAGGCGGTCGCGGGCGAGGCCAAGGTACCATTCTTCTCGATCTCAGGCTCCGAATTCGTTGAGATGTTTGTGGGTGTAGGCGCGGCCAGGGTGCGCGACCTCTTCGAGCAGGCGCGGATCAAGGCGCCGTGCATCATCTTCATCGATGAGTTGGACGCCCTCGGCCGCGCGCGCGCGGCCGCCCCCTACGCCGGGGGGCACGACGAGAAGGAGCAGACGCTCAATCAGCTGCTGGTGGAGATGGACGGCTTTGATGCGAGCACCGGTGTCGTCATCCTGGCGGCAACCAACCGGCCGGAGATCCTAGATCCGGCGTTGCTGCGCGCGGGCCGCTTCGACCGCCAGGTGCTTGTCGACCGCCCCGACAAGAAGGGACGCGTGGATATTCTGGCTGTGCATCTGAAGAAGGCGAAGCTTGCGCCAGACGTCGATCCTGAGCAGATCGCGGCGTTGACGCCTGGTTTCACCGGCGCCGACCTTGCCAATCTCGTCAACGAAGCGGCGCTTCTGGCGACGCGTCGGGGAGCAGACGCCGTCACCATGAAGGATTTCACCGAGGCCGTTGAGCGGATCGTCGCGGGTCTCGAGAAGCGCAATCGCCTGCTCATGCCCAAGGAGCGAGAGATCGTCGCGCATCACGAGCTGGGCCATGCGATCGTCGCGCTATCGCTTCCCGGGGTAGACCCGGTCCACAAGGTGTCCATCATTCCGAGGGGCATCGGCGCGCTCGGCTACACGATCCAGAGACCGACGGAGGATCGTTACCTGATGACGCGCGAAGAGCTGGAGAACAAGATGGCGGTCCTGCTGGGCGGGCGCGCTGCCGAGCATCTCATCTTCGGACACCTGTCGACCGGCGCTGCCGACGATCTGGTCAAGGCCACCGATATCGCGCGGGCAATCGTCACCCGCTACGGCATGTCGGAGCGAATCGGCCATGTCTCGTATGACCGAGACAGCAAGGGTTTTCTGCAGGCTGACGCGGGGCTTCCGGTGCAAAGGCCAACAATGAGTGAGGCGGTGGCGGCCGAGGTGGATGCCGAGGTGCGGACCCTCGTGGACGCCGCTTTCGAGACGGCATCGAGCATCCTCAGGGAAAAGGAAAGCCGGCTGCGCGCCGCGGCGCAGCGGCTCCTAGAGGTCGAAACGCTTGAGGAGGCAGAACTCGCAAGACTGATCGCATCGGAGGCTCCAACGGAAAGGGCCCCTCAAGTCGCGTCGGTGAGCTAAGATCGTCGGAACGCAATCGATTGGTCGTCGTGGGTTCCCTCCGCAGGGAGGCCCATCTCCGGGCTGTCGCAAACCCTCTTGTGGCGGGCCGCAGGACGTTCCCCATAGAAGCCGATCTGCTGCCCCTGCGGGACAAAAATTTCGATCGCGGATGGAATCACTTTGAAGGAAGCAGGGGTCGATGTCTTGATTTCGCCATCGAGGTTCACAGGTCGAGGCGTCTTAGTCCAGACATCGAAATGATCGCACCTCGCGCTTCGAACCTCGCGCCAGAGGCTGTGCCGTCCTGCCTTGAATAGGGGGTACATCGCGAGCAACTTCCAGAGACGGCGCAATTCGAGCGAATAGAGATCGAGCGCTGCGTCATCGATCCGAGCTTCGTGATGCACGGCATTGCCGCCTCCATAATATCGGCCGTTCCCTATTGCGATCTGCCAGGTACGGACCCGGAGGGACACATCGTCGTGCGAGACGATGGCGCTGAAAGGTCGCGTTGCTCGAAGCGCCTTCAAAGCCGCGAGCACGTAGCTGAAGCGTCCGAAGCGGCGCTTGGTGTCACGCGTAAGGCCTCGTGCCAGATCGGTGCTCAGACCAATGCTGGCGACGTTGAAGAAGAGGTGGCCATTAGCCTCGCCGATGTCCACGCGCGCCTTGTGACCCCCGAAAGGCAGCGCAACGATATCTTTAACAGTGCCGTGGATGCCGAGGGTGCGCGCCAGGTCATTCGCTGTGCCGGCCGGTAAAATCGCCATTGGCAGCCGGGTATTTAGCACTCCTTTCGCGGCGGCGTTCATGGTGCCGTCGCCGCCGGAGACCATGACGAAATCAGCATCGCTCGCGTGGTTTTCGATCCAGGGGCTCACCTCTTCGCAAGTCGCGCTGTCCAATCGGATCACCTTGCAACCGCGTTCAAGGAGCTGTGCATTGGCAGCATCGCCCATCGTTCGCCCAGATCGGCTGAGGCTGTTGACGACGAGCAGCGTGCGGATGGGCGATGCGATCACGATGGGGACAGGGTGAGTGGAAGTGCAGGATCGGCGCTGAGCGTGCAAGCGCTGGGCGTCAATGCGAGCTGCGCGCTCGATCCCATCGGGCAGCGTTGGCGTCCGCGCAGACTTTGTCAGCCAATAGATTGACCTTCTCCAGCTCCACGGCTCCCTTCTCCTGCGACATCCCGTCGGTGATACCGTCGAGGTGTAGGCGATAGGCTTGCAGGACGCCGAGGACGTCGGCGAGGTAGCGATCGAACAAGGCGTGCATTGCGCTTTGGACACCTTTCTCCGCGAGCCAGCTGCTTGTGGTGGCAGAGGTCGAGATCTGCACCAACCGCGTGTTTCGCAAAGGTCGCTCGACAGGGCCGTCTCGGTTGAATGCGGTCGCGTTGCCGAGCACGCGCTCGAGATAGCCCTTCAGCATCGCGGGAGGTGCGCCGAACCACATTGGGTAGACTAGGACCACGACATCCGTGGCCTCGAGGCGCTCGCACTCAGCCACCAGTTCTGCAGGAGGCGCGTATCCAGGCTTGCCCGGGCGCTCGTTTATCTTGAGCACGGGATCGAAGCCTTCGCGGTAGAGGTCTTTCACGGTGCAATTCTGGTGATGTTTGTGCGCTCGCTTCAACCATTGCTCAGCAACGCTTGCGCAGAAGCTGTCTGGGTCGGGATGAGCAAGGATGATCTGTTGCTCGACTGGTGGCGGGGTCATTCTGTCACGCTTTCCTCAGGCGACACGCTGTGCAGCCTCCGCAAGCAGTCTTCCGCTGCCCCACTGCTCATATCGCGGTGAAGGATGTTGCTGCACAATGAAAACGGACTTGTCGGCATCTAGTTTCAGAGAGGACTTGGTTCGGCGCAACAGCGGCGCAAAATATGACGAGTATCCGCAGATCGCTCAGGTGCGGAGGCACGCCTCTCTGTTTTCGCGATGGCTCTATTTCACTCGTCGCCGGCATCCAGGCGGTCGATGAAGCCTTCGAACAGGGTGATCACGTTGGCGGCTGAAAGAGTAGTTTCGAAATCACGGGGATGAACGAATTCATCCTTGAACCAAGGGAAGGTTTCGCCGTCGAAGCAGGCTCTCAGCCAGGTGAGCGCAACTTCCACCCCTGGTGACACGCGGCGCGTTGCCGATTGTACGCATAAAATCTCGCGCCTCAGCTGAATGCCGATGTCGATAGGGCGTACGCGCCGGCTGATCGCTCGAGCATAGGTGGGGAGGATGCCGATCCCGCCACCGCTCGCGACCGCCCGGAAATGGGCCGAGCTGCTATTCGTCCTGATTGCGATGAGATTCTGCACCTCTGTGGTGCCTAGAAAATACGGCAGCAGGTGGGAGGCGACCTGGTCGGCTTCTTGCCACACGAGACGATGACTGCGCCAGTCATCGACCGATCGCGGTACGCCTGCGGTTCGCAGATAACGATCCGATGCAAACGGCATAAGGTGAAGGCAGCCGAGCCGTTCGCAGGTGGTAAGGGGTTCCGCCGGCCGTTCCAGCTGGATCGCGATGTCGCACTCGCCTCCCGCGACGTCGCTGCGCTGCATATCGCAGTGAAGCGTAATGTCGAGGTCTGGATGGGCGTCTTGAAGGTCTACAAGGCGCGGCATGAGCCAATAAGTGCCCAATCCCTCGGTAACGGCGATGCGAACGCACTCACGGCTATCGTTAATTGGCCGATCGTCTTCTGCCACCAGTCGCGATCGCCGCATCTCACGTGCGATCTCGAGCAAACGCACACCAGCGGGCGTAAGTTTTAGGCCGATGGCGTCACGCGTGGCGATCAGTTCTCCGAGTTTGTCCTCGATGCGTGCGAGCCGCCGGCGGACCGTGCCCACCGAATGGCGCGTGATTGCGGCGCCCGCGCGAAGGCTGCCAGCTTCGGCAACGTCGAGGAACAGCTCGAGCTCCTTCCAGTCTAGGCTGGCGAGCTTCCGTTCGAAGTCACCTCGCTTCGTTGCTTGTCGCCGCTGGGACAAAGGCTTCGAGGGACTTGCTGGTGTAGGATAAGGCCTGCCCGATATTTCGGCTCTCTTTTTCCCCGCTGTCATCAATTCTCACCTTGTTCAGCGCCGAATTGCCGACATCAGATCCCGTGCTGCGATATGCAAACTCGATTGGCTTCATAACGGATGGAGCAGTTGCCAGCTCGGCTCCGTGCCGACGATCGGGGGTGTGTCCAAAACAGCCCCGGGAGGGCGCACAACAGGATCGCCATAATCGCCTTGCGACTGCGTAGAGGGGAAACTCCTTAGATGCGAAGGGGTTCCTATGTATCACGAGAGTATCGGCCACGACGCGATCGAAGGCTATAAGCCGATGGCTTTCTCCAATCGCGTCATGAACATGTGCGCCGGGAGCGGGGCGGTGCCCTCGGTACGCGCTGCCAATACCGAAGAGGCCTTGAAGGCGCTCGGGATCGCCCGAACGCACCTTGATGGACTCGTCCCCGACGGTGTTGCCGCACGAGCGATCTCCCACAACCCCGACATATTTCAGCTGGTGGACCTGGGACGCCGCGATCGCTTGTCGTTTATCGCGTTTCTGCCTCTGACCGAAGCGGGCGCCCGTGCGCTCGTCGAGGGGGCGTTCAGCGGGAGCAATCCCGACCTCTCTATGGTTTGCCGTCAGGGTGAGCAGCCAAGCGCGATATACATCTGGCTCATCTTTGCGCCATCGGCTCTTCGCGCGACGCTGAGAGCGCTTGCGCCACTCCTGGGTCGGCTCGCCCCGAGCGGCTGCCCCCTGTTCACGCGGGCCGCTACCAGGCACACGGCGAGGCTCTTTCCTGCCATGGGCTTTGAGCGCGCTTCCGCGGTCTACCCCCGAGCAGCTGACGATCTTCTCGTGCTTCGTCCTCGCTCGGGCTGTCCGGAGTTCGGCGCGCTGCCGCCGGTGGGTCGAACCCGGCGGGTCGGCGTGCGCGTCGCCAGAACCTTGGAGGACATCATGAAGTGCTTCTCCGTCCGAGCGGCGACATACATGGCGGAACAGGAATGTCCCTTCGACGAGGAGTTCGACGGCAATGACTTCTGTGCGACCCACTTCGTCGGCGAAGTCGACGGAGAGCCGGCCGGGTGCATCCGCGTGCGCTACTTTTCCGAATTCGTGAAGCTTGAGCGACTGGCTGTCCGTCACGAGTATCGATCGTCGCGCTTGTCATTCGTGCTGGTCCGGGAAGCCCTCGCCTATTGCCAGCGCAAGGGCTATCGACGCGCCTACGGCCACTCACGCAGTGATTTGACCCGCTTCTGGGGCATGTTCGGATTCAAACCGATCGCTGGGCGGCAAGCATTCACCTTTTCGGACGCCGAATATGTCGAGCTCGAAGCTTCCCTTCCGGACACTGGGGACACGCTTCACATCGGCCACGATCCGTATGTCCTCATTCGTCCCGAAGGCGATTGGGATCGCCCTGGTCCCCTCGACCTGTCCGCCGCGCGGTCGGCCAAGCGTCCAAGAAGATCGCGGCTCCCTGCGCGTCAGCCCCGTGAAAGTGCTGGGGAGGGGCAGAGGATTAGAAGGACAGGATGATGACTCGGCGCGAGCAAGATATCACGCCCCTCGCGCTGCCTTGGGGCGACGGGGCCTGTGATTGCGGAACGGACCGCTCGCGTGTGGACCAAAGCGCTTCTCGCGATCGGCCATCTGCCACGCCGCTCCCGGGAGCGGAGCTTGCCGCCTGGCTGTTCATGGCGCGGCGCCTGCGCGAAGAGGTCCTTGGCGCTGATCTCTTTTCGGATCCCGCCTGGGACATCCTGCTCGACGTCTATGCTGCAACTGCGCGCGGAGAAAAGGTCCAAATCAGCAGTCTGTCGCCTATGAGCGGCGTGCCTTCGAGCACCGCGCGACGATGGGCGCACAAGCTGATCGAGCTGGGCATCCTCGAGCGTGAACGCGACCCGAAGGACCACCGCTTGACCTATATCCGGCTGAGCAAGACGGGGCATCAACGGATCGTGACCTTCATCAAACGTCTACTCGCAAAAGGACCGCCCCCACCGATCATGCGATGAGAGTTCGGGGATGATGTGTCAGCGTCCTGGCCGCGACACCACATCCCGGCCGCCTGAGCTTCTTTTCCGACGAGGCCGCGAGGGTCCGAGCGATCGGAGAGGGGGCGGAAAGCCTGAAGGCGCGCGCAGTGCTCGTTTGGCGCGCTGGACTGCCCGTTCGATGAATGCGGCCGCGTCGCTGTCGCCCCGATCCATTTCGTCGAGGATGGCCAAGGCCTCGTCAAGCCGCCGAACGACTGCGACAAGTTGCCTCATCATTTCCCGATCAGCGCTCATCCCGTCCCGGTCCAGCTTCGAAGTAGGGCTTCGCCCAAGCAAAAACGAAAGTGGGGACGTGCCCGATGCCCCCGCGGTGAACGCGGGAGCCGGGGCTGGTAACATGCGAAATGACATGCGCCTGCGCTTTTAGCCGCAAGCGACCTGGACATATGCACAGGCACCCCGGCGGATTGCTCCACCGCGGGTCATCGCATTTCGCGGGATTACCAGTCCCGGCGCCGCACGGCGCGCAGCGCGGGGCTGACCTACCATAGGCACTGTGGCCGGCCAAGCGGAACCGCCAGCGACGAAAGGCGAGGCTTGAGACGTCTCGTGCTCGGCGAAGGCGCGATAGCAGCATCCTTCGTTCACGCGCCCAGTCGGCCCGAGCGTGTACGGCGCCAGCGCTAGTTGCCGAGGGCCCGGAAAATCAGCCTCTCGAGGCGGCTGCAGGACAAGTCGCTTGGTGTGACGGACACGATTGGCGCGATCTGCAACAAGGAAGATGTTGTTGCGGCGTTGCTGGAGGAGTCGTCTGATGGGTTGGCGGTCTGAAGGATGACCTGCCGACATTCGCCAGTGGCACGCGAGCGAAGCTCCAGCAGGAAGTCCGGCCGGCACGGCCCTAACGGCGTGAGCGTGTCGAACACGGGTTTTTCCAGGTGGAAGTCTAGACCATGGCGATCGAAGTTGCGCCGGGCCGCGACAAGGGCGCTCAGCACTTCTCGTTCGAGCTCCGAGCTAACCGGAATGAAACGGCGGCCAGAGAAGATGGGCTGGGCGTAGCCACGCAGCGGCGCATAGCCGTGCGCTTCGGGGTATTCGCCTACCACAATGATGACGAGGTAGGGTCCGGCTACGGGATTGCCGCGGACCGATGGGGACTGCACCCTGTTTGCGAGCACCACAGGGTCTGATCCCGCGGTGAGAATGGTTGAGCCGCGAACTTGCTGTGCGAACAGCGCGAGGAACGCCTGGGGGGCGTGTCCTCTGGGCCAGGATCGCGCGAGATCCCGAAGGCGTGCATAGACACGCTTCGAGTGCAGAGCCTGCGCATGGGTCCAGAGGGCGCGTCCAAGTTCGATGCCGGGAGCTATCTCGATCTTGGCGGCGACTACAGACAGCATCCTGAACTCGTCGGAGATCGAACGCTGGGTTTGATCTTGCGACAGGGGCGGCAAGCGGTTGAGCCCCGAGATCGCGAGGAGCCGCCATAGAAGCCTCGCGAGTCGGGGGATCGAAGCCTGCCGGGTGCGGTCGTCGTTGCTTTCGTCCAGGGGACGCTGGGCCAGCTTCTCGGGCGCTGGACGCAGGACCTCGAAAAAGCCGTGCGGCGGCTCGGCCGGACTTTCGCGGTTGCGGACCTCGCTGATGCGATTGGTCGCTTGATCGCGGAAGAAGGGGCAGTCCGCTCGATGCTCCGGCCGGTCCGCGCCTGTCAGCCGTCGCAGGTAGTAGGTCTCCGCTTCCGAAAGAAAAGCCGGCGTGAGGATCGGAGGCGGCGATCCGGGCGGCAGGCAGTCGCAGGCGATCCATTTGGCACCGATCCGAGCTTGCTGGACGAGAACGATTCCCACCTCCTCGTCGCCACGCGAGCCCTTGCCGGTGTACCAGCGGACGAGTGCCTCGCGGACGGGCGCTGGAATGGGAATCCGGCCCGATCCGCAGCCGTTGCTGTGGCGCGCGATCAACCACATGGCGGTGCCATCCTTCGGCTAGATCGAGCTCTCCTCGCCTGGAGGCGCGGATTGACAAGGTCAAAGCGCCTGCGCTCCAATTTTTCAGACCCGAAAGGAGGGAGGTTCTGATGCGGACATTTGTGGTGAGCGTCGCGATCGTCGGGCTTATGACGGGGACAGCAGGGGAGGCGTCGGCACGACCCCGCACACTCCGAACGGTGCAGTTGATCACAGCGGAGAGCGCTTCCCAGACATCGACGCCGCAGGCAGCCAAAACCGCCGATCCTGCGCGCGAGAGGGCTCCGGTCGCTGGGGAGGTGGCCGAGCGCTTTCGAGTGCACGACCTGAGCCGGCGCTGGGTCGAACATCAGATGTCCGCAAGTTTCTCTGCGGGAACCGTGGCGGCGGGTTCCGGCGAAGAAACGGTTGCTCGTGAGGGCGTGGTGCAGCAACTGCCGGCGCCCGCCTCCCTTGCCACACCGATACCGCTGTGGATGCGCGGCGGCTACGTGTCTGCCATGCCGTCGTCGCGCTATGTGCCGTCCTGCTCGTTGCCGGACTACCGTCCAACCGGCTTTCTGCGCGCCGACGCCGAGTTCCGGCGAGCGAGCTTCTACGACAAGATGAGCAGGGTCGCGTGCGAATATGGCATCCCGGTTGGCCTTTTCGATGCAATGATCATCCGGGAAAGCCGGTATAGACCAGATATCTACTCCCCCAAGAACGCGTTCGGTCTGACACAACTCATGCCTGGCACGGCCGCGGCGCTTGGCGTCAATCGCTACAACATCGAGCAGAACCTGCGGGGCGGGGCGAAGTACCTGCGGCAGCAGCTGGACCGTTTCGGCCGATATCATCTGGCGCTGGCCGCGTACAACGCCGGACCTGGTCGGGTGCGCAATGGCAGGGTCCCGCAGATCGCCGAGACGTTGGCCTATGTCGACAATGTTCTGTTCAACTGGTCGCGCTTGAGCGGAATCGAGGGGAGGACGAGCAGCCGGCTTTCCTTTGCGGAACCGGCCAGGTCTGCACCGTCGTTCGTGCGGACAGCACGGGTGTCTACTTTCTGATCGGCAGCGGGGAAGCCCGGCAACTTCGCACGCAGGCGTCACGGGGATGGCTGGTCAGATGCGGAAATCATCGCTTTGAGCCAAGCGCGCGCGCCGCTCGTTCACGGCAGCGACTTCCTCGGCGACCCGCTTGATGACGGCTTTCTGAAGAGCCGGACCCCACTCCTTGCGGACTTCGGATCCGTCCAGTCCCTCGAAGGCATCGAGCACCTCTATGAGCTTTTTCGGCAAGCTCACGAAGGCGTCGCAGATCATGGCGATCACGGTCCCGTGGTGATCCTGCGGCAACAGATCGACTTCGCGGTATGTCTCCAGCCTCACAAAAGCTTGGACGATGTTCGTATTCAGCGCGTGCAGGATCGTCTGAAATTCGTCGAGCGTCATCGGCGAACGCTTGGCCGGATCCCGATGGAGCAGCACGCCCAGCCTGGTCTTGCTGATGCCGGTCTTGGCGGAGAGTTTCCGCTGCGCCATGTCGCTCTCTGCCATGGTCTGCAGGATCAACGGTACGTAGTCCTTAAGGACCGCTTCGTCGCCCGCGTCCAACACGGATTACGCCTCTACCTTGGCAAAAGAATGCATCCGATCCCCCCTGAATCCCTGAGGAATTTGGCCAAGCAAGCATGTGACATCAGTGATTTGCAACCCGAGTTGGGGCCAAATTGAGCAGCAATTGAAGTAAAGGCTGGCTTTACCGCCAGCCTCAATGGTGTGAGCCGTTCGACGTCCTTCCGAACCCGTCCGACCACCCGCCGCCCATGTCGAGTGCCTTAACGACCTGTGCCGCCTTCTGTTCGACCACATAGTCGAACAGCAGAAGCGAAAGGGCATCGCTGGTTGTCAGATCAACTTCAAGCACCGCGCTCAGGCGGGCGATGACCTCCTCGAGACACCGAGTGGCGGCCGGCGTAAGCCGGAGCTCGACGCGAATGTCACCATAGCTGGGAATGACAGCAAGATGCTCTTTCAACGTCGAGGCATCATGCTCCGTCAGCCTGCTCGGTCGCATCGCCCGCGCGTCGACGAGCCTCTCGAGCGACTGATAGGCGCGCGTGTCGTTCGAATGGAGCCGAAGGCTCTCAGTCGTCAGGCGAAAGAGATGCTCGGAGATATCGAACCGATATTCCTGCAAATCCGCGTCGATCCTGCCCACGTCCTGCTGTGCCCTTCGATTGAGAATGTCTCGACGGTCGAGCCCCCAGAATGACTTTTCACCCCCTGAAGAGCAAGTTTGCGCGAGTCCCGACGCCGCGAATCTAGCTCTGTCCGGCCGTGTCCGCAATTACGGGGCAGCTTGCCCTGCATGACGGGGCAGCATGCCCCCAAGCGCGGGGCGGCCTGCCCCGGACTTCTGGCCATTTTGCCCTCCAAACCCGGACGGCGGTCTGGGTGGATCAAAAAAATCGGTCAGCTGGCGGGATCGTCGAGCAGGTCGCTTGAAGCGCCTCCGAGGCCTTGGCCACTCTTCACTTGGGCGCGGGATGTCGCGTCTTCATGTGAAGGAAATCCCATCATGCAGTCAGTGCTCGAAAAGAGCGGGCGCGCGGAGCTGGCGATCTTCGCCCTCGCAGTGCTCCTGTTCCTGTTCTTCTGGTCGGCAGGCCCGGCCTTTGCCGGTGCCGACACGACCTTCGATACCGCGCTTACCAAATTCACCGATTTCCTCGAGGGCTCGGGCGGCAAGGTCATCACGGTCCTCAGCCTCGCCGGCGGCATCGTCGCGCTTGCCTCGGGTCGCTTCTCGATGGGGCAGATCGCCATCCCCGTCGGGGTGGGCGTCGGCGCCGGCACCGGCATCCCCATCGTCACGTCGACCGTGACGGCGACAATCTGAGACCTGCGATCGGGCGAAGTAGCAGCTTCGGCCGATCCAAGGAGAGGGTGGCGCAATGGCCGCGGACAAGTACGTCATACCAACTCACCTGGATGATCCCGAGCTGATCGGGCTGTGGACCCTGGATGAGTTCCTGGCGATGGTCATACCCTTCGTCTGGGGGATCCTGTCTCAGCACATTCTCATCGGCATGTTGCTTTCGGGTGCGGGCTGGTGGGGTCTCAGAAAGGCTAAGGCGGGCCGGGCGGCGTCCTGGCTGCTTCACCTGGCATATTGGCATCTTCCGGCCGGCTTCGTCGGCCTGAGAGCCACGCCACCCTCGTACCTCCGACTTATGGCAGGCTGACATGGACCTTACCTACAGCCACACCCAGAGCCAGCGCATCCTGAGGCAGCGAAATGCCCTGGCGATCTTTGCGGCGGCACTCGGAGCGCTCACCATCCTGCTGTTTGTCGTGACGGTTTCGCGAGACCGCGAGATCGTCCTTCAGCCGGTGCTGCGCTCGCCGCTGACGGTGAGCTCGGCGGGGGTCAGCCGCGAATATCTCGAGATGATCACGCGGGACACTGTCGTGCTCACGCTGAACCGCACACCGCAGAACCTCGAATACTGGATGAATGCGGTGCTCGAGATCACCAGCCCACGGATGCAGGGCAAGATAAAGGCCGACCTGCTGAAGATCGTCAATGAGCAGCGGGGCTCCTCGATCGCCCAGTTCTTCACCATCGAAAATATGAAGATCGACACGGAAAATCTGCGGTCCGAAGTCTCCGGACAACTCCACACGATCGTCGGGAGCAAGGTGATCTCGAGCGAACGCCGGACCTTTCGGTACGATTGGGAATATTCCGGGCTCACGCTGAAGCTCATCGGCTTCGGGATGGTGACGCCCGAGAAGGGGGAAAAGCAATGATGTGGGTTTACGCCGTCGGCAGCGCTGCCGTGGGCACCGCCTTTCTGTCGCGTATCCATTGCTATCTGAGCCGCCTCGTGGGCGCTGGGTTGTTGACGATCTCCGTGGTCCTGGTGGCCGAGCCCGCTTGGGCCGACCAGACGATCATGGCTTCGGACAGCAGTCAGGTCGATTGCACCGCCTCGGCCAAGGATCTGACCCGCATCAGCCTTGTCGAAGATGAGTTCGCGAGCGTGTCGAAGATTTCGACCGGCAGCCCGACGGATGATTTCTCCGTCGTCAATGAGCCGGTGCGCGGTGACATCTACCTCTCGGTGCCCGACGGTTTCGCCCGGCCCGCCCTTTCCTTCTTCGCCACAAGCAAGCGCGGCTATGTCTACAAATTTGTGTGCCGTGTGGGCGGCGAGCAGGCGGTCCAGGTCTTCGTCTCCAATCCCGCGATTGCGAGCGAGCGCGCTGCCGAAAACGGCGTGGCCGAAACGCTGACCCCCAGGGATGCCGCGGTGGAGCTCGTCCAGGCGATGTACGCGAACGCCGTGACCGACGGCTACGAGATGCGCCAACGTGCGCTGCGGCCGGTCTATGTCGGCACCCTAAAAGTGCAGATGATCGGGGAATATCGCGGATCAGACCTGACCGGTAAGGTCCTGCGCATCGAAAACAAGGGCGATCAGGCCGTGGAGCTGACCGAACGCATGGTGGCTCCGACCAGCGCCCTGGCCGTGTCGATCGCCGAGAGCAAGCTCGCTCCGG
>Ga0172382_10001196_pt1 | contig 47154 bp, 26 predicted proteins | sample Leawel138RmetaG_FD_122245 | JGI IMG/M metagenome (GOLD analysis project Ga0172382, IMG submission 122245) | Leachate microbial communities from a municipal landfill in Southern Ontario, Canada - Leachate well 138R metaG | ecosystem: Engineered > Solid waste > Landfill > Unclassified | place... | reverse complement strand
GTGCATAGACAACCCGATTTGCATCCGAAAACACAAATTAATGGACAGAAATATAAGCTATCTATCTGATAAACATACTGCTACAACTACAATTCCCCACTTTTTTGGGGGAATGCCTTGAAAATGCATGTTTTTGAATATTTTGCGGGATTTTTTTCAACAAAGCGCGGAATTACGGGGAGAAAGTCACGCCGATTACGCGGATTACGCAGATTTATATATAGCTTACGGAAGCGCTGGAACACCGGATTCATCCGGTCGTTGGTGCCAGATTCATCTGGCACAATGAGGTGACCACGCCACACTTTTCCACCGGATAAATCCGGCGGCTCCGACCGGTTTTAGGGTTCACGCAGATTACGCGGATTACGCAGATTTATTGATTGAAACGCTAAAACCGCCTTATCCGCGCAATCCGCGTTTTTTTCTGCGATAATCCGCGAGAACCCCAAAATGATTTCCCCAAACCCTCATTTTGTTACCCACTATATATAGAGGGGCTCTTGGGCGTGGCTCATTTATGCCTCATACATGACCGGGGAACATCCTTAACGGCACATGGGAAGTTCCAGGGATAGTATCGGGTTACTGCGGAGCTGGATTCAAGCGAGTTTGGCGGAATTGGAAGCGAGGTTGACGGCTTGCTCTTGATTAACGAACCCAGGTGGTCGGAAGAACATTTTTTGACGCTAAGGCCTGGATTCCTCCCTCCGGTCGGAATGACGGGTCGGGGTTTTCTGCCTAAAGAGCGGAGAGGGAGTGATAGTAAAAACCCTTTTTCCTTGGCCTGGATCCTTCGCTGGCGCTCAGGATGACAGATCTGGCGCGGGTTTGGGTGACAAAGTGGCGACTGTCGGAACACCGGTTTCAACCGGTCGGAGCCGCCGGATTTATCCGGTGGAAAAGGGCGGCGGATTTGAATGGAGGAGTTTTTCTGGCTTGGGCTGGCTCCAGAAACTATCAAAAGCCGGTTACAGTTCAGCATCTTTCTTCAGATGGCAGCCTCAGCATGGCAGCGAATGGGGTCAGCTTGGACACCGCCAACTCCTATGGAACATCCCTGCTCATTAGTCCCGACAACAGTGTGGTTCTTGCCTGGGATGTGGAATATGGTGTGCGTGCCAATGTGGTCAACAGTTCCGGAGATTTGCTTTGGGACGAAACCATGGTCATTCCATCCACGAATAAGTATCCTCGTGTGGCTTTGACGCCTTTGGTGATGACAATTTTGCGCTCTGCTTTGTCAATGGAGAAGGTTTGCATTGCAGCGTTTCAATTCATCCGGAGCAGCTTTGTGGGCCGAGCCGGTTTGTGTGATAAGCGAGGACGGCGCCGCAAATCCCATGAAATTGAAGCTTACGTCCGACAATTCAATCCTGGTATTCGCCTATAAATCATCGCCCTCCAGTAATGGAGGACATTACTTACAAAAAATTGGCGCGGATGGGTCGCTGCAATATCCTTCTTTCATCAATATTGGTTTCAAACTGCAGTGTCTCGTCCGGGAGCCGCTTCCAAACCCGGATGAAGAGCTGCCTCCTCCCGATACGCTCTGTTTCATCAGCTGCAGCCCCAACCCCTTCAATCCCAGGGTGAATATCGCTTTCAGCATTCCCAGCCAAGGCAAGACAAAGCTTGGGGTCTATGACCTGCGCGGCAGAAAGATACGCGTCCTGGTGGATGAGGGTTTGCCCGCAGCGGAATATAGGGTGAGCTGGGATGGCAAAGACGACGCCGGCAGAGATTCAGCCTCGGGCGTGTATTTCCTCAAGCTGGAAAATGGAGGTTTGTCCAGTAAGCGCAAAATAACCTTGCTCAAATGAATATCAAGGTCTCGCGGGGTGGATAATATCATCCATGGCGAGATGAACCTTGGAAAACTTTAAAGACAACTTGGAAGTCCAAGGGCGGGCTGTTCAAGGATATCCGGGCTGTGGGGAAGAGGGGATGGTGTGTAAATTTGAGCAAAGCGGATTTGTTTTTTGCTTGAATCAGGCGTGAGGCAGCGGGCGTTTTGGGCAATATTAAAGGCGATAATATTGAGGGCGAATCTCAAGAAACAAAGCCCCACAAAAGGCTTGACAGCTTTTGGATAATTTGTGAGATGTATCATATAGAGATAATACAGTCGTTAAAAACGGTGAAAATGCACATGATGAAAACGCAACATTTTGATAATAAAACCTTTAACACGAGCGTCACAACACCCGTATGCCTTAAACCGAGCCTTAGGCGCTCACAAAAAATATAAAAAAACCCAGGTTCAGCAAAGGAGAAAAAAGTGAAAAAACTCATCTTGTTAACAGCTTTGATGCTGCTTGCGGCAGTGCTAAGCGCCCAGACACACGCTCTTTGGACCGGCTCAGCGGATACAAACTGGCACAACCCCGCAAACTGGTTTAGCAACGTGGTTCCCACCAATACGTCCGCGGTTAACATTCAAGCCGATTTGCCCAACTATCCCGTTATCAGCCAAGGCCCGGCGCAATGCAGAAGTCTAAATGTGCAAAACGGAGGCCAGCTTAGCCTGAACGGTGCGAATCTTTCTGTAACTAACACGATGACCGTGAGGGGCAATATTACCATCGTGTCAGCCAATGAGATTGATGTTAGAGGTAACTTGACTTGGGATAACGGCGCCACGGTTACGATCAGCCATTCGGGGGCCGTGATTGCAGCCAGGCAAGACGTGACATTCCTTCCCGGTTCCAATGTGAAATTTGGCAATGGTACACTTCGTATGTACACAAGCACTGGCGGAGATAAGTTTCTCACGAACCAAAGCGCAAACACCGAATTTTATGATCTGGTGATGAATGTCAGCCCTTCAGCAAGGGTGATATTCGCTTATGAATCCACCCACGATTATGTAGTGAACCACAATTTTTATAACGGCACGCCTGAGAACACCACCGCAGAATGCATATTTTGGTATACCGGGAACCTGATTGTGAAAAACGATTTTATCTCCTACAATCCAGAACGCGGCGTGGACTGGTATTATGGCACCCTGGTGATGGAAGGTGAGGGCGACCAATTTATCCATCCCACAGGTTGGACGCGCGTGAACAATCTTTGCATCCGCTCCGGCGGAACGGTTGAGGTCACCGACGATCTGGAATGCTACGGAAACCTGAGCATCGAAAGCGGGGTCTTAAGTCTGGGCAGTACCACCCTTACCATGAGGGGAGATTGGACAAATAATGCGGGTTTTGACCACTTCGACGCGGGCTCTTCCACGGTGAGATTTGTGAAACACGACGATGGCCAGTGCCATTATGGCAACACCCATTTCAACGTTTTGGAGATTGACAAAGAATTGGGAGCTTTTTTGATTTATAACGGCGGTGAAGTGATTTGCGACGAATACTCCGTGGTTCGGGGCGCTGTGGCGGCAATGGACGGAACTTTCACGGCTCTGAGCCTGGCAAACAACGGCTTGGCTGGTGGCTGGTATTGTTATGAAAACGGCACGATAAACGCTTATAACACCAGGCCTGGCGCATGGATTGACCTCTTGGGGTACATCTACATGACAGGTGGCACAATGAACGTTTATGGCGGCTCCACACCTTCATATTGGCCCTACGCGGAAGGTACTTCCGTGCAAATACACGGCGGGGTTTTGGATTTCAAAACCCAGGGAATATATTTGTATTCCGGCTTTGATGATAATGCGTTCAGTGCAGACATCACAGGTGGAACCATCCGCATGGCGGGCAATTTCACAGGCTATCACCCATATTTCAGCGCCACCGGCGGCACAATTGAATTATATGGCACCGAGGAGGCTTACATCAATATCACTCAGCCAATGATGCTGCCCACACTGAAGATAAATAAAACCGGCTGGGGCGGCAAAGTTGATTTGTTATCAGACCTGGATTGCGAAAACCTGATTGTGGAGGCAGGCACTTTGGGGATTACTGAACAATACCTCACAGTGTATAATGATCTCACCTGCTACGGTAATATTAATCTGGGCAATGCCGGCAGCAATGGCATCTTTTTAGTCGAAGGCAACATGAATTTCTTATCTGGTTCCGGTGCCCAATTTACGTCTGGTAGCGTTATAGGACGTGGGGATTTTCTGGTTGAAAACGGTGCCTTTATCGTTTTTCATGAGGGTATGATACTCCATTTGCAGGGCCAGGGACCGCATTACATTACAGTGCAGGAGGATTTATTCGGTTTCCAAAATCTGCACCTCGGCGGTCCTAACCGCAATGCGCATTACCTGATTTCAAACGAAAGTACCCATGATGTGTTTGTGTGGGGAGACCTTAATTTCTTTGGGACCTCTTCGCTTGGTTTTGAAGAAAACGCCACTCAACCGGTGAAGGTGCGTGGAATAATGCGCTTGGGGGAGGGTACCTTGAATGTTGGACCTTCAAAAGTCATCGTCGCGGGAAGACCTCAGTTTTATACCACTTCAAACATTAACATTGCCCACAACGGCGAATTAATCATTAATCATGCCGAGGTTCCCAGAGATACTGACTTCAGAGGCAACGTCACAATCGATGGAGGCATCCTCCGCTTGGCAAACAGCGTCCTTAACATTCTGGAAGACTGTGAGTTCAACATGGATTCCGGTTATATTTATTGTGACGGCGTGGTTGCGACATACGAGGGTTCTTTTCAGCCCACGGGCGGAACCGTGATTATGGATGATAACGCAAGTAATGGCTATGTTGGAATCAAAGTGACCAACGGAAACTGGCTGCCAAACCTGGTTTTGGATAGCAGCACCGGCATTTGGCTCTTGAGCGACCTTGAGGTGAAAGGCAATATCGACGTGAACAGAGGATGGATTGAAACGAGTGGACTGATTCTGACCTGCGGTGGTGACCTGGATGTGGGAAACGGTGGCTTGCTGAAGCTGGAGCCGGGCACCACTGTGGATTTCAAGGGTAGACCGCAGAGCAAACTGCAGATCCATTCCGGCGGCAGGCTGGAAAGCCTGGGAACAGAAGCGGAGAGGATTACCATTAAAAACGACCCGGCTTGGGTGGAATATAACGTTTTTGAAGGCGGCAGCGTTGCGGCGGAATACACAAACTTCAGGCATGCCACCATGGATGGTTTTTACGTGCATGACGGTGCCATCGTGGATGAGGAACACTGCTTTCACAACTGCGCCTTCGAATATAGCCAGGGCACAGAAGGCTCCTGTTTGTTAAGAATTGAGAACGACCAGATTCTCACCGTGAAAAACGCAGAATTCAACAGATGGCCTAATGCCAATAACGTGAGAAAAAGCGAAAATCAGGGTGTTGTGCATTTCATCAATGCTGGAGGGAACCATCACGGCGAACAATATGAAAACGACGTTTATGACCGCATTTTCTGGAGCCAAAACAGCAATATCCAACTGCCGGATTTGCTGATTTTGAAAGCGGAATATATCCCGCAAACCGCCACGGAAGGCGAGGTGGTTCAGTGTGTGGTCACTTATGCGAACACCGGTGGGGCTGATGTTATTGATCCATTCTACATCGACCTTTATTGCAACCAACAGACTCCACCCGCGGCACATGTCAGCGGTAACTATTTTAGACAGATTCTAGCGATGCCGGCTTACAGCACTGAGCAGCATGTGTTTTATGTAACCGGCTCCGGGACCGGAACTTGGAATTCATACCTGTGGATTGACACTAACGAATATGTTTCTGAAAGCAATGAATATAACAACCTTTACGGACCCTTCCATATGAACTGGCTGCCCATCAGCCTGGAGCCGGTTACCAACCTGCGGGTGAACAAGACTCAGGGTGGAATCTACAAGCTGGAATGGGATTATGAGGGAGTTTGCACGCGCTTCAACATCTATCGCAGCGTTGACCCATATTTCACGCCGGGTGAAGAAAACATTCTTATTTCAGTGGATTATCCAACCACGGAATTCAATTTGAGCAATTATTTCTTTTTAGGCGACAGAGGCTTCTTTATCGTGACTGCGGAACGTGATCAGCGGGAGCCTTCGAATCGACAGAATGAAATGGGGGATATGCCGGAACGCAGAAGGAATTGAACCCGAGCCTGTAAAGTTAATGAGGTCCCGCTTTTCGCGGGACTTTTTTTGTGGTGAGAGCGGGAGCCCTGTCCCGGTGGGTCAGCCTGGAGCGGGTTTGGGTGGTGGTGGGTGGAGTCGGGTGGTTGGAGGAACATTGTGCCAGATGAATCTGGCACCAACGACCGGATGAATCCGGTGTTCCGGCCTGTCCTTAGTTGGCGCTCAGAATGACGGTCTGGCGCGGGTTTGGGTGGCAAAGTGGCGACTGTTGGAGCACCGGTTTCAACCGGTCGGAGCCGCCGGATTTATCCGGTGGAAAGGGGTGGCGGTTTTTCTCCATTGTGCCAGATGAATCTGGCGTTCCGGCGCTTCCGTAACACCCTAATAAATTGGCACTTATCCCGCCTGAAGCGCAGCGAAACGTTAAAACGCTAAAACCCTAAAACCAAAGCCCCTTTTCATCCTCATCATCCTGTGTATCCCTAATCTATATCAAAAAAACCCACGTCCCTTAAGGAACGCGGGTAATCTGTGTTTAGAAAAAAGTATTATTTATGCTTCGATTTCTGGTTCGGCGGAAACTTCTTCTTCCTCATCTTCTTCTTCAAAGTATTCTTCGCCTTCTTCATCTCCCTGCAGGGCGGTTACTTCGATGTTGATGGCGCCTCTTGCCATTTCGGGATGGAAGTCATCGATATATTCACGCACGGTGGTTTCGATATCTTCGTGTTTTTCCAGGATTTCGGGCGAGAACTGCACTTTGATGTTCAGGATATTCAAGTTTTGGTTCACGCTCAGTTTAGGCCTTTCGCCATAAATATTGTTAAGAAATTCAGGGAGGGATTTTGCCAATTTGGCAATGCCGCTAACGCGTTTGTATGCCTTGAAGCCGAAATGGGCTGCCAGGGCAACGCCTCCGAGCACCAAAGCCTTTTTAAAAATTTTCTTCATGATGGTCTCTCCTTAGGCTGCTTTATTTATAGATGGATTTAATTTTTCCCCAGCTCCGGCTTTGGGTGGAAACAGGCTGCTGGAACTGCGTGCCAGAGGAGGAGAAGGGGTTTAAAATGTATTCGCCATAACTGAAGGTTACGACTCCGGAAACCTGGGCATACTGGGTTCCAACGGAGGGGGCGGAAGTTTTTTGCCCAAAGCTTTGCAACGCCACAGCGCATTGACCGCTGCCATCGCTGATGGTGAAGCGTCCGTTTTTGCCCTTGGAACTGGTGACGGAAGCGTTCAAAATCCGAACGTAAACGCCTTCATAGGCTTCCGCTTCCATGGGATTGGAAAGCTGTCCGGTGCTGATGGTGACAGGGCTGGGCAAAGAACGGTTGCGGTCGAGAACTTGGAGGGATTTCAAATCCCGGATGCAGGTCATGCCGAAAACCTCCGCCACTTCACCGCTGAGGCGAACAAAATCTCCGGCGGAAGGATTGTATTTGCTGTCAAGCACATAGATTCCACGCCAGGCGCCGCTAATTCTTTCTGAGAGGAAAAAACCTTCTCCGCGATGACCGGTGGCGACAACAATACCTTCCAAAGTGACCTGCTTTCCCAACCAGGGCGAGGGGTAGGAACCGTCCACGCCGCGGTTTGCGGTGTATTGCACGTCATATATGTTCAAAGCTGCAGCCCCCAGCCAAAAGCTGAGTAAGATGGCGGTCAGCCAGATTGATTTTCTCATTATTTACCTCTTTAGGTCACTTTGTAACCACTTGATATGTTGTCAAGTAAAATCAAACAGGTATTTCGCGCCAAAACAGAGGCAAGTGAGCTTATTCTTTTTATGGCAGAAGGTTAAGGTGTTTTTTGGTCTTGGGGAGGCGGGAGCTTGAGTTTTCATTTGACAAATCCATGGCTTCGAAATTTTCTGCCCGGGACAGAGGTTTTGAAATTGAAGACAAAAATAGTCATTAAAGGTGCAGCAGAGCACAATTTAAAAAACATCGACTTGGAAATCCCCCGCGACACCATGGTGGTTTTCACCGGTGTTTCCGGTTCGGGAAAATCGTCCCTGGCTTTCGACACGCTCTACGCGGAAGGTCAAAGACGCTATGTGGAATCGCTTTCCGCCTACGCGCGTCAGTTTTTGGGACAGATGGAAAAACCGAAACTGGACTATATTGAGGGGCTTTCCCCGGCGATTTCCATTGAACAAAAAGCCGCCAGCAAAAACCCACGTTCAACGGTGGGCACTGTTACCGAGATATACGATTATCTGCGTGTGCTTTACGCCCGCATCGGTGAACAATATTGCCATATTTGCGGTGACCGGGTGGGTTCGCAGACAGTTGACCAGATGGTGCAGCGTCTTTTGGAAAACCCGGAAAGCACGCGCATCCAAGTGTTGGCGCCGCTGGCTCAATCCCGCAAGGGTGAGCACAAGGAAGTCTTGGAGGATTTGCGTCAGGAAGGTTTTCTGAGGGTTTTAATCAACGGGAAGATGCGCAGCCTGGATGAAGAGATTGTTCTGGATAAAAAAAGCAAGCACGACATCGCCGTGGTGGTGGACCGTCTGGCGTTGAAAGAAGGCATCCAAAGCAGGCTGAGTGAATCGCTGGAACTGGCTTTGAGGCTTGGCGAAGGCACCGTGAAAATTGATTTTCCGGATTTGGGTGAGGCACAGCTCCTTTCCGCCACAAATTCCTGCGCACGCTGTAATATCGGCTTTGAAGAGCTTTCTCCGCAACATTTTTCCTTCAACAGTCCCATCGGCGCCTGTGAGCTTTGCAACGGTTTGGGTTACAAGCTGGAATTTGACCCCGACCTGGTGGTGCCAAACCCTGAACTCACCATCTTGGAAGGAGCTGTGGCACCCTGGGGCAGGCTGGAAAGCAAGCCGGATAGCTGGACCATGAACACGGTTAAAAACCTCGCCAAAGCCTATGATTTTTCGCTCACAACGCCCTGGAACAAGCTGCCGGATATCGTTAAACAGCTCATCCTGTGGGGTTCCAAAGGTCGTAAATTCAAGAACGCCTGGACCAACGCCCGCGGTTCAGGCCAAATTTTCATGCGCCATGAGGGCGTGATTCCAACCTTGCAGCGCCGTATGCATGAAACGGTTTCCGAGGAAATGCGGCGTCATTATATGCAATATATCAGCGATAAACCTTGTCCCGATTGCAATGGCATGAAGCTGAAACCCAGTTCCCTGAGCGTGAAAGTCGGGGAGATAAACATCGCCCAAGCCACCGCCCTGAGCGTTCGCCAGGCTTGTGACTTTTTCACCAAACTGAAGCTGGAGGGAAACCAAAAGCTTATCGCGCATGAGCTTTTGAAGGAAATCCGCAATCGCCTGGGCTTTTTGGAAAGCGTGGGTCTGCATTACCTGAATTTGGACAGACGCTCGCCCAGTCTTTCCGGAGGCGAATCCCAGCGTATCCGCCTCGCCAGCCAGATTGGTTCGCAACTGGTGGGCGTGATGTATATTCTGGATGAACCCAGCATTGGCCTGCATCAGCGGGATAACGCCAAACTGGTGAAGATGCTGTGTCAATTGCGGGATTTGGGCAATACCGTGATTGTTGTGGAACATGATGAGGACACCATTCGCGCCGCGGATATGGTTGTGGATTTTGGTCCCAAAGCGGGAGTTTTTGGCGGAGAAATCGTTGTGGCTGGCACTTTGAACCAAGTGATGAAAAATCCGGCTTCCCTCACCGGAGCCTATCTTTCTGGCAGACAAAGCATTCCCATTCCCCCAAAAAGAGTGAAACCGGATTCCCGCGTGATTTCCATCAAGGGCGCGGCAAAAAACAACCTGAAAAATATCAATGTGGATATACCTTTGGGGCTGCTGGTCTGCGTTACCGGCGTTTCCGGCAGCGGGAAAAGTTCGCTCATCAATCAAACCCTCTATCCGTATCTGCAAAACCACTTTTACCGCAGCTATCACCAGGTGGGTAACCTGAAATCCATCAAGGGTTTGGAGCATATCGACAAGGTGATTTGCATCGACCAGGACCCCATTGGCCGCACTCCGCGCTCGAATCCCAGCACCTACATCAAGCTTTTTGACCCCATCCGCCAGCTTTTCAGCCAGTTACCGGCTTCCAAGGTGCGTGGCTACACGCCGGGACGTTTTTCCTTCAACGTGCGGGGTGGACGCTGTGAAGCCTGTCATGGCGCGGGTGTGAACCAGATTGAAATGCACTTCATGCCGGATATTTTTGTGACCTGTGAGGTGTGTAAAGGCAAGCGCTACAATCAGGAAACGCTCTCCGTGCGCTACAAGGGTAAAAATATCTCCGAGGTTCTGGATATGGATGTGCAGGAGGCTTACGAGTTTTTCGAAAACATCCGTCCCATCCGCCAAAAACTGGAAACCCTGATGGAAGTGGGGCTGGATTATATCAAGCTGGGACAGCCTTCCACCACCCTTTCCGGCGGAGAAGCCCAGCGTATCAAGCTTTCGCGGGAACTGAGCAAAACCAGCACGGGAAACACGCTTTATCTTTTGGACGAACCCACCACCGGCCTGCATTTCGACGATATCAAGAAGCTGTTGGGAGTGTTGGGAAAATTGGTGCGTATGGGAAACACGGTGGTGGTGATTGAACACAATCTGGATGTGATAAAATCTGCCGATTGGATTATCGATTTGGGTCCCGAAGGCGGTGAAGATGGAGGTTACGTGGTTGCGGTCGGGACACCGGAACAGATTATGGAAAACCCGGATTCCTTCACGGGACAATTTTTGAAAAACCATATCGAACGCCAAACAACGAAACCCAAAAAGCAGACTAAAACAGCGAAAACCAGCCCTGCGAAATCCTCAGCCAGTAAAACCAAAACCAAGAAAACTGGATGATAAAGCCATGCCAGAAATAGAGTTTCGCTATCAGCCACCCACAGCGGGAGACCATCAGGTCGGCATCGCGGGTGATTTTACCCAGTGGGAAATTCTGGATATGACGGATATTGGCGGCATCTACCTTTTCCGCCTGCATTTGAACCCTGGGGAATATCGCTACAAGCTGATTGTGGATGGAAATTGGATGCCCGACCCCAACTGTCCCAAACGTGTTCCAGACCCTTTTGGAGGCCAAAATTCGCTGTTGAAAGTGAAGGGGCGAAAAGAGCCGGAGCTAAGCTGGAGCGATATTGAGAAAAACCTTGGTTTGCTGAGCGGTCATGATGAACCCCGTCTTCAAATAAACCGCCTTTCCCAAAACCGGTTTGAACTGCGTTTCCATTGGCATAACTCCTTGCCTGGCAATCTGTACGCGTTTGTTGACGACAAGCGTTTCGATTTGTTTTATCTGGGAGAAGCCCAAAAATCCGCGGCTTGGCATTGTTTTTTCGGTTCCGATGAGGCCACAGCGGAAATCCTGGTTCGCATCGAGGGTCGTGAGAACACCTTATGCTATGGTATGGAAGGTTTTACAAGCCCTCGTGAAGCCCGTCCTCTGCCGGTAAATCTGAAAGAGTTGGAACGGTTCTCGGTTCCCGAATGGGCTCATAAAGCCATTGTCTATCAGATATTTCCAGACCGTTTTTACAATGGCAACCCCAGCAATGACCCGGATTTCAGCGAAGATTATTACGCGGATTGTCGCACCCAGCCGCCGGAAAATGAACTTTTGCCTCCCAACCGGGAATATTTCCATTTGGTGGAGGATTGGAACGACATCAGCGGTCTGAAACAGAGTCCCTGGCTGCCAAAAGGGAAGCCGGATTGGTGGTCCTTTTATGGTGGCGACATCGCCGGAGTGCGAAAAAAGCTGCCCTATCTGGTGGATTTGGGCATCAACGTCATCTATTTCAATCCGCTGTGGCAGGCGCGCTCGAACCATAAATATGACGCCATCGATTTTTGCGCCATCGACCCTCATTTTGGCACCAAAGAGGAAATGAAAGCGCTTGTTGATGAAGCTCACGCGCGGGGCATACATGTTATTGTGGACGTGGCTTTCAACCACACGGGCGAAGATTTTTGGGCTTTTCGTGATTGCGTGGAAAAAGGCCCCGAATCCCGGTATTGGAATTGGTATGACTGGCATCGCTGGCCTTTGCCAGAGCCACTTCCAGCGGATTTTCAACCCAAGGATTATTATCAAAGCTGGTGGGGCATCAAAGATATGCCAGACCTGAATTTTGACCTCAGCCGCAGCCATCCCGCGGAGAACCACATCAAGGATATTGACCAAGCTGAGCCGAACTGGCCTTTGGTGGAACACCTTCTGAAATGCACACGCTGGTGGCTGAGGGAAATTGGCATCGATGGCTTCCGGCTGGACGTTCCGGATGAGGTTCCATTTTGGTTTTGGGAGCTTTTCCGCCGCGAAGTGAAAGCCACCAAATCCCAAGCCTGGATTGTTGGCGAAATCTGGCAAAACGCGCGCCCCTGGGTGAACCCCAGATATTTCGATTCCGTGATGAATTACGCCTATTTCAAGGACCCCGTTCTGGATTTTTTCATCCTCGGCATTTGCGGCTACCAAAGCTTTGTCCAGCGCGTGGAAGAAGGTTTGGCTCAATATCCCTGGCTGGCATCGCAGGCGATGATGAATCTTTTGGGCAGTCACGACACCGTGCGGGTTTTGGAACTTGCCGGCGGTGACCTTCATAAAGTGAAGCTGGCCATGCTGTTCCTGATGACTTTTGTCGGTGCGCCTCACATCTATTATGGAGACGAAATTGCCATGTTGGGAGGTCGTGACCCTGATAATCGTCGTCCCTTTAATTGGGATTGGGAAAACGCCCCGGATGCTCTTGAACTGCATAGATTGGTCAAAGAACTTGTGAAGCTGCGCAAGGAGTATAAAGTCCTGACCCAGGGACACTTCGCTTTCTGGGATCCCTGTTGCGATAACCTCTCCTGGGTACGTTTTGACCATCGGGAAGCGATTTTTGTCATGATGAACCTCATGGAAATCCCCATCGATTATAATTATAACTTCAAAGATGATATACTTTTATTCTTTGGAGACGTGAAGGCTGTGGATGAACATTTTGAACTGGGGCCTGGCGCTGTCATAATGTGGCACAAAAAGCGTTCCCGGCGCTTCAAACCCAGATTGCATAAAACCGGTCCCTGGTGGCAGCAGTTTTAAATTGACAGCATCAGCGCGCGCAGGAAACTGACCTGAAAGGAATTACGTTATGAAGAAAAAGATTTTGCTTTGCGTGAGCGGTGGAATCGCCGCCTACAAAGCCATCGAGCTTGCCAGCATGTTGAAAAAGGCAGGATTTGAGCTGAAAACCGTGCTCACAGAATCGGCTCGGAAGTTTGTGGCTGGAATCAATTTCGCCGCCATCAGCAGTGGAAGCGTGCATACATCCTTGTTTGAGGATGCCGACCCCATCCCACACATAGCTTTGGCGGATTGGGCAGACCTCATTGTGGTGGCACCGGCGACGGCAAATATCATGGCCAAAGCCGCGCGCGGACTGGCGGATGACCTGCTTTCAAACATCCTTTTGGCGCATGCCAAACCCGTTCTTTTTGTTCCCGCCATGAACGTTCACATGTTCGAACACCCTGCCACACAGGAAAATATGCGTATCCTGAAAGAGCGCGGTCATTTCATCATGCAGCCCGAAACGGGACTTCTGGCCTGCGGTTACGAGGGAAAGGGCAAATATCCACCCAATCAGGAAATTGTTTTTGCCATCCGCTGCCATCTGGAATATCCCCAAGACCTTGATGGAATCAGCGTTTTGGTGACCGCTGGCGCCACCGCCGAACCGATTGACCCTATGCGCATGATAACGAACCGTTCCAGCGGAAAAATGGGTTTGGCGATTGCGCGCGCTTTCTCTTTGCGGGGCGCCAAAGTGACTCTTATCCACGCCTTGATGGATGAAAAACCGCCCTGCCACCTGCAGGAAACAATTTTCGCGCCCTCAGCACAACTGATGAAGGATGCAACCCTGAAAGCCGGCAAAGTGGCTGATATTGTGGTCAAATGTGCCGCGGTCTCGGATTTCAAACCCTTGAAGGCATCCACCCAAAAGATTAAAAAGGGCGCCAATCTCATGCTGGACCTGGTTCCCACGGATGATATTCTGGCTCAGCTTGGCAAGAAAAAAGGCAAAAAACAGAAGCTGGTGGGTTTTGCCGCCGAAACAGAAAACCTTATTCCCAACGCACGTAAAAAGCTGGAAAGCAAGAATCTTGACCTCATCTGCGTGAACCATCTGGACACCGCGGGCTCTGATGAAACCAGCCTTTCCCTCATCAAAGCCGGCGCCGCTAAAAACGCCAAACCAGAGGTTTTGACCGGCGATAAATTCGAGGTGGCGCTCTGCCTGGTGGATAGGATTATCAAGCTATGAACGGACTTGTAGTCATCACCGGAGCCAATGGCCAGCTTGGTTCATCTTTGGCAAAAGCCTGGGCTGGCGGAAAACAGCGGCTACTTCTGCTTTTTCACCGGGACACAAAACGGATTGACCAACTGCGCGGCCTTCCCGGGATTTGCCTGAAAAGCTGTAATCTCATGGAGTTAACCGCCCTCAAAACGGCTCTGGAAGAGGGATGTCAGGAATTGAGCGCACAGCCCACAGGCTTGGTTCATTGCGCTGCCATCCGCAGTTCCGACGCCAAAACCTTGGCGGAAAGCGACCCCAAAATGTTCGACGAAGTTTTTAACAGCAACGTCACCATGGCATACAACGCTGTCCGAGCCTGCCTTCCGGGGATGTTGGAACGCAAATTCGGACGGCTGTTGCTTCTGGGTTCAAATGTGGTTCAAACTGGCTTACCCAGCGGTTCTGCCTACGCCGCAGCGAAAGCCGCCATCGTGAATCTTGTCCGCAGCGTGGCTTTGGAAGCGGCACCCTCGAACGTTTTGATTAACGCCATCTCTCCAGCCCCGATTGAAACTGATTTGGAAGCGGATTATCAGGGAGAATATCTGGCTTTTCGACAACGCTATTTTGAAACTTATAAAAAGATGAGCCCGACGGGGAAGTTGATTTCCCTGGAAGAACTGCGCCTCACTATTGAATTTTTGCTGGATTCAGGTCTGCAAAACCTCACCGGACAAAACATCATCCTGGATGGCGGGCTTTCCGCTCCCATTCTTGGTTCCCCAAACAGCGCCACATGAATCGCCCTTTAGACCCGCCCGACCAAGAATCGGGGGTGGCAGGTGGAGGAGCCAACTGGAATGCGGGCTGGGAAAAAGAGCTTGGCAGCTACGACTATGATTTGCCTCAGGAGCTGATTGCGCAATATCCTCTGTCGAAGCGGGACAGCTCGCGCCTGATGCATTTGGACCGACAAGCGGGAGCTTTTTATCATCGCTCTTTTGGTGACATTGTGGACCTCATTTCCCGGGGCGAAGTGTTGGTGCTAAATTCCAGCAAAGTGATTCCAGCACGGCTTTTTGGCTTCAAGGAAAACGGAACCAAGGTGGAGCTGCTTTTGCTGCGCAATCTGGGTCAAACCCGCTGGCAATGTTTGGTTCATCCGGGACGCAGGCTGAAAAAAGAACAATGGCTGCAGTTTTCCCCCGGGCTGAAAGGCTGGATTTCGCTGGGCGCTGAAGACGGCTCGCGTGAGGTCACTTTTGAAAGCCAGGGCGATTATTGGCAGGAAATTGAAAAAGTGGGGCATGTGCCTCTGCCACCATATATCAAGCGTGAGGATGAAATTAAAGACCGCCACACCTATCAAACCGTTTACGCGCGTGAACCCGGCTCTGTCGCCGCGCCCACTGCCGGTCTGCATTTCAGCCCCGAGATTTTGGAAGCTCTGCGTGCCAAGGGTGTTTTGCTGGTGGAGCTCGTCCTCCACGTGGGCATGGGCACTTTTTTGCCCGTTAAAACCGAGCGGATTGATGAACACAAGATGCACAGCGAGTTTTGCACTGTGGATGAAAACGCCGCCCAAATCATCAACTTGGCAAAAACCGAAGGCCGCAGAATCATTGCGGTGGGCAGCACTTCCATGCGCAGTTTGGAAAGTTTTTGGAATGGAAAAAGTCTGGATGCGGGCTCGAAATGGACGGATATTTTCATCTATCCGGGCAAGCAAATCCACGTGGCGGATGCCCTCATCACGAATTTTCACCTGCCCAAATCCACGCTAATCATGATGATTGCGGCTTTTGCCGGGCTTGATTTGGTTAAAAAAGCCTATGAGGCAGCCATCGCGGAAAAATATCGCTTTTTCAGCTATGGCGATGCGATGTATATATCATGAAAACAAGGGTTTATCATCATAATCTGGACAGCACCAAGCTGGAATATGAAAGGCTGGCAGGTCTGGGTCAGGGTGGGGACAGATGGTTGATTCAAGCCGGTTCCCAAAACGCTGGCATGGGGCGCGATGGCAACAGTTGGTATTCGCCTCCGGGCGGGCTGTGGCTCAGTTTCGACCTCATTCATCCCAGCGGCGTGGCTTCCTTTCCGCTTTACGTGGGTTTTTGTTTGTGGCAGCTTTTGAGCGAACTTTTCAAGTTGCAAGATTTGCGGGTGAAATGGCCCAACGACCTCTATTTGGATGGTAAAAAATTGGCTGGTATTCTCTGTTTATATCAAGCCAATCATGCAAAATATATCATCGGCGTGGGGATGAATACGAACGTGATTGTGGATGAAATAATCAATACCCACAACGCCGCATCGCTTTGCCAACATTTGGGAATGTCGGTTTCAAATGAATATCTATCCCGCCTCATCGTGCGCAGGGTGGAAAAAAACGCCTTCCTGCTGGATGAACCCAAACGCTATCTAAGCAAATGCGCCGAGGTGTTTTACGGGCTTGGCAAAGAGGCAAGGGTTAAAATGGGAAAACAGAGCTACAGCGGTGTGATTGCAGGACTTACCGAGGAAGGTTATCTGCTTTTACGCCAAAGCGGGGGAGAGCTGAAAGAAATCAGTCACGGAAGCTTGAGATTGTTGTGATAGACGGTTTTTGCAGCTTTTTCTTGACAGATAAGGTAAGCAAAAATGATTTGCGATTATAAAGATAAAAACGATTTCCGGGAGGAATAATGAGAAAATGGATAGTAATCGGCTTGGTTGCCATGCTCACGCTTTTCGCTTGTGTTGGCAACAAGGTAGTCTACGAAAAGGTTGAAAAAGCGGAAATTACCACCTCGGTGGCAATCCTTCCCTTGAAAGCACTGGACAGTTCCAGCCGTTATATCACCAAGATATTGACAGTTAGAGATCTCGAACTCACTTTCGACGCGTATGAAAACTACACCCTATTGGATATGAACGAGATTGCTCACGACTTCAAGGAAACCGGTTTTGATGACGTTGAAGACCTCGAAAAAGAAGAACTGGCCGAGATTTCCCAAAAACTGGATGCCAGCGTTATCGTGGTTGGCAACGTAAGCGAAACCAGGACAGGCATCTACAACATTTCCATGCGTTTTTACAGCAAGCTGACCGGAGACCTCAAACAAGCCAGCTTCAACGTTGGTAAAGAAAGATTCAGCCGGATGGAAGCTTTGGAAAAAGGCATGATGGAAGAGCTTGACAACTTCGTTTCCGGAGAAATGGACAAGATTTTCAACCTGGGCACAAACTTCTATAACAATGAAAACTATCCCATGGCGCTGGAAAACCTGCAACAAGTGATGGCGCTGAAGCCCGACAAGATTGATACTTACTACTATTTGGGCAACACCTATGTGAAGATGAAAAACGACGCCATGGCAGAGCAAACCTTTATTAAGGGTCTGGAAGTGGAACCCACGGAACAGCGTATTGCCGTGGCTTTGATGGAAGTTTATGAAAGAACCGGCCAGGCTGCCAAACAAGTGGCTGTGATGGAAAATCTGGCGGAACACCTCGAAGATGCCGAAACCTGGCTCGCGGTTGGAAACCTTTACGACCAGCAAGGCTCCAAAACCAAGGCTAAAAACTCATTTGTCAAAGCTTTGGAGCTTGAGCCGGAGAATCAGGCCGCGAACATCCGTCTGGCTTTGATGCTTTATGAAGAAGAAAGATATGTTGAAGCCATTCCCAGGCTGGAAAAGGCTTTTGAATTCGCGCCGGACAACGACACAGTGAGCCGCAGCCTTGCCACAGCCTATCAAAAGAGCGGACGTATTCAGGACGCCATCGACAAATATGACGGCATCATCAAAAACGACCCCAGCAACGTTAATGCCTATTTGAACCTGATTGGTCTGTATCGCGCTGACAAAAAGGATTCCAAAGCGATTGAAACCGCCAACGCTCTCAAGAAAGTGGATGCCAACAACCCCTATTCCTATTTGAACCTTGCCGCCATCTACCTTTCCCAAAACAAACTTGGCGAAGCGGAAACCAACGCCAACCTCACCATCTCAAAAGATTCCAGCCTGCACCAACCCTACATCGTGCTGGCTTCCGTGTTTCAATCCAGAGGAACCGATGCCTATAACAGATATCTGGATTTGGATGGCCAGGCTTCCCGGGCGGTGGGTAAAAAAGCCACCAGCCTCAGGAAAGACCGCGATGCTGCCAAATCCACCGCGCAATCGCACTTGAGCAAAGCCCGTGAACACCTGAATTCAGCTCGTAACAGAACCAACGATTCCGAAGCCCTGCGCGACATCAATGGTCGCCTCAGCAGGGTTAACGATTTGCTGAGCAAGCTCTAAACAGCGCGGTTCGATAAACGAACATAAATTGTGAACGCCCGGAACCATCCGGGCGTTTTTTGATTGTGTCGGGTTTTTGTGAGCCGCATAATGGCTCAACTTTGTGCTTTCTTGCTTGCCGCCATTAGTCTTCCTTATGTTTCTGAGGCAATCCTAAGCTACATATAGGTTTAGGGTCAAGTGAGTGTTTTTGCAACAGACTCGTTCTTATAATGGGGCTGCGCGATAAAGTCAAAAAAAAGCCGCGCTGGGAATCAACGCGGCGATTTATGATGTATATTGTTATTAATCTATTTGAAGGCTTCCATGCCGCTGAAATCGCGGTTGAGACTAAAACTGGCAAGGATTTTGTCGTCATTGAGCAGAAGCTCATCCAGGCAAATTCGGGACAGAAGCTCTGCCATTCCGGGTCCCAACATAAATCCCTGGCCGCACATTCCCACCGCGTTGATGAAGTTTTCGCCGGATTTTCCCACGATGGGGAAGCCGTCTGGGGTCATGGGATACTGTCCCCGCCAGGTGCGGCGGACTTTCAGATAGCGCAGCCTGGGCAGAACTTCCAGCATGCGTTTGCTGCAAAGCGGGAGAAATTCCGAACTGCTGAGATGGTTCACCCCCAAAATGGGCGGATCCGGCGTGATGCAAAAAATCACCTGTCCTTCGCTGTTTTGGTAAAAATAGAAGTTTGAGGAGCCGGGACGCCTGCGCATATCCACCACCATGGGCCCCATAAAGCGTTTAACCGGCTCGGTGATGCCGGCTTCGTGGTTGTCTGGAAACACGGGCAAATCCAAGCCTGCCAGGGCGCCAATTTCACGCGCGTTGTTTCCCGCGGCGTTGATAACTGTGCCAGCCACGTAAGAACCTTTGTCGGTGAGGACTTTGTTGATGCGGGAACCCTCGAATTTAAAGCCGGTCACCCGCTCGTTGAAGGCAAATTCCACCCCGGCTTTTTTAGCGCGGAAAAAGTAGGCTGAACCAAGCAAAAGCGGGGAACAGCTTCCGTCTTCAGATGAATAGGTGGAGCCGCGTAAATCCTTCATATTGACGCCGGGAACCAATTCCCGGTATTCTTCAGGCTCGACCCAGCGTATTTTCAGCCCAAAATCGAGCTGGACGCGCATGAGCTCTTTGAAAGCGGTTTCATGTTCTTGATTATAGGCAGGGTAGCTGTAGCCGTTGCTGAGCCAGCCAATGTCGTCGCCATATTCTTCCTGCCAGTTTTTCATAATTTGGATGGAACGTTGGGAGACGCTGATTTTGCCAAAATCGCTGTGGGTGGCACGGACTCCGCCGATGGCTTTTTTGTTGTTGACCTGGCCGGGTGAGCTTTCGGCATCCAAAACCAAAACTTTCTGACCCTTCAAAGCCAGTTCCAAGGAGGCGGGAAGCCCGATTGAGCCAGCGCCGATAACCACGACGTCAAAGATTTTACTCATCGGAACCTCCCTGGGGAAATTTATCCAAGGCAACTTCCACAAAAATCGGACGTTTTGTGTTTGGCACCACCTGCTCCACCGGGATGCCTTCTTCTCGCAGCAGGCCCTTAATCAGGGTTTCACAGCTTTTTGCGCCGCAGGGACCCATGCCCGCGCGGGTGATGGCTTTGATTTGGTTCAGGTTTGTGATGCCGGAGCGGATGAGGCGCCGAACTTCGCCGACGCTCACTTTTTCACAGAGGCAAATCATGGCGTCGTCGGCAAGTTTTTCATTTATTATCGGTTTGGGCAGAGGCCGTCCCACTTCTTCAGGCTGTATCCTGAAGGAGGCAACTTTTTTGGCGATGGAACGGGGTACCTGCACGCGCACCAATTGAGTTTGGCGTTCCTTCATTTCCACAACCGAAACGGCTGGGAAACTGCCCAGTTCATTGCCATCGATATCGACCAAATCCAGGGTGTCGCCCACCTTGCGGGGGATGTTGAAAACCTCGTAAGGCATTGTGACGGTGGGGTTTTCAGCGTCCTTGCGATAGTCCACCAAGGTGATCGCCAAACCGGGGCAGATGAGAACGCATTTTCCACAGCCAATGCAGCTTCCATCATAGAGCGGCAAAGCCATCAGGCTGCCATCTTCGGTGTGGATGGAATTTGTGGGGCAAACCGTGGTGCAAGGGTTGCAGGGAATTTCTTGCAGGCAGTGAATCACTGGGAAAACGCCTTCTTCCAAAGTGTTGTCCTGATAGCCTTTGATGGCTCCGGGATGGGATTTGAGAACCTGGGCTTTGGCAAGCCAATCCTGAGGAACTTCGCCCACTTCCGGATGACCGCATTCGCGAGCGATGTTCAATCCGGCTATTTTTCCGTTGAACATGGCGGAGGAGGCTTCCGCGATTTCCAACGCGTCACCAGCGGCGTAAACTGGAATTCCCGCATCCTGCGCCTGCTGGGTGAATTCGGACAGGGAATCCAAGCCCACCGCGATGAGCACCGTGTCGCAATCAAAACTCTTTTCCGTGCCGGGAATGGGCTGGAATTTATCATCAATCTGGGTGATGGTGACGCTTTCCACGGTTTCATTTCCGTTTGCGCTCAAAATGCTGTGGGAGGTGTAGATGGGCACGCCCAGGCGGGCAAGTTTGTCCGCGTGAACCTTGTAGCCACCGCAGCGGGGCAGGGCTTCAGCCAATCCAACCACCTCAATTCCAGCTTGCAGAGCGTGGTAACCCGCGATGAGGCCAACATTTCCGCCGCCGATGATGAAAAGACGGCGGGTGGGGCGAACGAGGTCACGATTCACCAAGGTTTGGAAGGCTCCCGCACCGTAAATCCGGGCCAGATGGTTTCCGCTGAACCGCAAAAACTTTTCTCTGGCGCCGGCGGCGTTCAGGATGCGTTTTGGGGTCACTATTTTATAGACCCCATCCTTCAAAATGCCGACCTTTTTGTCGCTGAAAACAAATAGCGCTGTGCTGTTCAACCACACATCCACAGAAGCGTGGGTGGCAACTTCCGCTGCCAAAAGTTTTCCAATGTCGTGTCCGCGGACTCCAGCGTGGCTGTCTTCCTGACTGCCAAAAAACTTGTGGGTTTGCAACACCAATTTTCCGCCCAAAGCGTGTTTGTCGTCGATGAGCAAAGTGTCGATGCCACGTTTTCCCAATTCAATCGCGGCTGCCAAACCTGAAGGTCCACCGCCGATGATGAGCACCTCGGTTTCCAATTCTTCGATGGCATCCCTTTTGGGGTTTTCACCATCTTCGGGCAATTCCGGAAGTCCTTCCGCCGAATGCACTTCCATGCCTGGCGTCACTTCTGTCATGCAGGATTTTATGGCAATTCCATCCACGATAACGGTGCATTTGGCACATTGACCGTTGGCGCAAAAGATTCCTTGAGCGCTGCCGTCTTTATGGTGATGTCCAAAAACGTTGATGCCATTGGCAATCAGGGCGGAGGAAATCATCTCACCCTTTTTTGCCTGTAGCGGCATGCCGTTGAAAGTGAAGAGGATATCTTCTCGCTCCAAAACGGGAAGGATTGGATGCCTCTCTATTCGCTTGTTTTCCATGCTTGGAAAAGCTCCTTGGCTGAAAATTATTTTTGCTTCAAAAAGTTTAAACGCCTTTTCGTGTCAAGGAAAAGCTCAGTCCACCAAAAAAATCGCTACTGTTTGCCTGGATTTATCCTCTTTTTCAGGAGCCCGGTTGGGGTGGAAATGAAAGAAAAGGCCTCACCACGCCTGCGCGGATGCGGGTGTGTGGGTTGAGATAGCAGAAATTATGTTGTTTGAGGGTGGAAGCCAATTCCGGTGGCATGGCTCTCTGTCCAAAACCGTTTAAAACGAGGATGCCAAAGGGCAGGGCTTCATTTCCGGTGTTGATGACTCCGGGTTCGAATTCGAGCCAGGTTGTCAGTTCGCTGGCGTCCATCTCAAAGCAAGCCATTCCCACAACTCTTTCTTTGGCAAGCAGTTCCAGTGTTTTTCCTGTGGGTGGGAAAGTGAGCGCCACGATTTTCCCCTGGATGTCGGATTTGACGATTGCGGCTTCATTTTCCAGCAGGACAAGGCTGCCGTGGCATTCCTTGCCGAACGCTATTCTTCCTTCCAGACGCAGGCTTTGATACTGTATTTCCACGCTCCGGCCTGGGTTTACCTCAGTGACGGTTCCATGCACGTGAGCATGAAAAAGCAGCGGCGAATGGATGTAAGCAACTGTCATAATCCCTTTTTCGGTGTCGATTTCGGTGACAGTTCCGGTGGAAGGTGATTTGATGAAAACAGGTGGTTCACCTTGAGCGCCGCGTTCCACGCGTTTTGCCAAAACATCATCCCGATAGACAAAATCGCCCAATCTTTTGCTGAGGTAGCGTTTGGCGATTTTTGGAGGTATTCCCAAGCCTTGGGCATAGTCAATTTTCATCGGTTTGGAGGAATAATCCTGGATTTCAGACGCCACCATGATTCCCACATCCGGATCTATGAATTCAATTTTGCCCCGCACCGGGGAACGCAAGCTGTTGGAGCCATATCGGGGCAGCTTGACTTCAGCGGGAAGCACAGCGTAAACTTGGTCTGATTCCAAACTGTCGCCAACTCCAATTTGCAAAGATTCTTGGATTTGGGCTGGAGTGATGTCTGCAACGCAGGAAAATCCATCAATAATATACAGCCGGGGCGGGTTGAAACGGTTTACGGCAACGATATCATCTGGAGCCACCTCATCTCCAACCTTGGGATTGGTGTCTCCCAAATAGGAAAGCTCAATCTTTTTTGTCCAGCTTCCCAAAACCAAGGCTGGAAGCAGTTTCTGGTCATCTGGCTGCGCCCCGGTTTTGTCCACGCCGGGGTAAAGTCCGATGGTTTTTTCAATCTCAGGCTGGTGGGATAATGGTTCCGTTCTCAAGTCAATCACCACTGGCAGCGTGGTTTTCAATTCATTCAGGTCCAGCTTTGTGGGGATGCTGCAGCGGGAACTGAGCTTGAAGCTTAGAGTTTTTTCTCCTTCTGGCAGGAGGATGAATTGACCGGCCTTGAGCTGATAAGTGTCATTATTTGAAGCTGTTTCCACTGTCAGGCTGAACAGGTTTTTCTTTTGCCGGGGCGAAAAAACCGGGGCGATGTGCAAGCCGATTTTTTCAAAGCAGTTTGATTCCAGTAAGGAATGTGCTTTTTCGGGCGCGGATTTGCCAAAAATGCCCAGGTGCGGCGAGATGAAATTGCGGTCTGTCCAAATCTCGGTGACACCTTTGGGGCGGATGGCGTCGATGAGCATCATCAACGATTGTGTCCGGTTTTGGGCGCTGGTAAAAACACCTCCGGCACCGATGATAACGTCGATTTCGCTTTCCGCGAAGCGGTGTTTTTTATCTTCGCGCTGAAATTCGAACTGCATCTGGAATTTCTCAATTTCCCCCTGTTTGAGTATATCCAGATAACCGATTTTTGCAGTGTTGTAGTGCATTTCCCGGTGTTGTCTGATGGCGACGGACAGCGCTTCCCGCGCCAGAGCGTGTTCGATGCGATATTCCGCTTCCCGTTTTGGGGTGGAAGTTGGATGGAGGCATTTGTTTGCCACATAGTTGCGCAGCGTTTTTTCATCAATTTCCGGTGGCAGCCAGCGAAGCAGGCTTTCCGCGCCGCATTCCTTCAAAATGTTCCAGGCGCTGTAGCTCATGCCCATATTCGCGCTCACGGTTCTTTGAAAATGTCCATCGATGATGCTGAAAACGTCGGTTGTGGCGCCTCCAATGTCGAAGGCAAAGATGTTGCGTTTTTCATTCTGAGTCAGCAGAGCCAGCGCGTTTTGCACCCCCATGGGTGTGGGAATGATGGGCGCGCTAACTCTTGGTTTCACATTTGCATAGCCTGGCGCGTGTTCCATCACGTTTTCCATAAAGAGTTTTTGGATGGTTTCCTGGGTGGGGCGCAGGTTTTCCCGCTCTGGACTGGGGCGCAGGTTGGGCAGGATATGCAGGTCAAATTCTTTGGAAATCAGCTTTTGGATGATGGGCGCGGCGTTTTTATTGCCAGCATAGATGGCTGGGATTTTTCCATGGAGGTCAAATTTTGGACTGGGGTTCGCGATGCGCACAATCTCCGCCATGCGCAACACTCCGGAAATGGCGCCGCCATCCGTTCCACCGCAAAGCAGAATCATGTCTGGATGAAGGTTTCGCATCGCCAACATCTGTTCCATGGCCTGGCGTTTATCATCGATGGCGAATGTATCCAAAATCACACCCCCAGCTCCGTAGGCGCCTCGTTTTGCGCTGCTGGCAGAATCATATAATGTGAGCCCAATCACCAGAATCTGCAAACCTCCGCCCGCGCTGCTGGTGCTGAAAAATGCCACGTTTTCAGCCCAGTTGAGTTCCTGCCCTTCCGAGGATAAAAGCAGGGTTTTACCGCTGAGGTTTTCCAGTTCACGTGCCGCGGTCACGATTCCATGCCTCACGTCGTTTTGAGGCGCTTCCACGCTTGTGGGCGCGTTTGCCAGCGCGATTAGCTCCGGCACGCTGTGACCATTTTCCAAAAGCAGCGCTTTGGTGGTCGTGCTGCCAATATCCGTGATAACAATCAGTTCTTTATCCAAAAGCATCTTTTCTCCATTTTGCCCAAAAGGGATTAAAACATACCTCTCGCGAGGCGCGCCGCCGGTGTCAAGCTTTTCTTGACAGAAGACTTATTCCCAAAAAAAGTGGAACAATGAAAAAAGAATATATTGTTGGCATTGTTTTGTTTTTGCTTTTGGTGCTCTACTCCATTTTCAGTCCTTCCGGAGACCAACTGAAAGGAAGGGTGGTCAAAGTCCAGGATGGAGACACCATCACCCTTTTGGTGGGAAGCACCCAACACAAAATCCGCCTGCAGGGCATAGATTGCCCCGAAAAAGGCCAGCCTTTTGGAACCGTTTCCACCAAATTCACTTCCGACAGTGTTTTTGGCAAAACCGTCACCGTGGAATGGGAGGAAAAAGACCGCTACGGACGGGTTTTGGGCGATGTGATTTATGATGGCAAGAAAAGCTTGTCTGAAGAATTGGTGAAAGCAGGGCTGGCATGGCACTACAAACAATATAGCAAAGATCCGGTTCTCGCAGCCTTGGAAATCAAGGCCAGAACCACCAAAAAAGGGCTTTGGGCAGACAAAAATCCCATCCCTCCCTGGGAGTGGCGCAAGCAAAAACGAAAAAAACCTTGACGCCATGCCGCCTTTCTTTATTATGATATAAATATCTGTTTTGCCTCTGATAATGGCGTAACAGCTTGAAAGACAAACAAATAAAATGAGATAAATAAGGAGACCAAGCCATGACTAAAGTCCCCAGTTTTCTGGATGCTGACCTGAAGGGAAAAGTGGTGCTCATGCGGGTTGACCACAATGTGGTAAAAAAAGGAAAGATTAAAGACCCCATGCGCATCGAATCCACCATTCCCACCATTCTGCACGTCTATAAAAAGGGCGGACTGCCCATCTTGATGACCCACGTGGGCAGACCTTACGACAAAAAAACCGGAGAAATCTCCATCTCCGACGACAATTCCGTGCGTCCCATTGTGGATTATCTGCAGGAAAAACTGCAATTGAAAGGCATCATTCCAGCTTGCGCCGCCTCCGGCCCCGAAGGCATCACGGATTTGAATCCCATCGCCTCCGCGGTTCAGGAAATGAAGGCTGGCAAGGTGGATTTTGTGTATCTGCCAAACACGCGCTGGTTCAAGGGTGAGGAAAGCAAAAACGAAGCCTCCGACCTTCTGGCTCAGGGGCTGGCAGCCAATGCCGATCTTTTCATCAACGACGCTTTCGGTTCATGGCAGCCTCACGCTTCCACTTTCAACATCACCAAATTTCTGCCCTCCTACGCGGGGCTTTTGATGCAAAAAGAAATTGACAACCTCAGCAAGGTGTTCGAACCCAAGCGTCCCCTGGTTTCCGTGGTGGCAGGCTCGAAATTCGATACCAAGATGGGGCCGCTCTCCTCGCTCATCAAAATCAGCGACAAACTGGTTTTGGGTGGGGTTCTTTACAACGCCTATCTCGCCGTGAAATACAATCTCAGCATCGAAGGCTTGGACCAAAGCGACCTCGACCTCGCAGCCCAGTTCCTCAAAGACATCGAACCCTATAAAGACAGGATTGTGGAACTGCCCTGGATTATCGAATCCGACAGCTTTGAAAATGCCGAAAACCATCGCGCTCATCGGGTTGCGGATTTGAAACCTGGAACAAAGCTGAATTATGTTTTGGACATCGACCCCCGTTCTTTTGAAGATGAAGATGTGAAGCAGGTTTTTGCCTCCGCCGCCACCATTTTCGTGAACGCCGTGATGGGCTACACCACTCTTTTCCAGGAAGGCACGAAAGCCTTTAACAGCCTTTTGGACGCCAGCAGCCAAGCTCAAAAACTCATCGGCGGCGGCGACACCATCCAGGATTTCCGCGAACTCTTGCCCGGAGTTTTCGCCAAGGCAAAGAACGACCCAAAATACTACTTTTTCACCGGTGGCGGAGCCATTTTGGATTCCATCGTACAAGGCTCGCCCTACGGCATAAAGCCTGTGCAGGCGCTCATCAAGGAATAAGGAGTTGAAGCCCGTGAACTTAAAAAAGCAGCTTAATCTGCGAGACGAATTCCCCGCCCCAAGTTGGGAGGAATGGAAGCAAAAAGCCACCGAAGCCCTCAAGGGAGCGGATTTCGACAAAGTGATGTTCACTCGCACCCATGAAGGCATCACCCTCAAACCCATCTACCGTGCGGAAGACCTTGAAGGTCTGCCCTTTGTGGGCGCTCTGCCCGGAGACCTTCCTTTCCAGCGTGGAAACTCTGCCCAAGCGGATGGAAGCTGGGAAGTTGCCCAAGCCCAAAGCGAGGCCGAACCCGCCGCTCTGAACAAGCAGATTCTTGCCGAATTGCAGCGTGGTCTCACCATGGTGAACCTCGTTTTGGCGCGTGATGACGCCCCCCATGGCATTGTTTTCAAAAACGCCGCTGATTTCCAAACCGCGCTTGCGGGCGTGGACCTGAAAGCCGCTCCGCTCATGGCGCAGCTTGACCTCGACGCTCCCGACCTTTTTGCCTGGCTTCAACAGCAAAATAGCGAAACCAAAACCCTCACCGGCAGCCTGGCTTTTGACCCCATCGCGGAATATGCCCGCAAAGGCTTTTTGAACCTTTCCTGGGATTCCGCCTGGGAAAGCCTGGAAAACGCCGTGAAAACCAGAATCGACCAAGCTCCCAAGCTGCGCGCCATCTCACTGGACGGCACGGTTTACGAAGCCGCCGGCGCCTCATCCGCGCAGGAACTCGGCTTTGTTTTGGCTTCCGCCATCGAATACCTGCGCCGTTTTACAGAAAAAGGCATGGATATAAACCAGATTTCACCGCTGTTCCAAGCCCGCCTTTCCCTGGGTTCGAATTTCTTTATGGAAATTGCCAAAATCCGCGCCTTCAGAATGCTGTGGAGCGAAATCATCAAAGCTTTCGGCGGAGATTACGATGCCCGTAAAATCTGGATTCATGGCAAAACCGGCCAGGTCAACAAAAGCCGTTATGACCTCTATGTGAACCTCTTACGCGCCTCCACAGAAGGTTTTTCCGCTGTGATTGGCGGCGTGGATAGCCTCGAAATCGACCGCTTCGATGCCGTTGTAAATCCCCAAGCCGATGAATTTTCCAAGAGACTGGCCCGCAACCAACAGCTCATCCTGGGCGAGGAAGCCCATTTCAGCAAGGTTGCCGACCCCGCTGGCGGCTGCTATTACATCGAAAACCTCACCGCCGAACTTGCCGCTCAAGCCTGGAAACTGATGCAGGAAATTGAAGCGGAAGGCGGAATGTTGGACTGCCTGGAAAGCGGAAAGATACATGAACTGATTGCCTCCGTCGCCAATGCCAGACTGGATTCTGTCCACAAACACCGCGACGTCTTTGTGGGCATAAATATGTATGCCGACCCCAATGACGAGCCTCGTCCCGCGGTTCAAAACACCATCAATGACGCCAAAGCCGTGGCGAAACTCGCCCCAGGCGCCCTGCCCAAACTCAGAGCTGTGCAGCTTTTGGAGGATTTCCGAGCTCAGGTGCAAAAAGCCGGCCCGGAGGTTTTCCTGCTCACCATGGGCAGCGTGGCAGACTATAAAGCCCGTGCCGATTTCTCCGCCGGATTTTTTCAGGTGGGAGGTTTCAAAACCATCACCGGCACCGGCTATACGGACATCGATTCCGCCATTGAAGCCGCGAAAAACCACCAAGCCATCTGCATCTGCAGCACGGACGATAAATATCCAGAATTAATCCCCGCTCTCTGCGAAGGTCTGAAAGGAAAAACCCTCATCCTGGCAGGGTATCCCAAAGACATGGTTGATTCTTACAAACAAGACGGCATCGAGCTTTTCATCCATGTGCGTGCCAACGTTTTGGATACCCTGAAAGAGCTTGCCGCGAAAATGGAGGTGGCGCCATGAAACCAGATTTCACCAAACTGAATCCCGATTTTGCCGCCGAGCGCAAAGGACAGTTCGAGTCCGCTAAAGCCTGGCGCACCAATGAACAAATCGACGTCAAACCACTTTACACAGATGAAGACCTGCGCGACCTGCAGCATCTGGACTACCTCAGCGGCATCGCGCCCTACCTGCGCGGACCCTATCCAACCATGTATGTACAGCGGCCTTGGACCATCCGCCAATACGCTGGATTTTCCACCGCCGAGGAATCCAACGCCTTCTACCGCCGCAACTTGGCAATGGGTCAAAAAGGACTTTCCATCGCCTTCGATTTGGCAACCCATCGCGGTTATGATTCCGACCACCCCAGAGTGATTGGAGACGTTGGCAAAGCCGGCGTGGCTGTGGACAGCATCCTGGACATGAAAATCCTGTTCGACCAGATTCCGCTGGACAAGATGAGCGTTTCCATGACCATGAACGGCGCCGTCATCCCCATCATGGCGTTCTATATCCTTGCCGCGGAAGAACAAGGCGTGAAGCCGGAACTTCTGAACGGCACCATCCAAAACGACATTCTGAAAGAATACATGGTGCGCAACACCTACATCTATCCGCCGGAAGCCTCCATGCGCATCATCGCTGATATTTTTCGCTACACTTCCAAAAACATGCCCAAATTCAACAGCATCAGCATTTCCGGCTACCACATGCACGAAGCCGGCGCCACTGCCGACCTCGAAATGGCTTACACCCTTGCCGACGGCCTGGAATACGTGCGCACTGCTGTGAACGCCGGTTTGGACATCGATCTCATCGCTCCTCGCCTGTCCTTTTTCTGGGCGCAGGGGATGAACTATTTCATGGAAGTGGCAAAAATGCGCGCCGCGCGTGTACTTTGGGCAAAAATCATCAAAGGATTCAACCCCAAAAACCCCAAAAGCATGGCGCTGCGCACCCACTCGCAAACCTCAGGCTGGAGCCTCACGGAGCAGGACCCCTACAACAATGTGACCCGAACCTGCATCGAAGCTCTGGCTGCCACGATGGGACACACCCAAAGCCTGCACACGAACTCTCTGGACGAGGCCATCGCCCTGCCCACAGATTTCAGCGCCCGCATCGCCCGCAACACCCAGCTCTTTTTGCAGCATGAAGCCGGCGTGACCCGTGTAATCGATCCCTGGGCTGGTTCCTACTATCTGGAAAACCTCACCGATGCCATCATGAAACGCGCTTGGGATCACATCACCGAGGTTGAAGAATTGGGCGGCATGGCAAAAGCCATCGAAAACGGATTGCCCAAGCTCAGAATCGAGGAAGCTGCCGCCAGAAGGCAGGCTCACATTGACTCCGGTGAAGACACCATCGTGGGTGTGAATAAATATCGCCTGGAAAAAGAAGACCCCATGGAGATTTTGGAAGTGGACAACAGCGCCGTGCGTGAAGCGCAGATTGCGCGTCTGAACAAGCTTCGCGCCGAACGCGACGAAGCCAAAACCCAAAAAAGCTTGGAAGCGCTCAGTCACGCGGCGGAAAGTGGCGAAGGAAACCTGTTGGAACTTGCCATCAACGCCGCTCGCGACAGGGCTTCTCTGGGCGAAATTTCCGATGCCATGGAAAAAGCCTTCGGACGCCACCAGGCTTCCATCAAACTTATCAACAACGTTTACAGCAGCGAGTATGCCAAAATGGATGAAATTGAAAAAGTCCGCGCTTTAACCGACGAATTTGCCGACCGCGAAGGCCGCCGACCCCGCATTCTTGTGGCAAAAATGGGTCAGGACGGTCACGACCGCGGCGCCAAGGTCGTCGCCACAGCTTTTGCCGATATGGGCTTCGACGTCGATATGGGCCCGCTCTTCCAAACCCCGGAAGAGACAGCGCGCCAAGCCATTGAAAACGACGTCCACATCGTCGGCATGAGTTCCCTCGCCGCAGGCCACAAAACGCTTTTACCGCAATTGGTGGCAGAGCTTGCCGCGCAGGGACGTGAAGATATTCTCATCGTGGTAGGTGGCGTGATTCCGCCCCAGGACTATGAATTCCTGCTGCAAAGCGGCGCCACAGCCATTTTTGGCCCGGGAACAAAACTTCCCCAGGCTGCCATTGTGCTCTTGGAAAAAATGCTTGGGGATTGATGGACGAAAAACACCGCAAACCAGAATGGGTGCCGCGTGACGCCGGCAAGGAATTTGCCACGCGTGTGCTTTCAGCAGGGACAGCCCCCGGCGAAAACGCTGTAAATAATGCCAGTCAGCCTCGCCGCGCCAGGTTTTCCGCCGCTGAAATCGCCAAAGGCGTGACCCAGGGCAACCGAGCCTTTTTGGCACGCGCCATCACCCTCATCGAAAGCAATTCCCCGCGCCATTTTGAAGACGGGCAGGAACTGGTTCGCCTGCTCCTGCCCGCTTCCGGAAATTCCGTGCGCATCGGCATCACGGGCACACCCGGCGCTGGAAAAAGCACCTTCATCGAAAGCTTCGGAATTTGGCTCATCGAGCGTGGTCACAAGGTCGCCGTTTTGGCAATCGACCCCAGCAGCAGCCTTTCCCTGGGCAGCATTTTGGGCGATAAAACCCGCATGGAAAAGCTGGGCAGACATCCCAACAGCTTCATCCGGCCTTCTCCCAGCGGAGGCGCTTTGGGCGGAGTGGCTCGCAAAACCCGTGAAAGCATGATTGCCTGTGAAGCCGCGGGCTACGACGTTATTCTGATTGAAACCGTGGGCGTGGGCCAATCCGAAACCACGGTGCGCTCCATGGTGGATTTTTTCCTGCTCATGCAAATATCCGGCGCGGGAGACGAACTCCAGGGCATCAAAAAAGGCATCATGGAACTTGCCGACCTCATCGCGGTCAACAAAGCCGATGGCGACAACATCCTGCCCGCCCAACAGGCTGCGGGGGAGCTGAATAATGCTCTCCATTACCTGCGTCCTGCCACACCGGGCTGGACAACCCGCGCGCTCACTTGCTCCGCGCTGGAAAACCTGGGACTGGATAAAATCTGGGACGCGGTGCAAGGCTTTTTGGAACACGGCAAAAACACCGGCATCTTCGCGGAACGCCGCCAGGACCAGGTTTTGCAGTGGTTTGAATCCCTGCTCACGGAAGCTGTTCTCAACCGCTTCAATTCTGACCCCCGCGTGAAATCTCAGCTTCCCGGCCTGCGCGACCGCGTGCAAAAAGGCGAACTTCCGGTACTCTTGGCGGTCAAAACCCTCTTGGATGAAATATAATAACCCTCTTTGGGCGGAATGGGGGAGAGCTGTGTTTGAATGTTGCGCATAGTTTTCCCTCGTTCCTTCCCACATTTTGAAGCCCTGCTTCGCTCTTGGCTCCAGCGCCAGAGTAACCAAGCATCAACCCGGCATCATCCCGATAAAGAATCGGGTTGTTCCCGGGTTATGTTCGAGTGACTATTGAGCCAGAGCCAAGAGCGAATACTGCTGCGGGCTTTGATCGGCGCGCTGAGCAGATATCATGGTTTGGGTATGCGCAGAGTAGGACTTTTCGGAGCGCCGAATTTATTCGGCAGTAGGTGCCAGATTCATCTGGCACAATGAGGAAAACCCGCCACACTTTTTCACCGGATAAATCCGGAGGTCCGACCGGTTAAAAACCGGTGTTCCATCAGTCGCCACCTCGCCACCTCACCATCTCGCAATCTCATAGCCCGCACATTTGGGTTGACAGATTATCGCCTTTCCCACAATTTGCAAAAATAAGAAAATGTCTGGGGAGAATTGCATAATGAGTAATGGCAACGGAGCCGTAATTGGTTTTGAAAAGCAACTATGGCAAGCGGCAGACGCGCTGCGCAGCAATATGGATGCTGCTGATTATAAACACGTTGTATTGGGCTTGTTGTTTCTGAAATACATTTCCGACGCGTTCGAAGAGCAGTATCAAAAATTGGAATCAGACAAGGCGAAGGGCGCCGACCCCGAAGACCCGGATGAATATCTCGCAGTAAATGTTTTCTGGGTGCCTCCGCAAGCACGTTGGGCAATATTCCAAGCCAATGCAAAGCAACCCACCATTGGAAAATTGATTGATGATGCCATGATTGCGATTGAAAAGGAAAACCCGGCTCTGAAGGGCGTATTACCCAAAGACTATTCCCATGCCAGATTGGATAAACAGAGGCTTGGTCAGCTTATCGACTTGGTTAGCGATATTGGTTTGGGAGATGAAGAAAACCGCGCCAAAGACATTTTGGGCAGAGTGTACGAATATTTTCTTTCCCAGTTTGCCAGCGCTGAAGGCAAGCGTGGCGGGCAATTTTACACACCGCAGTGCATTGTGAGGCTGCTGGTGGAAATGTTGGCACCCTATAAGGGACGCATATTCGACCCCGCCTGCGGCTCGGGCGGAATGTTTGTGCAATCCGAAAAGTTTGTGGAAGCGCATGGCGGAAAAATTGGAGACATCAGCATCTACGGTCAGGAATCCAACCACACCACCTGGCGTCTGGCAAAAATGAATCTTGCCATCAGGGGCATTGATGGAAACCTGGGCAAAGAACATGCGGATAGCTTCCATCGAGATCTACACCCTGACCTCAAGGCGGACTTTGTTTTGGCAAATCCCCCTTTTAACGATTCCGACTGGCGGGGAGACCTGCTCAAGGATGATAAACGCTGGAAATATGGTGCTCCGCCTCCGGCAAACGCTAACTTTGCCTGGGTGCAGCACTTTATCCACCATCTTGCCCCAACCGGAATAGCGGGCTTTGTGCTTGCCAATGGCTCCATGTCCACCACCACCATTGCCGAACTGGAAATTCGAAGAAACATCATCGAAGCCGACCTTGTGGATTGCATGGTCGCCTTGCCCGGTCAACTCTTTTATTCCACTCAGATTCCAGTGTGCCTATGGTTTTTGGCGCGCAACAAAAATAACGGAAAATACCGTGACCGCAGAAGTGAAACACTTTTCATTGATGCCAGAAAACTGGGCACTATGGTTGACAGGGTTCATCGCGAATTGAGCGAAGATGAGATCAAGCAAATAGCCGAAACCTACCATGCCTGGCGGGGTGATTCTGATGCCGGCGCCTATGAAGATGTCCCCGGATTCTGTAAAAGCGCAAGCACAGAAGAAATCAGGGAACACAATCACATTCTCACGCCGGGAAGATATGTTGGCTTGGAAGATATTGAGGAAGAAGATGACGAAAGCTTCGAAGAGAATATGGAAAAACTGACTTCCGCTCTGAAGGAACAAATGGCAGAGGGCGAAAAACTCAATCGAATAATCTGGGAAAACTTGAAGGATATAGGCTATGGGGAATGATTGTTGGCGAGAAGTAACTTTAAAAGATGTCGCTGAGGTGAACCCAGACTCGATTGACAATAGTTGGCCATATGAACACATCCAATATATTGACATATCATCTGTTGGGCAGGGTTTTATAGCTAAAAAACCAGCAATTATCCCTCTTGCAGAAGCCCCAAGTAGGGCGAGGAGAATAATTCGTAATGGTGATATAGTGTTATCTACTGTTCGCCCAAATAGACGGTCAATGTTTTTTGCGCGTGACCCATCACCCGATTGTATTGTATCTACGGGGTTTGCTGTGATAAGACCAAAACAAGAAATTATATCACCAGGATACTTATACTCGATTATTTTCAACCAGTCGTTTACAAACTACTTAGTAGCGCATGAGATCGGAGCCGCTTATCCCGCTGTATCTATAAATGACATTTTAAATGCTACCATATCTTTACCTCCCAAGCCAACACAAGATGCTATTGCTTACATCCTCGGTATGTTAGACGACAAAATCGAGTTGAATCGTCGGATGTGCAAAACTTTGGAAGATATGGCCCAGGCAATATTCAAAAGCTGGTTTGTTGATTTTGATCCCGTCCATGCCAAAGTGGCAGGCAAAGAACCCGAAGGGATGAAAGCAGAAATAGCAGCTCTTTTTCCCAATTCTTTTGTGGATTCAGAGCTGGGGAAGATACCAAAAGGGTGGGATGTTGCAAGTTTAGATTCATTGGGAACTTTTCTTAATGGTCTTGCGTTGCAAAAATTTCCTCCGGAAGGCGATAAGTATCTACCTGTTATTAAGATTGCCCAACTCAGAACAGACGATACAACTAATGCTGATAAGGCAAGCTCCGATCTTGATGAAAAATACGTTGTTAACAATGGCGACATTATATTTTCGTGGTCTGGTTCTCTTGTATGTGTTTTGTGGACAGGTGGCAAGGGTGCTTTAAACCAACATTTATTCAAAGTTACGTCAAAAGAATATCCAAAGTGGTTTTTGTATTTTTGGATTCATCATCATTTGCCTGAGTTTAGGCGAATTGCTGCCAGAAAGGCAACCACGATGGGGCATATACAACGCCTTCATCTTAGAGAAGCCAAGGTATTAATTCCTCCGGCTACATTAATCCATCAGCAAAATCAAATTTTTGAACCTATATTGGAAGCCATAATATCGCGGTCTTTAGAAAATAAAAAGCTGGCGAAACTAAGGGACACACTTCTTCCGAAACTGATTTCTGGCGAGATACAGATAGGCATGTCAAAAGAACACTTAGGCTCGTTGGAGGATGTCAATGAGCAATCCTTTATTTGAATCAGCCATCGAAGAAGCCGCGTTAGCTTGGCTGGAAAGCATAAACTATACCGTTGCCTCCGGACCGGATATAGCGCCTGAAGGGGTAGCGACAGAGCGGGACGGCTACGAGCAAGTTGTTCTTGAAGACCGTTTGCGAAATGCGCTTTTTGGCTTGAACTCCGAAATGCCCCATGATGCCCTTGAAGACGCTTTCAGAAAGCTTAGCCAATTGGATTCCCCATCTTTGGTTATGAACAACTATACCATCCACAGATATTTGGTGGAAGGGGTTCCGGTTGAATATCAAAGGAAAGATGGCAGCCTTGCGGGAGCCGATGTTCAGGTGATTGATTTTGAGAATCCGGATAATAACGACTTTTTGGTTGTGAATCAATTCACGGTGGTGGAAAACAAAATTGAGCGCAGACCGGATATTGTAATCTTTGTAAATGGTTTGCCTTTGGCAGTGATTGAGCTTAAAAACCCGGCGGATGAAAAAGCCACGATTTGGACTGCGTATAATCAGTTGCAGACCTATAAAGAGCAAATTCCATCGCTGTTTGCCTACAATGCGGTTCTTTTAGTTTCGGATGGTTTGGAAGCCAGAGTGGGCACTTTGACCGCCAGCAGGGAATGGTTCATGCCTTGGAGAACCATTGATGGAGATAGTTTGGATGATGACCAGCTATCCAAGCTTCAGGTGGTTTTGGAAGGCGTGTTTGATAAACGCAGATTTCTGGAACTCATCAAGTATTTTATTGTTTTTGAAGACATCGGCGGTGGAAATCTGCTTAAGAAAATGGCGGGTTATCACCAGTTTCACGCTGTGAGGCATGCAATCCGGGAAACCGTTAGAGCGTCTGGCGCGGATGGAGACAAGCGCATAGGTGTGGTTTGGCACACACAGGGTTCCGGAAAAAGCCTTACGATGGCATTCTTTACGGGCAGAGCGGTTTTGCACCGGGATTTGGAGAACCCAACCATCGTATTGCTTACAGACCGCAACGATTTGGACGATCAACTGTTTGGCACGTTTTCCCGCTGTCGTGATTTGCTGAGACAACAGCCCGTTCAGGCGCAAAGCAGAGGTCATCTCCGGGATTTGCTAAAAACGGCAGCCGGTGGAGTGATATTCACAACGGTACAAAAATTTTTCCCCACCGATTCAGAAAGAGCGCATCCCCTTCTTTCTGAAAGGAAAAACATAATCCTGATTGCGGATGAGGCACACCGCAGCCAATACGATTTTATCGATGGCTTTGCGCGGCATATGCGGGACGCCTTGCCCAACGCGTCTTTCATTGGTTTCACCGGTACGCCCATCGAAAAGGAAGATGCCAACACCCGTGCTGTTTTTGGCGATTATATCAGTATTTACGACATCGAACAAGCCGTGCAGGATGGCTCCACCGTTCCCATCTATTATGAGAGCCGTTTGGCGATGTTGGATCTCGATGAAGCTCAAAGACCATCGATTGACGATGAATTTGAAGAAGTGACCGAAAGTGAGGAATTTGACAGCAGGGAAAAGCTGAAAGCCAAGTGGAGCACATTGGAGTCTTTGGTCGGTACTGAAAATCGGCTCCAGACGATTGCTGCAGACCTTGTGGCTCATTTTGAAAAACGGCAGGAGACGCTTTTTGGCAAGGCAATGATTGTATGTATGAGTCGCAGGATTTGTGTGGATTTGTATAATACAATTTGCAGGCTGCGCCCAAATTGGCACAGCGATGAAGACTCGAAAGGCAAAATTAAAATCATCATGACCGGCTCTGCCAGCGACCCTGTGGATTGGCAAAATCACATCAGAAATAAAAGCAGAAGAGAAGAGCTGGGAAAAAGGTTCAAGGATCCAAGCGACCACTTCCAAATCGCAATCGTAAGAGATATGTGGCTCACCGGATTTGACGTTCCCTGTCTGCACACAATGTATGTGGACAAACCCATGCTTGGACATGGCTTGATGCAGGCAATTGCCAGAGTTAATAGAGTTTACAAGGATAAACCAGGGGGTTTGATTGTTGACTATATAGGCTTGGCAGATCAGCTTAAAAAAGCGCTATCCAACTATACCGAAAGCGGTGGCAAAGGAAGTACAGCCATAGACCAAAATGAAGCGGTGGCTTTGATGCTGGCAAAGCATGAAGTTTGCTGTGATATGTTTCATGGTTTCAATATGGATGCCTGGCTTAGCGGCGATGCTCAGGAAAGATTGTCAATGCTGCCCAGAGCGCAAGAACACATTCTTTCCCAAGAGGATGGGAAAAATCGTTTTGTGAAAGCGGTGGTGGAGCTTACCAAGGCTTATGCTTTGTCTGTACCGCATGAGGAAGCTCTAAAAATCAGCGATGACGTGGCTTTCTTTCAGACGGTTAAAGCCGCTTTGATAAAAAGCCAAGCAGATCAACAGATCAAGCGAGATGAAATAGAATATGTGATCCGACAGATTATATCGAAAGCCGTTGTAACCGAAGATGTGATTGATGTTTACTCCGCGGCAGGGATTAAGGAACCGGATATATCGATTTTGTCAGATGAATTCCTGGCAGACGTGAGAGGAATGGAACATAAAAACCTGGCTGTTGAGCTTTTGAAGAAGCTGCTCGACGACAAAATAAGGATACATGCCCGTAAAAACTTGGTGATAGCTCGATCTTTCACGGAGCTTTTGGAGAATGCCATCGCGAAATATCATAACAGAGCCATTGAAACCATCCAAGTTATTGAAGAATTGATTCAGATTGCCAAAGATTTGCAAAAACAAAGCGAGAGAGGTGAAAAGCTGGGGCTGTCTGAAGATGAAGTTGCCTTCTATGACGCTTTGGGCGTGAATGACAGTGCGGTCGCGGTGTTGGGTGATGAACAGTTGCGCATAATTGCACAAGAAATCGCAAAATCTGTGAAGAGTAATGTCAAGATTGATTGGGCTATCCGGGAAAACGTGAGAGCGCAGATGCGCGTGATTGTGAAGCGAATCTTGCGTAAATATGGATATCCGCCGGATAAGCAGGCCCGGGCAACAGAGCTGGTGTTGGAACAGGCGGAGCTGATTTGCAGGGAAACGGAATGAAGGGACTTGCCGGGATGGCGTGAAATGAAAAGGATGCAATCAGTGTCACGAAAAAAAAGAAACCCGTGAAATTGCGATATACGATATCAAGGAGGAATAAATGAATCACAACTCAAATGAATGCCCGGTTTGCAGAAATGAACTAAAAGAAAACTGCATCTGGTCAGAAGACCATGAAAACATCCACCATATCAACTGTCAGTTTTGCGGAAAGTACAAACTTTCTGGCAGGCGAATCAATTATTTATATGGCCTTCCAAAAACGATGACAAAATCACGAAAAACTCCAAATCCCATCTTGAGTATGGCTATCAGAAAAAAATATGAAGAGACAAAAGAAGAAGTCATAGTCGATCATAACAATGTCAAAGAGTTGGAAGAATCTGTTAAAGAGCCAGAAAGTCCTCTTGATAAAATTGACTTGCTGCTGCTTTATCTGCGCAAAAGAAACAGGGATAACTCAAAGGATTTTGTTATTCCCATTTATGATTATCCGCTTATCTATGCCAGGAATGTAAAAGAATTGGATAAGGTTTTACAGTTATCTGAAGAATCGGGATTACTTAAGCTGAAAAATAGCGACATCAAGTCGCTTAAAAGATGTGAAATTACTCTTAAAGGTTGGGAAAAATACAAATATTTGAAAACCCAGGCTGAAAGTCAGCAGGAAAAAGATTCGTCCCGTCAGTTGAAATGCTTTATTGTGCATGGTCAAAATAATAATCGGCGCCAGAAATTGAAGGATTTCCTCATCAGTATAAACATAACGCCAATTATACTTGACGAACAACTTAACAGGGGAAAAACCATAACTGAAAAGATAGAATTCTATGCCGCTCATGTTGATTTTGCCATTTGTCTTTGGACCAGAGACGATGAGGGAAGAAGAAGAAGAAAAAATAGCAAAATGCGGGACAGGGTTAGGCAAAACGTTATGCTGGAAACTGGCTATTTTTGGGGCAAATTGAGCAGAAAAAATTTTATTATCCTCTATTGTCATGATTTGGAGATGCCGTCCGACTTGCATGGGGTTGTTTACGTTGCATGGGATCAGGGAAGATGGAAAGATAGCCTTAAAAAAGAAATTGAAAATATGAGAATCTGATTCTCTGTTTTGTGCCGAAAGAACCTGCAAATCCGTCGTTCCGTAATCATATTGGGCGACGGGTTTTTCACCTGAATAACAAAGCTGGGAGATAGTGTGAGGGTTTTGTTTGGGACAAAGGACTGGATTCCGTCACTACGTTCCGGAATGACGCATAGGTGCAAGCTTTCAGACTAAAGGGCAAAGAAGGATAGATAATAAAGGTCCTTTTTTCTCCCTTGACCTGGATCCTTCACTTCGTTCAGGATGACGCGCCGCCTCGGGGGTTTCAGTCTAAAGAGCAAGCCTGGGATCTGGTTGCTACAACCCTAAAACGTTAGTACGTAAAATCCCCTTTTCATCCACATCATCCCGTGTATCCCTAAGCTATTAAAAAATGGTTCAATTTTCCCGATTCCCATCCGACGAAAAGCGCCGGTATAAGAGGAATTGATAAATTGATGGAATTGATACCTCTCCCAAAATCCACTTTTTTCCCAAATCCATGATAAGAAAAAACCCCGGAGCATTGCGGCGCACCGGGGTTTTGTTTATTTGAGTGAGGGTATTTATTTCATGAGGACGATGCGTCCATTTTTCATCCTGCCAGAGCTGGACATGCGGAAATAATAGACTCCGCTTTGCACTTTGTTGCCGTTGTTGTCGGAGCCGTCCCAATTGAGATGAGCCTGTCCGGCGGCATCGGCTGTGGTTTCAAAGCTGCGCACCAACTGGCCGCGGGCATTGTAGATGGAGAAATCCACCGGGGCGGAGGCCAAGCCAGTTTGGAAGGGTTCCCGCAGAGAACGCGAAAAAAGCCGCGGATGACACAGATTTTGGGGTTGACAATTTCCAAAGCTTCTGAATCAAGTTATCTTGCATTGAAAATGGAATAAGGATAGTAAGATGAAAGAAACCGACTTTGTCTTAATGAGCGAAAAGCAATTTGATGAAGTGATCAGATATATCAGCGAACTGACTTCACAGAGGTTCATGCATCTAAATCTTTCTGATGATATCGCCAGCAACATTTTGGCAAAGCTGATCAAAAGCCCAGCCCCCACAGACCCGATGGGGATTCCAGCCGACTTTATCAATTCCGTATTCCCCAAGGCGGTGGAGGATGTGTTCAATAATTATCACAAGCTGTCCTTCCTATTCTGCCTTTTAAAAACTCAAGATCCCAGCCTATCCGAAGATACATCCCAAGAAGTCATCAGACTACTGCTATCCTCTAAGAACAAGATCAATAACGTGTATGGCTGGATAAGGCAGGTGACGCACAATCTGCTTTGCGAACACTATAGGAGATTAAAGCATGAGCGCAAGCTATACAGTGACCTTATGAATGAAGCGTCCTTGATTGAGCAGATCACGAATAATACAGAAGAGCTCAACTTCAGTAAACCCGAACAGATGATACCAAGGTCCGTATTAAATGGAGGCAACTACATATCATATCTGAGGTTGAAGCAATTTGACAACCTGGCAGATTATGCAAAAGCAAGTAACATAAGCTACGAGGCAGCCAAGGGTGAAAGTAAAAGAATCAATCGAAATCTAAAATCCGAAATTCTCTTAGCTCTGGGATGGCAGGCAAGTCCAGATATTTTGGATTACAGACAATACAGATCCATACAATCATTCATCCGGTACTTGCTCGTAAGCGTAAGCGCCAAAGAAACAGGACTGGGTGAATTGCGCAGATTGCACCCCGATTTGCCCAAGGTATTGGATGGCTATAAAAGTGTGGAAGATTGGGGTATATCGATGGTTGGAGAGCGAAGGTTTCGCTTGTATCTTTTGCATACTGGAACAGATCCAATCCCTTTGATATCCACAATTATCGTTACTCTAAACCATAGAAACCATGTTAAGGTGGAGTCCTGCAAGCGAAACCAGCACGCAGGATCGCATGACATTCCCGCTAACCTGTTGATACCAAAGGATAAAGGAAGATCATTGTGGAGTTACGACAGAATAATTTCGCTCCTTAGCGAAAATAATCGCTAATCCACAACCCCCATACCTGGCATTTCGACACTTATATGTTTAGAAAACAAATTCAAAAATATCATATGGAGATGATTATGAAAACACGAGTACTCGCTTTAGCGCTAATTATTGTATGTGTCATTGCATGCAGAGCGCATGCGTTAAGCATACAAGAACAGATAACCCAATCTACCAAACTCGAATTTACAAACGGTATAATGGGAAATGTGGATGAAAATTTCAGCCCTTGTAGACTTGATACAAAATTTGAATTCTATGCTGACGGGCAAAATCTATATATGATTTGCTCAGTTGAGATTGATTCCACATTCAGTAAAGGTAATGAGACTAAAAGAGATCAACCCGGCAGTGGAGATTTTATCATGATGCGCCTGATAACTGTGCCCAATCAAAACTTTGCTTACACCTACGTTTTCTATCCTCTTATGAACAAAGAGGATTACACTATAGGGCTTGGTGTAAACCAGAACTATGATTGGAATTCAGATTATGAGTATGAGTCTGTAATCAATCAAGATAGATGGGTAATCTATGCCAAAATGCCTTGGAAAGATATGCGGACAACAAAAGAAACACCATTTACGATTGGTGTAATCGCAAACAGATGGATGCGTAATGATGGCAGAGGGTTTAATTATCCGCATGTGGTTCGATCGATGGGGGAAGCTTATTATAGTGATTCAGCTCAACTTACTATTCCCGTACGGATTGCAAGGGATTATGGCATAAATACAAGACTCTATTACACGGCCAAATATGACCTGTTAAATAGCCAGAGTTATAATATAAAAGACTATGTTGGGCTCGATTTTACGTTTCGACCCCAGCAAAATGGCAGTCTCAAGTTAACCTTACAGCCAGACTATTCTGATGTTCCCTTGGATTCAGAGGATGATATCTACAATACACTTTACAAGCCATGGCTGCAAGAAAACAGGTTCTTTTTCAAGGAAGACCTTGATTTGCTGACCGGGTCAAATTCATACTGGTATAGCAGGAACATCATATCGCCCTTGGCTGCCGTAAAATATTCTCTTATACAACCCAACACGTCGCTTATTTTTCTAAGTGCCAAAGATCAAAAAAAACAACTCTATAATGGTACGGATGATTTTTACAACGCCTTTTCCATCAGGCAAAACATTGGGAAAAGTCAGATTTCACTATATGCCTATAATAGGATGGATAATAAAGCAGCATATAATAATGAACTGGCGAGTCTTATGTTTTCCCGTCAATTCTTGAGGAATAATAACATCAGTGTTGAACTGAGTGGCAGCATAGCAAGAGACAGCCTGTCAGCAGATTATTCTTCAGGAACGTCTGGTATTTTGAAATACAGCTTTAGTAACATGACACATACATTTGATTTATCCGGTAAGTATATTGATGATTCGTTTCGGGCTGACATGGGCAACATCTCCTTGATGAATCGGAACACTTTTAATGCCACCTATACAAATTATCTTAATTTTCCCAAGTCATTTATTTCAGATTTCTCAAACTCCGTGATTGCTCAGTATGTTACAAATCATAACAGCAATGAACGCATAGAGGCATACGTGGCATATCGTAACCAGTCCAAGATTTTGTCCACCCGGGCATATTTTGGTATAGATGCCAGCTATGGTGATGAAACATATAACGGTATTAGCTATGAGTACAAAAAAGCTTTCTTCAGCTTGGGAAGCAACTACTGGTCAAATGTCTCTCCATTTATCAGGATTGGAGGAGCGAGAAACCTGGTCTATCGTTTGGAGAAATTGGTTGATTATGCCTACGTTTACGGCTCTTTGGAAGCTCTCATCAATCCCAACGCGACCGTTAAATTCGACGCCACATATTACAGGTATGACCATCCAAAAACGGAAAACTGGGATAACGAGTATCTCTTTGCAAATCTTGATTATGCAGTCAATTTCAACACAGGGTTCAGGTTCAATATGGGTCTGAGATTCAACAATATAGAGGTCCCAGTTGCTCTATATGATGGATATTTTGGATACTATTTCAACTCAGAATGGCAGATCAGTAAAATACTTAGAATAAACTTGGGATTTCAAAGCAAAGCAGATCACTATTCTTATAGCATTGATCCAAATCCAACGGTCTATCATTTATATGATGTCACCAGTCAAAGCATCTATCTTAAAACGAGCGTTAGTTTCTAAACAGTGATACATTACAATCATTCATCCGGTACTTGCTCGTAAGCGTAAGCGCCAAAGAAACAGGACTGGATGAATTGCGCAGATTGCACCCCGATTTGCCCAAGGTATTGGATGGCTATAAAAGTGTGGAAGATTGGGGTATATCGATGGTTGGAGAGCGAAGGTTTCGCTTGTATCTTTTGCATACCGGAACAGAGCCAATTCCTTTGATGACCACAATTATCGTTACTATAAACAATAGAAACCATGTTAAGGTGGAATCCTGCAAGCGAAACCAGCAGAAGCAATTGGGAACCCATAGTGTGGTTTGGAATGGTAATGATAATAATGGCAACCAAGTATCATCTGGTATATACTTTGCCAGAATAATTGCCGATGAAAAGAGCTTGACAACTAAGATGCTGATGCTAAAATAGCGTTTATAGACAAATGTGGAGCGGTGCTCGTCACCGCTCCATGATAAAATGAGTGGAGAAAACATGAAAAGATCCCTCACACTGCTAATGATCCTGCTGCCCTTGTTATGTTTCAGCATTACCAGGGAAGTAGCACTTGATGGCAGCCAAACCTACACATCCATCCAAACTGCTATAAATGATGCAGTAAGCGGGGATGTAGTTTTAGTGCATCCGGGGCGCTACCTCGAAAACATAGACCTGTCTAACAAGATCAATCTAATCCTAGCTTCCTTTGAATACACTACTGCCGATACCAGTTATATCAGTAGCACAATCATCGATGGCAGAAACGGCAACAACTCCACGATATTATGCTATGAAAATACACAAAATTGTACAATCAGGGGATTCTCAATCACAGGAGGAAGCGGGTATGGATTTGTAAATGGAACAGTATCGAGTCAAATCAGTGGAGGGGGAATTCTAGTTTACCGGAATAATAATGTCTTTCTCATCAGCTTAAAGATATTTGGCAATCATGCAGCAACAGGAGGTGGAGTTTCATCTGGATCCCCTAACAAAATTCAAATGTCTGGAGTAAATATTTACGACAATTATGCTCGGTACTTGGGAGGAGGATTGTGTTTAGGTAGTGATCCGAACCTTGGCGCTCCAAACATAATTTTTGATCAAATCAACCGTTGCAGTATATATAACAATTTTGCCCAATGGGGCATGGATATTCACTGGCACTACACGCATGGAGGCACATTACCAATTTACTTGAATAAATTCACTGTTCCCAATTGGGAAAAGTATTACGCAGATTATTATGACTCAGACTATCTTCCTAGTCCTTTTATCGTTTTTGATATCCAAGAGTCGTATCTGCAACCGGTAGATGCTGACTTGTATGTGAGCCAACACGGAGATGACGCCAATGATGGCTTAAGCCCTGCCACTGCCTTAAAAACTCCCTCTCGGGCAATGCAAAGAATCGCCTCCAATCCGGATAACTCCAGAACAGTACATTTCTTAGCGGGAGAGCACCACAATATATTTGGTGGTGAATATCTCCCGATTGCCATTAAAGACCATATTATCTTACAGGGAGCTTCTCAAATGCAAACACGCTTGTATGGAGAAAACATGATTGAGGGGACGGGAGTGATAACCATGGGTATTGAACGTTATGGGATGACTCTCAGAGGCTTATCTATTACCACCTCAAACGCTTCGGCAATATTTTCTTGGGGTGTTCATAACTGCCTTGTGGAAAACGTCACGATTGAAAACTCCACTGTGGATAGGTGGTTATTCTTTACCGGGTATATCACGAGTACATTCACTCTTAGTAATATTACGATGAGGAACAATACAGCAAATTTTTACGATTATGGACTTCGCCTAGAAGGTTCTGTTATCGTGATAGATAATGTTCTTATGCAAGATAATCAAGTACCCAGTTTACCAACCTATTGGCACCAGAGAGGATGCGGTGGCTTCGATATCTACGTTAAAGATTCACTGACTATCAAAAATAGTAAGTTTGTTAATAATACACATTTTTCTGAGGATGGATTTTCAAACTTCAGGGTCAATACTCTTTCAGATACGTGGAATTCGGTTGTCACATTTGATAATTGTTTATTTGCATCAAACTTCGCATATGGAGGAGTAAGGGATATCCGTTTTGTAAATATAGATGTCCTAAATCTTATCAATTGCACATTTGCAAACAACACAAGTAGTTATACTGATTATCTGCATATTTCTTCAGAGTTTACCAGAATTATTAATTGTCTGTTTTCCAACAACAATTCGTATTACGAGATTCGAACCAACAATAATACAAGTATAGAAAACTGTTTATTCAGCAGAAGTAACAACATTTGGAGAACATATAATGGAGAACCTCTGATTTGGGGTCAAAATAACTTAATTGGGACAGATCCCTTGTTTTCCGGAATTGACCCTACTCTCCCCTCATATTATTATCTGTTTGCGGATGATATCAATGGATACTCTCCTGCCATAGATGCGGGGATAATGGACGCGTCGATTCTGCCCATTGGTTACACTATCCCTCCATACGATGCCTATGGGAATAATCGAGTGTACGGCTCTGGGATAGATATCGGTTGTTATGAATCTCAGGGATATACGGGTGTGGAAGATGATGAACTGGTTGCCATAGATACATTGCAACTTACCAACTACCCCAATCCCTTCAATCCCAGTACCACCATATCTTACAATCTGCCAAAAACTGGACCGGTGAGGATGGATATCTATAACATCAAAGGGCAATTAGTGAAAACCTTGGTCAATGATCATAAAACAGCCGGTAGCCACTCCGTTATCTGGGATGGTAAAGACGATAATGGCAGGGCCGCATCCACCGGAGTTTACTTTTATCGGATAGTTACACCAGACAAGGTCTTGACCAATAAGATGCTAATGGTGAAATAGTATCAATTTGAGCCTGTTGAGTCCCAAATGTTGGTGTAAAATCCAACTCATTGTTTCTCTGGTTGTTTGAGGGCATCTGCTATCCCTCGTTACTCACAATCTATGTCAGGCCAAACGACCAATTGCATTGTTTTCATCTTGTTAATCCATGTCAAGTTCTTTTTCATCAGAAGCTACCTTATTGCGACGGGATGAAGCCCTGCGGAGGAGGCGTAGCCGACGGAGCAGGGCTTAATCCCGTCGCGCGGCGACTCAAAGGGTATGGGTTTTATCCGATTTTCTTTGATCCTCTGCATGGGTTCTGAAAGATAGATTCTGCCACTGGTCCAATCTTCCGAATATCCCTGCAGAATGGCTCCAAAAAGGCGCATACAGCTCTTTTCGTTGGGGAAGATGCGG
>Ga0172382_10001195_pt1 | contig 47202 bp, 40 predicted proteins | sample Leawel138RmetaG_FD_122245 | JGI IMG/M metagenome (GOLD analysis project Ga0172382, IMG submission 122245) | Leachate microbial communities from a municipal landfill in Southern Ontario, Canada - Leachate well 138R metaG | ecosystem: Engineered > Solid waste > Landfill > Unclassified | place... | reverse complement strand
GCGAGGTATTGCGGCAGGTCCGGGCGCGCTTGGGCGAAGGCATCGGCCAGGTCGTCCAGCCCGCTGCTGGCGAGTTCCAGCGCGGCCTGGCGATCGTCCTCGACCGGCCAGTCGGGGCTGCGCCACAGCGGTTCGATCTGCTCGCGCGGCAGGCGGCCGTGGGCCAGGTCGTGCAGGGCGCTGAGGTAGGCGTGGCTGGCCAGCAGATCGCTGCAGATCCGGTGCTGCGGCGCGGCGCTGGCGCTATGCGTGAGTTGGCGGATGCGTTCGAGGTGGTAGCTGGCCGGGGCCAGGCCGTCGTCGGCCAGCTGTTCGAGCTGTCGCAGCAGGCCATCGATCTGCCGGTAGGAGCGCCACACCGGCGCGAAATCCTGCCGCGCGTAGAATCCTTGCAGGCGCTCGCGGGCGGCCGGTTGCAGCGGTGGGAGATAGCCGCTGCAGTACGCCGGCAGCTGTTCGAGGGCGGTGCGCAGCGGGGTGGCGGGCTCGTCAGTCGGCGCGGCGAGGGCCGCTAGCGGCAGCAGCAACAGCCCGGCAGCCAGACGAAATGCGTGTTTTTTGTACAACGTTGCGCTCCCCACCTACCGTTCGACTGCTAGACTGCGCGGCATTCGACCCCAGCCGCGGCGGCGGTGCAGGTCGATCCGATCACTAGAACATACCGTGTCGGGCCAGGCCGATGACAGCCTGGCCCGAGTTGTGTCGCTACACTTTGGGGTAGCGAGTATAAGGCGCCGGCCGGACAGGAAGTCGCAAGGTCGTGCCCGATGAGGTTTTCTACATGCGTCCGTTGCTGCGACGACTCTGCCTGTTGGCAGGCCTGTCTGTCCTGTCGGCGCCCGTCTGGGCGACCGTTCTCGTCTATCAACCGCTGGTCGACAGCCTCGCGCGCGTGGCGCCGACGCTGGATCGCCAGGTCCTGACCCATGCCGTTGCCGCCATGCAGTGCGCGGTGAACAACGGCGCCGCGCCGGCCCAGCGCCTGGCGGTCATCGATTTCTCGCTGCCCTCGTCCGCGCGACGTCTGTGGATCTTCGACCTGCAGCGCAGCACTTTGTTGCTGCGCGATCTGGTCGCCCACGGGCAGAAGTCCGGTGACAACCACGCCACGCGTTTCTCCAACACGGTGGGCAGCCACCAGTCGAGCATCGGCCTGTTCCGCACCGCCGAGAGCTACAGCGGCAAGCATGGCTATTCGCTGCGCATGGACGGCCTGGAGCCGGGGATCAACGATCGCGCCCGCGAGCGCGCCATCGTCATCCACCCGGCGGCTTACGTGAATCCCGCCTGGATCGCCACCCAGGGCCGCATCGGCCGCAGCCAGGGTTGCCCGGCGGTACGCCCGGAAGTCGCGCGGATGGTGGTCGACAGCCTCAAGGGCGGGCAATTCATGTTTTCCTGGTATCCCGACCAAAAGTGGCTGCAATCCTCGGCCTACCTGAACTGCAAGCCGAACCAGGTGGCGAGCATCCTCGCGGCCCGTCGCGGCTGAGTTGCCGCCCGCCCTGACGGGTTGGTTAGAACGAAAAAGCCCGGCACATGGCCGGGCTTTTTCTTTGCCGCCGGATCAGTCGCCGAGCAGCGCCTTGTTGCGCACCGCGCCCTTGTCGGCGCTGGTGGCGAGCAGGGCGTAGGCCTTGAGCGCGGTCGAGACCTTGCGCGCGCGCGGCTGGGCCGGCTTCCAGCCGAGCTTGTCCTGCTCGATGCGGCGGTGGGCAAGCTCCTCATCGCTGACCAGCAGCTGGATGCTGCGGTTGTGGATGTCGATGTGGATGCGGTCGCCTTCGCGCACCAGGCCGATGGCGCCGCCCGCGGCGGCTTCCGGCGAGGCGTGGCCGATGGACAGGCCCGAAGTGCCGCCGGAGAAGCGGCCGTCGGTCAGCAGCGCGCATTCCTTGCCCAGCCCCTTGGACTTCAAGTAGGAGGTCGGGTAGAGCATTTCCTGCATGCCCGGACCGCCTTTCGGCCCTTCGTAGCGGATGATGACGATGTCGCCCGGCTTCACCTCGTCGGCGAGGATGCCCTTCACGGCGCTGTCCTGGCTTTCGTAGATCTTCGCCGTGCCTTCGAAGACGTGGATCGATTCGTCCACGCCGGCGGTCTTCACCACGCAGCCGTCCAGCGCGATGTTGCCGTAGAGCACCGCCAGGCCGCCTTCCGCGGAGTACGCATGTTCGACCGAACGGATGCAGCCTTCGGTGCGATCCAGGTCCAGGCTCGGCCAGCGGGTGGCCTGGCTGAATGCGGTCTGCGTCGGGATGCCGGCCGGGCCGGCCTTGAAGAAGGTATGCACCGCTTCGTCATTGGTCTGGGTGATGTCCCACTGCGCGATGGCCTCGGCCATGGTCTTGCTGTGCACGGTGGAGACGTCGGTGTGCAGCAGGCCGCCACGCGCCAGTTCGCCGAGGATGGAGAAGATGCCGCCGGCGCGGTGCACGTCTTCCATGTGGTACTTCTGGATGTTCGGCGCCACCTTGCACAGCTGCGGCACCTTGCGCGACAGCGCGTCGATGGCGCGCAGGTCGAAGTCGACCTCGGCTTCCTGGGCCGCGGCCAGCAGGTGCAGGATGGTGTTGGTCGAGCCGCCCATGGCGATGTCCAGGGTCATGGCGTTCTCGAAGGCCTGGCGATTGGCGATGTTGCGCGGCAGCACGGAGGTGTCGCCGTCCGCGTAGTAGCGCTTGCACAGCTCGACGGCGATGCGCCCGGCACGCAGGAACAGCTGCTCGCGGTCGGCGTGGGTGGCCAGCGTGGTGCCATTGCCCGGCAGCGACAGGCCGAGGGCTTCGGTCAGGCAGTTCATCGAGTTGGCGGTGAACATGCCGGAGCAGCTGCCGCAGGTCGGGCAGGCGCTGCGCTCGTACTCGGCGACGGTTTCGTCGGAGCAGGAATCGTCGGCCGCCACCACCATGGCGTCGACCAGATCCAGGCCGTGCGCGGCCAGCTTGGTCTTGCCGGCTTCCATCGGCCCGCCGGAGACAAACACCACCGGGATGTTCAGGCGCAGCGCGGCCATCAGCATGCCGGGGGTGATCTTGTCGCAGTTGGAGATGCAGACGATGGCGTCGGCGCAGTGCGCGTTGACCATGTACTCCACCGAGTCGGCGATGATCTCGCGCGAAGGCAGCGAATAGAGCATGCCGTCGTGGCCCATGGCGATGCCGTCGTCGACCGCGATGGTGTTGAATTCCTTGGCCACGCCGCCGGCCTTCTCGATCTCGCGGGCGACCAGTTGGCCCATGTCCTTCAGGTGCACGTGACCGGGCACGAACTGGGTGAAGGAGTTGGCAATGGCGATGATCGGCTTCTTGAAGTCCTCGTCCTTCATCCCGGTGGCGCGCCACAGGGCACGGGCGCCGGCCATGTTGCGGCCGTGGGTGGAGGTTTTCGAGCGGTAATCGGGCATGGCAATCGTCCTGCTGAGGCTGGTCAGGTTTTAAGCATATGGTGAGCGTGCTGCACGCCCGAGGCAAACGCGGTGGATGTCTGTCGGGGGCGGGGCCGGGTGGTCAGGCGGGATCGCCGCTGCTTCGGCCGGCTCGCGAGTCCGCCTGAGGTGGGGCAGGAGCGGGGATTCTAATCCCAGCCGGCGCGCGGGCGAAAGGGCGGCGGTCGCCGGCCCGAACGGCACGACGCCCGGGCGGGCCGGGCGTCGTGGGTATCGCGGTCGGTCAGGCCGTCTGCGGCAGCTCGGCAGGCGCCGGCGCCGTGGTGCTCGGCCGCTCGAGGGCGGCGGCGAGCTGCTGCTTGTCCAGCTCGCCTTCCCAGCGGGCGACGACGATGGTCGCCACCGCGTTGCCGACCAGGTTGGTCAGCGCGCGGCACTCGGACATGAAGCGGTCGATGCCGAGGATCAGCGCCATGCCCGCCACCGGCACCGCCGGCACCACCGAAAGCGTCGCGGCCAGGGTGATGAAGCCGGCACCGGTGATGCCCGCCGCGCCCTTGGAGCTGAGCATTGCCACCAGCAGCAGGGCGATCTGATCGCCGAGCGACAGCGGAATGTCGGTGGCCTGGGCGATGAACAGCGCCGCCAGGGTCATGTAGATGTTGGTGCCGTCGAGGTTGAACGAGTAGCCGGTGGGAATCACCATGCCGACCACCGAGCGCTTGCAGCCGGCCTTTTCCATCTTGTCCATCAGCGTCGGCAGCGCCGCTTCCGAGGAACTGGTGCCGAGTACCAGCAGCAGTTCCTCCTTGATGTAGCGGATCAGCGCGAGGATCGAGAAACCGTTGTAGCGTGCGACGGCGCCCAGCACCACCAGCACGAACAGCAGCGCGGTGATGTAGAAGGTGCCGATCAGCATCGCCAGGTTGGCGATCGAGCCGATGCCGTACTTGCCGATGGTGAAGGCCATGGCACCGAAGGCACCGACGGGCGCGGCCTTCATCAGGATCGCCACCAGTTTGAACACCGGCGCTACCAGGTCCTGCAGGAAGCTGACCACCGGCTTGCCCTTGTCGCCGACCAGCGCCAGGGAAATACCGAACAGCACGGAGAAGAACAGCACCTGGAGGATGTCGCCGGAGGCGAAGGCGCCGACGATGGTGGTCGGGATGATGTTGCTGAGGAAGCCGACGATCGACTGCTCATGGGCCTTCAGCGCGTAATCGGCTACCGCTTTCGGGTCCAGCGAGGCCGGATCGATGTGCATGCCGGCGCCGGGCTGGATCACGTTGCCGACGATCAGGCCGATGATCAGCGCCAGCGTCGAGAAGGTCAGGAAGTACAGCATGGCCTTGCCGGCGACGCGGCCGACCTTCTTCATGTCGGACATGCCGGCGATGCCGGTGGCGATGGTGAGGAAGATCACCGGCGCGATGATCATCTTGACCAGCTTGATGAAGGCGTCGCCCAGCGGCTTCATCGCCTCGCCGACCCCCGGGTAGAAGTGGCCGAGGGTGATGCCGAGGATAATCGCGGCGATCACCTGCACGTACAGGTGCGCGTAGAGCGGCGTTTTCCGTGGGGGCAGGGAATCGGTTTCGGGGTGCGCAACGATCATTTCTTGTTCTCCAGGGCCTGCCAGGCCAGGTTCATGGGGAGGTCGACGCCTCGTCATGTTCCTAGTGGCAAATGTCGCGCCAGGTTTCCTGTATTAGATAAGTTGTTGATTTAGCTAGTTAAAAATCGAAGAACCGAGTTGTTGAACGTCATGCTTGTGCGAAACACCGCACATCCGGTTTGATGCCTGTGCGGAATTCGGCGCACTATGCGCGACCCACACCGATCTGCGCCGGGGCGCTACCGCAATGAGCGAAGCCACACTCAGCAAGGCCGTCTTGCGTCGCCGCCAGCGCCGCGAAGCGGGGCTTTTCGCCCTGCTGGCGGCACTGCTGGTGGGCGTTGCGTTGTGGCTGGCCGGCGCGCATGGCCGCGACGAGGCCTATGCCGCCCTCGACGAGCGCGGCCAGCACGATGCAGCGCTGCAGAGCGCGTTGCTGAGCACGGTGCTGGAGAAGCAGCGCTCGCTGCCTTTCGTGCTGGCCGACGACCGCGATATTCGCGACGGCCTGCTCAGCCGCGACGATCAGGCGCTGCGACGCATCGACCGCAAGCTCGAGGCGCTGCTGGCCGGCACCCAGGCGTCGGTCATCTACCTGCTGAATGTCGACGGCGTGGGCGTGGCGGCGAGCAACTGGCGGGAGCCGGCCAGCTTCGTCGGCAGTCGTTATGATTTCCGCGCCTATTTCCGCGATGCCATGCGCGACGGCCATGCCGAGCACTACGGCCTGGGTAATGTCAGCAAGCGGCCGGGGCTGTACATCTCGCGGCGCGTTGACGGGCCGGCCGGTCCGTTGGGCGTCATCGTGGTCAAGGTCGAGTTCGATACGGTGGAACAGGACTGGCGCCGCTCCGGCGGGTTGACCTACGTCGTCGACGAGCGGGCCATCGTGCTGGCAACCAGCGTGCCGCACTGGCGCTTCATGGCGGTGGCGCCCATCGAACCGCAGCGCAAGGCGGCGATCCGCGAGAGCCTGCAGTTCGGCGATGCGCCGCTGGCGCCGCTGCCGCTCGAGGCGCGCGCGGATGGCGCGGCGGCTGATGTGGTGCAGGTGCAGTTGGCGCAGGACGGGCCCGCGCACGGCTATCTGCGCGTGGCGACCACCGTGGCCGGAACCGGTTGGCGGCTCAACCTGCTACTGCCGAGCGAGGCCGTGGTGGCGCGCGCGGTGCGCCAGAGCCGTACCGCCACGCTGTTCGTGCTGGTGCTGCTGCTCGGCACCGCTGGGCTGTTCCTCTATCGCCGGCAGAAGAGTGACGAGCGGACGGTCGATCACCACAACGCGCGCATCGAGCTGGAGCGGCGGGTGGCCGAGCGCACCCGCGCGCTGAGCGAGGCGCATGACCAGCTGAAGACGCAGATCGACCAGCGCCTCAAGGCGCAGACCAGTCTGCAGACCGTGCAGCAGGAACTGGTTCAGGCCAACCGCCTGGCGATCCTCGGCCAGGTCGCTGCCGGCGTCGCGCACGAGATCAACCAGCCGGTGGCGGCGATCCGCACCTATGCCGACAACGCGCGCACCTACCTCAAGCGCGGCGATCCGCAGGGCACCGAACGCAAGCTGGAGCAGATCGCCGGCCTCACCGAGCGCATCGGCACCATCACCGACGAGTTGCGCACATTCTCCCGCAAGGGCCGGGCGAAGGCCGAGCCGACCCGGCTGGACGAGGTGATCGAGGGTGCGCTGCTGCTGCTCGGCAGTCGCTTTCGCCAGCGCTACGGCGCCATCGACGCGCAGCTGCCGGCGCCCGGCCTGCGCGTCATGGGCACGCGCATCCGCCTGGAACAGGTGCTGATCAACCTGCTGCAGAACGGCCTGGAGGCGGTGGAAAGCCGGCCGGACGGGCGCGTCGAGATCAGCGTGGTGGAGGGCGCGTCCGGCGTCGAACTGATCGTCAGCGACAACGGCGGCGGCATCGCGCCGGAGATCATGCAGGCGCTGTTCACCCCCTTCAACACCTCCAAGGCGGCGGGGCTCGGGCTCGGTCTGGTGATCTCCAAGGACATCGTCAGCGACTTCGGCGGCCGCATCGAGGTCGTCAGCGGCCCGCAGGGCACCCGTTTCACCGTCCATCTGCAGAAGGCAGCCTGAACATGAATGACCGTCCCCGCGTCGTGTTCGTCGATGATGACGCCGAGCTGCGCAACGCCAATCAGGAGTCGCTGGAACTGGCCGGCTTCGAGGTGTACCCATTCGCCGATGCCGAAAGCGCGCTGGCGTTTCTCGATGCCGATTTCCCCGGCGTGGTGGTCAGCGATATCCGCATGCCGCGCATCGACGGCCTGGAGCTGTTCCAGCGACTCAAGGCGCTGGACGCCGACCTGCCGGTGATCCTCATCACCGGCCACGGCGATGTGCCGATGGCGGTCGCGGCGCTGCACGACGGTGCCTACGATTTCATCGCCAAGCCCTACGGCGCCGACCGGCTGGTGCAGAGCGTCAGCCGCGCCGCGGAGAAGCGCCGGCTGGTGCTGGAGAACCGCCGCCTGCGACTGGCGGCGCAGAGTGCCGAGGAGTCGCTGCCGCTGATCGGCCAGACCCCGGCGATGGAAAACCTGCGACGCACCATCCGTCACATCGCCGACACCGAGGTGGACGTGCTGATCGCCGGCGAAACCGGCAGCGGCAAGGAAGTGGTCGCCAGCCTGCTGCACGACTGGAGCAGCCGGCGCAGTGGCAACTTCGTCGCGGTGAACTGCGGGGCGCTGCCGGAAAGCATGATCGAGAGCGAGCTGTTCGGCCACGAGGCGGGTGCGTTCACCGGCGCGCAGAAGAAGCGCATCGGCCGCATCGAGCACTCCAGCGGCGGCACGCTGTTCCTCGACGAGATCGAGAGCATGCCGCCGGCGGCGCAGGTACGCCTGCTGCGCGTGCTGGAGCAGCGCACCATCGAGCCGCTGGGCAGCAACGAAAGCCGCGAGCTGAGCCTGCGCGTGGTCGCCGCGTCGAAGATCGACCTGGGCAACCCGGTGCAGCGCGGCGATTTCCGCGAGGATCTGTACTACCGGCTGAATGTGGTGACGGTGTCGATTCCGCCGCTGCGCGAGCGCAAGGAAGACATCCCGCTGCTGTTCGCGCATTTCATGCAGCGCGCCGCCGCGCGCTTCGGCATCGAGGTGCCGCAGCTCTCGCCGCAGGTCAGCCGCTACCTGTTTCAGCACGACTGGCCGGGCAATGTACGCGAGCTGGCGCATTTCGCCGAGCGGCTGGCGCTGGGGCTGGGCGATGTCATCGCGCCGCCGGCGACACTGCGGATCGACAGCGGCCATGCCAGCCTGCCGGCCCGCCTCGAACAGTACGAGGCGGACCTGATTCGCGAGGCGCTGCTGGCCAACGCCGGCGACGTGCGCTCGACCCTGGAGACGCTGGGCATCCCGCGCAAGACCTTCTACGACAAGCTGCAGCGCCACGGCATCGACCGTGCGCAGTACGTGCGCAAGGCCGATGACTGACGCGGATCAGCTGTTGGGCAGGATGCGGCAGGTCAGGCTCTTGATGTAGCGGGTCTCCGGGATCGCCGGGTGTACCGGATGGTCCGGCCCCTGCGCGCCGCGTTCGAGCAGCTGGATATTGCGGTCCAGATGGCGGGCGCTGCCGAGCAGGATGTTCTGCAGATCGTCCTCGGGCAGGTGCATCGAGCAGCTGGCGCTGACCAGGATGCCGTCCTTGTTGAGCAGGCGCATGGCCTGTTCGTTGAGCCGGCGGTAGGCCGCCTCGCCGTTCTTCAGGTCCTTCTTGCGCTTGATGAACGCCGGCGGATCGGTGATCACCACGTCGAAGCGCTCCTCGGCGTTCTTCAGTTCCTTCATCGCCTCGAAGGCATCGCCCTCGACGCAGGTCATCCTGTCCGCCACGCCGTTGAGCGCCGCGTTGCGCTCCACGCCATCGAGGGCGAAGGCCGAGGCATCGACGCAGAATACTTCGCTGGCGCCGAACGCCGCCGCCTGCACGCCCCAGCCGCCGATGTAGCTGAACAGGTCGAGCACGCGCTTGCCCTTGACGTAGGGCGCCAGGCGCGCGCGGTTCATGCGGTGGTCGTAGAACCAGCCGGTCTTCTGCCCGGCGATCACTGGCGCCTCGAACTTCACGCCGTTTTCCTCCAGCGCGACCCATTCGGGCACCACGCCGAAGGCGGTGTCGACGTAGCGCTCCAGACCCTCGGCGTCACGCGCGCTGGAGTCGTTCTTCCACAGCACGCCGCTGGGCTTGAGCACCTGCACCAGCGCTTCGAGCACGGCGTCCTTGTTGCGCTCCATGGTCGCCGAGGCGAGCTGCACGACGAGGATGTCGAAGAAGCGATCGACCACCAGACCCGGCAGCAGGTCCGAGTCGCCGTAGACCAGGCGGTAGCACGGCTGGTCGAACAGCCGCTCGCGCAGGCTCAGCGCGACCTGGATGCGGTGCACCAGCAGCGACTTGTCCAGGCTGTGCTTGAGGTCGCGCGACAGCAGGCGGGCGCAGATCAGGTTGTTCGGCGACACGCCGACGATGCCCAGCGGTTTGCCGCCGGCCGCTTCGAGGATCGCCTGGTCGCCGGCGACGAACCCGGACAGCGGCGTGGCGGCGGTGTCCACCTCGTTGCTGTAGACCCACAGATGGCCGGCGCGCAGGCGGCGATCGGCATTGGCTTTGAGGCGCAGGCTGGGCAGGGTCATTGGCGGGGCTCCCGGAAAAAGACGGGCATTCTAAACGAGCCGTGCTGCAGCGACATGAAAAGCGCGCCAACCGCGAGCTTCAGGCCGACTGCAGCGCCTCGATCAGCGCGCTGCTGAAGGCCGGAATGTCGTCGGGCTTGCGGCTGCTGATCAGTCCGCCATCGATCACCACCGGCTCGTCGACCCACTCGGCGCCGGCGTTGCGCAAGTCGTCGGCGAGCGAGGGCCAGCTGGTCATGCGCCGGCCGTTGACCAGCCCGGCGGAGATCAGCAGCCAGCTGCCGTGGCAGATCACCGCGATTGGCTTGCCCGCCTGCGCCGCCTCGCGCACCAGCCGCTGGGCCGTGGCCTCGGTGCGGATGGTGTCGGAGTTGACTACGCCGCCGGGCAGCAGCACGGCGTCGTAATCGGCGATGCGGATGGCGTCGAAAGTCTGATCGACGTGGAACTTGGTGGCCGGTGTGGTGTGGTTCCAGCCGGTCACCTCGCCGTTCTTCGGCGCGACAATGTCGGCGCGCGCGCCGGCGTTTTCCAGCGCCTCGCGCGGGCCGGTCAGTTCCGCCTGCTCGAAGCCGTCGGTCACCAGAATTGCCACGCGTTTGCCTGTGAGGGGTTGGCTCATGGGCTGCCTCCGTCGATTCGCCCGCGATGTGCGGGGCACCTGATTTCGGACACGCAGGTGCACGAAAGTTCGCCGCTCCCGGCCGGGCGGCGCCGGTGGTCCGTGCTAGGATGCGTTCCCCTTTCGTCGCCCCCGCTCCGCCGTCATGCCCGAACTTCCCGAAGTCGAAACCACCCGCCGCGGTATCGCCCCGTATCTCGTTGGTCAGCGCGTCAGCCGGGTGATCGTGCGCGAGCGGCGGCTGCGTTGGCCGATTCCCGAGGATCTGGACGTGCGCCTGTCGGGGCAGCGTATCGAGGCGGTCGAGCGCCGCGCCAAGTACCTGCTGATCCGCTTCGAGGCCGGCACGCTGATCGCGCACCTGGGCATGTCCGGCAGCCTGCGGCTGGTCGAGGGCGCCTTGCCCGCGGCCAAGCATGAGCACGTCGACCTGCTGCTCGAATCCGGTCAGGCTTTGCGCTACACCGATCCGCGGCGCTTCGGCGCGCTGCTGTGGAGCGACGATCCGCTCAGTCACGTGCTGCTCGCCAGCCTCGGCCCGGAACCGCTGAGCGAGGCGTTCGACGGCGAACGGCTGTTCCAGCTGTCGCGTGGGCGCAGCATGGCGGTCAAGCCGTTCATCATGGACAACGCGGTAGTGGTCGGCGTCGGCAACATCTATGCGAGCGAGGCGCTGTTCGCCGCCGGCATCGATCCGCGCCGCCCGGCCGGCGGCATCTCGCGGGCGCGCTATCTGAAGCTGGCGGACGAGATCAAGCGCATCCTGGCGCTGGCCATCGAGCGCGGCGGCACCACGCTGCGCGATTTCGTCGGCGGCGACGGCAAGCCGGGTTACTTCCAGCAGGAGCTGTTCGTCTACGGGCGCGGCGGCAAGTTCTGCAAGCACTGCGGCGCGACCCTGCGCGAGGTTCGCCTCGGCCAGCGCGCCAGCGTCTATTGCAGTCGTTGCCAGCGCTGATCGCTGCGCGGCGCGTTGACGGCGTTCACGCTCGCGAGGCGGCGGCCACTGCTATAGTGGCCGGCACAACTTGAAAATGCCGCGTTTCGCACAGCTGAAGGACCACACCATGAATCTGTTCCGCTCCACCGCTGTTGTCTTGGCTCTGACCACCGGCCTGCTGGCAATGCCGGCACAGGCGGAAACAGTCACCCAGAATGCCAGTGGCGATCCGACCTACACGGTCGAGGCACCGCCGGCGTTCGCCATGATCGGCGACCTGGTCGTCGCCCGTCCGCTGCTGATCGGCGCGACGCTGGTCGGTGCCGTCGCGTTCGTCGTCAGCCTGCCGTTCACCGCGCTTGGCGGCAACGTCAAGGAAGCCGGCCAGGCACTGGTCGGCGACCCGGCGCGTGAGGCCTTCGTGCGCTGCCTGGGTTGCACCACTTCGCAAAAACCTTACTGATGCCGGTGGCGCGGGGCGCTCGCTCCGCGTAATCCGAATCCGCATCGCGCAGCCTGCCCCGCAGGCTGCATTCTCCCAAATACCCCCGCCGCTATTGTCCGCGTCCGGCCCGCCACCTCGGCGAGGCATCGTCGCCGTATGGCGAATCCCCTAGAATGCCCGGCGGTCGTGCGCCAGTGCTGCAGCGGCGACCCTCGCTATGTGACCGGCTCAGCCGGTTCTTTCCTTAATGGCACGCGGCAGGTAACGAAAAGTACACATGGGCACGTTCAAGAAGCACGTCAGGACATTCCTGATCGTGGCGGGGAGCCTTCTGCTCGGGGCAGCGTTCTGGAGCAGCCAGCCCTGGCTGGAGCTGTGCGCCGGTCTGGCGCTGTTCCTGTTCGGCATGCAGTGCCTGGAGGAAGGTCTGCGCCAGCTGGCCGGTGGCAAGCTCGAACAGCTGCTGGCGCGGACCACCGCGACGCCGTTCAAGGGGCTGCTGTTCGGCGTCGGCGGCACCATGCTGCTGCAGTCGAGCACGCTGGTGTCGCTGCTGACCATCGCCTTCATCAGTACCGGGCTGATCAAGCTGGCCGGCGGCATCCCGATCCTGTTCGGCGCCAATCTCGGCGCCACCAGCGGCATCTGGCTGCTGGCGCTGGCCGGGCACAATCTCAGTCTGGCGCCGCTGGCGCTGCCGCTGCTGGTGTTCGGCGTGCTGGCGAGTTTCCTCGGTGACAAGGGCAAGGCGGCCGGGCGCATCGTGTTGGGGATCGCCTTCATCTTCCTCGGCATCGATCAGATCAAGGACGGCTTCTCCAGCTTCGGCAGCGACGTGGACATGTCGGCCTACCAGGCCGAGGGGCTGATCGGCCAGCTGCTGTTCGTCGGCATCGGCCTGGCGGCCACGGTGGTGCTGCAGTCCAGTCACGCCACGCTGATGCTGACGCTCGCCGCGCTGGGTGCCGGCCAGCTGACGCTCGGCCCGGCACTGGCCATCGCCATCGGCGCCAACGTCGGCAGTAGCGTCACCACCGCCTTCGTCGGTTCGCTCGGCGGCAACCGCAGCGGGCAGCGTCTGGCGCTGGCGCACGTGCTGTTCAATGCGCTCACGGCGCTGGTGGCGCTGGTCCTGCTGCTGCCATTGATCGCGCTGGTGCGCTGGCTGGTACAGGCGGTGGGCCTGGGCGACAACGCGCTGCTGCAGCTGGCGCTGTTCCACTCGCTGTTCAACGGGTTGGGCGTGCTGCTGTTCTGGCCGTGGCAGGCGCGCCTGGCAGCGCTGCTGATTCGCCTCTTGCCCGATCGGGTCGAGCCGACGGTGCTGATTACCGAGCTGGCGCAGCCGGACGAACCGCAGCAGCGCACCCGCGCGCGTTACCTCAACGCCCGCGCGCTGGATTCGGCGGATGCCGCCACCTGTGCGGTGGCGCAGGAGCTGCAGCACATGACCCGGCTGAGCCTGGAAGTGATCTGCCATGCGCTGTTTCTGCCGGTGGACCAGCTGATGCGCCAGGGACGTATCGACGACGCCCTGATGGCCGCGCCGCCGGAGCCCGGTGCGCTGGATGCCGAGCAGCTTTACCAGCGCCACATCAAGGGCGTGTACGCCGACCTGCTGAGCTTCATGGGCCGCCTCGAGGTGCCGCTGGACGAGCAGCACCAGGCGTTCTGGCTGAGCGGCCAGATCGCCGCGCTGCAGCTGGTGGATGCGGTCAAGGACGCCAAGCACCTGCAGAAGAACCTCGGTCACTACCTGCGCCAGGACGCCTCGACCGTGCGCCGCTCGTACGTCGAGCTGCGCCGGCATCTGCTCGAGGCACTGCGCGAGATTCGTGCGCTGACCCATTCGGCGCTGCCGGAGGAGCGCTGGCGCGAGCGGCTGCAGTGGCTCGACGAGCGGGCCGCCGAATTCGACGGTGCGTTTCGCAAGCGCCTGTTCGTCGCCGTGCGCAACCACGACCTGGACGGTCTGCAGACCAGCTCGCTGATGAACGACCTGGGCTACGCCAGCCGCATCATCCAGAGCCTGCGCAATGCCCTGTTGCTGGCCGACGGGCAGGAGCCGATCCGCCAGCTGCGCCAGCTGTCGACCGACGACGACGGACCGATCATTCAGCGGCCCTGAGCGGCGACACCAGGAGCGCCCGGCCGATGCCGCGCGGATCGCTGGCGGCGTCGACTGCGCCGCTGCGCTTGTTCCAGTAGAGCACCTGCTGGTTGCCGTAGTCGCGCTCGATCAGCTTCGGCTGGTGGCCGAGCGCGCGCAGCGCCTGCAGTTGCTCCGGGCTGAAGGTGGCGGCCTCGTACTGCAGCACGTCGGGCAGGTACTGATGGTGATAACGCGGTGCTGCCGGCCAGGCGGATACCGGCTCGCCGTCCAGGTAGGCCAGCACCGACAGCAGCACCATGCTCGGGATGCGGCTGCCGCCGGGCGTGCCGAAGCTGGTGAACTCGCTGGCGCTCTCGATGAAGGTCGGGCTCATGCTCGACAGCGGGCGCTTGCCGCCGGAAATCGCGTTGGCGCTGCTGCCCTTGAGCTGATAGGCATTGCTGCCGGCGATGTCGGCGGCGAAGTCGTCCATTTCGTCGTTGAGCAGCACACCGGTGCCGGGCACGGTGAACGCGGCGCCGAACATCATGTTCAGCGAAAGGGTGGCCGCCACCGCGTTGCCTTCGGTATCGATCACCGCGAAGTGGGTGGTGTGCTCGCCCTCGCGCCAGCGTGGCGCCGGCGGCAGGGCGCTGCTCGGCGTGGCGCGCGCCGGATCGATGCCGGCCGCCAGCGTCTGCAGATAGTCCGCCGACAGCAGCCGCTGCAGCGGCGCGCGGACGAAGTCGGGATCGCCCAGCAGGCTGCGGTCGCGATAGGCGCGGCGCAGCGCCTCGACCACCAGATGGCTGCGCTGCACCGGCGCGGCTTCGCGCCAGGACAGGCGTTCGAGCATGCCCAGGCTCTGCGCGAGGATCACCCCGCCGGCCGAGGGCGGCGGCGCGCCGATCAGCTCGCGGCCTTCGGCCAGCGGGAAACGCAGCGGCGCGCGCTCGACGGTCTGGTACTCGGCCAGATCCCGCAGCGTCCAGATGCCGCCGGCGGCGCGCACGCTCTGCACCAGACGCTCGGCCAGCTCGCCGCGATAGAAGCCGTCACGGCCTTCGCGTGCCAGGCGTTCGAGGGTGGCGGCCAGCTCCGGCTGACGCAGGCGCTGGCCTACGGTCGGCAACTCGCCGTCGCGGAGGAACAGCCGCGCGCTTTCGGCATCGGCGCGTAGCGCATCGAGACGCCAGCTGGCGCGCTGGCGGTAGACCGCATCGATGCTGAAGCCGTCGCGTGCCAGGGCGATGGCCGGCGCCAGGGTTTGCGCCAGCGGTAGCCGGCCGCGCTGCTGCGACAGTTCCGTCAGCGCCGCCGGGGTGCCGGGAATCGCCGCCGCCAGCGCACCATCCAGCGACAGCTTGCGCTGCACCTCGCCGTTGCGCAGATACAAATCGGGAGTGGCCGCCAGCGGGGCGCGCTCGCGGGCGTCAAGGAAGCTGAAACGAGCCGGTTCGCCGGCTTCGCGCAGGAGGAAAAAGCCACCGCCGCCGAGGCCCGAGCCATAGGGCTCGACCACCGCCAGCGCGGCGCTGACTGCCACGGCGGCATCGAAGGCATTACCGCCGGCCTGGAGAATTTCCCGGCCGACTGCGCTGGCGAATGGATGTGCGGTGGCAACGGCGCCCTGTGCCGGCGGTTGCGCCTGGGCGCAGAAGGAGAACAGCAGGAAGGCGGCGAGACAGGCCCGCACGCCTTCGCGCAGTGCGCGTCGGCGAGCCGGCCGCACCGCGGGCATCAGGCTTTGCCGGTGATGATCAGGTACTTCTGCATCAGCTCGTCCTTGCTCTCGACGTTGTTTTCGTCGAGCGGGATGCAGTCGACCGGGCAGACCTGCTGGCACTGCGGCTCGTCATAGTGACCGACGCATTCGGTGCAGAGGTTGGGATCGATGACGTAGATTTCCTCGCCCTGGGAAATCGCGCCGTTCGGGCACTCGGGCTCGCACACGTCGCAGTTGATGCAGTCATCGGTGATTTTCAGGGACATCCAGCGAACTCCTGCCGCGGCTCAGGCCGCGGCACAGCAGATAACGACGCGCAATTGTGCCGCATTGGCGGGCCTGCTGCCCACCGGCGGATCCCTCAGCGCTGGCCGAAGCGCACCTTGAGCGCGTCCATTACCGCCGGATGGACGAACTTGGACACGTCGCCCTCGAGCGAGGCGATTTCGCGCACCAGTGTGGAGGAAATATAGGAGTACTTCTCCGACGGCGTGAGGAACAGGCTCTCGACCTCGGGCGCCAGTTGGCGGTTCATGTTGGCCAGCTGGAACTCATACTCGAAGTCGGACACCGCGCGCAGGCCGCGCAGCAGCACGTTGGCGTTCTGCTCGCGGACGAAATGCGCCAGCAGTGTGGAGAAGCCCATGACCTCGACGTTCGGCAGGTGCTTGGTGACTTCGCGGGCCAGCTCGACGCGTTGCTCCAGCGGGAACAGCGGGTTCTTCTTCGGGTTGGCCGCCACGGCGATGATCACATGATCGAACAGCCGGGAAGCGCGCTCCACCAGATCGGCGTGGCCCATGGTGATGGGATCGAAGGTTCCCGGATACAACACTCGATTCATCGCGGCGTCCTGACGCAGGCGTGGGGGTGTGGATGGTAGCGGCTGCATGTCGGCAGCGTAAAGTCTCAATGGTCGTGTGGCGATCTGCGCGGATAACCTGCCGATCTCAGGCGTTCTGCAAGTCTTCGCCGAGCTGGCTGGCGAATTTCGCGCACAGCGCGTAGATCGACAGCTGCGGGTTGGCACCGATGCTGGTGGGGAACAGCGAGCCGTCGTGAACCGACAGGTTCTCCAGCTGATGATGGCGTCCGCGGCTGTCGACCACCGCCTGGCGCGGATCGTCACCCATCGCGCAGCCGCCCATCACGTGAGCGCTGCCGAGCCGCGTGCGGTAGAGCGCGAGATCGAGTCGATCGATCAGTTCGCGCGCCGCGCGCGGCGTGTGCACATAGTCCGCATCGGCATGCAGCGGCAGCACGGCGCGGGCGCCGGCGGCGAACTGGATCTCGGCCATGCTGTGGAAGGCGCGGCGGATGCCGTCCCAGCTGTAGGCGGTCATGCGGTAGTCGAGCACCGGCGTGCCATCGCCGCGCAGCTCGACTTGGCCTTCTGCGCTGTCGGGGTGAAAGCCGTCGCGCTGCAGCGCGATCATCGCGTGGGTGTGCGGCAGCTGCGCCATGCGCAGGGCATTGTCGACGCCGAAGCGGCCGAACAGGGTCGCGGCCAGCGCCGGATGCAGCGGCGGTACTTCGAGCTTGTAGGACATGCGCCCACGCGCGCCGTCGTTCCACTGGAAGTGATCCGAATAGATCGACTGCGGCGCACCGTAGAACGGGTTGATGACTTCGTCGAACTGCGCCGCGCAGAAGTTGGTGAGGTGCAGGAAGGTGCGTTTGCCGACGCGCCCGTGTGGGTCCGGCGCGGCGGAGCGCAGCAGCAGCGCCGGGCTGTTGATGCCGCCGCCGGCCAGCACGTAGTGCCGTGCCTTGACCTGAATCCGCCGGCCGCTGGGCGCCACGCCGCGCGCATCCATGCCGACGCAGTCGAGCCCGGTGATACGCCCGGCGCGGATCTGCAGGCGCTCGGCGCGCGCCAGATAGAGCAGTTCGCCACCGTGATCGAGCAGTGCCGGGATGCTGGTGACCAGCATCGACTGCTTGGCGTTGGTCGGGCAGCCCATGCCGCAGTAGCCGAGGTTCCAGCAGCCGCGCACGTTGCGCGGAATCACCGCCCAGCGATAGCCGAGGCGTTCGCAGCCGCGTTGCAGTACCGCGTTGTTGGCATTCGGCGGCATGGCCCACGGTGCGATGCCCAAGCGCTCTTCCATGCGCGCGAACCAGGGCGCCAGCCGCTCCGTGGAGAGGCCGCTGACGGCGTGTTCGCGGGCCCAGTGTTCGAGCGTCTGCGGCGGTGTGCGGAAGCTCGAGGTCCAGTTCACCAGCGTGGTGCCGCCCACCGCGCGGCCTTGCAGGATGGTGATGGCGCCGTCCTTGCTCATGCGCCCGACGCCTTCTTGGTACAGCGACCGGTAGGCGCGCGGTTCCTGCAGATCGAAGTCGCTGCTGGTGCGCAGCGGGCCTTCTTCGATCAGCAGCACCTTGAAGCCGGCTGCGCTGAGGATTTCCGCGCTGGTGGCGCCGCCGGCGCCGCTGCCGATGATTGCGATGTCTGCCTCCAGCGTGAGGTCGCCGGCGAGGCGCGAGCCATCGTGGGTCTGCCAGCCACGGGCGAGGCCGGCGGCAAAGAGGTCGGGGACGGGCATCGTTAGCTCCAGAGGGTCAGACCGTGGGTGGGCCGGGGTAGCCGCAATGCGCCCAGGCTTCGGGCCGGCCGTACCAGGCCATCAGCACCAGCTGCAGCAGGACGGCGTGGCCCTGGCGCAGCAGCGCCAGCGGAGCGTCCTGCCAGCGTTGCAGGAAATCCTGCATGGCCTGATCGCTCGCCGCTTCCCAGCTGCCCCAGATGCCGGTCAGCGGGCCGCGGGTCAGCGGCAGGCTGAGCAGGTCGAACAGCTGCAGCACCTGCGCGGCCAGCGCCGGCGACAGCTGCTGCAGGTTGTGGTCGAGGCTGCTCAGCGTGCTCTCGACCACCGGCGGCGCGCCCGGTGTTGCCACCGCACCGGCCAGCAGCACGGGAATCAGCCGCCGCAGCAGCGGCAGGTCGCTGGCGCGCAACAGGTCGAAGTTCGCCGCCGCCAGCTCGCGACTGCAGCCGCTCAGGCTGGCGGCCAGGCCCGAGGTAGCCAGCAGCGTGCCGCCGAGCAAACCGATGCGCAGCAGCCCGCGGCGATTCAGCGGCAGGCCGCTCATCAGCGCACCAGCAGGCGGTAGAGCAGCTTCTGCCACCACTTGCCGTAGGGCGGATAGATCAGCCGCGCAGCGTTCAGGCGCGGTTTGCTGAACACGCCGCGGGCCTTGCTGAAGGTCAGGAAACCCTCGTGCCCGTGATAGTGGCCCATGCCCGAGGCGCCGACGCCGCCGAACGGCAGGTCGTCCTGGGCGACGTGCAGCAGGGTGTCGTTCAGACACACGCCGCCGGACAGCGTGCCCTGCAGCACGCGCTGCTGCTCGGCGCGGTCGTAGCCGAAGAAGTACAGCGCCAGCGGCCGCGACCGGGCATTGACGTAGGCGATGGCCGCGTCGAGATCGTCGTAGGGCACCAGCGGCAGCAGCGGGCCGAAGATTTCCTCGTGCATCACGTGCATGTGCTCGTTGACGTCGAGCAGCAGGTGGTGCGCGAGGCGGCCCGGCGCGCTGTCGTCAAACAGCGGCAGCACGCGGGCGCCCTTGCTGCGCGCATCGTCCAGATAGTCATGCAGGCGGGCGAGCTGGCGGGCGTTGATGATCGCGGTGTAGTCCGGATTGTCCGCCAGGCGCGGCAGCAGGCGGCGCACCGCCGCGCGGTAGGCGTCGGCGAAGTCGTCCAGACGCGCGCGCGGCACCAGCACATAGTCCGGCGCGACGCAGGTCTGCCCGGCATTGAGCGTCTTGCCGAAGGCGATGCGCTCGGCGGCGTCGGCCAGCGGCACCGTGGCCGAAACGATGGCCGGCGATTTGCCGCCCAGTTCAAGCGTCACCGGGGTGAGATTGTCCGCGGCGGCGTGCATCACGTCGCGGCCGATATGCGTCGATCCGGTGAACAGCAGATGATCGAACGGCAGCCGCGCGAAGGCCTTGCCGACCTCGACATCGCCGAGTACCACCGCCACCTGATCCTCCGGGAAGACCTGCGCCAGCAGCCGCTGGAGCAGCGCGCCGGTGGCCGGGGTCGATTCGCTCATCTTCAGCATCACCCGGTTGCCGGCGGCCAAGGCGCCGACCAGCGGGCCGATGGCCAGATACAGCGGATAGTTCCACGGCACGATGATGCCGACCACGCCCAGCGGCTGGTAGATCACCCGCGCGCTGGCCGGCTGGAACGCCAGCCCGACACGGCGCCGCGACGGTTTCATCCAGCCGCGCAGGTGGCGGCGGGCGTAGCGAATGCCATGCAGGCTCGGCATGATCTCGGCCAGCAGCGTCTCGTCGGCCGAGCGGTTGCCGAAATCCGTCGAGATCGCCTCGACCAACGCCTGCTGGTTGCCCGCCAGCACGTCGCGTAGCGCGTCCAGCCATTGCCGACGGCTCTGCGCGTCGGGCAGCGGTGCGGCGGCGCAGGCGCTGCGCTGAGCGGCGAGGATCTGCTGCAAGTGCTCAGCGGCGAGCGGCACGTGCGCGGCGGGCGTTTCGACAGGCATGGCGGCTCCTGAGGGCGGGCGAGAGAGTGTTTTCTAGAGTAATTGCTCTAAAGTGTCAACGCGACTCGCCTGCGCCGGTGCGGGGCTGTACCGTTGCACCCTCGCAGACCCCACGAGACCGACCCGCCCATGGCGCCCCGAGCAAAGACCCGCGACCGCATCCTCGATGCCAGCCTCGAGCTGTTCAATGCCCAGGGTGAGCGCGGCGTCAGTACCAATCACATCGCTGCGCACCTGGGCATATCGCCGGGCAACCTGTACTACCACTTCGCCAACAAGCAGGCGATCGTCGCCGAGCTGTTCAGGCGTTACGAGGCCCGCATCGACGAGTTCCTGCGCCCGCCGCAACGGACGTTGACGGTGGCGGACAAGGCCGTCTATCTGGAGGCGCTGCTGGCAGCGATGTGGGACTTCCGTTTCTTGCATCGCGACCTGGAAGCGCTGCTCGCCGCCGACGAAGCGCTGGCGCAGCGCTACCGCGCCTTTGCGGCGCGTTGCCTGGACAACGCCAGGGCGATCTATCAGGGATTCGTCGACGCCGGCATCCTGCGCATGGGCCCCGCCGAGGTCGACGCGCTGGCACTCAATGCCTGGATCATTCTCACCTCCTGGGTACGCTTCCTCGGTACCGTCGGCGAGCCCTCGGTGCAGCTCGGGCCGGGGCAGTTGCGCCGCGGTATCTATCAGCTGCTGGCGCTGGAGATCGGCTTCGTATCGCCGGCTGCTTCGGCAGAAGTCTGCGCATTGCTGCGCCAGTACCTGTCAGATGATTGTCAGGGTATTTCGTCGGATTTATGACGTTTACGCTGCGCCTGATCAATATTTAAGCGTCGAGGCGACGAGTAGCTGGCGAATAATCCTGGAAGAACCCGTAGAATGATGGCGATAATGTATCACATCGCCATTATCCGGTTTTCCTTCCCATGTCCCCCATGCCACGCGTCGCCGTCCTTGGTGCGTCTTCTTCCCCTGTTGTCGGTATCGAATACGAGCGGCACCCCGAGTGGTCCGCGCTCGCGGCGCTGCCGGCGTATGACATCGTTCTGCTCGATCTGCCGGCGGTGCGCGCCGGCGAAGCCTTGCGCAGCCTGCGTATGGACAAGCGTTATCGCTTCAGCCTGATCTACTGCTGCCAGGAGCAGGATGCGTCCTGCAAGGCGCTGGGCGACGGTGCGCCGCCGGCTGATCTGAGTGCGCTGGTGCCGCTCTGGCGGCTGTGGCAGGAGCGCTTCGCGCTATTCAATCGTGGGGTGGCGCCGGAGCGTTTCGAGTCGCGCGTGCTTGCCTGGCTGTGGTTGCGGCCGCACGGTGCCATCCATGCGGTGCGCGATGCCGGTGTGGCGCAGCACTATCACTACCCGCTGCTGGAGGCGCTGGAAGACGACGAAACGCCGAACGCCTTCGCCTGGCTGCAGCTGATGACCCAGCAGGGCTGGCTGGAAGAGGGTGAGCTGGTCGATCGGGTGCGCCTGTGCGTCGGTTGTGGCTCCGGCCGGCTGAACTACGTGGACGTCTGCCCCGAGTGCCAGACGCTGGAAATCGCCCGTCAGCCGTCGCTGCACTGCTTCACCTGCGGCCACGTCGGCGCCCAGGAGCACTTCCTCAAGGATGGCCTGCTGCTCTGCCCGAACTGCTTCTCGCGCCTGCGTCACATCGGCAGCGATTACGACCGGCCGCTGGAGAACTATCGCTGCCGCAGCTGCCAGGCGTTCTTCGTCGATGCCGAAGTCGAGGCGCGCTGCCTGGACTGTGGCCAGGCCCATGCGCCGGACAAGCTGCGCGTGCGCGAGGTGCGTCACTTCCGCCTCGCCGAGGCCGGGCGGCTGCGCTGTCGGCAGGGTTACTCGGCCACTGTCGCCGAGACCGATCAGTTCGGTGCGCTCAACCTGCTCAACCAGAAGTCCTTCCACGAGCTGCTCAACTGGCAGCTGCAGCTGGTGCGGCGCTACAAGCAGCCGGGGTTCTCCCTGCTTGGTTTGCGGTTCGTCAACCTGGCGGCGACCATCAGCGCACTCGGCGAGCTGCGCGGCCATGCGCTGGTGGACAGCCTGGTGGAGCGTCTGCAGGAAGCCGTGCGCGACACCGATCGCTGCAGCCGGGTCAGTGAAGAGATTCTCTGGATCATGATGCCGCACACCGATGCGGCCGGCCTGGCAGTGGTGCGTAAACGCCTGCAGGAAGGTGCCGAGCGTCTGGCCAGCGAGCAGATCGGCCAGCTGCAGCTGCGTCAGATCGGCTTCACCGCACCGGCCGACCTGCTCGAACAGGAAGATGCCGCGTTGCTGCTGGCGCGCCTGAACGGGGAGCTGGGCTGAGATGGAGGGTTTCTGGCTGCAGTGGCTGGGGATTCTCGGCGAAATCGACAAGCCCGACGGCCTGGGCTATCTGCTGGTGATGCTGTTTCCGGCGTTTCTGTTGCTGGAGGTGCCGCTCAGCCTGGTGATCCTGCTCGGCGTGCTGCGCTGGTTCGTGCGCAAACCCTTCGAGCTGCCGGAAGGCAACAGTTACCAGCCGCGCGTGTCCTGCGTGATCACCTGCTATAGCGAAGGTCGGGATGTGCAGACCACGCTGCTCAGCCTGTGCGAGCAGACCTATCGCGGCGAGATCGAGATGATTCCGGTGGTCGACGGCGCGACGGCCAATCACGCGACGATGCAGGCCGTGCGCGATTTTCGCCTCGATGCGCAGCTGTATCCGCGGCGCTTTCTGCGGCCTATCGCCAAATGGCAGCGTGGCGGCCGGGTGTCCTCACTGAACGCCGGGCTGGAATACAGCACCGGTGAGATCGTCATGGCACTGGATGGCGACACCTCGTTCGACAACGACATGGTGGTCAACGTGGTGCGCCATTTCCAGGACCCGGACGTGCCGGCGGTGGCGGGCAGCCTGCGGGTGCGCAATGCCCGTGCCTCGCTGACCACGGCGATGCAGGCGCTGGAATACCTGCTGTCGATCCAGCTGGCCAAGATCGGCCTCAGCGAGTGGAATGTGGTGAATAACGTATCCGGCGCGTTCGGCGCATTTCGTCGCAGCTTTCTGCAGAAAATCGGTGGCTGGGACACCCATACCGCCGAAGATCTGGATATCACCCTGCGCATCAAGAACTACTTCGGCCGCCGGCCGCTGCGCATTCCGTTCGAGCCGTGCGCCATCGGCCATACCGACGCGCCGGTGACGTTCCGCCAGTTCCTCATGCAGCGCCTGCGCTGGGATGGCGATCTGTTCTTCCTCTATGTGCGCAAGCATCGCCACAGCTTCACGCCGCGCCTGCTCGGCTGGCCGAACTTTCTGGTGGTGCTGGTCAGCGGGTTCTTCTTCCAGCTGGTGCTGCCGTTCATCATCCTCGGCTACTTCATCGTCGGACTGTACTCGCTGGCGCTGTCGACCTTTCTCGTGCTCGCCTGGCTGGTCTATCTGGTGTACCTGGCCAACACCCTGTTGGCCTACGTGGTGGCGGTGAGCATGGTGTCCGAACGGCCGCGGCAGGACCTGTGGCTGTGCTGGGTGGTGCCGCTGTTTCCGCTGTTCATGTTCGTCATGCGCTGCTGGAGCGCGGTGGCGATCCTCAACGAAATGATCCGGCGTGGCCATGAGGAAACCTCGATGGCGCCCTGGTGGGTGCTGCGCAAGGCGAAGAGGTTCTGATGCGGCGAGTATTCCTATTGCTGGGTCTGCTGGGACTGGCTTCATCCTGTCTGGCCGAGGTATTGCCACTGCCGGCGCTGCTCGATGGCGCCGACAGCACGCCGCTGCTGCGCGCGGCCGAGGCCGAAGGCGCGGCGCTCGAGGCCTTGCAGCGCCAGCGCGAGGCTGAAGCCGGCTGGCAGTGGTTCGCCTCGGCAGGGACCGGGCGCTATCGGGAGCTGGTGACCGAAGAGGTGCGCGACGACTACTACGGTCGCGATCTGGCGCTTGGTTTGCGCCATCCACTGCTGGGCAGCCTGAAGCGCCAGCAGGATGCGTTGCGCAGCGTCGAAGACCAGCGCCAGCAACAGCAGGCGCGACTGCAGCTGGCGCGCCTTGAGCAGCGCCTGGCACTGCGCAGCGCCTATGCCGACTGGTGGCGAGCGCAGGAAGAACTGCGCTGGTGCGACGGCATCGCCGAGCCTGCACGGCGCGCGCGCGAGCAGCTGGCGGCGCGTCTGCGCGAAGGCTGGTTGCTGGCTTCCGAGGCGCGTCTGCAGGATGGCCGCTGGCAGGCGCTGGAGCGCCGTTGCGCCGCCGCCGGGCCGCTGCTGGAAGAAACCCGCTACAGCCTGCAGTCGCTGAGTGGACAGTCGATCGAGGTGGGCCAGCAGGCCCGTGCCGAGGCGCTGGCGAGCGCTGCGCAGCCGCTGGGTACCTGGCTGCAACAGCTCGAGCGGCATCCGCGGCTGCAGGAGCGCCGCGAGCAGCTGCGTCAGGCCGAGCGCAATCGGCAGAGTCCGTGGTACGCGGCGGTCGATTCGAGCTTCAGCGTCGCGCAGAGCTACGAAGACCGCAGCGGCGGCAACGAGCCGGGCAATGGGCTGGTGGCCAGCATCAGCCTGTCGGCGCCCTTCGACCCGCTGTCCTACGGGCAGGCGCGCGGTGATGAGGGCGCGGCGCGTCACCAGATGGCGCTGGCGCAGCTCGATGCCGAGCGTGAGCGCCTGGGGCAGGGCCTCGGTCAGGCACTGCGTGCGCAGCGCGCGGCCGCCGAAGACCTGCTGCAGGCGCGCCAGCAGCTGGAAGCGGCGGCGCTGGCCGTACGCGAGCAGCGTCTGCGGCGCGCTGGCGACGTCGATCAGGCCTATCTGGGCAGCCTGGCGGCTGAGCTGGAGCACGGCTACGCCGGGTTGCGCCTGATCGCCGCCTGGCACGGGTTGTGGCTGCGGGAAGCGGCTCTGCGCCTGTTCGTGGACGACGATGTTGCGCACGCGCCGTTGCTCGGGCCGGCCACGCTCGACTGGCAGGCACCGGTGGCGGCCGCACGCACGGCGGCGGGTCGCCAGGCCGCGCAATGGCAGCAGGGCGTCTACCTCTGGGACAGCCATGCGCTGCTCGATGAACAGCGCCGCGCCGAGGCATTGGCGCAACTGCGCGCGGCCGGCATGCAGCGTCTCTATCTCGGCCTCGACGCCGCCCAGGTGGCCGAGCCGGAGCGCCTGCACGGTCAGTTGCACGGGTTGCTGGGGGCCGCGCGCGCGCAGGGCTTCGAGGTGCTGCTGCTGCTCGGCGATCCGCACTGGCTGCAGGCCGACGGTCGCCAGGGACTGCTCGATCTGCTCGGCGAGCTGAGCGCGCTGCCGTTCGCCGGTCTGCACCTGGATCTGGAGGTCGAGCAGCTTGGCTGGCCGGTGCCCGAGGCGCGGCTGCGCGACTGGATGGACACGCTGACGGCGGTCGCCGGTGTCAGCCCCTGGCCGCTCGAACTGTCCAGCCATCACCGCTGGTTCGCCGCACCGCGCGCCGGCGAGTACTGCGTGCCCTGCGAGCTGCGCCAGCGCGGCGTGCGCCAGGTCAGCCTGATGGTCTACACCCGCAACGCCGCACGCAGTGCGGAGCTGGCGGCGGATATTGCGCGCCGCTGGCCGGGACTGTCGTTCCGCTTGGCGCAGAGCGTGGAGCCGCAGCTGGCGGCGGATGAAAGCTGGAGCGCCGCCTCGCGCGCGCAATTGCAGGCGCAGACCGAGCGCTGGCGCCAGCAGTTGCAGCCACAGGCCGTTGCCGGCATCGACTGGCAGGACTGGTCTCACTATCCCCATTGAGCACATCGCATGAAGATCAAATTCTCCAGCGCCAAGGAGCAACAACCCACCCAGGAGCAGGGCCTGCAGGTGCTCTATGCGCCGGGCAAGCGCCTGGCCTTCCGAGTGCGCTGGTACCTCATTCTGCTGGCGGTACTCAGTCCGCTGCTTTGGCTGATCGGCCGCTGGGTGCTCACGCTGTGGCTGATCGAGGCGCCGGCTCAGCTGCATCTGCCGGGCAGCGAGCTGCGCGCGCGTGACGCCGCGCAGGTCCAGCAGCTGCTGGTACAGCCGGGGCAGCGGGTCACGGCCGGAGAGCTGCTGGTGCGTCTGGACAACCCGGAGTGGCGGGCGCGGCGCTTCCTGCTGGAGGCGGCGAGCACGCCGATGGAAAGCCCGAATGCCGCCAGCCTGGCAGCCGAACGGGCGCTGCTGCAGGAGTCGCTGGCAGGTGCCGAAGCGCGCGTACGGCAGGTCCAGCGGCTGCTCGATGCCGGCGCGGCAACCCGTGGCGAGTTGCTGGCGGCGACCGATCTGCGTGATGTACGGCTGCGCGAACTGTATCAGCTGGAGCAGCGGCGCCAGCCGGACGCCGGACCCGAACAGCGCCAGCGCGATCTGGAGCTGGCCTGGCTGGACAGCCGTTTGCAGGGGCTGGAACTGCGCGCCGAGAACGATGGCCGCGTCGGAGAAATCCTCGTCGCGCCTGGGGAGAACGTCGGGCCGGGTACGCCGCTGCTGCGCGTGGAAAGCGACGGCGAGCCGCAGGTGTGGGTCTATCTCGACCCGCGGCATGCCGCCGAGGCCATGCCCGGCAAGTCGCTGATGCTGATCTTCCCGGACCACAGCCAGCGCCAGGCGGTGGTGATCCAGGCGGTGGACGACGCAGCGCCGGTCCCGGTCGAACTGCGCCCGCCGTTCAGCGCACCGACGCGCAGCCTGCGGGTGATAGCACGGGTGCAGGATGGGCTGCCGCCCGAGTGGCGCATCGACCGGCTCGGCCTCAAGGCACGATTCCCCCACGCGTGGCTGCCGTTCGGCAGCTGAGAGCGTTCAGGCACCCGCCAGCCACTGCGGAATGCGTCGCTCCAGGTAGTAGCGCGGGCGGCGCGGTGTGCCCTCGATGAAGCCGACGTGCCCGCCGTGGGCGTGCAGTTCCAGTGTGGTGGTCGCTGACAGTTCGCTGGTTTCCGGCACGCTGTGGCGGAACACGAAGGGGTCGTCGGCGGCCTGGATCAGCAGCGTCGGGATTGCGATGTCGGGCAGGAAATAGCGGCTCGACGCGCGCCGGTAGTAGTCCTCGGCGTCCCGGTAGCCATGCAGCGGGGCGGTGATGCGGCCGTCGAAGTCCCAGAAGCTGCGCATGCCGTCGAGCGTGCCCAGGCCGCTGAGAGTGGCCAGGTGCTGCTGCAGGTCGCGTTCGCGGAACAGCCGCTGCTTGTCCTTCACGTAGGCGGCCATCGCCTTCATGAAATGCGCCTGATAAACGCGTGAGAAGCCCAGGCCAATGCGGTCGGCGCACTGGTCCAGGCGAAACGGCACCGACACCGCGACCGCCTTGCGCAGCGGGCAGCTGCCGGCAGTTTCGCCCAGGTACTTGAGCAGCACGTTGCCGCCCAGCGAATAGCCGACCGCGTGCAGCGGCGCCAGCGGGCGGCTGGCCTGCAGGTGGGTGATGACTTCGCCGAGGTCATCGCTGGCGCCGGAATGGTAGGCGCGCGGCAGCAGGTTGGGCTCGCCCGAACAGCCGCGCCAGTTGATCGCCACGCTGGTCCAGCCGCGTGCGGCCAGCTGTTGCTGCAGGCCCAGCACGTAAAGCGAGCTGGACGAGCCGGTGAGCCCGTGCAGCACCAGCACCAGCGGCGCCGTGGCGTCGTGCGGGCCGTGCCAGTCGAGGTCGATGAAATCGCCATCGGCCAGCCACAGCCGTTCGCGCCGGCGCGCGAGTGTCGGCGTGGTGCGGAAGAACGGGTTCCACAGGGTCTGCAGATGCGGCCCCGGCAGCCACCAGGCGGGTTGGAAGAGGTCGGTCACGGTTGCTCGCAGCGCTTGGGTTGGCTCGACGTTAGTGCCTGCAATGGGCGATGAACAGCACCATGTGCGGCTTGAATGGTGCAGGCCTTTCGGCGGACGTACACCTTTGGAGATATGGCCAGCGCGCCGCGGCGGGTAAACAGTGCACGGTGAATTCGCAGCCTGGAAACCAAGCCATGACCACCACCCCGTTCGATGAACTCCTGAATGCCGCGCGGCAGGAACGCGAGCCGCAGCGGCTGCTGTTCGTTTTCGTCACGGCGGAACTGCCCGACGATGCCACCGAGGAGGAGCGCCAGCGCTTCGAGGAGAATGCCGGCGGTTCGCTCAAGCCGGTGCTTTGCGTCGACAAACTACCCGAGGAACTGAGCAGCTTCGCCGCGCTGCGCGAGGAATCGCAGCGTACCGGCGTGGCCTGGGACTTGTTCTTCGCCGCCGCCCTGCCGGGCCAGACGGGCATCACGCCCGGCGCGGACGACGCCGAGGAGCCGCTGAAGATGATGGTCGGTGCCATCGAGACCGGCAATATTGGTCGCTTCCTGGCTTTCGACCGCGACGGGCAGACGGTCGACTTCTACTGAACCGCAGGGTGCCGCGCGTCAGCCGCGGCACCTGATCCGCTCAGGCCGTGCGCTCCCACAGCGCGTAAAACACCTTGCCGGCCTTCTTCTCGCGATGCAGACGCCAGTTGCCCGGCAGCCCGAGGCTCGACGGCGCCGCTTCGCTTTCGGTGTAGATCCAGGCGCGCTCGGCCAGCCAGCCCTTGTCTTCGAGCAGCGCGCACGCCGGTTGCAGCAGGTTCTTGTTGAACGGCGGGTCGAGAAACACCAGATCGAACGGCGACGGTGTCTGGGTTTCCAGGTAGCGCAGGGCATCGCTCTGCAGCAGCTGGCCGTTGCCGCAATTCAGCGTGTCTAGGTGCTTGCGTAGGCCGGCGATGGCGTTGGCGTTGAGGTCCAGCGCCAGCGCCATGCCGACGCCGCGCGACAGCGCCTCGAGATAGAGCGCGCCGCTGCCGGTGAACGGGTCGAGCACCCGCGCGCCGGAGAGGTAGGGCATCAGCCAGTTGAACAGCGTTTCGCGCACGCGGTCGGGCGTCGGCCGCAGCCCTTCGGCGTCGGGGAAGCTGAAGCGACGCGAGCGCCAGTCGCCGCCGATGATGCGTAGCTGGCCCTGGCCGCCATGGGCGCTGGGTCGAATCGGTGGGTTGGCCATCAATGCTCCGGAACCGCGCTGGGCTGTTCGACAGGTCGTTCGGTAGGCGGCGGCAGCGGTTGCTGCTCGACGCTGGGGCCGGCGGTGACGATGACGAAACCGTCCGACTGCAGGTGCTTGTTCATCGCCGCCTTGACCTGTTCGACCGTCAGCGTCTGGATTTCACCCATGAAATCTTCCAGATAGGTCAGCGGCAGGTCGTAGAAGCCGATGCTGCCGAGCTGGCCGACGATGTTGGCGTTGCTCGCAGTCGAGAGCGGGAAGCTGCCGGCGATCTCGCGTTTGCTGCGCTCCAGCTCGGCCTCGGTCGGACCTTCGGCGAGGTAGTCGCGCACCAGTTGCTGCACCAGCTGCAGTGAGCCGTCGGTCAGTTCGGCGCGGGTCTGCATGCTGATCATGAACGGCCCGGCGGCGCGCATCGGGCTGAAGCCCGAGTAGATGCCGTAGGTCAGGCCGCGCTTCTCGCGCACCTCTTCCATCAACCGGGTGCCGAAACCGCCGCCGCCGAGAATCTGGTTGCCCAGGTACAGCGCCGCGTAGTCCGGATGGCCGCGCGGGATGCCGAGCTGGGCCAGCAGCAGGTGGGTCTGGTTGGACGGGTATTCGATGTGGTGCTTGCCGGCCGGCGGTGCTTCGGGTGCCGGGGTCGCCGGCAAAGCCGGGCCCTGCGGCAGCGCGGCGGATACCTGCGCGGCGACGGCCTCGGCCTGGGCACGGTCGAGGTCGCCGACCAGCGCGATCACCAGATTGCCGGCGGCATAGGCGCGCGCATGGAACTCGCGCAGCTGCTGCACGCTGATGCCCGGCACCGACTCGGCGGTGCCTTCGCTGGAGTGCGCGTAGGGATGCGCACCATAGAGCTGCTCGAACAGTTCGAGGCTGGCCAGCTTGCCGGGGTTCTGCTTCTGGAATTCGAAGCCGGCCAGCAGCTGGTTCTTGATCCGCTGCAGCGAATCCTCGGGGAAGGTCGGACGGCCGACCACTTCGCTGAACAGCTCGAGCGCCGCCGTGCGCTTGTCCGCGGCGCTCAGGCTGCGCAGGCTGGCCACCGCCATGTCGCGGTAGGAGCCGTTGCTGAAGTCGGCGCCGAGCCCCTCGAAGCCCTGGGCAATGGCGGTGACATCCTTGCCGGCGACGCCTTCGTTGAGCATCGCGTTGGTCAGCAGCGCCAGCCCTGGCGTGCCAGCGTCCTGGCTGCTGCCGGCGGCGAAGGTCAGGCGCAGGTCGAACATCGGCAGCTCGTGAGCCTCGACGAACAGCACCTTGGCGCCTTCGGCGGTCTGCCAGGTCTGGATGTCCAGCTTGCGACGCGCCAGTGGCTGCTCGTCGAGGCTGGCCAGCGATTCCAGGCGCGGTGCGTCGCCGCCGGTCGCCGCCGGACGGGTCTCGGTGGTCGCCGGCGCCGCCTGGGGTGGCGGGACGGGGGCGTCCTGATCGCAGCCGGTCAGGGCCAGGCAGGCGGCCAGCAGCAGGCCGGGCAGGCTGCGGCGCAGGGTGCGGGAATCATTCATCGGCGCTCTCCTCGGGCAGCACGTGGGCGACGCTCAGGCGCGTGGGGGTGAAGTAGGTGCGCGCCGCCTGCTGGATGTCCTCGGGGGTGACGGCCTCCAGCGCGGCCAGTTCGTCGTCCATCAGGCGCCAGGACAGGCCGACGGTTTCCAGCTGGCCGATGGTGGTGGCCTGCTGGGTGATCGAGTCGCGCTCGTAGACCAGTCCGGCGATCACCTGGGCACGTACGCGCTCCAGTTCCTCGCGGCTCGGCGCGTGCTGCTTGAGCAGGTCCAGCTCGGCCCACAGGCGGCTTTCGACATCGGCCAGGCTGCGGCCCTTCTGCACGTTGGGCACCGCCGAGAGCATGAACAGGCTGTCGCCGCGGGCGTAGGCGTTGTACCAGGCGGAGGCGCTGGTCACCAGCTCCTCGCCGCGTTCCAGACGTTCCGGCAGGCGCGCGCTGTAGCCGCCGTCGAGCAGCGCGGCGATCAGGCGCAGGGCGTGGATCTGGTGGGCGTCCGCCTTGGTCGACAGGCTCGGCACGTTGAACGCCATCAGCAGACTCGGCAGCTGTGTGTTGACGTGCAGCTGCAGGCGCCGCTCGCCGGGTTCGTCCAGTTCCAGCGGCGCCTTGGCCGACGGCAGCGGGCGCTTGGCGATCGGACCGAAGTAGCGCTCGGCCAGGCTGCGCACCTCGTCCTGGGTCACGTCGCCGACCACCACCAGGGTGGCGTTGTTCGGCGCGTACCACTGCTCGTACCAGGCGCGCAGCTCGTCGGCCTGCATGCGTTCGAGATCGGCCATCCAGCCGATGGTCGGGTTGCGGTAGCCGCTGGCCGGGTAGGTGACGGTCTTGAAGCGCTCGAAGGCCAGCGCGTTGGGCTTGTCGTCGGTACGCAGGCGGCGCTCTTCCTTGATCACCTCGATCTCGCGGGTGAATTCCTCGACCGGCAGCTTGAGGCTGGCCAGGCGATCGGCTTCCAGCTCGAAGGCCACCGCCAGGCGATCGCGCGCCAGCACCTGGTAATAGGCGGTGTAGTCGTCGCTGGTGAAGGCGTTTTCCTCGGCACCCAGCTCGCGCAGGATGCGCGAGGCTTCGCCGGGACCGAGCTTGCGGCTGCCCTTGAACATCATGTGTTCGAGCGCGTGCGAAAGGCCGGTCTGGCCGGGCGTCTCGTAGCTGGAGCCGACCTTGTACCAGAGCTGGGAGACCACCACCGGCGCGCGGTGGTCCTCGCGCACGATCACCTTCAGGCCGTTGTCGAGGAAGAATTCGTGGGTCGGCTGGCTGTCGGTCGCGGCGACCAGCGGCAGGTACAGCGCGCCGAGCAACAGGGCCGCAGCGCGGCGTAACGTCAGGTGCATAGCAGGTTTCCCGGGTCAATTGCGCCGAAGCGGCTGGCAGGGCGGGCAAAGCGCCGAACATGGTACTGGCGAGGGCGGAACAGGCAAAGCGTGCAGTGCCGTGGGGCCTGCGCCCGTGCTTAGCGCACCCCGGCGGGGAGGTGCTAGGATAGCGCCCGTCCAGCCGGCCGCGTGGCTGCCGGCGTTTCGCATCCTTGAGAATATCTTCTCCATGTTTGGTTCCAACGACGACAAGAAGACGCCGGCCGAGCCCGGCGAGAAGAAGGGCCTGTTCGGCTGGCTGCGCAAGAAGCCGCAGGCGCCGGCCGCCGAACCGCCCGCCAGTGAGCCGCCGGAAGACAGCCAGCCACTGGCCGAACACGCGGATATCCAGGCTGCCGAGACGGCCGAGGCGCTCGTCGCACAGTCTGAGCGCACTGCCGAGCCGGAGCAGCCCATTGCCTCCGCAGCCCCCGTTCCCGCAGAACCCGTTCCTGAAGAGCCCGAGCCAGAAGTCGAGCCTCCGCTCGAAGCGCAGCCCGAAGAGCTGCCGGCGGCTGCCGCGCCCGTGTTCGAGGCTCCGGCCAAGCTGGGCTTCTTCGCCCGCCTGCGCCAGGGCCTGTCGAAGACCAGCGCCAGCATCGGCGAGGGTATGGCCAGCCTGTTCCTCGGCAAGAAGGCCATCGACGACGACCTGCTCGAAGAGCTGGAAACCCGCCTGCTGACCGCCGACGTCGGCGTCGAAGCCACCGGCGTGATCATGCAGAACCTCACCCGGCGTGTGTCGCGCAAGGAACTGGCCGACAGCGGTGCGCTGTACAAGGCGCTGCAGGAAGAGCTGGCGAGCCTGCTGCAACCGGTCGAGCAGCCGCTGATCATCGACAGCCAGGCGCGGCCCTACGTGATTCTCGTGGTCGGCGTGAACGGCGTCGGCAAGACCACCACCATCGGCAAGCTGGCGCGCAAGCTGCAGCAGGAGGGCAAGAAGGTCATGCTCGCTGCTGGCGACACCTTCCGCGCCGCCGCCGTCGAGCAGCTGCAGGTGTGGGGCGAGCGCAACAACATCGCGGTGATCGCCCAGCACACCGGCGCCGATTCGGCCTCGGTAATCTTCGATGCAGTGCAGGCTGCCAAGGCCCGTGGTGTCGACGTGCTGATCGCCGATACCGCCGGCCGTCTGCACACCAAGGACAACCTGATGGAGGAGCTGAAGAAGGTCCGTCGGGTGATCGGCAAGCTCGACGAGACGGCGCCGCACGAGGTGCTGCTGGTACTCGACGCCGGCACCGGGCAGAACGCGATCAATCAGACCCGTCAGTTCAACCAGGCGGTCGAGCTCACCGGGCTGGCGCTGACCAAGCTCGACGGCACCGCCAAGGGCGGGGTGATCTTCGCCCTGGCCAAGCAGTTCGGCACGCCGATCCGCTACATCGGCGTTGGCGAGGGTATCGATGACCTGCGCACCTTCGAGGCGGATGCCTTCGTGCGGGCGCTGTTCGGCCAGCAGGACGGCAAATGATCCGTTTCGAGCAGGTCGGCAAACGCTACCCCAACGGTCACGTCGGGCTGCACGAGCTGTCCTTTCACGTGCAGCGCGGCGAGTTCCTCTTCGTCACCGGCCACTCCGGTGCCGGTAAGAGCACGCTGCTGCGCCTGCTGCTGGCGATGGAGCGGCCGACCAGCGGCAAGCTGCTGCTGGCCGGACAGGACCTGTCGCGCATCACCACGGCGCAGATCCCGTTCCTGCGCCGGCAGATCGGCGTGGTGTTCCAGAACCACCAGCTGCTGTTCGATCGCACGGTATTCGACAACGTCGCGCTGCCGCTGCAGATCCTCGGGCTGAACAAGCGCGAGATCGGCCAGCGGGTAATGACCGCGCTGGAGCGCGTCAGCCTCAAGGACAAGGCGCTGCAGTACCCGGCGGACCTGTCCACCGGTCAGCAGCAGCGCGTCGGCATCGCCCGCGCGGTGGTGCATCGGCCGGCGCTGCTGCTGGCCGACGAACCCACCGGCAACCTCGACCCGCGGCTCGCGGCCGAGATCATGGGCGTGTTCGAGGACATCAACCGCCTCGGCACCACGGTATTGATCGCCAGTCACGATCTGGCGCTGATCGCGCGCATGCGTCATCGCATGCTGACGCTGCAGCGTGGTCGCCTGATCGGCGACGGGGAGGCCAGCTGATGAGCGACGAACGCAAAGCCAAATCCAATACCAGCGCGGCCGAGCGCGTCGGCGGCTCGGTGAAGAAAACCGAGCACAAGAGCGACGAGCCGGATTTCCAGACGCTGCTGCATGCCTGGCTGGAAAGCCATCGCGCCAGTCTGGTGGACAGCGTCAGTCGGTTGTTCAAGCAGCCGATCGGCAGTTTCTTCACCTGTCTGGTGATGGCGGTGGCGCTGAGCCTGCCAATGGGGCTGGCGCTGCTGCTGGACAACGTCGAACGCCTCGGCGGCTCCTGGCAGCGCGCGGCGCAGATCTCGCTGTTCCTCAAGCTGGACATCGATGCGGCACGCGGCGAGAAGCTGCGCGACGAAGTGGCGGCGCTGCCCGATGTCGCCGAGGCGACGTGGATCAGCCGCGAGGCGGCGCTGGAGGAATTCCAGCAGCTGTCCGGGCTCGGCGAGGCGCTCAAGGAGTTACCGGAAAACCCGCTGCCCGGCGTGGTGCTGGTCACGCCCGAGGAGGTCGACAAGGACAAGCTCGAAGCCCTGCGTACGCGGCTGGCGGCGCTGCCCGGCGTCGAGCAGGCGCAGCTTGATCTGCTGTGGGTGGAGCGGCTGACGGCGATTCTCAAGCTCGGCGACCGCTTCGTCTTCGGACTCAGCCTGCTGCTGATCGCCACACTGCTGCTGGTGATCGGCAACACCATCCGCCTGCATATCGAGAACCGCCGCACCGAGATCGAGGTGGTCAAGCTGGTCGGTGGCACGGACGGCTACGTGCGGCGTCCGTTCCTCTACATGGGCGCGCTCTACGGTCTGGGCGCCGGCCTCATCGCCTGGCTGTTGCTGGCCTACGGCCTGGGCTGGCTGAACGAGGCGGTCACGCGGCTGGCGGGGCTCTACGGCAGCGATTTCGGCCTGGCCGGCGTGCCTTCGGGCGATGCCCTGTCGCTGGTGATCGGTGCCGTGCTGCTGGGCTATATCGGGGCCTGGCTGGCCGTGGCGAGGCATTTGAGCGAACTGGCACCGCGCTGATAACTTGTTGATATATAAGAGCTTATCGGTAACGTAAGTGAACTTTTCGGTGTGCTTGAAGTCTCATGCGGCAGTGCTAAACTGCTGCAGCTTCACTATCGGAGGAACTGCATGACCACGACTCTGCAACCTGTTCACGCGCTGGTCCCGGGAGCCAATCTCGAGGCCTACGTGCACACCGTAAACAGCCTGCCGCTGCTTACCGTCGAGCAGGAGCGCGAACTGGCTGAGCGGCTGTTCTACCAGCAGGACCTCGAGGCCGCGCGGCAGATGGTTCTGGCGCATCTGCGCTTCGTCGTGCACATCGCCCGCAGCTATTCCGGCTATGGCCTGGCCCAGGCCGACCTGATCCAGGAAGGCAACGTCGGCCTGATGAAGGCGGTCAAGCGCTTCAACCCGGAAATGGGTGTGCGCCTGGTGTCCTTCGCCGTGCACTGGATCAAGGCGGAAATCCACGAATTCATCCTGCGCAACTGGCGCATCGTCAAGGTCGCCACGACCAAGGCGCAGCGCAAGCTGTTCTTCAACCTGCGCAGCCAGAAGAAGCGTCTGGCCTGGCTGAACAACGAGGAAGTCAACCGCGTGGCGGACAGCCTCGGCGTCGAGCCGCACGAGGTCCGCGAGATGGAAAGCCGTCTGACCGGCCACGACATGGCCTTCGATCCGGCTGCCGATGCCGACGACGACAGCGCGTTCCAGTCGCCGGCGCACTATCTGGAAGACCATCGCTACGACCCGGCCCGCCAGCTGGAAGATGCCGACTGGAGCGACAGTTCCACCTCCAGCCTGCACGAAGCGCTGGAAGGCCTCGACGAGCGCAGCCGCGACATTCTCCAGCAGCGCTGGCTGAGCGAGGACAAAGCGACGCTGCATGACCTGGCTGCCAAGTACAACGTCTCCGCGGAGCGCATTCGCCAGCTGGAGAAGAATGCGATGAACAAGCTCAAAGGGTCGATCCAGGCCTGACGCACAACACGGCGAAGGTTCTGTTGAACGCGGGAGTGGTCTGACGACCCTCCCGCGTTTTTCATGGGCGCTCGGTCATCGCTGCTCAGCGCGACGGTGCGAGTGCATGCTGCACGGAGGTCAGTAGCTGAGTGCTGGTGATCGGCTTGTGCAGCCAGATGGTGTGCTCGTCGGCAATGCCGGGGTCGAGCTGGTTGGCGGCGGAAATGACGATCACCGGCAGGCTGCGCAGCGCCGGATCGCGGCGGATCTCCTCGATCAGTTGGCGGCCGCTGCCATCGGGCAGGTGCAGGTCCAGGGTCATCGCCTGATAGCCGCCGGCCGCCAGCCGTTCCCGCGCCTGGTACAGGCTCTGCACGCGATCCACCGCATAACCGCCCTCGCGCAGCATCAGGTGCAGCAGACGGCCGGTGTCCGGTTCGTCCTCGACTACCAGCAGGCGCGGACGTCCGTCATCTTCGCTGCTGTCACCGTACAGCGAGGTCTGCACCGGCAGCTGGCACCAGAACGTGGTGCCCTGGCCATCCACGCACTCGAAGCCGACGCTGCCGCCCATGCGCTCGATCAGTTCCTTGCTGATCGCCAGGCCCAGGCCGGTCCCGGCGATCTTGCGGCTGTCCGAGGCATCGGCCTGGGCGAACTTCTCGAACACGTGCTGACGGAACGCCTGCGGGATGCCCGGACCCTGATCACTGACGCAGACGCGTACCTGGTTGCCGCGCATTCTGGCGTGGACACGCACTTCGCCGTGCTCGGGGGTGAACTTGATGGCGTTGGAGAGGAAGTTGTTCAGCACCTGTTGCAAGCGCAGACCGTCGACCCAGACGTTGACCCGCGGCGGTGCTTCGAGCACGCAGCGTACGCCGTGCTGCTCGGCGAAGCCCCGGTTGCTCGCCACGGCATCCTCCAGCAGGCGCGCCAGGTCGTGTTCGCGCAGCTCGAAGCTCATCTTGCCGGCGGCCATCTTCTCCATGTCGAGCAGGTCGTTGATCAGGTGACCGAGACGCTGGCTGTTGCGGTAGGCGATCTCGAGCATCTGCTGCATCGCCGCCGGAGCTTCGCCCAGAGCGCCGCCGGTGATCAGTCCGAGCGCGCCGCTGATCGAGGTCAGCGGCGTGCGCAGTTCATGGCTGACGGTGGAGACGAACTCGTTCTTCATCTGCTCGATGCGCTTGCGTTCGGTCAGGTCCATCAGGGTGCCGCTGATGCGTTGCGCCTGGCCGTTCGCGTCGCGCTGGATGTAACCGCGCAGCAGGACCGGCACCACCTCGCCGTGCTTGTGCTGCAGGCGCAGTTCGGTGGTGAAGTGGTCGACGTCCGACAGCATCGTCCGGGCCAGACGGGCACGTTCGCGCGCGAGGTCTTCGGCGACCATTACCCGTTCCCACAGCTTGAGATCGGAAGGCAGTTCGCCGGGGCGATAACCGAGCATCTCCCAGGCGCGCGGCGAGGCGTAGAGCGTGCCGGCTTCGAGGTCGAGATCCCAGAGGCCGTCATTGCTGCCCTTGAGCGCGAGCGACAGACGCTCCTCGCTCAGCCGCAGGGCCTGCTTGTTGCGGCGGATGTGCCGGGTCATCTGTTCGGCGAGCGCCTGGGCGCGCTGGTGGCGCAGCGCCAGCGAGGCGGTGAGGAAGAACAGCAGCAGGCTCAGGCCCAGCCCCAGGCCGACCACCAGTGCGTCGTTGGTGTGAAAGCGCGCCTCGAATTCCGGCAGGCTGTTCAGGCGCAGGGTCCAGGTCTGACCGTACAGCTGCAGCTGTTGCAGACGGCTGTAGACGGGCTGGTGGGCATTGTCGGGCGCCTGATGGGTGGTGAACAGCAGGTGCTCGGACTGTTCGCGGTCGCTGGCATAGACGCTCAGATCCAGCGGCAGGTCGACATCGCCGAGAATGCCCTGCATCAGATCGCCCAGCCGGTAAGGGCTGTAGACGAAGCCGCGCAGCGCCGTCATGCGCTGCTCGGCGGTGTCCAGCGGTAGCCCTGGGCGGTACACCGGCACGTAGAGCAGCACGCCGGCCTGCACGTTGCCATCGATCTCCTGCATCAGGGTGACCTTGCCGGTGATGCTGGTCTTGCCCTCCCGCGCCGCCCGCAGCATTGCCTGGTGGCGCGCTGGTTCGGCGTACATGTCATAGCCGAAGGCTGCGCGGTTGCGCGCATCGAACGGCTCCAGATAGACGATCGAGGTATACAGCGGGCGCTGGCCCTCGGGGCGAATGGCGTAGTCGGGAAAACCTTCGGCACGTATCGCCGCCTCGTGCGCCGTGCGCTCGGCGGGCCGGATCGCCTGGGCGAAGCCGACGCCCTGGATGCCTGGGTAACGCTCGTCGAGGCGCAGGCGCTGCGTATAGGTGTGCCACTGCTCGCGGCTGACCAGGCCGCTGGCGTCGAACAGACCGGCGCCGCCGAGCAGGATCTGCTCGTGGTTATGCAGGCGACGCTGGATGGCCTCGATGACCTTTTCGCTGAGCAGGTCGAACTGCTGGCTGGCCGCCTGCTCCTCGTTGCTGCGCAGGTGTTGGAACACCACCAGCTGCACCAGCAACGTGAACAGCAGGACCAGCCAGGCAATGCCGTTGCGCCAGCCGATCAGTTGGCGCCAGCCGGTCGAGGAATCATTGTCGATTGCGGGATCGCCCATAATTGACTGCAAGGCGCCACCAGACGCGAATGGAGACGGATTCAATGGGTTGCCGGGCGTTTCGGCTCAGCCGTGCGCAGCCCTGCCTTCGCCGCAGGGTAGTGCACCGGCGCGAGAAAGCCTACCCATGGATGATGTCAGACTGACATATGGCGCCCGGCAATGACCTGCGACTGGCCGTACTCCATGCGGGTGATCTGCCAGTCGATCTCCTGCGCGGCACGCGGGCGGGCGAAGCCGTAGCCCTGGCCATAATCGCAGCCGTGCTCCAGCAGGAAGGCCGCCTGATGAGCCTGTTCGATGCCTTCGGCGACGACCTGCAGCCCGAGGTTGTGCGCCAGGCTGATGACCGAGCGGGTGATCGCCGCGTCTTCCAGGCTTTGCGGCAGGCCACGGACGAAGCCCTGATCGAGCTTGAGCTTGTGCACGTTCATCCGCTTGAGGCGCAGCAGCGACGAATAGCCGGTGCCGAAATCGTCGATCGCCAGACGCACGCCGAGTTCGCGCAGCCGCCGCAGTTGCTCGCTGGCGGCGTCCGGGTCCTGCATCATCGCGCTTTCAGTGATTTCCAGCTCCAGATACTGAGCCGCCAGGCCGGTTTCGCCGAGGATGCCGGCGACCTGCGCATCCAGTTCGCCGTAGCTGAACATGCGGCTGGAGACGTTGACCGCCATGAAGTGCAGCGCCCGGCCGGCATTCAGCCAGTCCCGCATCTGTCCGCACGCCTGGGTCATCACCCAGTGATCGATGGCGCCGATCAGCCCGCTGTCTTCGGCGAGGGGGATGAAAACGGCTGGCGAGATCGGCCCCTGCTGCGGATGCGTCCAGCGCACCAGCGCCTCGAAGCCGACGATCGTGCCGCCGGGCAGGTCGTAGATCGCCTGGTAGTGCACCTGCAGCTGTTGCTGCTCCAGCGCCTGGCGCAGGGCGGTGATCAGTTCGACGCGCTGGCGGGCCTGACGGGTCAGCTCCTCGGAGTAGAAGGCATAACTGCCACGACCGTCGTGCTTGGCCTTGAACAACGCGGAATCGGCATTGCGCATCAGCTGCTCGACGTTCTGCACGTTGGTCGGCAAGGGATACAGCACGATGCCGATGCTGGCACTGCTGAACAGCTCGACCTCGCCGAGGCGAAACGGCTGGTTCAGTGCACCGAGGATGCGTAGCGCGAGTGACGCGGCCTGGTCGGCACCACAGTTCTCGCAGAGCAGGGCGAACTCGTCGCCGCCCAGACGGGCCAGGGTCATGCCCTCGCGTACCAGCTCCCCCAGCCGTCGCGCGACGGCCTGCAACAGCGCGTCGCCGAGACTGGGGCCGAGGCTTTCGTTGATGTCCTTGAAGTGATCAAGGTCGATCAGCAGCATCGCCCCGCCACGCTTGTGCGCACGGGCGCGCTCGATGTCCTGCTTGGCGCGTTCGCTGAACAGCAGGCGGTTGGGCAGTTGCACCAGCGGATCATAGTGCGCCAGCTGTTCCAGCTCTTCGCGCGAGCGTTTGAGCGCGGTGAGGTCGGAGAAGACCGCGACGTAATGGCTGAGCTGCCCGTGCTCGTCATGGATGGCGCGCAGGTTCTGCCATTGCGGGTACACCTCGCCACTCTTGCGGCGGTTCCAGATCTCGCCGCTCCAGGCGCCGGTGTTGCGCAGGGAGCGCCACATGTCGCGATAGAAGTGCCGGTCATGCTGGCCGGAGGCGAACAGCTTGGGGGTCTGGCCGAGCACCTCGTCGATGGCGTAGCCGGTGATGCGGCTGAACGCCGGATTGACGTGCACGATGCGCTGTTCGGGGTCGGTCACCAGCACGCCTTCCTGGGTGCTGTCGAACACCGCGGCGGCCTGCCGCAGGCTGGTTTCCTGCTGGCGCTGGGTCTGCTGCTGCGCGGCGGCCCGGCGGATATGCTGGCGCCCGAGCAGATACAGCAGCGCGCTGGTGACCAGCACGAACAGCGCACCCTTGAGGCTCTGCCAGCCGGGCTGCCGGCCATCGGTGAAGGCGAGCAGCAGCGGATCGCTGATCAGTAGCCAGGTCATGGCCAGCAGGAAATAACCCAGGCACAGCCGGAGGAGAGGCGTATTCATGTCCTGCTTCGGATCCGTAGAGGTACTGCTCGAAGAAAGCCACAGTGCGCTGTGGTGCCAGGGTAGCGGCGCGGCCGATGATTATCGCCGTACTGCTAGACGTCGGTCGAGTCGCGGATGTCACGCGGGGCGCGGTGTCGCCGGTCGCTCAGCGCTCGACCTGCAGGCGCTGCAGATAGTGGCTGCCGCCCAGCTGACGCATCTGCCGGCGGATCCAGTTGGCCCGATTGCTCACGTAGGCGCTGGGGCGGCCGGCGCTCCACTCGCGCGGGTTGGGCAGCACCGCGGCGAGCAGGCAGGCCTGGCGGGTCGACAGGTACGGCGCACCCACGCCGAAGTGCTGCCGCGCGGCCGCCTGCGCACCGAAGATGCCGCTGCCCCACTCGACACTGTTGAGGTAGACCTCGAGGATGCGCTGCTTCGGCCACAGCAGCTCGATCAGTGCGGTGAACCAGGCTTCGACGCCTTTGCGCAGCCAGCTGCGGCCGGACCACAGGAACAGGTTCTTGGCCACCTGCTGGCTCAGCGTGGAGGCGCCGCGCAGCGAACCGCCGCTGGCGTTGTGGCTGAAGGCCGCGCGGATCGCGGCGACATCGAACCCCCAGTGCTCGGCGAACTTCTGATCTTCGGCAGCGATCACCGCCATCTTCAGGTCGTCCGGCAGCTCCTGCCACGGGCGCCATTCGCGCTGCAGGTCGATGGACTCGCCGTCGATCCAGGATTCGATCTTGCGCTCGATCATCAGCGCGGTGAATGGCGGCGGCACCCAGCGCAGCAGCAGGACCAGCACGGCCGACAGGGCGGCGATCCAGAGCAGCAACTTGAACGAGCGGCGCAGCAGGGAGCGGAGCATGTGACGTGGTCGCAGGCGAAAAGAGCCGGCATTATAGCGGCCGTTACGCAGCCACTACCCGGACGACCCGATGATTCGTGCATACCTGCCGCTCGCCGCCGGCTTCGGCCTCACCGGCGTTGCGCTCGGCGCCTTCGCCGCGCATGGCCTGAAAGCCAGCCTGAGCGCCGAGTACCTGGCCATTTTCCAGACCGCCGTGCAGTACCAGCTGATCCACGCCCTGGCATTGTTCGGTGTCGCGTTGCTGAGCCTGCACGCGCCGGGCCGGCTGTTGCAGGCGGCTGGGGTGTTGTTCGGCATCGGCATCGTGCTGTTCAGCGGCAGCCTCTACCTGCTGACCCTCACCGGCATCGGCAAGCTCGGTATCGTCACGCCGCTGGGCGGTACCGCCTTCCTCGCCGGCTGGCTGTGCCTGGGGCTGGCCGGCTGGCGCCTGCCTCGTCGAGCGGGATGAACGGCTGCCGCCGGCGCCTTGGTGTGCCGGGTGGTTCGGGCTAGAATGCCGACCCCCTTTCGCAACGGCGGCGAACCCCATGCTGATTCAGTTGAATGGCGAACCCTACCAGCTGCCCGCCGGCCAGACGGTCGCCGATCTGCTCGTGCGCCTGGAACTGAGCGGGCGGCGCCTGGCAGTCGAACTCAATCGCGACATCGTGCCACGCAGCGCACATGCCACGACGGCGCTCAGCGAGGGCGATCACGTCGAGGTGGTGCACGCCATCGGCGGCGGCTAGCGCTCCCAGCCACCCAGATTCGAAGCGTCCGCTGCCGTGACGGCGGTCGTTGTGCTGTTCAACCTCCGAACGAGGATTACCCATGCGCGCAGTTCCGAACGACAAGCCCTTCATCCTGGCTGGCCGCACCTATCAATCACGGCTGCTGGTAGGCACCGGCAAATACAAGGACCTCGACGAGACGCGCGACGCCATCGAGGCCTCCGGCGCGGAGATCGTCACCGTCGCCGTGCGCCGTACCAACATTGGCCAGAACCCCGGCGAGCCGAACCTGCTCGACGTGATCAGCCCCGCGCGCTACACCATCCTGCCGAACACCGCCGGCTGCTACACCGCCGAGGATGCGGTGCGCACCTGTCGCCTGGCGCGTGAGCTGCTCGACGGCCACAAACTGGTCAAGCTGGAAGTGCTGGCCGACCAGAAAACCCTGTTCCCCAACGTGATCGAAACCCTCAAGGCCGCCGAAGTGCTGGTCAAGGACGGCTTCGACGTGATGGTCTACACCAGCGACGACCCGATCATCGCCCGCCAGCTGGCCGAGATGGGCTGCATCGCGGTGATGCCGCTGGCCGGCCTGATCGGCACAGGCCTGGGCATCTGCAACCCGTACAACCTGCGCATCATCCTCGAGGAGGCCACCGTGCCGGTGCTGGTGGATGCCGGCGTGGGTACCGCGTCCGACGCCACCATCGCGATGGAGCTGGGTTGCGAGGCGGTGCTGATGAACAGCGCCATCGCCCATGCGCAGAATCCGGTGTTGATGGCCGAGGCGATGAAGTACGCCATCGAGGCCGGGCGTCTGGCCTATCTCGCCGGACGCATGCCGAAGAAGCTTTACGCCAGCGCCTCGTCGCCCCTGGAAGGGCTGATCCGCTGATTCCTCTCGTGGCCGGTCCCGATGTCGAGTCGGGGCCGGCTTTTTTGTTTTCGCAGGTATCCCATGACTGAACCGACCTCCACGCCCGAGCAGCCGCTCGAACATCGGCGCACCATCAAGAGCTTCGTGATGCGCGCCGGCCGCACCACTCTCGGCCAGCAGCGCGGCATCGAACTGGGCTGGCCGAAGTTCGGCCTGGAGCTGAGCGACGGCCTGCGCGACTTCGACCAGGTGTTCGGCCGCCAGGCGCCGCGTACCTTCGAGATCGGCTTTGGCATGGGCCATTCGACGCTGGAAATGGCCGCCGCCGCGCCCGAGCAGGACTTCATCGGCGTTGAAGTGCACAAGCCGGGCGTGGGGGCGCTGCTCAGCGGACTTCTGTCACAAAACCTGCAGAATGTTCGCGTCTACAGTTGCGACGCGCTCGAGGTCCTGCGTGAATGCGTCGCCGACGCCAGTCTCGATCGGGTTCTGCTGTTTTTCCCCGATCCTTGGCACAAAAGCCGTCACCATAAACGCCGTATCGTGCAACCGGCTTTTGCCGAGCTGATCCGGCAGAAGCTCAAGGTCGGTGGCGTGCTGCACATGGCGACCGACTGGCAGCCGTATGCCGAGCACATGCTCGAGGTGCTGAGCGCCGCGCCGGGCTACCGCAATCTCGCGACCGACGGCGCATACGTGCCGCGGCCGGCAGAACGCCCGGTGACCAAGTTCGAGCGTCGCGGCGAGCGGCTCGGTCACGGCGTCTGGGACCTGAAGTTCCAGCGCGTCGACTGAGTCGGCACGCACCGCCCCACAAGAGCCGCAGCCAAGCGGCCGCAGGATGCACAACGCCAGGACGGCTCGCCTGCCCGAACCGAACAACAATGCCAGCGGATGGCTGCGAGCCTGCACATGCACGGCCGTCGTCGTCCGCCACAAGGGGGAAGTAGACGATGTACGTGAAGATTGCAGTGCTGCTGACGGCCTGTGCCAGTTGGCCGGTACTCGCCGCGGTGGATGCGAGCCAGGCGGCGCGCCTGGGACAGGACCTCACGCCGCTCGGCGCCGAGCGGGCCGGCAATGCGGACGGCACCATCCCGGCGTGGACCGGCGGCGTCACCCCGCCGGCGAGCTACCAGCCGGGCATGCACCATCCCGATCCGTTCGCCGATGATGCGCCGCTCTATCGCGTCGACAAGAACAACCTCGCCGAGCATGCCGCGCGGCTGCCCGAGGGGCTGGCAGCGCTGCTCGAGCGCTATCCCGACTTCCACCTGCGCGTCTTCCCGACCAGTCGCAGCGCTGCAGCGCCGCAGCGTATCTACGAGGCTACCCGGGCCAATGCCCAGTCCGCCGAGCTGATTGCCAACGGTAATGGCATCCAGGGCGCGGCGGCCGGCATTCCCTTCCCGCTGCCGCAGAACGGCATGGAGGCGATCTGGAACCACGTGCTGCACTACAAGGGCGATCAGACCCACATGATCAACCACCAGGCGGTGGTGATCGGCGGCCGTGCCAACTACATCAAGCGCGATCGTCTCGTGTATTACGTCTACAACCGCGAGGGTATGGAGCAGGGTGATCTGAACAACACCCTGCTGTACTACAAATACCGGGTGACCGCACCGGCCAAGCTGGCCGGCACCTCGCTGGTGGTACAGGACCCGATGGATCAGGTGCTGACCACGCGCAAGGCCTGGCGCTACAGCCCGGGTGACCGCCGGGTGCGGCGCCTGCCGTCGCTGGCCTACGATTCGGTGCAACCGGACACCAGCGGCCTGGCCACCGCCGACGTGGTCGACTCGTTCAACGGTGCGCCGGATCGCTACGACTGGCAGCTGCTGGGCAAGCGCGAAATGCTGATGCCCTACAACAGCTATGCGGTGCACCAGCAGGGCATTCCCTACGACGACATTGTGCTGCCGCGCACGCTCAACCCCGAGCTGCTGCGTTACGAGCTGCATCGCGTGTGGGTGGTCGAGGCGACCCTGCGTACCGGCTTCACCCATCCTTATGCCAAGCGGCGCTTCTACCTCGACGAGGACAGCTGGCAGATTGTCGCCGTGGACCTGTTCGATGACGGCGGCCAGCTGATCGGCCTGCAGGAAAGCCATCCGATCAGCTATTACGAGGTGCCGATGTTCAACAGCACCCTGGAGACGCTGTATCACCTCAAGGACGGTAACTACTTCGTCGACGGGCTGGACAATGGCGAGCCGATGTACGACTTCGGTGTACGCCTGAGCCCCCACGACTTCTCGCCACAGGCGCTACGCCGCGGCGCCAACTGAGCCAAATGCCTAATGAAAACGCCGCCCTCGGGCGGCGTTTTTGCGTGCGGAGAATGCCGCGCTCAGTTGCGGTCGGCGATCACTCCAATGATGAACAGCACCACCAGCAGCACCGGCGCCAGCGTGTAGTTGTTGAACTGCGCCAGCCCCTTCGCCAGCCAGGGGCTCAGGTAGATGATCCCGAGCCCGTAGACGATCGCGCAGAAGATCACGAACAGCAGGGTGCGCAGGACGAAATTCAGTCCGCCGATGTTCTTCTGCACCCAGGCATTGAGCGCCGGGCCGAACAGGACGAACAGTGTGGCCATGATCGCCAGCGAGATATCCGACAGGTGACTGCGGCTCCAGCGCGACAGGCTGGCGATCAGGTCGAGTAGCAAATCCATGCGGGGTCCTTAGGGCAGGAAGAGTTGGAGCAAGTCATTGAGAAACAGCTGGCCCTTGGTGGTCGCCACCAGTCGCTGCGGATCGCTGACCAGCAGGCCGCGCGCCTCGGCTTCACGGCGGCCGGCAGCGAGCAGGTCGAGCGGCAGGCCGGTGCGCTGAGTGAACAGCAGCGCCGGCACGCCGTCGGTGAGGCGCAGCACATTCATCAGGAATTCGAACGGCAGCTCGTCCGCCTGCAGCTGCTTTTCGCCGGCGCGAAAGGGTTTGCCCGGGTCGAGGTAGTCCTTCGGTGTGCGGGTCTTCCAGCTGCGCAGGATGCGCCCGTCGGCCTGGGTGAGCTTGGCGTGGGCGCCGGCGCCGATGCCGAGGAAGTCGCCGAAGGTCCAGTAATTCAGGTTGTGTCGCGCCTGCCGCCCGGGCTGCGCATAGGCGGATGTTTCGTACTGGCGATAGCCGTGTTCGGCGAGCAGCGCCTGTCCGGCTTCCTGAATGTCCCAGAGGATGTCGTCGTCCGGCAGCTGCGGCGGCCGGCTCCAGAACTCGGTGTTCGGCTCGACGGTCAGCTGGTACCAGGACAGGTGCGTCGGCTGCTGGGCGATGGCGGTGCGCAGGTCTGCCAGCGCGTCGTCCAGGCTCTGCTGCGGCAGGCCGTGCATCAGGTCCAGATTGAAGTTGTCGAAGCCGGCGGCACGCGCCATGTCGGCGGCGCGGATGGCCTCGTCGCCATCGTGGATGCGCCCCAGCGCCTTGAGCTTGTCGGCCTGGAAGCTCTGCACGCCGATCGACAGCCGATTGATGCCGAGCTGGCGATAGTCGCGGAACTTGGCCTGCTCGAAGGTACCCGGATTGGCTTCCAGGGTGATCTCGATGTCATCGGCGAAGCCGACCCGTCGCTCCAGCCCGGCGAGGATGCGCTCCAGCGCCGACGCGCTGAACAGACTTGGCGTGCCGCCGCCGAAGAAGATCGAGGTCAGCCGGCGCCGCTGCACCTGTTCGAGATCCTCGTCCAGGTCGGCCAGCAGCGCGTCGACATAGGCGGCTTCCGGCAACTCGGCGCCGGCGGCGTGGGAATTGAAGTCGCAGTACGGGCATTTGCGCACGCACCAGGGGATGTGCACGTACGCCGCCAATGGCGGCAACGGGTCGAGCGGCGCCGCTTGGTGTTGCCCGGATACCGCTCTGGCTGCCGTGTCCGTGGCAATGATCACGCGATGCCCAGGCGCTGCTTGAGCAGTGACATGGCACGTGCGCGGTGGCTGAGCTGGTTCTTTTCGGCTGCCGGCAGCTCGGCGCTGGAGCAGTCGCATTCGGGCACCCAGAACAGCGGGTCGTAGCCGAAACCGTGCTCGCCGCGCGGCGCATGCAGGATGCGTCCGTGCCACAGGCCTTCGCAG
>Ga0172382_10001194_pt1 | contig 47214 bp, 42 predicted proteins | sample Leawel138RmetaG_FD_122245 | JGI IMG/M metagenome (GOLD analysis project Ga0172382, IMG submission 122245) | Leachate microbial communities from a municipal landfill in Southern Ontario, Canada - Leachate well 138R metaG | ecosystem: Engineered > Solid waste > Landfill > Unclassified | place... | reverse complement strand
CAGTTGTCTGCCATGGTGCTGGATCATCCTGCGATCAGGCACATGCGCCTTGCGAGCGCGGTTGCACCGAACGTGCGTCGGGTCGGTTTGCTCGTCGGGCCGGAAAGCACCGAACTGGAAAAGGGGTTCGAGACGGCTGCGGCCGATTCGGGCGTCACCCTGTTATCCCGGCGCATTCGTAGCGTGGAAGACCTTTTGCCCCAACTTGAACAGCTGTTGCAGGCCAGTGATGCCTTGCTGATGATCCCCGATCCCATTGTGGCCTCGCAGAGCTCAGCACGCACCATCCTGCTCACGAGTTACCGTTACCGCAAGCCGATCATCGCCTACTCGCAAGCCTACGTACAGGCCGGCGCGCTCGCTGCCGTCTATAGCTCGCCGGAAGATGTGGCCATGGATTTTGGCGATTGGCTGCGCAGCGCCGGGCCCGACAGCTTGCGGCAGCCACTCGTTCTGAATCCGGTCCGCTTCTCGGTTGCGGTCAACCGGCAGGTCGCGCGCTCGCTCGGGCTGGATGTGCCAAGTGACTCCGTGTTGATGGAACGCATTGCAGGTACCCGAAGATAATGACGTTATTCAGGAAACTTTCTCTTCGGCAGCGTCTTCTCATGGTCGGCTTGCTTCCCGCTGCGCTGCTCGCAACCTGCATCACAGGGTTGTTCTTCTGGCGGGGCACTGAATCGATCGATGCGGCACTGGATGATCGTGGGATTGCAATCGTCAGCTTCCTCGCTCCGGCGTCCGAATATGCGGTGATCTCGGGTAATCGACTGACGCAGATGGGATTGTTGCAGGCCGTGCTGGAGCAACCCGACGTCACCGGTGCGGCGTTGTTTGACCGCGAGGGTGGCCTGCTCGCGGTGAGCGGCCGGATGGAACTCGTCCATCCCGGGGCCGTCACGCAAACGGACTATCCACGCAATATCGGGCGCAATACGACGCGCCTTGGCTATGCGGCACCCGTCGTGGCCGAACCGCTGGTGATGAACGACGTCTTCGAACCGCAACTCCGCCAGGCACGCACGAGTCCACCCGAAAATATTGGCTGGGTCTATGTCGAGCTTAGCAACCAGGCAATCGAAGGTCGCAAACAGGGGGTGATTCTGACTGCACTCAGCCTGTTCATCGTGGGCTTGGGCGTGGCAGGCATGCTGGCGTCCCGACTGGCGTCTTCGGTGGGGAAACCGCTGGCGAGGCTGGTCGAGGCGGTCGGTCGCATTGGTGACGGTGATCTGGAAGTCTCGGTAGCGGATGATGCGCCGAGCGATGAGCTGAGGGCATTGCAGCGCGGATTCAACCACATGGCGCAGTCGATTGCGCAGGCACATCACCATCTCCAGGCACGCATTGATGAGGCGACCTCCAAGCTCGCCTATCAAGCCCTTCATGACCCGCTGACCGGTCTTCCCAACCGCCGCGCCTTCGAGCAGGCACTGGAGAACGCGGTCACACGATCGCGCAGATCGGGAGATCATTCAACGCTTTGCTTCATCGACCTGGACCGCTTCAAGATCGTCAATGACAGTTGCGGACACGCGGCGGGTGACGAACTGCTGCAGAACATTGCGCGCCTGATCCGGCAGCGCCTGCGGACCGGCGATCTGATCAGTCGAATTGGCGGCGATGAGTTCGCGCTCATCCTTCACGAATGCAGTCCGGCCGCCGCACTTGGATTGGCTGAAAGCCTGCGCGAAGTTGTTTCCACCTACCGCTTTCACTGGGAGGAACGCCGCTTTACCGTGGGCGCCAGTATCGGCCTGGTGCGAATCGACGGTCGCACGAACAGCGCATCCGATCTGCTCGTTGCCGCCGATCTTGCCTGTTATGCCGCAAAGAAGAGCGGTCGAAACCGGGTTGTCGAACACTCGGCTGAGCCCGCCGACCACCGACGCATGACCGACCTGCCCGCAACGGACGTGGCCATATCAGGTACGGTCCCCTATCAAGACCTGTCGCTCTTCAAACAGCCGATCAAGGCCCTTGGCGATACCGTTCAGTGTGAATGGCATGAAGTCTTGCTGCGGGTCACCGATGCTACGGGTGGTATGCACTCCCCCATGGATCTGTTATCGAGCATCGACTCTCCCGACTCGCTGCTTGAAATCGACATGTGGGTTGCCGAGCATGCCTGCCACGCGATTTCACTCCAATCGGACGTCAAACAGTTCAGCCTCAATCTCAGCGCGGCAACGGTAACCACCTCTCAACGCTATCTGCCCAGACTGATGAGCCTGCTCAGTGCGGCCGGGCTATCACCCTCAATGCTCATCCTCGAATTTCCGGCCAGACTGACCGAGCAGGCGCCAGATGAGTGTCGGTTTTTCGTTGACCAGGCTCGCCAGCTCGGGATACGGATTGCGATCGAGAAGCTTGATGGCAGCGCCACCGCAATGCTGCCATCGCTCCAGCCGGACTTCGTCAAGATCAGTCTGAAATCCCTGGTGGAGTCTTTTGGCCTGGAAGCCGGATGCAATGTCGCACAGGCGCTGTGCGCAATGGCGGCAGCGCTGTCGATTCCCGCCATCGCAACTGAAGTCGAGGATCCGCTGCTGCACGATGCCCTGAGCGAGTATGGTTTCAATTACGCCCAAGGCGATCTGGTGGCAAAGCCTGTGCTCTTGACCAGCTAGATTGGGGAGGGCCAGCGTTCTACATTTCAAGCCGGTCAGCATACCCCGTCATTTCGAGATAACCTTTTCCGATTTCCTGTGGCTCAGTTCCGTCGTCGAACAGCCGCACCGCGCCTTCCCAGTAAATTGCACCGGTCGAAGCCCTGCTGTCCAGCTCCTGGTCGTCCATCAGCGGAACGATACGGAAAGTGCGCACCGGCGCATTGCCTGCGCCGGCGAGATGAAGGCTCCACGCCACCGGGTATACCGTCCCAGAGCGCGGCGAGCGCCATTCCCGGGTCGGTACGAAACTGATCTCATCCTGCTGGAATGTGCGCAAACTGCCATCTGCCTCACGCAAGGTGGCGGCGCTCCAGATCGGCTCCCCCTTCTCGCCGCGCATGCGAAATGCCATCAAGGCGCCACCGTCGTCCAGATTGACGCCGATCCAGTCCCAGCCCCGCGCATCGTCCGGCATGATCTCACTCGACCATTCATGATCGAGCCACGCAGCACCGGTGACACGATGAGCGTCATGGCCGGCACTCAAGTGCCCGCTGACCTTCAGATGAGGACGGCTATAGTAGTAGCTTGCATGTTTCGGGTCGGGTGCCTTGCGACTATACCCCCCCTGTCCGTTCAGAACGGGCGCCCCCTCCGGCCGCAGTTCGAGATCGAAGGCAAACTCACCTGCGCCCACCCGCGCGTGGTAGGCGCCCGCTACGCCAGGTGCTTCGCTCCAGGCCAGCGACCAGTCACGGATACGGACGTCCGTATGTGCTTCCCCGGCACCGGCCAGCGGCGGCAGGCTGCGTTCGGCACGCTCGGCGTGCAGTAAACGCCATCTTGCAGGATCAGCTACCGCCGCATGCGCCAGCAGCAACTGATTGGGGCTGAAACGACTGCTGCCGCCCTCGGCAATGCGCGGCCGCACCCGAAAGAAGGTCAGTTGAAAGCCACGTTCGACATCAGCCTCATCGCGCAACCACCCGGTGATGTACCACCATTCGGTGCGGAAGTCGGGGTGTGCACCGTGATCGCGCGGAAAAACCAGTGTCTCGCCGGGCACCACACCGGGATAGGCAGGGCCCGCGCCACGTAACACCCCGGTATCGCTATCGGCGTGGCAGGCAGCGTTTACTGCACACAAGGCACTGAACAAGCATGTTGCGAAAATGTGCCGGCTCCGTTGCATCATTACCAATCCTCCCGAACGGCGAGCACTGCGGACTGGCGCATGGCACGATACCCGGCCACCCGTGCCACCATTGCCGCAAGCACCACCAACCCAAGAGAGAATGCAGCCAGACCGGCGTAAGGAACATGGATGTCCATGCTCCAGTGAAAACTCTGGCGATTGACCACCTCAATCAGAATCCAGGCGATCCCGCCGCCCGCGACCACGCCGACCCCGACCCCGACCGCAGCAGTCAGTCCGCCCTCAAGCGCAATCAGCCGACCGATTTCGGCGCGGGTCATTCCAAGATGCCTGAGCATGCCGAACTCACCCTTGCGCGCCGTGGACAGTGCGGCAAAGGTGCTCGCGATGCCGAACAGCCCGATCATGATGGCCACCGCCTCCATCAGGTATGTCACCAGAAAAGTGCGATCGAAGATCTCAAGACTGAGCTTGCGTATCTCGCCTGGCATCGCGATATCGACCAGGTCGTCACTGAAAACCTCGCGCAGTGCGAGCGCGACCTCATCCACCGAAGTTCCTGCGACCACGCGTATTGCAACATCATTCACCTTCAGATCGCCGGACAGCTGCCGATAGACATCACGGCCGATTACAACCGCGCCGTTCTGACGCGCGTAATCGCGCCACACGCCCGCAACCCGGAACAGATTCATTCGCCCGGCAATAGGCAGTGAAAGCGTGCTCCCGGGCGCGAGCTGCAACATATCCGCGGCAGCTTCGGATAACCACGCGGGGGGCAACCCGGTTGAATCATCACGCTGATGCGCAGACAGGCTGCCCGACACCAGCGGCAATCCCCAGCCACGGCTGACCTCACGGGCGATGAGGGTCACCGGTGGACGCCCGTCAATAAGTCTTACCTCGGTCGCACGCACGGTATCGATGAACGCGACGCCAGGCGTATTTTCGACCAGTTTCAGTGCATCGGCATCGAAGAAGCCGCTGGCACCGGCGGACGATGCGCGCAAGTACAGATCTGCAGGCAACACCGTGCCCAGCCAGTCGTCCACCGATACCCGGAACGAACTGACCATGATTGCCATCGATACGGCCAGCGCGACACTGGCCACTACGCCAGCACCGGCAACCACTGCCTGACCAGGCGCGGCGGCGAGTCGTGCATGTGCCAGCCGCCACACCACTCCGCGCCCGACATTCAAGACTTGCATTGAAAACCGGGTTGCCCACGGCAGCACCATCACCGCGCAAGCCAAAGCCAGGGCGACCGCAACATATCCACCCACCGGGATCCCCCCAAACGGCGGCAGCAGGCATGCGAACAAGCCGAGCCCGAAGCACGCCAGCGCCCCCCTGCCCCGCGATTCTTTCATTCCACCGAGAACAGCCGCTTCGGCCGCGCCCGCCTTCAAGCCCGATGCAGGGCCCATCAAGGTGGCGTCGTGTGCAGGCAACCAGGCCCCGGCAATACCCGCAGCAACACCAAGCGCGGTGTAGAACCCGATCACGCCCGGGGAGAACTGAAGGGAGGGACGAAGGCCCTCGAAATAGCCTGCACCGAGATCGCCGCCAATCAGGCGAAAAGCGAGCGCGGCAAACAGGTGCCCGAGCGCAATGCCTGCAAGCCCACCTGCAAGGCCGGTGATGGCGCCTTCGAGCAGCAGGCCTCGCAGCAGGGTGCCGCGGTTCATCCCCAGCGCTCGGAACAGTGCAAACTCACGCCGGCGCCGCACTACCGACAACCATTGTGTGGAGAACACCAGAAAACCACCGGTAAGCAAGGCGATGGCTGCCAGCATGGTGAGGTTGACGCGGTACGCACGCGAGAGTGCGGCGGCCTCGGTGCCGGACGCTTCGGGCTGGCTCAGGCTGATGCCGGCGGGCAACAGCGGGCTCAGGCGCGTGACGGCCTGTTCGCGACTGACCCCGGGTGCGAGTTTCAGGTCGATGCGGGTTAGCCGCCCGACCTGACCAAAAGCCTCCTGGGCGGCCGCGATATCCATCACACCGAGCGCCTGTCCCACGCCAGCCCCAGGCACTGTTCCCGCCACCCGGAAGGCAACGACTTTGACCCCGCTCTGGACCCGCAACACACCTCGCCCCTTGCCCATCGCTTTGTCCTGCGCTGCCGCGCTCAGAAAGATCGTGTCGGGCTGCAGCCCCGCAAAGCGGGCGTCGCGATCGTCAGCCACCGGCATGAGCGCGGGTTGAACATGCGCAACGCGAAAGAGATCGATCCCCAGAATGCGCAAGGTCCCCGCCCGCCCCGGCAAGCGCGCATCAAGCTCCAGCACCGGGCTGGCCTCCGCGATTTCGGGGCGCAGGGCCAGCGTGAGGTAGAGCTGCTCGTCGAAGCCGACACGACCTGACCTGACCTGAAGATCCGCTTCCCCCGCGAGTTCACGCATGCCACGGCCAAACTCGTCGAGCGCTGCCTCATGGATCAGCTGAACCGCCAGGCCGAGCGCCACCCCGAGTGCAATCGCGAACAGCGCAAGCGCGGTGGCCAATCGGCGACGCCCGAGGCTGGCGGCGAAGAGGCGGACCAGGGCGGGATTCATTGCGCAGCGGCCATCACCTGCACCAGCCCGTCCTGCCGTAGTTCGAAGACGCGATCGGCGCGTCGTGCTGCCGCGTGAGAATGTGTGACCAGTACGCCGGCTGCTCCCCCGTCACGGATGCTGCTCAGCAGCAGGTCGAGAACGTCCATCGCCCGCGCAGGATCGAGATTGCCGGTCGGTTCGTCCGCGAGCACCACGATCGGCCGATGTACCAATGCGCGTGCAATGGCGACGCGTTGTAGCTCTCCGCCAGAGAGCTCTCGTGGCCAGTCATGCGCACGTGTGCCGAGCCCGACTCGTTCAAGCATGTGCTGCGCGCAGCGATCGGCCTCGGCACCGTGGCGACCCTGGAGCCAAAGGGGTACAGCCACGTTCTGCAGCAGGGTGAGGTGTGGCAACACGTGAAAGGCCTGAAACACGAAGCCAAAACAATCGCGCCGCAGCTGCGACAAGGCGTCGTCACCGAGCCCGGCGAGTTCGGTGTCGCCGACGCGGATACTGCCGCTGCTGACAGGCTCAAGGCCAGCGAGGCAGTTGAGCAGGGTCGACTTGCCAACGCCGGATTCGCCGATGATCGCCACGCATTCGCCAGCCCCAACCTCCATGCTGAGCAACTCAAAGAGTTTGCGTGGCGGCGCCGTTGCAAGCGTTTTGCCGAGTTGAGCGATTTTGAGCATGGATTCGAGACTGTCGTAGACGCGGAAAGTGCCCGAAGGGCGTCTTCGCTTATACTCCGCCCGCGTCATCCGCGCCAAGTTCCGTGCTTCCTGCCTGCTCCAATGCCCGTCGACCACTACGAAAATTTCCCCGTTGCGTCATTTCTGCTGCCTGCGCGTCTGCGCGAACCGGTCGAAGCGATCTATGCCTTCGCCCGCAGTGCGGACGACATCGCCGACGAAGGCGATGCCACGGCCGTGATGCGCCTGGCACGGCTCAACGACTATCGCAACGCACTCAACGCGATGGCGCGCGGTGAAGCGATACGCGATGCCAAGCTCGCGCCGATGTTCGAGCGCCTGGGCCGGGCTGTCCGCGAATTTGCCTTGCCCATTCAACTGTTGCGCGACCTTCTCGACGCGTTCAGCCAGGACGTTGGCAAGACGCGCTACGCTGACTTTCCCGAACTGCTCGACTACTGCCGACGCTCGGCCAATCCGGTCGGACGGCTGCTGCTTCATCTGTATGACAGGACGGAAGGCGACAACTTTCATCTGTCGGACTGTATCTGCAGCAGCCTGCAACTGATCAACTTCTGGCAGGATGTCGCGGTCGATTGGCGCAAGGCGCGCATCTACATTCCGCAGGACGATCTCGCACGATTCGGGGTCGATGCCGGTGATATTGAGGCCGCACGATGCGACGAGCGCTGGCGGGCACTGCTTGCCTTCGAGGTGAAACGAGCACGCGCGATGATGCTCGAAGGTGCCCCCCTGGCGCGACGTCTTCACGGCAGGGCTGGCTGGGAACTGCGGCTTGTCGTCGCCGGAGGCTTGCGAATTCTGGATTGCATCGAGTCGTCCGGTTACGATGTGTTCCGCCATCGCCCGGTGCTGGGCAAGACCGACTGGGTGCGAATCGCCTGGCGCGCCCTGTTTCACGAGAAAAATTAATGAATCCCCACGATTACTGCCAGGACAAGGCCGCCAAGAGTGGCTCCAGCTTCTACTACAGTTTCATGTTCCTGCCGCCCGAACGGCGCCGGGCAATCACCGCGCTCTATGCGTTCTGTCGCGAGGTGGACGATGTAGTCGACGAATGTCACGACGTTTCGCTTGCGCATACCAAACTCGACTGGTGGCGACAGGAGATCGGTCGCGTGTTTGGCGGCACGCCGACACATCCGGTGGGGCACGCGCTTCAGGATGTGATCGGGTCGTTCAACCTGCCGCAGGAGCAGTTGCTCGAGATCATCGACGGCATGGCGATGGACCTGCAGCAGACGCGCTATCTCGACTTCAAAGGCTTGCAGCTGTACTGCTATCGCGTGGCCAGCGTTGTTGGTCTGCTCGCAGCAGAGATTTTTGGTTCTACCGAGCGGCAGACACAGAAGTACGCGCACGATCTTGGCATGGCGTTTCAGCTCACCAACATCATCCGTGATGTGGGTGAAGATGCCCGCCGTGGGCGGATCTACCTCCCTATCGAGGACCTGCAACGCTTCAACGTCCCGGCAAGCGATATTCTCGAAGCCAGATATTCGGACAATTTCCGGGAGTTGATGGCGTTTCAGACGGCGCGTGCCGAGCAGTTCTACGATCAGGCCTTCGCCAACCTGCCAGCGGCCGACCGCAAGAGTCAGCGCCCAGGCCTGGTCATGGCAGCGATTTACCGCACGCTGCTCAAGGAGATCGCCCGTGATGGCTTCCTGGTGCTGGACCGCCGCACTTCGCTGACCCCGGTACGCAAGGTCTGGCTCGCCGGCTGGACCTGGATGAAGGGTTGAGATGAGCGGCGCTCCTGCCATCGCGGTCATCGGCGCCGGATATGCGGGCCTCGCCTGCGCTGTAGAACTTGCACGCCACGGCATTCATGTCACCGTGTTCGAACGCTCGCACACCCTTGGCGGCCGGGCGCGTGTGGTGCGCAAGGATGGCCGGGAAGTCGATAACGGCCAGCACATCCTGATCGGCGCCTATACCGAACTCACCCGTCTCCTGCGCCTGACCGGCGGCACGCCCAAACAGCTCGAGCGCTTGCCGCTGACGCTGCACGTACCGGGGCGCCTGAGCCTGAAGGCGGCGCCCCTGCCCGCGCCCTTCCATCTTGCCCTTGGCCTGCTGCTGGCAAAAGGGCTCGACTGGCAAGATCGCCTGGCCATGCTTCGCTTCATGCGCTGGCTACGCAAGACCGGCTTCCGCGTCGCTGCCGGCATGACCGTCGACGACATGCTCGGAATCACCCGCCAGACTGCCACCTTGCGTCAGCTCGTGTGGACGCCGCTGTGTGTGGCAGCACTCAATACGCCGAGCGCGGAAGCCTCTGCCCAGGTCTTTGCGAACGTGCTTCGCGACAGCCTCGGCGCATCGGCATCCGCCAGCGAACTGCTGATTCCTCGCATTGATCTGTCTGAACTGTTTCCGGTCGCTGCAGCGCGCTATCTGGCAACCCGGCGGGGCAAGCTGCGTACCGGAAATGGTATTGATGCAATCACCCCGAGTGATAGCGGCTTCTGGCTCAATGGAGACCCGGGCAGCCAGCCCTGGACGCAGGTGGTGATTGCCACTGCGCCCTACCATGCAACCAGTCTGCTTGCATCGACCGGCGCGTGCGAGCGCTTGGCTGCTCAGGTCGACGCGCTGCCGCACGAGCCGATCGCAACCGTCTATCTCGCGCTGGGGAAGGGGCAATCCCTGCCGGAAGCAATGATCGGGCTGGCCGACGGCCCTGCCCAGTGGGCCTTCGATCGCGGACGCTTCGGTGGTGAAGCCGGCTTGCTCGCCTGTGTGATCAGTGCACATGGTGAATACGAAGCCTGGTCTCATGACGAACTGATCCTGGCCGTGCTTGCCCAGCTCGAACGCGAACTCGGACGCCGGCTGCCAGCGCCCCAATGGTCTCAGGTCATCATTGAAAAGCGTGCAACGTTTGCCTGTCGTCCCGATCTGTTTCGTCCGGGAATCCGCACGCCGGTGCCCGGTTTGTGGCTCGCGGGCGACTATATCGACTCCGACTACCCGGCGACGCTTGAATCGGCAGTCCGCTCGGGCGTGGCCTGCGCCGAGGCGATTCGGGCACGGCTTGGCGGCGAGACGAGCCAGGCGCGGCCGCGCTGAAATCCGTCTTCACTGGCTGCTGAAGCAAGCCGCGACGCGATCGTGCGGTTGATCCCGGTCTCCACCTGCGTAACAGGCAGAGGATGTCGAAGGCTCAGCTCACTGCGACGGGGACGACTTCGGTGAGCTCACCCGCGGTCATTCGCAATATCCGACCGCAGCGCTGCGCCAGGGACTCATCGTGGGTTACCAGAATCAGGGTGGTGCCCTCCTCTCGATTGAGCGTAAACATCAGTTCGATGACCGCCTGGCCCGTTGCAACGTCGAGATTGCCTGTGGGTTCGTCGGCAAGCAGTAGCTTCGGACTGGCGGCAAACGCGCGCGCCAGCGCCACTCGCTGCTGCTCACCCCCGGAAAGATGTTTCGGATAATGCGTGATCCGGCTGGCCAGCCCCACCCGCTCCAGCCATCGGGTGGCGACACCTTCAGCGTCGGCATGCCCGGCGAGTTCCAGCGGCAGCATCACGTTCTCAAGCGCCGTGAGTGCCGGCAACAGCTGAAAGGACTGGAACACGAAGCCAACGGACTCCCCGCGCAGGGCTGCACGTTCGTCCTCGTCGAGGTCGAACAGACCTGTGCCGAGAATTCGCACACTGCCGGAGACGGGAACATCCAGCCCTGCAAGCAATCCGAGCAAGGTGGATTTTCCCGAACCCGATGCACCGACGATCGCCACCGACTCTCCTGCACCGACCGCAAAACTGATGTCGTTGAGAATATGCAACTCGCCCTTGCCGTCGGCCATCGCTACACTTTTGCACAGGTTCTCGACTTCGAGGACCGGACTGGAGATTTCAATGCCGCTGCGATTCATGCTCACCTTCCTGCTTTTTCTGTTTGCCGGTGCCGCACAGGCAGCAACGATCATGGTGTGGGGAGACAGCCTGTCGGCCGGCTACGGCCTGAAAGCCGAAGAGGCCTGGCCCACCCTGTTGCAGACGCGCCTCGAGTCGGAAGGGTTCCCTCATCGGGTGGTGAATGCCAGCGTCTCGGGTGAAACCTCGGCCGGGGGCAGGTCCCGCCTGCCGGCCGCACTCGTCATGCACAAGCCCGATATCGTCATCATCGAACTTGGCGCCAATGACGGCCTGCGAGGCCTGCCCACCAAGCTGCTGGCCCGGAACCTCGACGCGATGGTGTCGGAAGCGCGCAAGGCCGGGAGCAAAGTCCTGCTCGTCGGCATGCAGATGCCGCCCAACTATGGCCCTGCCTACACACGCAGCTTTTCCGCCGCCTATGCCAAGGTGGCACAGACGGCGGACGTTCCGCTCGTTCCTTTTCTGCTCGAAGGCTTTGCCGATCGTCCGGAACTCTTCCTTTCCGACGGCATGCACCCGACGGCCGAAGCGCAGGTCCGAGTGCTCGACACCGTGTGGGCGGCGCTAAAGCCGATACTCGGGCAATCGACCGCGAAACGCTGAAACGATCAGAGCACGGTCAAGCGCGGCGAACCGGCACGCATATGACCGATGATCTGCCCTGCATTGCCCTGCTCGGCCTCGATCAGCGCCAGTACATCATTCGCAAGCGCCGGTGCGCACGAGATCAGCAAGCCGCCCGAGGTCTGGGGGTCAGTCACCACCTTGCGCTGCCACTCGGGTGCATCTTCGCGCATCGACACCGAGGCGCCGTAGCTTGCCCAGTTGCGCGTCGACGCCCCGGTCGCGACGCCATCGCGGACGATTTGCAGCGCTTCCTCAATGACGGGCAGACGGTCGAATTCGACTTCGGCCGCGAGTCCTGCGCCACGGCACATCTCAAGCAGGTGCCCGGCAAGGCCAAAGCCGGTCACGTCCGTCATCGCATGCACGCCATCGAGCTCGGCCAGCTTCGAACCAACGCGGTTCAGCGTCGTGGTCCACCGAATCATCTCCGCGTAGCCATCCGTACTGAGGATGCCCTTCTTCAGGCCCGCAGACAGAATGCCGATCCCGAGCGGTTTGCTCAGGATCAGCGTATCGCCATCGCGCGCACCCGAATTGGTACGAACGCGCGCCGGATCGACAACGCCGATCGCGACCAGCCCGTAAATCGGTTCGAGCACGTCAATCGAGTGCCCGCCGGCCACAGGAATGCCCGCTTCGCGACAAATCGAGGCGCCACCCTCTAGAATGCGCCCGATCACCTCACCCGGCAGCTTGTCGAGCGGCATGCCGACAATGGCCAGGGCAAAGATCGGGGTGCCGCCCATCGCATAGACGTCGGACAAGGCGTTGGTAGCCGCAATGCGACCAAAGTCGCGGGGGTCATCCACGATCGGGGTAAAGAAGTCGGTCGTCGCCACCACGGCCTGGCGGTCGTTGAGGCGATACACGGCCGCGTCGTCCGCGGTGTCGGTGCCGACCAGCAAATCCGGCGGCACGAGACCGGCGGGCATTTGCGAGAGCAGTTCAGAAAGGACGCCTGGGGCAATTTTGCAGCCACATCCGCCGCCGTGGGAGAATTGGGTAAGTTTGATCTGATCCATGACCTGAAGGGAGTACGGGGCCGTCGACAACATTGCGACGATACCCGGAACAATACATGCAGAAAGGCGTCGCGACCGTAGCACAGCTGGAAACCTTTGACGAGATCATCGACGTCCGCACTCCCGCTGAATTTGCCGAGGACCACGTGCCCGGCGCAATCAACCTGCCGGTGCTGGACAACGAGCAACGCGTCATTGTCGGGACTATTTACAAGCAGAAATCGGCCTTCGAAGCCCGTCGCATCGGTGGCGCGATGGTGGCCGAAAACATCGCCCGTCACGTGGCCGGCTACATGCAGGACAAGCCGCGCAGCTGGCGCCCGCTCCTCTATTGCTGGCGCGGCGGGCAGCGAAGCGGCTCCTTCGTGACCTGGCTGCGCATGATCGGCTGGGACGCGCATCAGCTCGCCGGTGGCTACAAGCAGTTCAGGCATCTGGTGATCGAACAGATCGAGACGCTTGCCCCGCAACTGCAACTGTGCGTGGTCTGCGGTGCCACCGGAAGCGGGAAAACGCGCATTCTGGAGGCCCTTGACCGCCATGGCGCCCAAGTGCTCGACCTCGAGGACATCGCTGCACACAAGGGCTCGGTGCTGGGCGCTCTCCCCGACCGTCCCCAACCCACGCAAAAGGGATTTGAAACCACACTGTACGACCGTATCCGGAAACTCGATCCGGCACGGACCGTGTTCATCGAAGCCGAAAGCCGCAAGATTGGCCGCGCCCACATCCCCGAACCGCTGATCGCGGCGATGCGCGCCGCACCGTGCATCCGGATCGAGGCCGAACACGATGCACGACTGGCGTTCCTGATCCGCGATTATGCCTATCTGGGCGCCGACATCCCAACCTTGCTGCAGAACATCGAACGCCTGAGAAGCCTGCAGAGCAACGAGACACTGGCACGGTGGCGACAGCTTGCCGAAAGCGGTGATCTGCCCACGCTGTTCGGTGAGTTCATCGACCTGCATTACGACCCGCTTTACCGCCGGTCGCAGGGCGGTCATTTTTCCCGCCTGGTCGACGCCCCCGCATTTGAGACCGCAAATCTGTCGCCGGCAGGTATCGACCTGCTCGCACAGCAGATCCTGTCCAGGATTCCCGCCTGATCAGGGCAGGATCGTTGCAAGCGCCGGCCCGCGAACGGCGCAAATACGCTGGATCGCGGCCGGACGGGGGCGATCCACGATTCCCTGTTCAAAGGCAACTATCTGCCACCCGGCACAGCGCGTCAGCAACTCGCCGGGCATCAGCAGAAATTCGGGACTTGAGGGCCTGCCGAACTGCTCGTTGCCGACCATAAAGGTTTCGTAGATGAGCACGCCCCCCGCGGAAACCAGGTTCAGCATGCGCTCGAAGCCGGCGCGGAACAGGTAATTGCTGACCACAACCGCGTCGAAGGTCTGCCCCGCATAAGGCCACTCGCCAGCCTCAAGGTCGACTGCACGGGTGGAAATGCCGTCAACGTCCGTCAACGCGGCCAAGGCTTCGCGATTGCGGTCCGCCGCCTCGACGCGGTAGCCCTGGCGGGCAAGCCACAGGGCATGACGACCACCGCCGCAGGCATAGTCAAGCACGCTCCCGCCTTGCGGAATCAGGGCACTGAAACGGCGCACCCACGCGGACGGATTCCCGTTCGCACCGTGTGCTTCTGATCCCGACGGTTCAAGAGTCTCTTTGAATTGAGCCATGCTCCCCTCTGTAAGGCATTATCATGGTGACCGCGCACAAGCAGCAGCGGTAGTCAGCCACCTCATTCTACCGGCACCCCCGGATTGATGAAGGAGCACAAATGGTTCAGGCAGAACCCGAACGCACTTGCGGCAGGCGACATGTCCAGCGGATATGCGCTCGTCGTGCGAACTTGCAGGAGAGTACAGGGTGAACGGCCCCGACTGGCTGAGCATTCTGGCGTTTCCGTCATTTCTGGTGGTGGGCATGCTTGCCCTCGGCCTGCTTCGAGGCCGCGGCAGGAGACGCTCTGGCACCGATCGACGACTGATTGAAGAACGCAACAGCCTGAGCGAACTACTCGACCTCGCCAGCGACTGGCGCTGGGAAACCGACGCCACGCATTGCTACACCGCCATCAGCACCGGCTTTCAACGGCAGACCGGTCTTGACCCCCAACAGCTGATCGGCCGCCCGCCATGGGAGAGCCCGGCGATTAACGCAACCGAGCAGGACTGGACCGAATATCGCCGTCGCCTCGAACAGCACGAGCGAACCAGTCTGGTATTTTCACACCAGGCTCCAGAAAGCCGGACCCATTACTTCGAGCTCGTGGGCCGCCCTGTCTTCAACGCAGGTTCCTTTGTTGGCTATCACGGCATCGGACGCAGTGTGACGTCACAGATCAGTGCCGAGAGGGCGCTTGGCGAGAGCGAGCAGCGCTACCACGACGTGGTCGAATCGGTAAATGAGGTGATTTTTCAGACCGACTCCGATGGTCGCCTGAGTTTTCTGAACGGTGTGTGGCACAGTCTTACCGGACACCAGATAGAACGCAGTCTGGGGAAACCGCTTACCGACTTTCTGCATCCCGACGACTGCCCCGGCGTGACGCGCCTGTTTGCACAAGTCCTGGAGGGCCATCTTTCGGAATGCACTTGTCAGACGCGCTTGCGCACTAGAAAGGGCGAGATCCGCTGGATTGAAGCATCGGGCAGGCCGCGAGTTGTCGCCGACGGTCAGATTCGCGGCATTGCGGGAACGCTGGATGACATCTCCGCACGCAAGGTCGCCGAGCTCACGCTCAAGAACGTCAATCAGGAGCTTGAATCCAGGGTCCGTCTTCGCACTGCCGAGATGGAAGCGGCCAACCGCGAGCTTGAGGCGTTCTCGTATTCCGTGTCCCACGACCTGCGCGCACCGCTGCGTGCCATCGATGGTTTCGCCCGTATTCTCGAAGAGGATCTGGCCGACCAGCTGACTCCCGCGACGACAGACTATCTCGAACGTATCCGGCGCGCCACGCATCGCATGGCGCACCTGATCGATGCCCTCATCGAGCTCGCGCGACTGACCCGCCAGTCGGTTCACAAAGAGGTCGTCAATATGTCCGAGCTTGCGCTGCAGATCATTGACGAAATCCGCTCGGAAGAACCCGAACGCAAGGTCGAGTTCGAGGTTACGCGCGAAATGGTTGTCAGTGCGGATCGTGTGCTCGTGAGAGTGATGCTCGAGAACCTGCTGCGCAACGCGTGGAAGTTCTCCGCCGGCAAAGCTGACGCAAAGATCAGCTTCGACGTGAGACTGGAAGGGGAACGGCGGGTTTTCTGCATTGAAGACAATGGAGCAGGATTCGACATGGCCTTTGCGGCAAACCTCTTTCGCCCCTTCAGCCGCTTGCACAACAGCGGAGAGTTCGCCGGAACCGGAATCGGCCTTGCGACGGTTCAACGCATCATCCAGCGCCATGGTGGCACCATCAGGGCCGAAGCCGAGCCCGGTCGTGGCGCACGTTTCCACTTCACCTTGTGACAAGCGTTAAGTTTCAGGTAGCAGAATCGATACAGAATGCTCCTTCAGACAATGTGTGATCTTTTTGTGATCTAGGGAAAACCCCAATCAGGGTTATGGTGCACTGCAGTATAATTTGCTCATTATCGATGATCCGCCATGGTCAACCGACCTTGAAGGCCTGAGCCGGCGGCGTCATACCCATACAGGGCAGTCCTCTCATGAATGAAAAACACTACCTCTCCCCGCTTCTCGAACCTCGTTCGGTCGCCATCATCGGTGCCAGCGAACGCGAAAACTCGCTCGGGTACGTTCTCATGCGCAACATGCAGGAGGCGGGTTTCAAGGGGCGACTGTTCGCGGTCAATCCAAAACATGAGACCGTACTCGACCTCGTCTGTTACAAGTCGGTCGAAGATGTCCCGCAACGCCTCGACCTGGTGGTCATTGCCGTTCGCGCCGAAAAAGTTGCAGCAATCATCGACAGCTGCGGTCGTGCCGGCGTAAAAGCGGCCGTCGTTCTGTCATCGGGCTTCTCAGAAGCCGGCCCCCGGGGTGCCCTCTATGAACGTCACGCGGTAGAAGCTGCGCGTCGACACAAGATTCGTCTGTTGGGCCCGAACTGCCTGGGCATCATGCGTCCGGACCTCGGCCTCAATGCCACCTTCGCCCATGCCACCGCGAACAAGGGCAGCATCGGCCTGATCTCGCAGTCCGGCGCGCTGTGCGCTGCGATTCTCGACTGGGCCAAACCGAACAACGTGGGCTTTTCTGCGGTGGTCTCACTCGGCACCTCGAGCGATATCGATTTCGGCGAGGTTCTCGAGTTCATGATCTCCGACCCGCGGACCGAGAGCATCTTCCTTTACGTTGAAGGCATCCGGGACGCGCGCAGATTCATGAGTGCGCTGCGCGGCGCGGCGCGCGTGAAGCCGGTGCTGCTGATCAAGGCCGGGCGTCACCCGGATGTTTCGCGCGCAATTCTGTCGCATTCGGGTGCCCCGATAGGCGACGATGCGGTATTTGATGCAGCGCTTCGTCGCGCCGGCGTCATTCGCCTGTACAACCTCGGACAGTTCTTTGCCGCGGCGAATGCCCTGTTCTCCCATTTCCGCCCGCGCGGCAACCGTCTCGCGATCATTACCAACGGCGGAGGCCCGGGTGTGATGGCCGCTGACCGGGCAATGGATATCGGCATTCCACTGAGTGAGTTCTCCGACAGCACGATGGAGAAGCTCAACTCGATCCTGCCCGCAGGCTGGTCGCGCGGCAATCCGATAGACATCCTCGGCGACGCCGACCCCGAGCGCTACAGCAAAACCCTGCAGGCGGTCATCGACGGTCCCAATGTCGATGGCGTGCTGGTAATGCTGACTCCGCAGGCGATGACCAACCCGAGCGAGGTTGCCAAAACGGTCATCGAAATTGAGAAGACGGCAGACAAGCCTGTTGTGACGTGCTGGATGGGCGAAGACCTTGTGTCGGAGTCCCGCCGCATGTTCATCGAGGCCGGCATTCCGACCTTCCGTACGCCGGAGCCCGCGGTTGAACTGGTCGGACACATCTCGTCCTACTACCGCAACCAGAAGCTGCTGATGCAGGTGCCGTCTTCGCTGTCCCACCTGTCGCCGCCGTCTGTCGAAAGCGCGCGTCTGGTGATCGAGACTGCGCTCAGTGAGCGTCGCAAGACGCTCAACGAGATGGAATCCAAGGCTTTGCTCGCCGCATTCCGGATTCCGATTGCGCAGACCGTTGTCGCACGTTCGGCTACCGAAGCCATGGTGCTGGCAGAAGAAATTGGCCTGCCTGTGGTGATGAAAATCGACTCCGCATCGGTCATCCACAAATCCGATGTCGGCGGTGTCCGCCTCAATCTCACCAGCCTCGCGGTGGTGCGTTCCGCCTATCAGGAGATTCTCGAAGCGGTCAAGAAGAGCCAGCCCGACGCCATCATCAACGGCGTCTCGATCGAACCCATGATCCAGAAGCGCAATGGGCGCGAACTGGTGATCGGTGTGCGGCGCGATCCTGTGTTCGGCCCGGTCATCACTTTCGGTGAAGGCGGCAATCAAGTGGAAGCCAACCGCGATATCGCGGTAGCACTGCCGCCACTCAACGGCTTCCTGGTGCGCGACATGATTCGTTCAACGCGGATTGCCGTCCGCCTCGGCGAATTCCGCAACCTCCCGGCTGTCGACATGGACGCACTGGAACTGGTGCTGCTGCGTGTTTCGGAAATGGTCTGCGAGTTGCCGTGGATCACCGGCATGGACATCAACCCGCTGATCGTCGACGAAAACGGCGCCGTGGCGGTCGATGCCCGCATCGTCGTGGACAACGTGTCGCCCACGGCCGATCGCTACGACCACATGGCGATTCACCCCTACCCGTCGCACCTCATCAGCAAGTGGACGGTGCCGGACGGGACAGTCGTGACCATCCGTCCGATCAAGCCCGAAGACGCCGACCTCGAAGTGGAGTTCGTGCGCAATCTGTCGCAGGAAACCAAGTACTACCGCTTCATGAACACAATGCGGGAACTGCCTCCTGCAATGGTGGCGCGACTGACGCAGATCGATTACGACCGCGAAATGGCCTTCCTCGCCACGCGCGATATTGATGGCGTTGAAAAAGAGATCGGCGTGTGTCGCTATGCGGTCAATCCGGACGGCGAGTCCTGTGAATTCGCCGTCGTTGTCGCAGACGACTGGCAACACCGCGGGCTTGCACGCAAGCTCATGGGCGTCTTGATCGAAACCGCGCGTAACCGCGGGCTGCTCTACATCAACGGCGTGTTCCTCTCCAATAACGACCGCATGCTCAAGTTCGTGGCCAAACTCGGCTTCATCCTCACCAACGACCCGGAAGACAACACGGTCAAGGTGGGCGTACTGCCCCTGCAGGACTGAAACTGATGAGTGCAACAATAGAACAGGTGACGTTTCAGGGCGTCGCGGCCTTGGCGATGGATGTCTCGGGAGCGCGCGTGGTGGTCAGCCTGCTTGGCGGACAGGTGCTTTCATGGACGCCGCGCGGGGGCAAGGAGTGGCTCTATCTCAGCGAACAGGCAGTATTTGATGGCAGCGCACCGATTCGCGGCGGGGTGCCGGTCTGCTTCCCGCAGTTCGCCGACCAGGGTGAGCTTCCCAAGCATGGTTTTGTGCGCACCAAGCTGTGGACCGTCGCTGAACAACGCGCCGGCGAGGACTTCGCCATTGTCGTGCTGCGCCTCGTTGACGACGAAGAAACCCGCGCCATCTGGCCGCATCCCTTTGCCCTTGAGTTGACTGTCGCAGTGGAAGACAACCGGCTCGATCTCGAACTCTCGGTCGAGAACACCGGCGACGAAGCGTTCTCCTTTACGGGCGCCCTGCACACCTATCTTCGCGTGAGCGAAGTCGAGGAGATCGCGCTCGAAGGGCTTTACGGCTTCAACTACCGCGATACGGCTGCGGGCAATGTCGTCCGTCGCGAAAGCGGTGAGCGGATCATGGTCGATGCCGAAGTCGATCGCATCTATTGCAATGTGACCCGCCCGCTTCTCGTTCGTGACCACCGCCGCAGTCTCGGCGTGAATACCGAAGGTTTTCCCGATGTTGTCATCTGGAACCCCTGGGAAACACGTTGTGCCGCGCTCGCCGACATGCCCGACAGCGGTTTTCGCCGCATGTTGTGCACCGAAGCGGCCGTTGCCGATCAAGCGGTCGAGGTTCGGCCTCACCAGCACTGGTGGGGCCGGCAGACACTCGTCGCGCTCTGAGGAGAGGGGGCGATTCCCGCCGCCCCCTTGTCCCGCAGCGGCGCTTGCTGCACCATCGCGCCCTTCATGAGAACCAATGCGCCGTGTTCGCCACGGTGACCCTGCCATGCTCCCCCCCATCGAACACCGTATTGCCGATGAACTCGGCGTCCCCGCCCGACAGGTCTTCTCTGCAGTAAAACTGCTCGATGAAGGTGCGACCGTGCCCTTCATCTCGCGTTACCGCAAGGAAGCTACCGGCGGGCTGGACGACACCCAGTTGCGTACGCTGGAAGAACGACTGGGGTATCTGCGCGAACTCGAGGACCGTCGATCCACCGTAATTGCATCCGTGGACGAACAGGGCAAGCTGACGCCCGCACTGCGGGCCGAACTCGAGAACGCGGATACCAAGCAACGCCTTGAGGACCTCTACCTTCCCTTCAAGCCCAAACGGCGCACCAAAGCCCAGATTGCGCGCGAAGCGGGTATCGCGCCCCTCGCCGAAGCCCTGCTGGGCGACCCGACGCTCACACCGGAGGTCGAAGCCGCCCGCTATCTCAACGCCGAAGCCGGGTTCGAGGACACAAAGTCGGTGCTCGATGGCGCGCGTCAGATCCTCATGGAGCAGTTCGCCGAAGATGCGACCCTGCTGGGCGAGCTGCGCAATTACCTGCACGAGTACGGGCTTGTCCGCTCCAGCGTAATCGAAGGCAAGGAAACCGAGGGCGCCAAGTTCCGCGACTGGTTCGATTTTCAGGAACCGATTGCGAGCATGCCCTCGCACCGTGCGCTGGCGCTGCTGCGTGGCCGCAATGAGGGCGTGCTTCGACTCGGTCTGGACGTTGAGCGTCCCGACCCTGATGCCCCTCACCCCTGCGAAGGGCGCATTGCGGTGCGCTTCGGCATCCGCAACCAGGGGCGGCCGGCGGATCGCTGGCTTGCGGACACGGCACGCTGGACATGGAGCGTCAAGGTGTCGCTTCATCTCGAGCTCGAACTGATGAGCGAGCTGCGCGAACGCGCCGAAGAGGAAGCGACTCGCGTCTTCGCCCGCAACCTCAAGGATCTCCTGCTCGCCGCGCCGGCGGGCAGCCGGACCACGATGGGGCTGGACCCCGGCATTCGTACCGGCGTCAAGGTGGCCGTTGTCGATGCAACCGGCAAACTCGTTGATACCGCGACCATCTACCCTTTCGAGCCGCGTCGCGACCGCGAGTCCTCGCTTGCTGCCCTTGCGATGCTGGCAAAGAAGCACGCGGTCGAACTGATCGCCATTGGCAACGGCACCGCCTCACGCGAGACCGATGCGCTGGCAGCGGAACTGATGCAGCGCCACCCCGAGTTCAAGCTCACCCGGGTCATGGTCTCAGAGGCCGGCGCCTCGGTGTATTCGGCGTCGGAACTGGCCGCACGGGAGTTTCCCGATGTTGATGTCAGCCTGCGTGGCGCGGTGTCGATTGCACGGCGCCTGCAGGACCCGCTGGCCGAACTGGTGAAGATTGATCCGAAATCGATCGGTGTTGGCCAGTATCAGCACGATCTCAACCAGGGCAAACTCGCCAAAAGTCTCGACGCTGTGGTCGAAGACTGCGTGAACGCAGTCGGCGTGGACGTCAATACCGCCTCGGCCCCGCTGCTGGCACGGATCTCCGGCCTCAATGCGACGCTGGCCGGCAATATCGTCGAGTACCGCGACGCCAATGGCCCCTTCCGCAGTCGCAGTGCGCTGAAAGACGTGCCGCGACTCGGCCCCAAGACCTTTGAACAGGCGGCCGGTTTTCTGCGTATCCAGACCGGAGACAATCCGCTGGATGCGTCCTCGGTGCACCCGGAAGCCTACCCGGTCGTCGAACGCATTCTGGCCCGTGTCCAGAAAAGCGTTCGCGAGCTGATGGGTAATGGCAGCATGCTCAGGAGTCTCAAACCGGTCGAGTTTACCGACGAGCGCTTTGGCCTTCCGACCGTACAGGACATCCTTGCCGAGCTCGAAAAACCTGGTCGCGATCCGCGCCCCGAGTTCCGGACCGCCACCTTCCGCGAAGGCATCGAAACCCTGAAGGACCTCCAGCCCGGCATGCTGCTCGAAGGCGTGGTGACCAACGTCACCAACTTTGGCGCCTTCGTTGATATCGGCGTCCATCAGGACGGCCTGGTGCACATCTCGGCCCTGTCGAACACCTTCGTCAAGGATCCGCACGCCGTGGTCAAGGCGGGTCAGGTGGTGAAAGTGAAAGTGCTCGAGGTCGATGTCGTGCGCAAACGGATCGCCCTGACCATGCGCCTGGCCGACGAGCTTCAGTCTGCGCGCAGTGACGCTGGCAGCGGACGGCCCGAGCGCCCACAACAGGGTCCGCGTGCCAATTCGCAGCGCCAGGCGCGGCCCCAGGCGGCGCGCCCCGCGCAGGTCGAACGCAGTGCCGGCAACAACGCGTTTGCCGATGCCTTTGCACGCGCCCGCAAGAAATGAGCGCCCGCGGTGATCACGCAGGGGAGGGACAAATGGACAAGGTAACGGTGATATACGGTATCCGGAACTGCGACACCATGAAGAAGAGCTTCGCCTGGCTCACCGAGCACGGCGCTGCATATCGATTCCATGACTATCGCAAGGACGGCATCACCTCCGGAAAACTGCACGACTGGAGCAAGGCGCTGGGCTGGAAGACGCTGATCAACACCCGAGGCACGACCTGGCGCAAGCTGTCGCCCGAGCAGCAGACGGTCGACACCCAGAGTGCTGCGGTCAAGCTGATGCTTGAAAACCCGAGCCTGATCAAGCGCCCCGTGGTCGAAACCGCATCCGGTCACCTGCTGGTGGGATTCGATCCCCAACTCTTTGCAAGCTTCATCAAACCCTCAGAGCCCGAAGATCAATGAGCCCCCTGCCCTCAAGCTACGTACAACGTTTTCTGCTGGAACAACTCGACATCCGTGGTGCTGTCGTCCGCCTCGACGACGTGTGGAAGGCCATGCAGGTTGGACGCAACTATCCTGCACAGGTCAGTCGATTGCTCGGGGAGATGAGTGCTGTATCGGCGATCATCACCGGTAATCTCAAGCAAACCGGCCGCCTGACCTTCCAGGTTCAGGGGCACGGACCACTCAAGCTGCTGGTTGTCGATTGCAATGCCGAGATGAATCTGCGCGGCTATGCGAAATCCGAAGGCGAGATCAGCGGCAATACACTCGGCGAAATCGTCGGCGACGGTCGCCTGCAACTGTCGCTCGACATCCCGGGCATGGACCAGCCCTATCAAAGCCTGGTCCCGCTGGAGGGCGACAGTATTGCAAGCGTGTTCTCGCATTATCTTGAACAGTCCGAGCAGCAGCCCGCAGGGCTCTGGCTGGCCTGCGATCCGTCGGCGAGTGCTGCGCTGTTCGTACAACGACTGCCGGGTGCGGACGCAAAAGACGAAGATGGCTGGTCCCGCGTCATGCAGCTCGCCCACACCGTGCGTCCCGACGAACTGCTTTCCCTCACGCCCGACGTGCTGCTTGGCCGGCTTTTTGCCGAAGAGGACGTCCGACTCTACCCGGCGCGGGCCGTGACCCATATCTGGCCACCCGAACCAGAGAAGATCGCGACCATGCTTCAGGGCCTCGGGGAGGCCGAAGTGCGCTCCGTCCTTGCCGAACAGGGCGAGGTGCTGGTTCATGACGAACTGTCGAATCACACCTACCGATTCGATGAAGACGACGTTGATACGCTCTTCAGGCCCCCAACGCTGCATTGAAACACGCGCGGCATGACAAGCAATCCGGTCACATTCTTGCCGTATTTGCCGACCCTCAGTAAACTCGCGCGATTAAACGGTAAACTCTGCACATGACCACGTCCGCGCCCAATCGCTCCATCGAGTTCCGCAATACGACGCTAGGCGCGACCATCGCCGTGCTGCGCGATACCGAACCTGTCGGGCTGGCCGATTCGCTGCACAAGATGCTCGGCGGCATGCCGGACTTTTTCAATGGCGAAGCTGCCATTCTCGACTTCTCCGGCGTCACCAGGACGCCGGCCCGAGTCGATTGGGCCGGGCTGCTGTCCCTGCTCCGGCGCTATCAGCTGCAACCCATCGGGGTGCGAAACCTCCCCGCAGAGTTGTCAGTGGCAGCACGTCAGGCCGGGCTGGCCATCCTCGACAACCTCGAGCTGCGAGAACGTCCTGCGAGCGAAGCCGCCCGCACGCCGCCTCCGCCACCTGCCCCAAAGGCGGAGGCGCCTCCGCCGCCAGCGCCCGCAGCCCCGTCTGCCTCCGCACCTGCTCCCAACACACTGTTCGTCGAGCGTCCGCTGCGCTCCGGTCAGCAAGTGTATGCACGCGGTGGCGATCTGGTTCTGCTGGCAGGCATGAGCAACGGCGCCGAGGTCATCGCCGACGGCAGCATTCATTGTTTCGGCCCGCTTCGCGGTCGTGCCCTGGCCGGCGCACAGGGCAATAGCAACGCACGTATCATCGCAACCAATTTCGGTCCGGAGCTGGTTTCCATCGCCGGCGTCTATCGCACCTTCGAGAGAGGCATCCCCGAGGCAATTGCCGGGCGTGGCGCCATGGTGCGACTGAACGACGCTGGAAATGCACAGACCATAGAAATCGAACCGCAGCAGCTCGACTGAAGCGGCATACATACATTCAAGGGGAAAAAGTGAAAGTCATCGTCATTACGTCTGGCAAGGGCGGCGTTGGGAAAACCACCACCAGCGCTGCATTCTCGTCAGGACTGGCCCTGCGCGGCTTCAAGACGGCCGTGATCGACTTCGACGTCGGCCTGCGCAACCTCGATCTCATCATGGGCTGCGAGCGCCGCGTCGTGTATGACCTCGTAAACGTGGTCAATGGCGAAGCCAAACTCAACCAGGCACTGATCAAGGATCGCCACTGCGAAAACCTCTTCATTCTTCCTGCCTCGCAGACGCGCGACAAGGATGCACTGACCGAGGAAGGGGTTGAGAAGGTGTTGCACGATCTCGAGCACATGGGCTTTGAGTATGTAGTCTGCGATTCTCCTGCGGGTATCGAACGTGGCGCCGTGATGGCCCTGACCTTTGCCGACGAAGCCATCGTCACCACCAACCCGGAAGTCTCTTCGGTTCGTGACTCGGACCGCATCCTCGGCATCCTGCAGTCGAAGTCGAAGCGTGCCCGCGAAGGCGGCGAGCCGGTCAAGGAGCACCTTCTGGTCACGCGCTACTCGGCCAAGCGCGTCGAAGACGGCGAGATGCTATCGTACAGGGACGTACAGGAACTGCTGCGCGTGCCCTTGATCGGCGTCATTCCCGAGTCGGAATCCGTACTCCACGCATCCAACCAGGGAACACCTGCGATTCACCTCAAGGGCTCGGACGTTGCCGAAGCCTATGCGGACGTAGTCGGGCGCTTTCTCGGTGAAGACCGTGAACTGCGTTTCGTGAACTATGAAAAACCGGGGCTGATGAAGCGCCTTTTCGGAGGCAAGTGATATGTCTCTGCTTGCCCGCCTGTTTGGCGAAAAGAAGAAAACAGCCGAGATTGCCAAGAACCGGCTGTCACTGCTGATTGCTCACGAGCGCAACGGCGGACCCGCTCAACCCGACTTCATGCCTGCACTTCAGCGTGAGCTGATCGAGGTGATCTCGAAGTACGTGTCGGTCAATCCCGACGACATCAAGGTTCAGCTCGAAAAGCAGGACAACTACGAGGTGCTGGAAGTCAATATCGTGCTGCCCGAGGCGGGTCGCTGAGACCCGCCGCACGTGGGCGGCTGCAGCGTCGCGCGGTGTTCCTGGCATGAACATTCGTCTGGTGCCCGGAACGGGACTTGAACCCGTAAGCCATGCGGCGGCAGATTTTAAGTCTGCTGTGTATACCAATTTCACCATCCGGGCGAGCCGCGGATTTTCGCACACTCGCACCATGCTGCACAGCCCCGGGCACGATGGACTCATCAGCACGGATCGCTTGCGAACTGCATCAACACGGATGACCGGGCGATGCTGAAGGGTCTCGCAGCGCACGACATGCTCGGCATTGCGGCCGATGCGGACGCGGTCAGCATCAAAAAGGCCTTTCGACGCCTTGCGATGCAATGGCACCCTGACCGTAACGCAGCACCGGAAGCACTCGAGACCTTCAAGCGTCTGCGTGCGGCCTACGTCCACATGATGGGGCTTCATGATGGCGACCGGGATGATGACGAATTCGAGCCCGATGCTGAAGCCCCCCCTTCCGGTCATGCGCAATCACGCGCAGCCGATCATTTTCAGGACCTCGAACTGAGTCTTGAAGAGGTCTTCCATGGCGGTGAGAAGTCGGTCTGGATCGAGTCACAGGATTCGTGCGAAGCGTGTGACGGTTGCGGGACGATCGAGCTCGCGCATGGCCGCCTGTGCACCTCGTGTCATGGGTCAGGGCGCATCCGCTCGGGTTCCGGACTTGCGGCTTGCACCGACTGTGATGGTCGCGGTTACTCCAAGCGTGCCATCTGCGGTGAATGCGACGGTTCGGGAAAGGTCGGCGGGCGGAGAACGCTCTCGGTGCGTATTCCGCGTGGGATGTTGCCGGGCGAGGAGCTGCGCCTCGAAGGAGAAGGCGAGCCTTCGTCCGACGCGGCCATGCTGCCCGGCGATCTTCGCTTGCGCATACGAATTGCGCCTCACCCGCTGTTCGCTCTCGAAGGGAGGGACCTGTTACTCAGGCGCCCGGTCAGTGCGTTCCGGATGCTGGCGGGTGGCAAACTGGAGGTCCCGTTGCCGGGCGGGCGGCTTCAGATCGACATCGCGCCGGGGACGGCTGTTGCCAGGGAGATCAGACTGGAAGGCGCGGGCGTACCTGCGCGCGGAAAAAGGCAGGCAGGAGCACTCCGCATAACGCTTGAACCGCAGTTCCCGGATGAACCCAGCCCGGAACTGTGCGCGCTGTTTCGCCGCCTGGCGGAAGAAGTGGAGCACGATCTCGCCCGCAATGTGCCATCATTGGATGCATGGCAACGCAAGTGGCTACCATGATCATGGCGCGCTGCTTGCGTGCCGTTTCGGTCAATCCGTGGTGACATCTGCCCTCTTCCAGGACCGCCCGCAAACACCGCCTCCGTCAGCTCCCCAAGAAGATTTCAACGTGATCGTAATCGACCTCTGCTGCGCTCAACAACATCGCTTTGAAGGCTGGTTTGCGTCAGCCTCCGCCTTTGAGTCGCAACTCGAGCGCAAACTGGTTACCTGCCCGATTTGCAGCAGCAACGATGTTCGCCGGCTACCCAGCGCCCCCTATGTGCAAACAAGGACCGCCATGAGTCCTCCCGCGCCGGTCGCGGCCACAAGGGCGCCGGCGCCCCCGCTCGGGAGTGAGCAAGCGGCGCTGCTCCTGGCCTCAATACGGCAACTTGCGCGTCAGGCCGAGGACGTCGGTGAGCGCTTCCCGGAGGAGGCGCGTCGTATCCATCGCGGCGAGGTGGAAGCACGAAGCATACGTGGCGCGGCCTCCGGCGATGAAATGGGCGAACTGCTCGATGAGGGCATCATTGTGTTGCCAGTTCCGCCAGATGAGGATCTGCACTGAAATTTGCGGCGACGTCTGAACACTCGTCCACAACAAAGCACAGCGGCCCGCCGACCCCCGTCAGAGGCCCCCAATCAGCCTCCAGCTGCCAAAGCGCCCTTTCCAGCCAACCGATATCGCGATCATTGTCATGACGCATGATCAGCCCGTGCTTTCTTGCTGCTTTCCCAGCCATATCTGCCTCCTGTTTCAGCTTGCAGGATAGAAATGGCTCATGACTCCCCGATGAAGAACGTTTGACACGGTGGTGACAGTTCAGGGCTGTACGTGCACGAGCGGCACCCACATTTCGTCCGCGCTCAGCCCGCCATGGACGCCGACCATCCTGTGCAGTCGCTCGCGCGGCATGCGGTCACTGAGTGTCCACCCAGCTTCCATCAGCAGAACATGCGTGCCGCACCGTTCTGCGAGCCGTGGATTGACCGGGCCGGGACCAAAGAAGCCCGCTTCAACCAATCGCGCCGAAGGCTGGACAACCGCCCTGCCCCTAAGCTGCTCGTGCGCCAGTGCCTCGAAATCGGGTTCAGCGCCTGGTCGTACACGGCAGAACACCACTCGCCGCTCGCCCGCCAGAGGTGAATCGAGCATTGCCTTGAGCTTTGGCAATTGGTGCAGACGAAGGTGTCGGCGCTCCGGTGCGTCGATGAAACCATGGTCAGCCGTCAGAATCACGCTGGCCCCGCGACCTGCGAGGCCCTTGAGGAGTTGGTCGAAGAAGCTGTCGATGCGGGCAAACTCCGAGATCGCCTTTGCCGAGTGAGCGCCATAGTGATGGCAGATCGCATCGAAGCGCGGGTAATAAGCGTGGATGAACCGTCTTGCGCTGCCCGGCTGCGATGCGGCCTCGAGAATGGCAGGCACGAAGGCGTCCGGACGTGAATAGCCCCGGAGCTCGGCCCCGCGACCATGTCGACGTGAGAATGGTGACCAGGCGATGTCCTGTGGCGAGATCATCGTGGCGGCGACCTTGCTGCGCCGGAACATTCCGTCGTATGGAAAGAGACGCGGGGTCAGCGCCGGACTTAGCAGCGCCCCTGCGCCACGACGGTAGAGCGGCAAAGGGGCAATGACACCGCCAAAGCGACGATCATGCATGAACCAGCCGGTCAGCCCATGCCGCGCAGGCGAGAGGCCTGTGAGGAGCGTTGTGACTGCGCTCGCTGTGGTACTCGGAAAAACGGAGGTGAGCCGCCGCTGACGGTAACGCAGAATCGTGCTGCCTTGCCCGTGACGCTGAAGAAACGCATCGCCGAGACCGTCGATGACCAAGAGGACGACCGGCCCGTTGCCTTCCAGTCGAAGTCCGGATTGCTCAGGCGGAGACGCCTCGTGGCGCAGCCAGCAGGCAAGGTTGCGAGCAAGTCCGAAGATGCCGCCATTGCCGAAATCAGGGAGCACGGCACCGCGAGGCAACTGAAAGGGTGGATGCGGCATCGGGCAGACCTCCAAATGCAAAAAACCGGACAAGTGTGAATCACTTGTCCGGTTCTGCATACTGGAGCGGCAGAAGAGTCTCGAACTCTCGACCTATACCTTGGCAAGGTATCGCTCTACCAACTGAGCTACTGCCGCTCTAAAACCTTTACAGCCTGGAGGCGCGAGCCGGAGTCGAACCGACCTACACGGATTTGCAATCCGGTGCATAACCGCTTTGCTATCGCGCCTTTAATTCCTGGTCGGCAACCTTTCGTCGCCACGAATCAGGATAAATCCTGATTCAAAATTCTTTGGAGCGGCAGAAGAGTCTCGAACTCTCGACCTATACCTTGGCAAGGTATCGCTCTACCAACTGAGCTACTGCCGCTCTCGAAAGACCGCCATTATAGACGTCTTTTAAACTGCGTCAAGCTTTTTTTTGAAAATCTCTTACTGATCCATATACCTTGCCAGCTTCGGCATGGCACGACGGAGGTAATACCCCATCGACCAGAGCGTAAGAGCCGCCGCCACGTAGATCAGAACACTACCCACGAAGCGAAGGTCAATTGACGACAGGGGCGCATTGTATAGCAGCAAGGGAATGGCTGTCATCTGTGCAGCCGTTTTCAGTTTGCCGATGTAGGCCACCGCGACACTCGCGGATTCACCGACCCGTGCCATCCATTCGCGCAGGGCCGAAATCGTGATTTCGCGGCCGATGATGATGACGGCAATGATCGCATCGACCCTGGCAAGCTGGACCAGAAGAATGAGCGCAGCCGCCACCATCAGTTTGTCCGCAACCGGATCGAGAAAAGCGCCAAAGGCAGAGGTCTGCTGAAGCACCCGCGCGAGATAACCATCGAACCAGTCGGTGACTGCGGCAAGGACAAAGATCCCGGTACCGAAAAGATTCTTGTGCGCAGGGCTCATCCACGCGTCGGGCAGGTAGAAAACCCCGACGAAAAGCGGAATCATGGCGATACGTGCCCAAGTAAGGGTGTTGGGAATATTGAGAGGCATGCGGAGCGGCGTTTTCGCCCTTATTGTCAGTGCAAGGCCGAGTATATCTGTTCGGCAAGCGCACGGCTGATGCCATCGGCCCGGCACAGGTCCTCAATGGTCGCATTTCGCACCCCGTCCAGCCCGCCAAAGGCGGCAAGCAGGTTGCGTCGCCGGGCAGGACCGACGCCCGGGATATCGTCCAGTTTGGACCCGATACGGGCCTTGCCGCGACGTGCACGGTGACCTGTGATGGCAAAGCGGTGCGCCTCGTCGCGAATTTCGATGATGAGATGCAGGGCCGACGACGCGCCTCCCAGTGCAAGGCCCTCGCGCCCGTCGGCGAAGATCAGGGTCTCAAGCCCGGCCTTGCGGCCCTCCCCTTTGGCCACGCCGACCATCGATACCGACTCCAGCCCGACTTCTGCAAGGATCGCTGCTGCGGCACTGACCTGTCCCTTGCCTCCATCGATCAGGATCAGTTCGGGACATACACCCTCCCCTGCAGCGACCTTGCCGTAACGGCGTTCGAGCACCTGGCGCATGGCCGCGAAATCGTCACCGGGGGTAATACCTTCAATGTTGTAGCGCCGATAGGCCGAATGTTTCATCGCGCCGGCCTCGCACACCACGCAGGACGCAACGGTGGCCTCGCCCATGGTGTGGCTGATGTCGAAACACTCGATGCGATGTGGCGCCTCGGCCAGATCGAGCGCGTCGCGCAAGGCATCGAGCCGCTGTTCGATTCGTCCAGCATCACGTGCGCGTCCCTGTATGGCGAGATGGGCGTTCTTCTCGGCCATCTCCATCCACGCCTTTTCTGCCGCATAGCGCGGCGCGACCACGCCTTGCGGTCGATCAGTGATTTCTGCGAGCGTGTCCTTCACGCTCTGTACGTCGAGGTTCACCAGAATGCGAGGCGGAATGGGGTGCTCGGTGTAGTGCTGTTCGACAAAGGCGAGCAGGCCGTCAAGCGCACCGGACACGGTCGCACCGGACGGGAACTGCGGACGGTCTCCGAGATGGCGTCCGCCCCGAATCATCGCAATGTTGATGCAGGTCAGACCGTCTTCTTCCACCCCGGCCAGGATATCGACATCCTCGTCCTTGCGGCTGTCGACGAACTGCCGGTGAAGCACGGCCTGAAGCACCCGTACCTGGTCCCGACAGGCAGCAGCCTCCTCGAAGGCCAGCCTGTCCGAAGCGGCCTGCATTCGCGCAGTGAGGTCGTCGATTACCTCACTCGCGCGGCCGTCGAGAAAACGGCTCGCGAGCCTGACGTCGGCCTCATAGTCGGTCTTGTCGATCAGACCGACACAGGGACCGGTGCAGCGTTTGATCTGATTCAGCAGACAGGGGCGCGAACGGTTCTGGAATACGGAATTCTCGCAGGTGCGCAGCTGAAACGTTTTCTGCAACAGATGGATGCTCTCGCGCACCGCATAGGCGTTGGGAAACGGCCCGAAGTAGCGGGCGCCCTTGGTAAAGGCGCCGCGATGGTAGGCCAGGCGCGGGAACTCGTCAGCAGACAACTCGATATACGGGTAGGTCTTGTCGTCGCGAAAAAGAATGTTGTAGCGCGGCGCCAGACTCTTGATGAGGTTGTTCTCGAGAATCAAGGCCTCGGCTTCGGAGCGGGTTGAGGTCACATCGACGCGAACGATCTGCGCGACCATCATGGCGATACGCGGGCTCGAAAGATTGCGCTGAAAATAGCTTGAGACACGGCGCTTGAGGTTCTTCGCCTTGCCGACGTACAGCACCTTGTCGTCGACGCCGATCATCCTGTAAACGCCGGGCTCCTCCGTCAGATTGCGGAGGAAAGACTTGGCATCAAAGCCCGCGGGTTCATCAGTTTGGCTCATGTGCTGTGCGTATCCGGCCTGGTTGTGCGACGGCACGGATGGCGGTCGCCTGCATCAGGAAGTTCTATAGACGCCAAGACAACTCCGGAGCCCGCCCCGAGCGCGGCACAAGAACGGAGCCGAAGGCTGTGTCAGCTCCGGCCGGCATCCAGCGCATTCAGGATTCTTTCTTATCACCGATGATGGCTGCGGCCATGACGGTGCCTGTTGCAGTATCTGCCGGAATTGCCTGCACCAGCGTTCGTGCCGCAAGATAGGGCCCATGAACCTCCAGTGCAAACGGGTCTGTCGGCTGCGTCAAACGCAGCCTCACCGGTGCCAGCGCGGCAATCCGCGCAAGACTTTCGGAATCTGGCGCCGGCGCCCAGCGGTCAAGCAGTTCGGCGGCGAGATCTGGCCGATTGCAGACCAGAAGCATATCGCAGCCGGCTTCGTAAGCTGCCTTCGCTCGAGCAAGGATATCACCGGCAACCTTTGCCCCCTCCATGTTCAGATCGTCACTGAAGATCACACCGCTGAAGCCAATTCTTGTGCGCAATACGTCCTTCAGCCAGAACGCCGAAAACCCTGCAGGCGCTGAATCGACCCTGGGGTAGATGACGTGCGCAGGCATGACGCCGGCCAACTGCCGCCCGAGTCGGTGGCGGTAGGGCGCAATGTCTTGCGCCCACACCGCATCGAATTCACGATCGTCGACCGGAATGTCATGGTGAGAATCGGCCTCGACGAAGCCGTGCCCCGGGAAATGCTTGCCGACGCAGCCCATGCCGGCCTCCGCCATCCCTGCAGCAAGCGCCTGCGCCAGCGTGGCAACGACCTGTGGGTCGCGATGAAAAGCACGGTTGCCGATCGCGCGGCTGACACCGTAGTCGAGATCCAGAACCGGCGTAAAGCTCAGGTCGACACCATGCGCGAGCAGTTCTGCCGCGAGTACGTAGCCGGTGGCACGGGTGGCATCGAGTGCTGCAAGATGATCGTGGTCCCACATCTGCCCCAGCGTGCGCATGGCGGGCAAACGGGTAAAGCCATCCGTGCGAAAGCGCTGCACCCGGCCGCCTTCGTGATCGACCGCAATCACGAGCGCAGGCTCCCTCAGGCGACGGATGTCGGCCGTCAGCGCCGAAAGTTGTTCAGAATCAGTGAAATTGCGCGCAAACAGGATAACCCCGCCGACGAGCGGATCGCACAGACGCTCACGTTCGCCATCGTCGAGCTCCGTCCCGGCAACGTCGAGCATCACCGGTCCGCGTGGCAGTTTGAGGGCGACTGTATTCATGGCTTCTCGATGACGGCAAAGGCGACGACGTAATCGTTCTCGTCGGAAAGGCTGAGATGGGCATGCAAGCCCTGCTCGCGCATGAAGGTGTCCAAGCGTGCATCGTAACGGAACAGCGGTTTGCCGAGCGCGTCGTGCGCCACCGCGACCGCGTGCAGTGTAGCCGGCACGGCAACGCCGGTACCAAGCGCCTTGCCGAACGCTTCCTTGGCTGCGAAACGCTTGGCAAGAACACGCGCAGGATCCTGGCTCGCACGCCACGTCTCACGCTCGGACTCGGCAAGAATCCGCAACGCAAAACGCTCTCCGTGACGCTCGAGCGCTTCACGCAGACGCGCTACCCGGACGATATCCGTCCCTACGCCATGGATCATCGATTCGACGTCACGCGCGCTGGCGTTCGTTGGTCGCCGCTTCGCGAATCATCCGCTTCATTTCGACGACGGCTGCACGCAGGCCGGTAAATACAGCACGGCTTACGATCGAATGACCGATGTGAAGCTCGCGCACCCCCGCAAGACGGGCGATCGGCTCGACGTTGTAGTAGTTAAGTGCATGGCCCGCATTGAAGCGCATGCCCAGGGCACAAGCCGCCTCGCCAGCACGCCGTACCTTTTCAAGCTCAAGCAGGACTGCCGGGCTGTCGGAATCACGGCCGGCGTCATGAAAGGCGTGCGCATATGGCCCGGTGTGAATCTCGCACACACGCGCGCCAATCCGGGCGGCGGCCTCGATCTGCGACATCTCTGCGTCGATGAAGACGCTGCTCACGATCCCCGCATCGGCCAACCGGCTTACAACGGCCTTGAGCTTTTCTTCCTGCGCCACTACGTCCAGCCCGCCCTCGGTGGTGACTTCATGCCGCCCCTCCGGCACCAGCATGGCCATCTCGGGCTTCAGGCCGCAGGCAATGCCCACCATTTCGTCCGTCGCGGCCATCTCTAGATTGAGCTTGACTTGCGTAAGCTCGCGCAGACGGCGCACGTCGCTATCGTTGATGTGGCGCCGGTCCTCACGAAGATGCACGGTAATACCATCGGCTCCGCCCAGATGCGCTTCCACAGCGGCCCATACCGGGTCGGGCTCCCAGGTGCGACGCGCCTGTCGCAGCGTGGCGACATGGTCGATATTGACGCCTAGTTCAATCACAGTTCCTGCAACTCCTTCAGCACCCGGCGCGACTGCAGTTGCTGCCCACCGAGATAATGGTTGATCAGCGCCCGCAACAGCCGTTTAGACTGAACCAGCGTTTCGGCGCGGGAAAAATCGTCTGCAGCCATATCGAGCAGCGTCTGGCCACTGATCGGCAGGTCGTCTTCGCCGAATACCTCAAGCTCATCCGCATCAGCGGCAAGATCCACCGCGACCGGACCACGTTCGATTATATAGCGGTAGCGTCCGTCGGTCCGGACGGGCCCGTCCTCCGCACGTTCGAGCGCGATACCGTAGCCTAGCTCCTGCAACAGGGTCAGCTCAAACCGGCGGAGGACGGTCGGGAGACTCTCGTTCCGGGCAAGCGCGGTAACGGCCATTTCGTAGGCTGCGAAGAGTTCGGGATGAGGGTCCTCGCGAGCGGTGAGGCGGAGCATGAGCTCGTTGAGATAATAACCGCACATCAAGGCGCGGCCAGTCAGGAGGGGTTGCCCACCGCGCCACTCGGCACGGATCAGGGTCTTGACTTCGCCGCCGCCCGACCAGTCCATGAGCAGCGGCTGAAATGCCATCAGTACGCCGCGAAGCGCAGACATCGGTCGGCGTGCGCCCTTGGCCGCTAGCGCTGCGCGTCCGTGTTCGAGAGAGAAAACCTCAACGATCAGGCTGGTTTCACGCCACGGAAGTGTGTGCAGCACCCATGCCGGCTGCTGCTCGATTCGTTGCTTCAGCGCCACGTCGACGCTGACTCAGTCGTACCCGAGGCTCTTGAGCGCACGTTCATCGTCGGCCCAGCCGCTCTTGACCTTGACCCACACTTCGAGGAATACCTTGCCGTCGAACAGCTTCTCGAGTTCGACCCGGGCTTCAGACGAGATGCGCTTGAGCTTTTCACCGCCCTTGCCGATGACGATGCCTTTGTGCCCTGCCCTGTCGACAATGACCGCCGCATGAATGCGGCGCAGTCGCCCCTCGGTTTCAAATTTTTCGATCTCGACCGCGATGCCGTATGGCAGTTCGTCCCCAAGCAAACGGAACAGTTTTTCACGCAGAAACTCCGCCGCGAGAAAGCGTTCGCTGCGGTCGGTGATCTCGTCTTCCTCGTACATCGCACTGCCCTCGGGCAGCAGCGGCGTCGCGGCCTTGATCAGGACGTCGCAGTTATTGCCACGCTCGGCCGACAGCGGCACGATCTCGACAAAGTCGCGCAGTCCGCGCACGCTTTCGATGAACGGGAGCAGGCGTGCCTTGTCCTTGAGCTGATCGACCTTGTTGATGACCAGAACGACTTTTGCATCTTCCGGAATGACTTCCAGTACGCGGCGGTCGTCGTCGCCCATGCGGCCCGCCTCGACGACGAAGAACACGAGATCGACATCGGAAAGCACCTGCGACACGGTACGGTTCATCGAGCGGTTCAGGGCGTTGCGATGCTGCGTCTGGAAGCCCGGGGTATCGACGAAAATGAACTGTGCATCCTCGTTCGTCAGAATGCCGGTGACACGGTGACGCGTGGTCTGGGCCTTGCTCGAGACAATGCTGATCTTTTGTCCGATCAAGCGGTTGAGCAGCGTCGACTTGCCAACATTGGGCCGACCGACAATGGCGACAAAACCAGCGCGAAAGCCTGTTTTGTCGATGGATGCGTCCTTGTCCGGCGTGATATTCATCTCTTCCTCAATTTGGCCAGTGCGAGCTGGGCCGACTGTTGCTCCGCCGCGCGGCGGCTGGTGCCGCGACCAACTGTTCGCACGGCGAGCTTCGGCACCTCGCACGACACTTCAAACTCTTGCGCATGCGCTTCGCCAAGTACCTGCACCATGGTGTAGGTAGGTAACGCAATCCTGCGCCCCTGCAACCACTCCTGGAGCGCAGTCTTCGGATCCTTCGAAGGCGCGGTCGGATTGACCTCCGCCAGCAGCGGCACATACAAACGGTCGATCATCGCCTTCGCTGCGTCAAATCCGGCGTCCAGAAACACCGCCGCAATGATGGCCTCAACGGCATCGGCCAGAATGGACGGGCGACGGAATCCGCCGGATCGAAGTTCGCCTTCACCGAGGCGCAGGCAGTCTCCAAGGTCCAGACTCACGGCCAGACGATGAAGCGCCTCCTGCCGAACCAACGACGCCCGGACACGCGACAACTCACCTTCCTTGAGATCCGGAAAGCGCTCATAAAGTGCAATCGAGGTCACACAATTGAGTACGCTGTCACCCAGGAATTCGAGGCGTTCGTTATTGACCTGTCCAAAGCTGCGATGCGTGAGCGCCTGCTGCAACAAATCGACATTCGAAAAAACATGACCAAGCTTGCGTTGCAGCCTTTCGTTGAACTCGGACATCAGCGATCGGCGCTCGAAACCTGGAAGTCGAACAGAAGACTGACGTTGCCGGCCACGGGAACCTTGCGTGAGTACGTGGCTTCGACAACGACCTTGCCCGCAAGTTTGCTAATGGCCAGATCAATGCCCTTTACGGAGCTGACATCATCAATCTGCCCGCGACGATCGAAGCTGCGACGCATCTCGGTAACAGATGCGCCTCCGTCGCCCTCTTCGGCCACGAGTCGCGCGATGCGCTCGACCGCAAGATACTCGTTGATCGCCGGCACCGTACGAAAAGCGATCAACAGTACGAAGGCCAGCAGACCCCCGACAATCATCAAGCTGATCAGGCTAAGGCCACGCTGGCGAGATTGAGTCATGACTACGTTCCCCATCATCAGTGGAAGCGACCGATTCGCTTCATGTCATTGAAGTTGAACCAGATAAAAAAGGCGCGCCCGACAATGTTCTCGTTCGGTACAAACCCCCAAACCCGGCTGTCACTGCTGGCGTCGCGATTATCACCCATGACGAAGTAATGCCCTTCGGGCACGATGCACGTCACGCCGCTGCTAGTATATGTACAGTTTTCGCGGTTCGGATAATTCAACACCTGCGGCACGAAGGCCGGCGCCTCGCGCTCAAGCAACACGTTGTGCTCGATATTCCCGAGCTTCTCGTTATATTGCGGCGAGTAGTACAGGCGATCTGCATGAAGGTAGCTGCCTGCCTCATCGGTCTGAACGGCTTCACCGTTAATGCGCAAGCGCTTGTTGATGTATTCCACCTTGTCGCCCGGCAATCCGACGACCCGCTTGATGTAGTCCATCGAAGGGTCTGCCGGATAACGGAAGACCATCACGTCGCCCCGCTCAGGATCGTTGATATCGACGATTTTCTTGTTGATGACGGGCAGACGGATGCCGTAGGTGAATTTGTTCACCAGAATGAAGTCGCCCACCAGCAGGGTCGGAATCATCGAGCCGGAAGGAATCTTGAATGGCTCGACGATGAACGAGCGCAAGCCGAACACGATCACGATCACCGGAAAGAAGCTCGCACCATACTCGACCCACCACGGTGACGGCGTACCCGCAGCGCGACGCTTGCGCGCATGGAATCGATCGAAGGCCCACAGCACACCGGTTGCGACCAGCAATAAAAATAGGATCAGGGCGAAATTCACGCAGACTCCAGTCAGTTACGACGTCACGAAGACGCCTGGTTGCAGGCTTATTTGCCTTCGTCCGTGCGCAGCACGGCAAGGAAGGCTTCCTGCGGAATCTCGACGTTGCCGACTTGTTTCATGCGCTTCTTGCCTTCCTTCTGCTTCTCAAGAAGCTTCTTTTTGCGCGAAATATCTCCGCCATAACACTTGGCGAGAACGTTCTTGCGCAAGGCTTTGATCGTTTCACGGGCGATGATGTTCGCGCCGATCGCTGCCTGAATCGCAACGTCGAACATCTGGCGCGGAATGAGGCCGCGCAGCTTGGCAGCCAGCTCGCGACCACGAAATGCCGCATTCGCGCGGTGTACGATCACCGACAACGCGTCGACCTTCTCTCCGCCGACCATCAGGTCGAGCTTCACCAGATCGGCCGTGATGTACTCCTTGAATTCGTAATCGAGCGACGCATAACCACGCGAAACCGACTTGAGCTTGTCGAAGAAGTCCATCACGACTTCGTTCATCGGCATATCGTAAATCAGCTGCACCTGACGGCCGTGGTAGCGCATGTCCACCTGAGCGCCCCGTTTCTGATTGCACAGGGTGATGACCGGACCGACATAGTCCTGCGGAAGGAAGATCGTGGCCCTGATGACCGGCTCGCGGATCTCCTGGAACTTTCCGGGCTCGGGCAACTTCGACGGATTCGAGACCTGAATGACCTCACCGTTGTTGAGCACGACCTCATAGATCACCGTCGGTGCAGTCGTGATCAGGTCCATGTCGAATTCGCGCTCAAGGCGCTCCTGCACGATATCCATGTGCAGCAGACCGAGGAAACCACAGCGGAAGCCGAAGCCCAGCGCTTGCGACACTTCGGGCTCGAATTGCAGCGACGCATCGTTGAGCCGGAGCTTTTCGAGCGAGTCGCGCAGCTGTTCGTATTCACTCGATTCGACCGGATACAGACCCGCAAATACCTGCGGCTTGATTTCCTTGAAACCGGGCAATGCCGTCGCAGCGGGCTTGCTGGCGAGGGTGACGGTATCGCCGACCTTGGCGGCCTCAAGTTCCTTGATGCCCGCGATGATGAAACCGACTTCACCCGCGGACAGGTGATCGCGACTGACCGATTTCGGCGTAAACACCCCGACCTGCTCGCAGGGATACTGTGCCCCATTGGACATCAGCAAGATCCTGTCCTTGGGCTTGAGTACACCGTCGACCACACGCACCAGCATCACGACACCGACGTAGTTGTCGAACCACGAGTCGATGATGAGCGCTTTGAGCTGGCCGTCGGGATTGCCGCGCGGAGGGGGCACTCTCGCCACAACCGCTTCGAGCACCTCCTCGATTCCGAGTCCGGTCTTTGCGGAGCACAGAATCGCCTCGGCCGCATCGACACCGATGACGTCCTCGATTTCCTGGCGTGCGTTTTCCGGATTGGCTGCAGGCAGGTCAATCTTGTTCAGAACCGGTATGACCTCAACGTTCTGGTCGAGTGCGGTGTAACAGTTCGCGACGGTCTGCGCTTCAACCCCCTGCGAAGCGTCGACCACGAGGAGCGCACCTTCGCACGCAGCCAGCGAGCGGCTCACCTCGTATGAAAAGTCCACGTGCCCCGGGGTGTCGATCAGGTTGAGGTTGTAGACCTTCCCGTCTTTCGCCTTGTAGTGCAGTGCCGCAGTCTGGGCCTTGATGGTAATACCGCGCTCGCGCTCGATATCCATCGAGTCGAGCACCTGAGCCTCCATCTCGCGGTCGGACAGCCCGCCGCAGAAGTGAATGAGTCGATCGGCCAGCGTGGACTTGCCGTGGTCGATATGAGCAATGATGGAGAAGTTTCTGATATGTTGCATGCGCACGCAAAAAGGGTGCCTTTCGGCACCCGTTCTGGAATTGGTTGGCCTCGTCAAGCGTCGGATTCTAGCGGAAAAGCACCGCAATAGGCACGGACACCCGCTTCATCGAGATGGTAGTGGCAAAGTTCATGCTCACCATGGAGTACAACCGGGACCAGTTCGTCCCACCGGGCTTCGAGTTCCGGATGGAGGTCAATGTCGACAACCCGCAGGGTCCAGCCCAGTTCGGCAGCAACCGGTTTGAGGGCGCAAACCAGGTCGTTGCACAGATGACACCACTGCCTGCTCAGTACGGTAAGTTCGTGCATCAGTTTCCGGCACGCAGACTGACGAAGGAACTGGCCTCGCCGCGCAGCACCAGCAGACTCAACTGCTGCCCCTCCTTGAGTTCGGCCACGATGCGATCGAATACGTCCGGCGCGCCAAGCATCGTCTGCTTTCCACCCACGATCACGGCCAGCACGGTATCACCGACCTGAAGCGATGCACGAGCGGCAGGCCCTTCAGCACGATCGACCATCAATCCCTGTGCTGCAATCTGATCACGCCCGCGCGTCATTGGCGGCTTGATCAGCACCAGCCCCAACCTGTTGCCGGTGTGCGACGACATTCTGGTCTTGCGCACTCGGGGGGCCTGCGGATCGCGCCATTCGCCAAGCGTAACCTTGAGTGCCTTCGGCGCACCTTCGCGGTACACGACCATTTCTGCACGTGTGCCAGGGCGGCGGGCGGCTACGATGCGCGGAAGCTCACTTGATTTATCCACATTGTGCCGATCAAAACGCACGATCACATCACCCCGCACGACACCTGCCCGTTCCGCAGGACTGTCGGGCTCGACCGCACTGACGAGCGCTCCCGAGGCCTTCGGCAGGCCAAAGCTTGCAGCCAGATCGACGGTCACTTCCTGGATCGCCACGCCGATTCGCCCGCGCTGGATACGCCCGTGCGTGCGCAACTGCTCCTGCACTTCCATCGCAACGTCGATCGGGATCGCGAACGACAGCCCCATGAACCCACCGGTGCGGCTGTAGATCTGGGAATTGATACCGATCACCTCACCCTTGAGATTGAACAAGGGGCCACCGGAGTTGCCCGGATTGATCGCAACATCGGTCTGGATGAAGGGAACGAAGTTTTCGTCGGGCAGGCTGCGGTCCTTGGCGCTCACGATTCCGGCCGTAACCGTCTGATCGAAACCGAAGGGTGAACCAATGGCCAGCACCCATTCACCCACCTTGAGGCGATCGGGTTCGCCAAGCGTGACCTTCGGCAGGCCTTTGGCTTCAATCTGGATCAACGCCACGTCGCTGCGCGTATCCGCCCCGATCACCCGGGCACGATATTCCCGCTTGTCCGCAAGACGCACGAGGATCTCCTCGGCATCCTCGACGACGTGGGCGTTGGTCAGAATGTAACCATCACTGCTGATAATGAAACCCGAACCAAGCGACTCGTTATCGGGTTCGCGTTGGGGGCTTCGGGGGTGGCGCGGCACAATCCGGCGGAAGAAGTCGAACATTGGGTCGCCTTCGTCCAGTTCGGGAAAAACACGTGCCTTCTGGTTTGTATTGGAAATCGCGCTGATATTCACCACCGCCGTTCCCTGACGCTCTACCAGTGAGGTGAAGTCCGGCAGGTTAACCGCTGCAACCGTTGGCAGGGCTGGCATGCACAGCAGCAGTGCCAGTAAGGAAATACGAAGTATCCGGATCATGAGAAGTTCGCGTGGTTACAGTCGGTCAGGTCGCGAGACAGGGTCATTCTCAGTCCGCCCCGCCAATTGCGGCTACGCGCGAGCAGTCGATTTATGAATACTGCCATTCCGAGCCCGCAGAGCCCACCCAAGCCAGCCCCGAGGTCTGCCTGGCTCGCCTCGGACCACAAACCTCCAGCCGCTGCGCCGATGAGCATCAGCACGACAGCAAGCCCGTAGCTGAGCATTGCAGCCCGCAATGGCGCGCCGTCGGGGATCGTGATCCTGACCCGTTCACCAGGATGCAGTCCGAGGGTGTCGTCGAGGGTATACAGCTGGTTCGGCGAACCGAAGGTATCCGTAATCCGCATCGAGCGACAGCCACCGGGCTCGTCGCAACGCCCACACCCACCCTGTTTTTCACTGAGGCGCACCCAGGCCTTGCCCCCATCGACACGAACGACTTCCGCAGGCGCTTCCATCATCGCGACACCGATTCGATACCTTCAGCCAGGCGCTGCACTGCGCGGGCCGGCACCTCGCCAAGTGCAGTCACGACATGCGTGCCCAGTGTGCGCCTGAATACATTGATTGCTCCACTCGACGAAGCGCCAACACTGGTCGCCGTCTCCGGTCCGACCGGCTCGATAAACACCGAAATGGCAGCAAGCCCGTCACCGAAGACCATATGCACGGCATCGCCCCGGTCTGCGCCGAGTGAGCGGCGCACCACCGAATTGAGCGTGAATCCGGGAATCGGCGAGCGCAGTTGCCAACCGGAGTCGGCCTTGCTGATCTCGTCTCCACGCACACTGACTACGCGCCAGCCTTCGCCCTGGCTGAAGCGAGGCTTGAGCAACGCACTGTCCACTTCCCCGCCGATGCGAAGGTCGCTGAAGGTGAATTGTTCGATCATATCGCCACGTGCATCGACCATACGCGACTTGAGCAGGAGTCCGGTCTTCAACTCGGCCCACAACACGTGGCCGTAACGCATGTTGTCCTTTGGTTCGAGAACAATGGACTGCGCCTCATAACCCGCCACACGGCCGCGCGCCCCCTTGCGGATAACGTAACTCTCGGCAAGCCCTTTGAATGATGCAGGCAGTCGCGCGGGGAAAACACGTCGACCGCCAGGCTGGTCAATGATGACCGTCCGCTGATCGGGCAGCACGCAGCGTACTTCACCAGCACTTCGAATGACCTCACGCGGACTGCCGTCGAGCACTTCAAGCCGCTCGAACTCGCCGTCGCCATTGGCACGATGCGCAATCCGGGAGGTTTCGATCTGCTTGCCAGACTGGTAGGTAAAAGTGCCGACGTAATTGAGGCGCTGGCTGGCTGTAGAGATTTTGCCCAGCCACATCAGCGGATCCGAAGGTGCTTCGGCACAGGCGACGGTCTGGAAGAACAGCGAACACAGGCCTGCCGCAAAGAACCAGAACCTCATCGGGCGGTGTCCTCGGACTGTGCAGACACAGTCCTTACGTATTGCAGCGCGCCGGGCATCGGCCCCGCGCCGGTGGAAGCCTGGTGCACGAACAGATACTCCCGGTGCAGGGTCTCTGCTGCGCTCGACGCGGGCACGGAAACCGTCTGCACGGGCGCCATCGAGACTACGCGAGGCAAGGCGGCAATCGGGGCTACACCGACGTTGCCCGCATCGCCGGTGTACATGGTTGCGGCAACCAGACCGACTGCAGCCACACCCATCACCGAGGCGGCAATCGGTAACAAGGAATTCCACGCTGCCCGGCGCGACGCCTCTGCAGGCAGTGCGCGCGGGGTGAGCACGGTCGGTTCGTCATCCAGCTTCGCCATCACACGTGCGACCATATCCGGCGCGCCTTGTTGATCGCCACGAAGGACATCACCGATCAGACAGTAAACGTCCCAGTTCTTCTTCAGCGTGTCTTCGTCATTGAGACGGTTGACCATCAGGCGCACAGACTGATTATCAAGATCACCGTCCATTAGTGCAGAAAGTTTTTCGTTCATGCCAGCCACCTACCAACGTTTGTCGTGAGCCGTATCGAGCAACGGCCGCAGTCGTTCAGCAATCGACTCCCGTGCACGGAAAATCCGGGAGCGAACCGTCCCGATGGGACAGTCCATGATGTTGGCGATCTCCTCATAGCTGAGTCCTTCGAGTTCACGCAACATGATGGCCGTTCGCAACTCTTCGGGCAGCGCGGCCATCGCCTCGTCCACCGTCTCGGCAATCTGCTTCGTCATCAACAGCCGCTCTGGCGTGTTGTTGTCACGAAGCTGATCACCATCCTCAAATGTCTCGGCCTCTTCGGAATCGAACCCGGTAGACGTTGGCGCCCTGCGCCGCTGCGATACAAGGTAGTTCTTCGCGGTGTTGATGCCGATCCTGTACAACCACGTATAAAAAGCACTTTCACCCCGAAACGAGCCCAAGGCGCGGTAAGCCTTGATGAATGTCTCCTGGGCCACATCTTCAACTTCGGCCGGATCGCGAATCAGGCGCGACAAAAGACGGTTCAGCTTTCGCTGGTATTTGGTTACCAGCAAGCCGAAGGCCTGTTTGTCGCCACGCTGCACGCGCTCGACCAGCTGCTGATCGATTTCACGATCGCTCATTGGGGGTCTGTTCTTCTGCGGAGAATGAATAATCCGTCAAAGTATAAGCGACCGCCCGCAGGCACAGCAAAATCAAGCTCTGTGGTTGATGACCGGCTGCCGTAAATTTAGTTCAGAAGCTAACAGGGGTATCCGCGCCGTTACGCCATTCGTTAGACATGAAACGACGCTGCAAGCATGACCAAAGGCGCACGACCGCCCAGCTTCCTGCGTGCGTGATATATTTAGCAGCTTCACCAATTCGTTTGGCCGCCATCTTGCACAAACAGTACGACGTTCTCATCCTGGGGAGCGGCACCGCTGGCCAGTCGCTCGCATTGCGACTCGCTGACCGCATGCGGGTTGCCATCGTCACCAAACGCGAACTCGCCGACAGCGCCAGCGCGTGGGCACAAGGCGGCATTGCCGCGGTTCTGGATACCACCGACAGTATCGAAGCCCATATCCAGGACACTTTCACTGCCGGAGCCGGATTGTGCGACCCTGCCGCCACCCGATTCGTTGTCGAACACGGACGCGAAGCCATCGAGTGGCTGATCAACCGCGGCGTGCCATTCACGCGCGAGGACCAGTCGGCAATCGGTTATCACCTCACCCGTGAGGGGGGGCACTCACACCGGCGCATCATTCACGCTGCGGATGCAACCGGTGCAGCCGTCCAGGCGACGCTGAGCGAAGAAGTCCGCGCCCACCCGAACATCGATATCTACGAACACCACATTGCGATTGACCTCGTGCTCGGCGAAAAAATCGGGCGGCCAGATGCGGGATGCGTCGGTGCCTACGTCCTCGATATTCGCGAAGAACATGTCGTCACGTTCAGCGCGCGTAGTACGGTGCTGGCGACCGGTGGCACCGGCAAGGTCTATCTCTACACCACTAATCCGGACGTGGCGACGGGTGACGGTGTCGCGATGGCCTGGCGTGCGGGATGTCGGGTCAGAAACATGGAGTTCATTCAGTTCCATCCGACCTGCCTCTACCACCCCCAAGCGAAGTCCTTCCTGATTTCGGAGGCGGTTCGGGGCGAAGGTGGGCTGCTTCGCCTGCCCGATGGTACGCGCTTCATGCCCGAGCACGACCCACGTGAAGAACTCGCCCCCCGGGACATCGTCGCGCGCGCGATCGACTTCGAAATGAAGAAACGCGGCCTTGATTGTGTCTACCTGGACATCAGTCACAAGCCCGCCGACTGGTTACGCAACCATTTTCCGAACATTCATGCGCGCTGTCTTGAACTCGGTATCGACATCACCCGTGAGCCGATCCCAGTCGTCCCTGCGGCGCACTATTCCTGCGGCGGCATCCTGACGGATCTTTCGGCACGAACCGACGTCAAGGCGCTCTATGCCGTCGGCGAATCAGCTGGCACCGGCCTGCACGGGGCGAACCGGCTGGCGAGCAACTCCCTGCTCGAATGCCTTGTGTTTGGCGAGGCGGCCGCGACGGATATTCTGGCCAATGCAGACAAGCCCATCTACGCACTCCCTGCCTGGGATGAAAGCCGCGTCACCAATGCCGACGAGGAAGTCGTCATTTCGCACAACTGGGCCGAGCTCCGGCGTGCGATGTGGGATTACGTGGGCATCGTGCGCACAACCAAACGGTTGCAGCGCGCCCAGCACCGCATTCGCTTGCTGGAACGCGAAATTCACGACTACTACTCGAATTTCCGCGTATCCAACGACTTGATTGAACTCAGAAACCTGGTGGTTACAGCGGATCTGATCGTTCGCTGCGCACTGAGACGGAAGGAAAGCCGGGGTCTGCATCATTCCAGCGACTTTCCCGACACCCTGCCGCAAGCAAAAGACACCGTGTTGCGACCCCGAAAGCTCAAGCGCTAGGCTCAACCGGTGCCGCGAACGCGCGGTGGCGCAGCCAGATCTGCAGGCTGCGCCACTGATCGTCGCGGAGATTGTGCTTCACCAGCATGAATCGCACGCGCTCGCGCCCTCGCCCGCCTGTGTCGGGTAGTTCCAGTACAAACCAGACAATCCACGAAAACACGACGATATCCTGGCGCGGACGGGCAAGGACGGGAGCACTGCTGTCGCGCTGCACACTCACCCCGCCATCGGCCTGCAGCGCGAGAACCGCGCCGCGCTTTTTCATCTCTCCATGCCAGGCCGCAAGCGCCGAGAGCAGGATCAGCCCGCAACCGCCCGTGAGCAACCAGGGCGAGCGGCTCGCAATAAAAAGCGCCAGCCCCGCAGCACAGTGTGCCGCGAAAACTGACGCCAGTACCGCCCGGGAACTGCAAAGCGGCAAGAGGAGCGGGAACACCATGCGTGCGCCCCTCCCCGAAGACTTACACCTTGCGGAACACCAGGGTTCCGTTCGTACCACCGAAACCGAAGTTGTTCTTCATCGCCACGTCGATTTTCATCGAGCGCGCTTCGTTTGCGCAGAAATCCAGATCACATTCCGGATCCTGCTCAAAGATGTTCATCGTCGGCGGTGAGATCTGATGATGAACTGCCAGCACGGTGAAGATCGACTCCAGCCCACCGGCACCGCCCAGCAGGTGCCCGGTCATGGACTTGGTGGAATTCACCACCAGGCCTTTTGCAACATCAGCGCCGAAAGCGAGCTTGATGGCCTCGGTCTCGTTCTTGTCACCAAGCGGTGTCGAGGTGCCATGCGCGTTCAGATATTGCACATCGCTTGAATTGATACCGGCATTAGCCAATGCATTGATCATGCTTCGGCGCGGGCCATCGGTGTCCGGTGCCGTCATGTGGTACGCGTCACCGCTCATGCCGAAACCGACAAGTTCTGCGTAGATCTTGGCGCCACGCTTGACAGCATGTTCGTACTCTTCAAGCACGAGCACACCAGCGCCTTCACCAAGAACAAAACCGTCGCGCCCCTTGTCCCAGGGACGGCTTGCCGTCGCAGGGTCATCGTTGCGCGTTGACAGTGCCTTTGCTGATGCAAAACCACCGACAGCAAGTTCCGTCACGGAGGATTCAGCACCACCACACACCATCACGTCGGCATCACCGTACTCGATCATGCGCGAGCTCAGGCCAATGGCGTGAAGCCCGGTGGTGCATGCCGTGACAACCGCGATGTTCGGGCCTTTCAGACCGAACATGATCGACAGATTGCCCGAGATCATGTTGATGATCGTACTGGGGATGAAGAACGGCGAGATCTTGCGCGGACCTCCCGCAACGAAATCAGCGTGGGTGTCTTCAATCATCGGCAAGCCGCCGATGCCTGAACCGATGTTGACGCCGATACGTTCGGCGTTTTCTGCTGTCACCTCGATTCCGGAATCTCGAATTGCCTGAATGCCGGCAGCCATGCCGTAATGGATGAAGACATCCATGCGGCGTGCTTCTTTTGCGGAAAGGTAGGTGGTGACGTCAAAATCTTTGACTTCACCAGCAATGCGGGCCGAGAAGGCACTGGCATCGAAACGGGTGATAGGGCCGATGCCGCTCTTGCCGGCAATCAGGTTTTCCCAGGCTTCGGGAACGGTATTGCCGACCGGCGAGACGAGTCCCAGACCGGTGACGACGACT
>Ga0172382_10001193_pt1 | contig 47256 bp, 43 predicted proteins | sample Leawel138RmetaG_FD_122245 | JGI IMG/M metagenome (GOLD analysis project Ga0172382, IMG submission 122245) | Leachate microbial communities from a municipal landfill in Southern Ontario, Canada - Leachate well 138R metaG | ecosystem: Engineered > Solid waste > Landfill > Unclassified | place... | reverse complement strand
GCAATCGCATCATCCCAGTAATCGAAAATCTCCTTGGGTGTGTTTGCATCCATCTTTTTGTAGAAGGTTTTCGTCCGTTCAAGTTTCTCCACCCATTTTGTACAACGGAATGTGAACAGATACTCATAATCGTTCTTGGAAAAATCTTCATTCAAATGTTCCTTGAACAGTTTCTTAAGATCCTCATAAAGAGGGATTTTTCCAGTTGGAGTTTCAAGAGCTTCAAATTCTCCATGGATTCTTCCTTCTGCCCAATGAAGCCACACTTTCTTTGCAAGTTTGCTTGTCATGAATTGCCCGTTAGGACCGCGCATAAAATAATTGTTGCTGAAAATTTTGGGAGTCTGTTTCACGCTTTCACCAAACTTGATATTGTTCATCGTATAATTCCCTAGCGGATACGATACAAAATCAAGGTTTGCCATCGGACTGGGAGTCCTTACGCCTTCAGCGCCCAACGTCGCGCTCGTTGTTTCCGATTCCAATGTCGCGGCTTTCAAAAGGATACCGTCTTTCCATGTGGGAGATTCTTCCACCGGAACGGTGATATCACTGTCACGCCCTCCGTAGAGGATTCCTTCGACTTTCACTCCATCCTTGGCTTCGAAACCGACCTTATCGATATTGTCCAGATAGTCAAGGCGCATGGTGTAGCGGGCGTTGCCATGCGCAAGCTGCACTTCTTTGCCCTGCTGGTCCTTGACCCCTTTTTTCCACTCGCCAAAATGATTCTTGCCTTCATCAGGAGTAGTTACTCCCATGCCCAACCAGTATGGCTTGTTGTCAGAGCCGACTAGGACGTTTGAGAAAATTACTTCCTGATTTTTCATCAAATTCTCAAATATTACCGGATCGTCTTTAGCATTGACATCCTTGATGATTCCGAACATGCCGAATTCAACATTCACTGCCCTGAATTCGCCATTGATATTCCTGAAATATGCGATATCGTCGCCCACGATCTGTTCACCGGGAATCATAGCGGTACTGGTCTTCCCGCAAGCTGAGGGGTAAGCACCGCAGAAATAGGTCTTTCTGTTTTTTTTCTTATCCACCGCTGCCATGACGAACATGTGCTCGCAGAGCCAACCTTCCTGTCCTGACTTGTTGATCGCCAGGCGCATCGCGTGCTTTTTTAACCCGATCGAGTTTCCGGCGTATTGGTCATTCATCGAATAAACGATGTTATTTTGAGTATCCATGTAGATTCTGCGTTTATCCAGATTCACCGTGCAGTTACGTTCGTCCAATGCTCCGGCGGAGTGGATGAATCGGAAAAAATCATCTTTCTCGTTATCGTTCATCTTAAGAAAATGATTGTATGCAGATCGATAAAGGATAAACTCCGAATGGGCAACATACCAGCTGTCCGTGAATTGAACGCAAGGAATGGTAAAGATACTTTCCGTCGGGCCTTCTGAGAAGAACTGCACCAGCGCATCTTTGCCTTTCATGATTCCTTTTGAGATGTCCATAATCTCGGCATACCCTTCTTCATATTCAATCGAATTGAGTCCGGCCATCTTTTGAAGATTTTCCTTGTAGACTAGAAAGCGGGTGTTTTTCTTGTCCCGGGCTTGGTCGCCGTACCCATCCCAGTGGATGGTTTGCTTTGAATTGGCAAGAGTGAACTCTTCTTGCTTTGCCAAGGCCTGATCGCGTACAAATTGCACGTCATGTTCGCTGTCATCACACACATAAATTGAATCGGGCGCACAATGTTCTGCAAAAAATCCGATGAATTCGACTACCTTGCGATTATGTAAAGCATCCAATTTGGCCCAACTTTCGGCACTCATCTTGGTCTTTAATATCGCATCATACTTGGTTTCCATATCCTCTCCTTTAAAATGGATTGATATTCCAATATGTTAAACCTATAAGCAAGTTAATGCAACATATGGAGAAATTTTGGAAAATGTTCAATTTTCTATGGTCTGACGCGGTAGTTAACCACAATTATTCGACAATAGGCTGACATGAATGCGTTACGTCAGCCATTGTCGCTACTGATAAGGCGAATGGATTGATTGGTACTTTATACCCAAATCGGTGAGCTGAAAGCACAATCGCCATTACCTTGAAAAACACGTACATAGACAAACGAATCTGTTTTCAAAACAAGCGTCTCATCGAAGTAAGCCGTGCAAGCTTTGATAGGCACATACTGGCCGATACTTATCGCTGGAGAAACGAATCCATCCAGATACTCACTATTGGGATGATCAACGATATCCTTCAATGTAAAGTTGAATATCTTTGCTAATGGCTTGCCATTCCAATCTGCATGTATTGTAATGCGTATGACCGTCTCATCAGTTCCTGAGACTTCGAGTGAACATCCTTGGTTGGCATTGGTCACAGTATTTGGGTTACCGTTGGTCAGGAACCGCAGATGTATCTTGCCATTGTCGTTCGAGAACGTGGGATAGAACTCGTCTGATGAAATTGAAGTTTCATTCAAATCTTTCGGTGCAACGATATCATTACCGCGCAGTCGGGGAACCGCTTCAACCAATACCCCGTTTTCGATGTCAATGTCGATATCCCACAAACATGGCAATTGCTTTTTCCCCCAGCCAAATTCAAGGGAAACCCTTCCATGAAGTGAAGAGTCTTCCGAATGCTGATGAATGGCATCAATCGGGAATCGTCTGGCAACCACGGTATCGTTCACAACCAGTTCAACTTTCTCCAATACATCGCAACCGGCTACATAAGTAGTGATACGGTGACTTGATCCAATCGATTCAAGCATCGAGCCGATAGGATTATCATCTACGAATAAAGCGATCTCAATCGGATCACCGCTCAACGCGATGCTCTGCCTGTTGAGCAATGCATCCCAGATGACATGGCGATTTGCTTGGGATGCCCACAGCCCGGTTCGACCGCAACCATAACTTCCGGGAGAGGCGTTGTGGTGATCGGTGTTTCCCATCACACCGAAGCGATGGCCTTTTGCCAATCCTCCCTGCATCGTGTTCTGTCCCCAACGAGGACCCATCGTGTGTAAATATGGATACGGTGCATGATGGCTTTCAGCGCAACCGTGCAGTGAAATAATCTCAACCAGCGGGGATGCCTTGTCATTGAAATTATCCCATGATATGCCTCTGAATCCCTCTTTGTATCCGATGTGATGGGGAATCGGGATTCGCGAATCCAGGTGTGCCCCATCCTGGTCCAGCAATTTTTTCAATCTGAGGTCTTCCTTGTGTTGATTCGGCAACGGGGGAAGGTCGGCATCGAGGGATTTTTCCACCACCGTGTAATCACCGTACAAAAAATGATGGTACTCATAGGAAAGGAAGGGGATGATTGGATAATCAGCTTCTACTTGTTTCATGCTGTTTCTATATGCGTCCCATTGTTGGCGTAATTTTGCAAACCCTTCTCGATGATACTGAGCCACATCTGAAGGCAGGGATCGTTCAGGGTTGGTAGTCATGTCCGGCCAGGCGAAGTGTCCGGTGATGCTGAAAAAATCCAGCTGCTGGCATGCAAAACCGATTGCATGGTTCACCGAACCATGTCCGTAGCTGATTCCACAATGATTATGGACATCGCCGAGAAGAAATACATGTGATGCTATCCAATTTCGATGTTGTTCATTAGCTGATAGCAGCATGCTGAAATACCTGGTGATCTTGTTCAATGTTGACTCCTTGTCTCATAATTCTGGCAGGAATAGTGATTCGATATGTAATTCTTCGATGATGGAAACAACTTCCCTAGTTCTTTTCGCATCCAGTTTTTTCAACAGTTGCCCAATCTGTTTCTTAATCGTTACCGGTTCGACAAAACGTGCTGCCGCTATGTCTGCGACTTTTCTTTTCTTTAGCAACAAACGGATTATCTCTGTCTCCGAGGGCGTGAGCAACATGATCTTGCGCATGAATTGCATATAATCTTGTTTTGATTTAAGTATTCTTACATACTCGCCATGCATGATGCGTTGGATAGCTGCCTCAAGTTCAATCCTATTTCGGTGTGCCTGACGTATATGGGTGATGGCATTCGTGCAATCAGCGGTCTTGAAGATATAGTCCACGGCACCTGTAGACATCGCTTCTATCACAGTGTAGTCATCTTCATGCATTGTCAGGAAAATGATTTTTACATCGGGGTGTTCCGCGAATATCGTATTGGCTGCGACAATTCCCGCATCCTTGGTCTCCATCTCAACGTCCATCAGTATTATTTCCGGTTCGTATTCTTTGGCCAATTCAACGATTTCTTTCCCAGAAGCCGCAGCACCGAGCACTTCGATATCGACTTCATGATTGAGCATCTCAACAAGATTTTCCCTAAGGATATCCAGATCTTCGGCCACAAGGACGGTGATGGGTTCGCTACTCATGTGCTTCCTTTATATTTCGGTAGGCTGATATACATCACCGTGCCTTCACCGATTTTTGTTTCATAACGGATTTCACCGAGATGTTTTTTTACGATCATCTGAGAATAACACAATCCTAATCCCCAATTCGTAAGACTGTTCTTAGTGGTATTGAACGGCATGAACATTCTTGCCCTGACGGTCTTGGGAATACCAAGTCCATTATCGGAAATGGAAATCAATGTTCGTGCCCTGAGAAATTTGACATCCACCGCGACCTTGGGATGCTGTACTTTCTCAACCGCTTCCAATGCATTGGCCACGAGGTTGTACACTGCCTCGCTGAGCAGCTGTGCGTCAGCGATGACAATCCCGTGCTCACAGGTATAGGTTATAACGGGTTGTTGTGTTTTCTTCGCTACTTTTTCTGAAATCAGATCGATAAGCGTTTCACTTACTACCGGAACCAATTTCGTGTTTACATCGATGAAGGATTGGTAGAGGATTTCCAACCGTTCTCTCATGAATGCATTGGCACCTGATAATTTTTCTTGTAGGGAAGACAATGTGCTTCGGAGTCGTTCATCTTCGATTTGATGGATTTCTTGTCCTAATCTGTTGCATAAAATTTCGGATGATAAGAGTTGGTTCTTGAACCCGTGGATCAATATCGATGAAGAAAGACCCGCACTGTCGATCTTGTCTTTTATGACAAATTCTTTTTTCTCCCGATCGTAATCATATTTGTAATACTTCCACGTGGAGAAAAGGGTCACCAGGGTGGAGAAAATACATAGTGAAAGTATGGCTGTCCAATACGGTACCGCTTGACTGCCCGAACCGGTAAGGAATGAATAGCCTATCCGTATGCTACTATAATTCTGGTAGACGGTGATCGGTTCGAAACTCGCGAAAAAAAGGTATTGAATTGCCAATGAGATCATAGCGATAGTGAGTGTCCCGTGTTGTTTTTTAACAAAGGACAGCTTGATATCAAAATATTCATAGACATACAATCCGAGCGAAACCGATAGATGCAGGTAGATAGCAATATCGACTATCGTGATTACCGTACGTTGCGATGCATATTCATAAGCAAACAGCTGGCTGAACACCGAAGGGAGCACTAAACCTGTCAAGACAGTCAATGGGATAGAAACGATGGCATACATGTAACGATGGGATTTCAAGTATGTCCTTGTATGATAATTATGGTTGAGCGCATCGACGAAAAAGAAGAGACAAAATCCCATCCTGCCAAAAATCATTAATGACCCCAGCACATTGAAGCTCATCGGAACGTTGGTCAAGTATCGAAATAGAAACTGCCCACCGAAAATCAGTTTTTTCTGTACATACGGGAATCCGCCAATCTTCAAAAAATAGATAAAGAATGTGCCCAACAGAAGGATGAATGAGCTGTAATAGAGGATTGGCAGCAGTGCTTTGAGCTTTTTGGAAAAGATGACAATCGTTATGCAAGTAACGACCATCATCAATAAAATTGTTATGAGCATAACAGCATATTACTCACTATCGGATAAAAAACAAATGGTGCGGAACCACGAGGGTCCACACCATGTATTGCATGCCGGCGTCCTACCTATTGGCAATTGCGTTGTACATGTAATCCCATTGTACATACTCGTCAAGAGACACCATATTGTCGATCTTTCCTGTGTCGAACATGCTCTGCTGCTGCACTTCGTAGTAACGCTTTACCGTACCGTTATCGAGCGCTTGTTTCAATTCGTCAGAATTATAGAAGAACACGGTTCCAATCTGTGATTCGATGGTGGGGATGTCGGTTTCAAGCAACTCTGCAACCCATGTCGCCACCTGTTTCTCGTTGTCTTTCCAATAATCCATCGACTTTGCCAAGGCGTTGGCGAAGGCCTGGACTGTTCCTGGATTGGCATCGATATAGTCCTGCGTGGCGAGCCAACTGGATACGGAAGCATAGGTGTCGGCAAAATCAGATGTCTTTGCCAGAGCTACGTACTTGTCTCCCAGTTGTTGCTCCAGGGTCACCTTGTACGAACCCCAGACACACACTGCATCGATTTTCCCAGCGAGCATCGCAGTTACGCATCCGCCCATGTCCATGTTGATGAGATTGACACTGTCAGGCCCGCTTCCAACATTCAATCCGGCTCGTTCGAGTGCCAGGTTCACAATGTTTTCACCAGAAGTACCCAATGTGGTGGCAATGCTCTTTCCCTTCAGGTCAGCAACACTTTTGATTCCTGAATCTTTGTTTGCAACGATAACCTCCGCATCGCCGAGGTTCTGGAAATAGATGATCTCGACATCTCCCTTCACTGCCAACGTGGTGGCACCGCTACCGATATAACCAAATTGAAGGTCGCCGGAGACCATCGCCGCTATCTCGGCAGGACCCGATGTGAAGGGAACCAATTCAACGTCCAAGCCTTCTTCCTGGAAGTATCCCATCTTGGTACCGATGGCAACGACCGCTGCCCCGCTGTATCCCATATGGTGGGCAACCTTGACTTTGGTCAATCCGTCGGCAGCCTGTTTCTGCCCTGAAGCGAATACCATCGAAGAGCCGAGTACTGCAATCAACAGTACGAGTGCCAAAATTCTTTTCATATATGCTTTCTCCTATTTGCATACCGTCATTGCGGTATAATCTACTTTCTCACAGCCAGATATTCTTCATATACCTGCGCCCAGACATAATTCTTCAACTTGAGAAATTCATCGGTCATCTTTGTCTTCTGATTTCTCGGATGGGGGATATTCACATCCACGATTTCCTTGATCCTTCCCGGCCTTGCGCTCATGATGACAATCCGTTCAGCCAAGATGATCGCTTCCTCGATATCATGGGTAATAAACAGACACGTCTTACGCTCTTTTTCCCAAGTTTGGATCAGTTCGCTCTGCAACTGAGTCCTTGTCTGGGCATCGAGGGCTCCGAACGGTTCGTCCAACAGCAGTATCTCAGGATTCACCGCGTACGCCCTGGCAATGGCCACGCGTTGTTTCATTCCGCCGGAAAGAGTTTTGGGGTATGAGTTGGCAAACTCTTCCAGTTGTACCAATTTGATATACTTGTCGGCAATCTGTTTGATTTCTTTGGAAGTGAGTTTACGCATCTTGCCGGAATTATCTTGATCGGGCACCTTATTGATCTTAAGCCCGAACTCGATATTCTTTCTCACGGTCAGCCAAGGAAAGAGCGCATACTGCTGGAATACGACTCCGCGTTCAACTCCGGTTCCTTCGACAACCTTCCCGTTACAAGTAATTTTCCCGCTGGTAGGCGGGAACAGGCCGGCAATGATGTTCAACAGCGTTGACTTTCCACAACCCGAAGGACCTACGACACAGACAAATTCGTTGTCCTTAATACCGAGCGAGATACCATTGAGGGCGACAACCTCCCCGTTCTTACTGTCATATATCATCTTTACGTTATCAATGTTTACCTTTACGTTTCTATCTTCCATACTCAACCTTCAATAACATCCTGCCAGCTGGTCACATATTTTTCCATGATCCTGAGCAATTTCTGCAGTCCAAGACCCAACACTCCGATGACGAAAATACCCATGAGGACCGTGTCCATCCTGAAATATTGGCTTGCTGTTTGAATCATCACCCCCATGCCTTTTGCAGCTCCGGTCATCTCCGCAGCTATCAAGGTAGTAAGGGCCGAAGAGAGTCCAAGGCGCATCGCGGTGATGATGAACGGGGTTGATGCTGGCACGACAACATTTTTGAAGATGATGAAATCATTGGCACCCAGCACTCGGGCGGCCTTGATCAGCGTGGTATCTACATTTCTCACCCCTTGGAATATCGTGATGGTCATCGTCAAGAAACAAGCGATGAATATCACGACGACTTTCGACTCTTCACCCACGCCCGCTGCGACGACTACCAACGGAATATAAGCGATGGGGGGGATGTTCTTCAAGAATTGGATCCATGGTTCGACAAGGCGGCAAATTACCCGATACCACCCTAAAAGGAATGCGACCGGTAATGAACAGACGAAAGCAAGGGCGAACCCTATGATAATTCTTTGCAGGCTGGAAAAGAAATGGCGGGTTAATGCACCGGTTTTTACTGATGCGATGAGTGAGCCGAACACCTCGATCGGTGAAGCGAACACCTTTCCGCCCGATTTTGTCATTGAAATAAATTGCCATAACAATAGAGCCAATACCAAAGACAGTATTGTCCACACGAATCCGGGAACTTTGTTCAGGATATCCAGGGTCTTGCCCTTCTTCGACATATGATACAATCTCCTTGTGACCTGCATTCGGTCCTGAGATCAGCATAAGTGAGCAAAATTGAGCTGAATAGTAGAAAAATTTATACTACTTTTATTTGGGAGGTTCATCGCTGATAATACAGATGTGTTCACGGCCTATAGATGCAGACAGTTAACTAATATTTACATAAGTCGTTACTGGAAAAGAGACAACGATATGTTATGAACGTACTATTGACAGTATCGATACATCGATTTAACGTCAAGAAGATGTAACAGTGAGCAGGAGAGGGGGAAACGATATGGCGACGGAAAAAAAACCTAACGTGTTACTGATCATGATGGATCAATTGCGCTTCGATGCACTTGGGTATTCATCCAACGGTAAAGTCGAAACCCCGGCTCTCGACTGGCTTGCCGGTATGGGAACCGTCTTCACTCATGCATATACTCCGGCTCCGAGTTGCATTCCCGCCCGGGCTTGTTTGATGACAGGACAGAAGCCTTGGACCACCGGGGTGCTGTTCACCGGTAATTCAGCCGGACCTCATCTTCCCGGAGGAGTGATGGGTGTAAATTTCGAACATACGATTCCTGAAATATTGGCACGAGATGGATACCACACCGAAGGAATAGGAAAGATGCACTTCTTTCCCCAACGGGCAACTCTAGGATTTTCACATACGCTGATAGATGAATCGGGGAGGGAAGAAGATAAAAATTTTATTTCGGATTACAAAGAGTGGTTCATGAAGTGTAATCCCGACCACGACAATATCACCGACCACGGCATCCATTGGAATTCTTGGATGGCGCGTCCTTTCCACGCAGATGAATGTTATCATCCATCAAACTGGACAGCCAACGAATGCCTAAACTTCCTTAACAAGCGTGACCCGAGCAAGCCATTCTTCCTCAAGATGTCGTTCGCAAGGCCACATTCTCCGTATGATCCGAGCCAATATTTCTTTGATATGTATAAGGAAAGGAATGATTTACCAACTCCTTTCACTTCGCAATGGTCAGAAGAATATGCCGATGTAGATGACAATTCAATCCTTACTTGGCATGGCAAGCGTCCGATGCAACAGATAATGCGTGCAAGGGCAGCCTATTACGGTTCGGTAACCCAAACCGATTATCAGATAGCTAAATTATTGACCACGCTCAACAAGGCGAAGTTGCTCGATGAGATGCTAATCATCTTCACCAGTGACCACGGGGATATGCTCGGAGACCATAATCTGTGGAGAAAGACGTATGCGTATGAAGGTTCTTCCCATATCCCGATGATAGTAAAACTTCCTAAATCGATGGCAAAGGATACGGTTTCGGTCTGTGACGCTCCGGTATCGCTATATGATATTCTCCCGACGGTATTGGATGTCTGCAATCAACCGATTCCGGAACATACCGAAGGAATGAGCCTTGTTCCTTTGATCAACGGCAACACGATCGGCCGGTCGTATGTCGAAGGTGAACACTTCGAGTCATATTCACACAGTGAAGAATGTTATTATGTCACTGACGGGAAGTACAAATACGTGTGGTTGTATCGGACAGGTCAGGAAAAGTTTTTTGACCTTACCGAGAATGCAACCGAAGAACGCGACGAAATCGGCAATATCGATCTTGCTCCAATTATCCAAAACATGCGTTCATATGCAATCGGGGAACTGAAAAAGCGCAACTCGCAACACCTTACGTTCGTGAAAGACGGCACATTGGTTCCGTTGAAACCGGGATTGGTCGTCTCTCCGCATTACCTTGAACGATTGGAAAGCTCATCGTTCAAGTGGATGCCTATGCCAGAAACCGGGAGGAACTAAATGCGTGCCGTAACCATCATGTTTGATTCGCTGAATAAACGATATTTGCCTCCTTACGGTGCGCAGGATGTGGTTGCACCAAATTTTGAACGTTTGGCAAAGCGAGCGGTAACATTCGATAACTTCTACTGCGGTAGTATGCCGTGCATGCCCGCACGGCGTGAAATCCACACCGGAAGATATAATTTCCTCCATCGAAGTTGGGGACCGTTGGAACCGTTCGATGATTCGATGCCCGAACAATTATCAAATAACGGGATTTGCACTCAATTCGTCTCGGATCACTGCCACTATTGGCAAGATGGAGGACTGACATACCACACCCGCTACTCGGCTTTTGAGTTGGTTCGTGGCCAAGAAGGGGACGAGTGGCATGCAAGGGCCAATGGATTCAAGGATTTTCCCGGTAAAAGGTTTCCGCGCAGGCAAGATGCGATTAACAGGGAATATACTCGCGATGACAACAGTTGTCATGCCAGGTGCTTTGAAAGTGCGAGGGATTTCATAGAAAACAACAAGGATGAGGACGATTGGTATTTGCACCTGGAGTATTTTGATCCTCACGAACCGTTTGATGCACCTGAGAAGTATAAGAAGCTGTATAGCAGTGAACCGATAGATTTCGACTGGCCGCAGTATGCCAAGGTTTCCGATCAAAAAGAATTGCACCAGGCAATCCTCAATTACAAGGCATGTATTTCCATGTGCGATGATTATCTGGGCAGGATTCTTGATTTGTTCGACGCCTACGATCTATGGAAAGACACATTGCTTATCGTGAATACCGACCACGGGTACCTTTTGGGAGAACATGGGTATATGGCGAAGAACTATATGCCTTGCTACGATGAATTGTCCAATATACCGTTTTTCATGTATGATCCGCGGCATAAAGAACAAGCTGGCAGACGTCGTACCGCACTTACCCAGACCATCGATATCGCTCCGACCATATTGGATTTTTTTGGTTGTGAGATCCCCGATAGCATGCGGGGAGTGTCATTGGAACCGGTGGTTGCGGATGACCAGAAAGTCCATGAAGCGATTCTTTATGGTTACTTTGGCAAACATATCAACGTAACAGACGGTAATTACACGTATTTCAGGAGTGCCCGTGATAATACGAAGCTCTATGAATACACGCTCATGCCGACCAGATTGGCTTCTCTTTTCACCAAACGCGAACTCAAGATGGTTGAACCCGCGCTGTATACAGGACTTGATTACTGCGGGAATGTTCCCGTACTAAAGATGTGCGCCCATACTCCCGATGTTCCCGTAGGAACGCACCATCAGTACGACGGGCATTTGAAATACGGGGACCTGCTGTTCGATAGAATCAAAGATCCCCATCAACAATATAATCTGGTTTCCGATGAAGCCTTGGTTGCTACAATGAAAAAGAAAATGATTGAGCAGATGCTTTATCACGATGCTCCTTCTGAACAGTATGAGCGGATGGGTCTTGATACGTGATCGGATGCATCGGTACCGAAGACAGTGAAGGGGGGAACTACCGGTTCTTTTTGTATGGGAAGCGGATGGAAAGCGATAATAAAAGGGTCGGAAACGACCCTTTTGAATAGTTGGTCGATGTGATCTGCTTCTAGAACAATAATGACGGCAACCACAGTGAGAATGACGGGACATAGGTGATGACCATCAAGCATGCGAACATTACCAGGAACATCCCTAGCATTGTCTTGCTTGTCTTCTCCAACGAGGTCTTTCCAATAGCACATCCTACGAACAACGCACTACCTACAGGTGGAGTACAAAGGCCTACCGCGAGGTTGAATATCAACATGATTCCGAAATGGATCGGGTTCATCCCGATGATCGGGTTGGTAACTACCGGAAGCAAGATGGGAGTCATGATCATGATGAGCGGAGCCATGTCCATGAAGAACCCGAGGACCAATAATAATATGTTGATGATGAACAGCAGAATATATTTGTTGTCAGTGATTGAAACAAGCCAATTGGTGATCATCGCGGGAATTCGCAAATCTGTCATCATATAGGCAAATGCTTTCGCAGTAGCGATCAAGCTTAATACGATCGCCAGTGTCTTCAACGTATTCTTTAAAATATGTCCGAAATTACGCAATCGGGCTGTACGAAAAACAAAATAGGTCAGTATGAAAGTATAAAGGCAGGCAATGGCAGCGCTCTCAGTCGCAGTGAAAATACCGGCACCGACACCTCCCATGATGATGACGATAATCATAAGAGGTAATACCGCATTCACAATAATCTGGATGCATTTACCCAATTCGCAACTAAAAAGCGGGTTGGAAAGCACTACCCATGATTCAGCTCGTTTTACGTACTTCCATCGGTTATCAACCGATTTAGAAAATTTTAACCAACGTACCGCGTCCCCGGCTCCGATTTTGATACCTCCGGGGAATTTGTAATAGTGTCTCATCAAAAAGCAATATAATAAAATCGACAAACCTAAAAATACTCCGGGAACAGCTCCCCCGATGAACATCTTGCCGATCGATACGCCGCCACCGGCCGCCAATGCGTAGATCACCATATTATGACTCGGAGGAATCAACACCCCCTGACATGAAGTGACCACCGTAAGCCCAACTGAAAATTCACGACTATATCCCTGTTTCTCCATCAAGGGAATCACTACAGATCCCAACGAAGACACATCGGCCACGGCTGATCCCGAGATTCCTCCGAATAACATGGAGTCGACGCAGTTGACGTACGCCAAACCTCCCTTAAACCGACCTACGATGAGATTCGCGAAATCAATGATCTTATCGGAGACTTTTCCCGCTGACATGATCTCGCCCATCAAGATGAAAAATGGAATTGCCAATAAGGAGAAATTGCTTGCGCCATCGATCATCATCCTCACCATCACGGTCAGGTTGGTTCCGTTGACCAGTGCAGAACACAACGTTGCGATAAGCAATGAGAATGTGACCGGAACTTTAAGAAACAACAACAGGAAAAACCCAACGAAAAGGACCAGTGTTGCCAAACCAAACGTACTCATCATGGCGTGCCCTCCGTTTGTTGGATATCTATCTTCTGATCTTTCAACATCTTTGAATAGTCGATTTCTTTTTCAGAATAGAGCAGGTCGTCCCGTTTCAGGACTCCCGTTAGAAACAGAATCGAATCGAAGGTTATTACGAAGCCTGCCATGGGGGCCGGCAAGTATTGGATGAATGTCGGCCATTCGGTCATGGGAAGCCTTCCGGTTAAGCCGGCAAGGCGCTGGACATAGATCGTTCCGAAATATAAAAGGAAAAGACCGCAAAGCAGGACACAAAAGTCAGTAAAGAAATCGAAGATTTTCCTGGCTTTCCCATTGTAAGGAAATAGATTGTAGATGATGTTGACTGAAATATGCATATGATCGCGGACTCCGATCGCACATGCGAGGAACGCAAACAATGTAACGAGAAGTACCGGGACTTCTTCAGCCCATCCGATGCCCGTATTGAATACATATCGCAAAGTAACGGTAAAAATAACCAACACCACCATGATGGCCAACGCGATTTGCGATATATACAATAAAATCTTGTGAGCCCAATGGTTGATTACCAAAAGCGACTCGCCAATGATGGTTATTCCCTTCATGCGTTTCTGATCTGGAATGAGATGATTGTCTCTCAACCATTTCGTTAGGGGACTCTCCGGTTGTTTCTGCAGCTTCATACTGAATACCTCAACCTACATAGAAGTACAGGGGAACGAGTGGCGTCCCCCTGTGCATACGTGTCTGAACAATCGGTCAATATTTTTTGCCGATTTCTTTGATTTCGTTGATGAAGTCCATGTAAGGGGCTCCGAATTCAGTGTACAGAGGAGCCATCTTGCTTTGGAATTCGGCGAAAGCTTCGGGGGTCAAGTCAATTACCGTTACACCTGCTGCCCGAACGATCTGTTCAGCGTCAGCTTCTTTCTTTGCCCACGCAGCGATTTCGAATTCCTGCGTTTCTTTCGCAGCCTTTCTAATAATCTCCAGATCCGCCGGATCCAATTTTTTCAACACGGCGGTTGAACCGAGCAATATTTCCGGTACTCTGGTGTGCTGATCAAGGATATAGAATTTAGCTGCTTCGTAGTCTCCCATGTTCTGGTATGTCGGCCAGTTGTTCTCAGCCCCGTCGATAACTCCCTGGGTAATCGCCGAGTATACCTCATTCGGACCGATTCCGGTAACACCGGTAGCTCCCAGCAACTCGACCATGCGAACCATCATCTTGTTGTTCTGGAGCCTGATCTTGAGCCCGGCCATGTCAGCTACTTTATGGACTGCCTTAGTCAGATAAAATGATCGTGAACCAGCGTCATAGTAGCACAAGCCGATAAGTCCCGAACCTGAAGTTTCAATATCTGCCAGCATTTTCTGCCCGAGTTCTCCATTCAGGACAGCCCACATATGAGCGCTGTTGTTGTAAAGATATGGCATCTGGATCGCATTCAGGGCAGGAACATAACTCGCTACCGGAGATGCTGAAACCCTGGCGAAAGCAAGATCTCCAACTTGTAACGCTTCGATCGCTCCGGTTTCCTGAGCGTACAGCGTCCCTCCGGTATACACCTCGATTTGTATTCGTCCATTGGTGCGTTCATTTACCAAACGGGCAAATTCGTGATCTGCCAGCGAAGTCGGATACCCTTCGGCATGGACTTCGGACATTTTCAATACCACTGGTTTTACTGCAACTTCAGGTACTCCTTGTGCAAATACGGATAGTGTTGCGGCAGAAAGTAAAACGAACATCAGAACAATGAGTTTTTTCATTTCTACCTCCATCGTGAAATGACATTGCTAATAGGATATAGCAACTGGCGAACAAATGCAATAAATAAATTTTTACCTAAATTTTTGTTACTATCTGATAAAGAAATAGGAGATAAAGAGGGTAAAATGGATGAGACTATTTACTATCTTGATATGTTTTAAAATGAAAGGTAATCACGATACTATCCAGCAGCATGCGCAATCGGATTAGATTGCATCTCTTGATGAACGTGAAGAAGATCCGAATCAAGTGGAATTGGATTTCCACAATTAAAAATTATGGAATCTTCTCAAGTATTGGACATTGTGCCCTCATTCAAGTAGTATCGTTAGTGTTATTAATCCAAAAATAGAAAAACCGCGGAGGTATGGATATGGCAGTAATTCCGCTTCGACCACTATTAGAGGTCACCGACAGACTCGGATATGCTCAGGGTGCGTTCAATGTGAATATGGTAGCTCAAGCTCAGGCAGTGATCGAAGTCCACCAGATGTTCCGCGCTCCTGCAATTTTGCAAGGTGCCGATCTGGCCAACGGATTCATGGGCGGTAAAAGCGATTTTCTCAACGCTACGCTAGAAGATAAGAAGAAAGGGGCCAGAAATATTGCGAAGGCGGTCTATGAAGCCGCAGAGCATGCCAGTATCCCGATTGTCCTACATCTAGATCATGGGAAAGATTTCGAAAGCGTGAAAGCTGCAATCGATGGAGGATACACCTCGGTGATGATCGATGGTTCATCGCTTCCCTTCAAAGAAAATATCGAATTGACCAGGGAAGTGGTCAAGTTTGCCCATGAACGAGGAGTCACTGTCGAAGGCGAATTGGGTGTGCTGGCAGGTACCGAAGACCATATCCATTCCGCTCATAGCACCTATACGAATCCCCTTGATGCCATTACGTTCTTCAAAGAGACGAAAGTCGATGCATTGGCGATCAGTTACGGCACCAAGCATGGTGCAAACAAAGGGGCAAATGCCTTGGTGCGCAAAGAGATTGCCATAGCAATAAAGGAATGCCTGCGTCATGCCGGGATATTTGGAGTGTTGGTAAGCCACGGATCTTCTGTTGTTCCCACCTATTTGGTTGAAGAGATCAATGCTCTCGGCGGTGAGATCAAAAATGCTCACGGAATCCCGTTGGCACAATTAAAAGAGGTCGCGACGCTGGGAATCGGGAAAATCAATGTGGATACGGATATCAGGCTTGCGGTCACACGAAACCTGAGAGAGTTGTTCCTGACAAAGACAGAATTGCAAAGCGACGGGCTTCTTGGAAACATGTGGCATCTGATGCAACAAAACAAGAGTGCTTTTGATCCTCGAATGTTCCTGTCGCCAATCATGGACACCGCCATGTTCGGGACCATTGGGTCGGAAGCGGTACGCATGGTGGTCGATGCGGTGAAAGCGGGAGTGAAGGAAGTGGTAGGCGTTCTCATCGTTGAATTCGGCTGCGTGGGGAAGGCGCCTCACGTCCGGCAGGCCGGTTTGGATTACATGGCTGATTTTTATCGTAAACAAGGAATTTGATGATTCTCATATCTTGATTACTTCAACTTTTCGCTCAGCAATCTTTCTTAATTGATCGCTGTTGCCATTTCTATTCGTGACCAGATAGTCGGCATCCTCAATCGGACCGAGATAACTGAAACTTTCGTGGCCGACCTTTGAATAGTCGGCGACGACAATGGTACTCCTCGCTCGTTCGATCATAAGTCTGATCAACTCTGTTTCTTCGGCGTGATACGTGGTTAGCCCTTTATCGGCATCTATTCCATCTACGGAAAGAATAAGCTTATCCGCTTTGTATTTTTTCAGCTGGGCGATAGCGTCATCCCCGTATGTGAATGAATACTGTGCGTTCAATTGCCCGCCGAGGAGCAGCACTCTGATGGTAGGGATTCCTCCGAGTTCAGTGGCGATGGTCAATGAATTCGTGACGATCTTTATATTTTTGCATTTCTTGAGCTCGAGTGAGGTGAAGAAAGTAGTCGTACCTGAATTTATGAGCAGGGTTTCTCCGTCAAATACCAGATCTGCCGCTTTGGTGGCAATCGCTTGTTTTTCTTCTGAATTCTGCTGTTTTCGTTGCTGGAAATCCATATTGTAATAATTTTTCAATGTCTGAAGAGCCCCGCCCGGAATTCTTTCAAGGAACCCGCCGCGTTCCAGTTCTGCAAGATCGTTGCGAATCGTTACTTCACTTGCTCCCAATGTTTGGCTCAGAGTGACAACTCGTACCATTCCTTCACGTCCCAGCGATTCTAGGATTTTTTGTCTGCGAGTGTTTAATTTTGAAATATCATATGTGGTCATCACGGACTCCTGCAGCAAGTATAGCGGAAGAATTCGATATTATCAAAATAATGTTTGCGAACACAGGAAATAGTATAAATATTTACGAAATTCTTATTAAAACGAAAGTAAAAGACGAAATATATTGACAATTCCGTAAGTAATGATAGGATGCACAAAGAGACACATGAATTGAAAAGGAATATACTATGCTCAAAGAAAAGGCACTTCATCCTCCCTTTTTTGAAATAGGCCCTAAATCGTATCTCTATGGAGAACAGATACTTTCATTGGCCAAAATTGCCGACGCTGCTTCAGCCGAACACGATGTGCAGATAATTTATACCACGCCGTATGTCGACATCCGAACGGTCGCCGAATCAACATCGAACATCTTTGTATTCGCCCCCCACATGGATCAGATCGGAATCGGCCGCGGGCTGGCAGATATTCTCCCCGAGTCCATCAAGGCCGCGGGAGCAAAAGGCGTGATGCTCAATCATTCGGAGAAACCAGTGTATTTTGATGTGCTTAGGAAAATTATAGAACGGGCAGAAGAGGTCGGTTTGATGACCATCGTCTGTGCCAATACTATCGCCGAGGCAAAATCGATCGCATTACTCCGCCCGGACATTATCGTAGCCGAACCGACCGAACTGATAGGGACGGGCAAAACGAGCGGCATGGAATATGTGCAAGCCTCCGTGGACGCTGTCAAGTCGATCGACAGCGAGATAATGGTATTGGTAGCCGCAGGAATCAGCGGGGGCAAAGATGTCTATGATGTGATCCGGGCGGGTGCCGATGCCACCGGTTCTTCCAGTGGCGTCGCTAAGGCCGTAGACAAATATAGTCTGGTAAATGAGATGATAAAAGCGGTGAGAACCGCTTGGGATGATAGAAATAGCAAATAAAGAGGAGTTAAACATGAAAGTGTATCGGGAAAGCATCAAAGTGCAGTCTGCCGGACGCCATCCAACGTTCCATGATGTTACGAAAGAGGTGAAAGAAATCTTAAAAAAATCCCAAGTAAAGCAGGGTATCTGTATCGTCTATTCGCACCATACCACCTGCTCGGTCATGACGCAGGAATGTTCCCATGACAAGACATACTATGACTTGGAGTTTTTACAGCAAGATTTGTGCAATATCATGGAAAAATTGGTCCCGACTTGCAGAGTAGAAGGCCAATACATGCATCCGGGTCCAAAACACATTGAATTTGCCATGAGCGTCGGCGAAGAAGGCGAATGGACCAGCCTTAATACCGAAGCTCACCTGCGATCGGTAATCTTCGGGCGTTCTGAAAGCATCGTCATTGTCGATGGCGAACTGGATCTCGGCGAATTCGGTTATGTCTATTTCGTAGACTGGGATCAGATTCGCGCCAGGCCTCGCACCGTGCAAGTCCAGATTATCGGCGAATAATCAATCAATGAGGGCTTTGGGTTTCCCAAAGCCCCATGTTGTGTCATTTCGAATATTGTTCCACCATGATCCGATACATCCGTGAAAAGGCTTCCATCTTTTGTGTATGAACAGGAGTTTGCTTGCTTGTGAATTCTCCCTTCCATACGACAACGTTCTTGATAGCATCGGTGAACGAGCAGAAACGACGGTTGCTGACCGCGCCGATTATTGCAGATCCGAAGCAAGCCGATTCTTTCTCCTCGGGAATTACCACTGATAATCCGGTATAATCAGCTTTCATTTGTGACCAGAGTGATGATTTCGCCCCGCCTCCGGTTGAAATGATTTTATTGCATTTGATATTGGCATGTCGCATCGCTTCAACGTTTCGGGCGAAAAGCATCGTAATGCCCTCGATCACCGCCTTGGCGAAATCAATCTCATCGTGTTCGGACCGAATACCAAAAAACATCCCACACGTGTTGCTGTCATTTTCCGGTCCGTTCACACCGATGATATGGGGTAAGAAAAGGAGTGGGGAATCCGATTGCTTCCTTGAAATCAAATCATCGATTTCAGCTAACGATCGGTCTTTTATGAATCGATCTTTGAACCATTGCAAGACCGAACCGCCGCTTTCGGCGACGGAAAGCAATACGTAGGTATCGTGAAAGGGTCCGTAATGAAGCGGTATTCCCGTTCGTTCACTGAACGGTTTGCGTACCAGTGTCGAGATTCCGAGAACAGTTCCCGTAGATTCGCTCACCATGCCTTCGGTAATGTTACCCGTTCCGATCATGCCAGCAAAATGATCCAGCGTACCGGTATTGACCATGCAATCGGCATAGTTTCTCGAAATACGATATGCTTTCGACAATTTTCCCAAAACGGTACACGGTTCGACCAGATCGGGTAATGTTGATCGAGGTGCCCTGCAAAGAGCCAACATCTTATCCCAATAGGTCCCGCTATGGATATTAAAGTATGATGAAAAGGTGGCGATCGATTTATCGGCAGCGAGCACTCCGCATAATCTATAGGCAATATAATCTTTTAGAAGGACGAATTTTGCAATCTTTTCATACAATGGACGATCGTTCCTATAGGTGTGCAAGATTTTTGTCGCCGGCCATGTCGTGCTTATTACTGTCTGACCGGTAATATCATAAAATTGTGCAGCATCTATTTGTCCCGATAGCTCGGCGGCCTCCTGTTCTGACCTGCTGTCCATCCAAGATATTGCCGGAGCGATCACATTCATCGAAGCATCGAGACATACCAATGATTCGGCCTGACCGGTAAGAACAATCTGGTCGATTCGAATATCGAAAGCATCGAATTCACGTAGCATCGCAATGATATTCTTAAAAGTAACTTCGACATCGAACTCGACTTTTACGCCCTCGGCAATATAATCTACCTTTTTCTGGACAATGGCAATCTTCTTGAGATCGTCGTCAAACAAGGCGGCTTTGGTATTGGTCGAACCAAGGTCAATTCCAATGTAGCCCATATAATTCTCCTACTTCTAACATTATATATTACAATAATTTCACATCCGTTATATAACAAAAATCACTAATACTTTGCGACACGTCCGTGTAGCTCACAATCACATGCTGTGAGGACACCAACTGAGAAAATTCCTTTACCGTGCAACTATGCGGGAAGATCTCAAGGCTTGGCAGCTGCGGTACCGGATCTTCCCAGCCACATTCTACCCATGCGGGCGGTGTCGTGGCCACTCCGGTGTAGCTATGCATCAGGTACGCACCGTTACGATATATCAATCTACTGCAAGTCACCTCTCCGGTTTTCACCTTGGATACGTTCAACAAAGATTTTGATAGTAAGCCAAATGCCGTGGGCAATACGGTAATCGGTCCGCTTGTCGCGTCTTCGACCATGAAATCTGGAACACCTACCAACATGCTCTTTTCAAAAAATTCATAATACTCCAGATACGGGGCTGTCGTTCCGGTGATGTTTGCCGATATCAACTGCGTGACCGCTCCCAAGATATCGTTTTCGGGAATGGTCTGGACACCATAGAAATGATCAAGCAGCATGAATGTCATGGCAGGGGGGAATCCGAGCAATTTTTTCATGCCGTCAACGTCGAGCAATGTAATCGCATCGAAACCCCTCTCTTCAATCTTCTTCCCGATAGCCAATGCGTATGTGATCCCCTTGACTAGTATTTCATCATCGCAGGGCAATTCGAAATTCCAGTTGGTTTTCACATAATCGAGCATGATCCCCACATCTTTTGGGTCGATGTGATCAAGGTGCTGTACCATCTCCAACATTTCAAAGGGTTCGACTTCGATTCCAAGCTTCTTTCTCAAAGAAACCCCTTCAAATTGAGTCCCGTACAATAGCATGTCGCGGTATCCCATTGTTCCGATCCTGGCGGTTCGAAGCTGTCTTACCGCATGGGAAGCTTTTATGAATGCATGAATTTCTCCGAGGGGCAGATCATTCCCGACAATACTGTAAATATATCGGAATTTATAACCCATATCTTCAAATACGGGCCTTAGGGCGGTAGCTCCTGCCTGATCGGCTGTCGTTACCAATCGGCCCTTATGATACCATCCGCACAAGCCCCAAAGCACCATCGGCGTATGCCTTAATTCATCTGTCACATAGACAACCGCATGAGTCGGCACCCAACCGGCAACGCAGACTATCAGGCAATCCATGTCTTCTTTGCGCAACTTCGCCAACGCTGTTTTGGCGGTTGCATACTTTGGGTCGTCAACCACAAGCCCTGCATCGATAATGGTTACTCCCAATGTTTTTAGTCCGGATAACGCAGCATCATGTTTTTTCTGTAATCGGTCGATTGGCGTATTCACTTCACCAAAACAGACAAATCCAACTCTGGTCTCAACGGTCCTCATGCATTATTCCTCCAATCGTTAACCTGAAGCGTTCAACCGTGCTCCGACAGCTCCCCCCGGATGAATTACGGCGAACGTCTTGTTAGAAAACCCCGTTCTTTCGATAAGTGCTGCCTGTAAGGCGTCGAATATGCTGGAGAGCACCACAAAGCTCGTAGTGCCTTGAGCATTCTCCCTATCGGTTTCTCTGGTCACTACCATGGGAATGACGATATCGGATTCCAACGCCATCGGTGAAGCAAGGTTCTCTGTCACGCTTATCACCGTCGTCTTTCGTTTTTTACAAATTTCCAATATCGGCAGCAACTCTGCTGTCTTGCCTCCTCTGGATGCCAGGACCATGACATCATGTTCATGGATAAATCCGAGAGCTCCATGGACGGCCTCCGAGGGAGAGATGAACCGTGCTGGCATTTCAATACAACAAAGCAGATGGGCAAAATGCATGCACGCAATTCCAGAATGCCCACAACCTGAAGTCGCAATACATCCTGCGGACGAAAGAGCGTCCACTGCGCGTTGCATCGCCTCGTAATCCATGCGATCTTTCAATGTTGCCAAAGCTGCGGATTCGATGTCGAAGGCTTGCTTCAATACCTCCAGTTCAACATTCCGTTCCATTAGTACCTCCATTTTGAAAGATATAGCTTTCGAAAACGAAAACCTTCTGTAACTACTCTATGTGATAAATCGGGGAAAGGCAAATCCTTTCTTTGTTCAAAAGTCGTTCGGCTTACATCCTATAGAGATAAAGATCGTTCCAAATTTTGACCTACTGTAAATATAATGACAGCTTTGTGATTTTATCACCTTCTTTTATTTATTTCATCTTATTATTAAACATAGAGATATTACATATAAAGGTAATGAATCTAAATAACTAATCCGTATATATCTGTAATTAGTTTGACTAGAATGAGCCCAAGTGCTATCTTCACATTGTGTAGTGGGGAATCTACTCCACAACAGGAGGAATAGATGAGAAAAGTATTGCTCGTACTGCTAATGGCATCGCTATTAGCGACAACAGTATTTGCTGCCGGCCAGGCCGAACAACCGGCTGAAGCGGTGAAATTGAAAGTCTGGGGTTCGAACGAAGACCAGGCATTGCTGAAAGAAATGGTAGAAGCCTTCAAAGTTGCCAATCCAGGGAAAACCTATGTGATTGAATACGGAGTGGTCGGTGAACCCGATGCCAAGACCCGTTACCTTGAAGATCCTGAAGCCGCGGCGGATGTCTTTGCATTTGCTAACGACCAATTGAAGGACCTTGTTTCTGCGGGAGCCTTGTATGAACTTTCGGGTCAATTCAAGGACTCGGTTCTCAAGGAACATGGTGAAGGTTCTGTCGGATCAGCAACATTGAACGGTAAATTGTATGCGTTTCCGATGACAGCCGATAATGGATACTTCCTTTATTATGATAAGAGCGTCATCGATGCCGAATCACTGAAGAGTCTTGACGGAATTCTTGCCGCCGCTCAAAAGGCCGGCAAAAAAGTGTTCATGGACCTCTCCAATGGCTGGTACATCGCTTCGTTCTTCCTTGGAGCGGGTGGCAACTTAGGAATTGATGCCAATGGCAAGCAAGTCACTGATTTCAACAACGCGAACGGAATCGCAGCCGGAGAAGCCATCAAGGCATTCGCTGCCCACCCTGCGTTCTTGACCGGTGATGATGCGGTGTTGACCGGGGGAATGGGAACCGTTATTGCTGCAGGCGTAAGCGGAACATGGAACGCAAAAGCAATGAAGGAAAAACTCGGAGCCAATTATGGCGCGGCGAAGCTTCCTACCTTTACATTGGCCGGAAAACAAGTCCAGATGAGTTCTTTCGCCGGTTACAAGCTCGTCGGTGTGAACAAGCTCACAAAATACCCGGTCGATGCGCTGAGCTTGGCAGCTTGGCTGACCAATGAAGCGAACCAGCTGAAGAGATTCCAGGTCCGTGGCCTCGGACCTTCCAATTCCGCAGTAGCTTCTTCGCCCGAAGTGCTCGCTACTCCCGAACTTGCGGCTCTTGCACAGCAAGGTGCGTATGCGGTTTCCCAAAATGATGTCTTGGGCAACTACTGGAGTCCAGCCGAGGCATTCGGTGCTCTCATGGAAGCAAAAGATTATTCAAAGAGCATTAAAGAACAATTGGATGCAATGGTTGCACAAATCGTCCAATAATATCATTCTCACATAGGTATGAGGGGGCAGATGCTGCCCCCTTCACCCATATTTACCAAGCAGGTTTGCCATGAAAGAATTCGATCGTCACAAAATGGGACCTTTTAGGCTATTCATCCATCAAGTCATGCAGTTTATTCTTCACCTGCCAAAGAACATCGTCAGACTCATAGTATCCATCGGCAAAGCCCTGAAAAAATTCGCTGTCTTCTGTTGGCGGGGTTTTGTCAGTTTCCTCTCAATATTCATCAAGGGCGACATCATTACGAAAATCTCCTATCCGATAATGGGATTTGGATGTATGTTGCGAGGACAATTGGCAAAAGGGTTGCTGTACCTGGGTGCTGAAATCGGTTTTATCACATTCATCACGAGTTTCGGATGGAATTACCTTAAGGATATCGGAACCCTCGGTGTAAATCCAGAGTCTGAATACATCGATGAAATTACCGGAATCATCATGTATCGACCCGCTGACAACTCAATGCTGATTTTGTTGTACAGCGTGTTCACCCTGGTGGTGATCCTTGCCTTCATTGCCATATGGGTGATGAGCATCCATGCAAGTTACAGAGCTGAAATCAATAAAAAGCAGAACATTCGTTTGGTGCCGTTCAGACAGGAAGTACGTTCACTGCTCGACGAACGCTACCATGCGACATTATTAACGGGACCGACCGTCATGGTCTTTGCCTTCGTTATCATCCCGTTGCTGTTCATGATACTCATCGCTTTTACCAACTACGATGCCAACCACCAACCACCCGGGAACCTTTTTACTTGGGTCGGATTTCAAAATTTCAGGGATGTCTTTGGTGAAAACCTTACAAAATCACAAACATTTTTTTATTTGTTGAAATGGGATTTTGTTTGGGCGGTTTCCGCGACATTCCTCAACTATATTCTCGGGATGGTTCTCGCCCTGATGATCAATAAGAAGGGGATCAAGGGTAAAAAAGTTTGGAGGACAATCTTTGTCATCACCATTGCCGTACCGCAATTTGTCTCGTTGCTTCTGATGAGCCGTCTGTTCGGGGATAGCGGACCGGTAAATATCATATTGCAAAACCTAGGATTCAACACGGTACCGTTCCTCACAGATGGTAAGACTGCACGGGTGATGGTTATTCTCATCAATCTGTGGGTCGGTATCCCTTATACTATGCTGATCACATCAGGAATCTTGATGAATATCCCTGCAGAATTATATGAAAGTGCCAAAATTGACGGGGCAGGGGTGGTTAAAACCTTCATGAAGATAACCTTGCCGTATGTCTTGTTCGTTACGACACCGTATCTGATTACGCAGTTCGTGGGAAACTTCAATAACTTCAACGTCATTTACCTGCTCACACAGGGAGATCCGAAATCGGTATGGCTGTACCAGGCGGGTGAGACGGACCTGTTGGTTACTTGGTTGTACAAGCTCACGGTGCAATACCAAGATTACAACCTCGCATCGGTAATCGGTATCTTGGTGTTCTTGGTTTCGGCGGCGATGTCGCTGATAGTATACAACTACTCGGCTGCGGCCAAGCGTGAAGAGGAATTCCAATAATGGCCAGCTATAAACGAACTCAACAATTATCAAACGGAGTCGTGTATGCGATTTTATCGATCATGTCAGTTGTCTGGCTGATCCCTATCGCATGGCTCATCCTTCGCTCGTTCCAGGCAGAGAAAGGTGCATGGATCACAACCGTGTTACCCCAAGGATACACGGTGAGCAATTATGTGAGATTATTTACGGAAACGACCCAGTTCAATTATCCAAGGTGGTTCGGTAACACGCTGATGGTCGCCGTATTCACTTGTGTGATCGCGACATTGCTCGTATTGATGATCAGTTATACATTCAGCCGCCTGCGGTTCAAAAGTCGCAAGGCGTTCATGAATGTCGGGTTGATTCTCAACATGTTTCCCGGGTTCATGACCATGATCGCCGTTTACCACATATTGAAGGCAATAGGATTGTACCAGTCCCACATTTCATTGATCCTGGTATATTCGACGACAGCAAGCTTGTCCTATTTCATCGCAAAAGGTTTTTTCGATACCATTCCGAAGGCAATGGATGAAGCGGCTACCATCGATGGAGCGACCCGGAGCCAGATTTTTTGGAGAATTACCTTACCGATTTCCAAACCGATTGTTATATACACAGCCCTTACGTCATTTTTGGCACCATGGGTGGATTTCATCTTTGCTTCGGTCATCATGAAGGATAATTATGATAAATATACCTTGGCTGTCGGGCTGTACCGAATGCTGGAACGTGAAAATATCTATGAATACTTCACAAGATTCTGTGCCGGGGCAGTGCTGGTGTCGATTCCCATCACGCTCTTGTTCATTTTCTTCCAGCGCTACTATGTAGAAGGAGTTACCGGTGGCTCTACGAAAGGTTAGGTCGGCATGGATTTTCCTATCGGCGACAGTGATGTTGCTATTCAGTTCATGTGCCACCAAATCAAACATCGAACAGGTTGCGATGAGTGACAATTACCGCATTTACTATGAAATCTTTGTAGCAAGCTTTTACGATACCGATGGTGATGGTATGGGGGATTTGCAGGGAATCAGACAAAAACTGGATTACCTGAACGAGGCTGGGTCATCGAAGTCATTGGGGGTCAACGGATTGTGGCTGATGCCGATCATGAGCAGTCCCTCCTATCATAAATATGATGTCACCGATTATTATTCGGTAGATCCTGATTACGGTACCTTGGAAGATTTCAAAGCTCTGGCCGCCGCATGCAAAGAACGAAATATTGCCTTGATAATCGATTTGCCGATCAACCATACTTCCGATCGGCATCCGTGGTTTCAAGCAGCGCTTTCAGGTGATCAGGACTACGAAAATTACTATCGTTTCAGAGATGATTTCGCCTCCGATTTCCATAAGGACGAACGCTCAGGTAGATTTTTCGAAGGGCACTTCGGCTCGCATATGCCCGATTTGAATCTGGCAAATCCACAAGTTCGCCAAGAGCTGTCGGATATCTGTAAATTCTGGCTTGATGCCGGTGTGAACGGTTTTCGATTGGATGCTGTTTCTTGGTTTTTCAGTTCGAATATCACGGCCAACGTTGAATTCCTCTCTTGGCTATATAATGAGTTGAAAACCTTTGATCCCGATGTCTACCTGGTGGGTGAAGCGTGGTCGGATGCGACAACCATCCTGGCATTGTATGAGAGTGCCATCCCGAGTTTCTTCAATTTTCCATTTTCTCAAAGCACCGGGACCCTCATTTCATCGATACGGGCCGGTAAAGGGGCATCGCTCGCTTCGGCAGTCGATAGATGGTATGCGCAATTGCCCCAAGGGGCAATCGATGCGCCATTTCTCACCAATCATGATCACGCCCGTTCGGCAGGGGCTCTCATGGGAGATCTCATCCTGCAGAAACAGGCAGCTGCGGTCTATCTGCTCTTACCGGGCAATCCATTCATCTATTATGGCGAGGAAATCGGGATGAGAGGCGGTTCGGGACGCGATGAAAACAAACGGACTCCGATGATTTGGTCACTCAGCGATTCCGAAGGGATTACCAATCCTCCTGAAGGATCTGATGATATTCGCCCTTTGGACGAAGGTGTCGCAGAGCAGCTTAAAAACAAGAATTCCTTGTTGCGCTACTACATCGATATCATAGCCATAAAGAACCGTTATCCTGCTTTGGCCAGAGGGCTATTCAACATAATGCAAGTCGATGATCAGCAATTATTCGCCTATACGGTTACCTACGAAGGAACTACCTATGCCGTCGTACACAACATTGGATCCGAGGCAAGTTCAGTGCCGCTCGCGGGTTATTCTTTGATAGAGGCAATATCGACCAATAATAAGAAACCTCAGTTTAAAAACTCTCTTCTTCAGATGCCTCGATACAGTTCGGCGATTTTAGTGGTATCACACTAATTGAACCATAAAACAATCAAGCGATTATCCTTTCGAGCATTCCTTTACATGTACATCAAATGTCAAAAATGATGACAAAGACCTTGCAGAATCAAATAAACTCACTCATTATTACCATAAGGAGACAAATCTAATGCAATGTCCAGTAATCATTGCATCTAAATGAGGGAGGCGTTTTGTGAAACACAAACTGTTGGTTGTATGCTGCATTCTATTGATGTTAGCTACAGGTCTTCATGCTGATGAGATGGAGAGTCTTTATTCTTTGGTGGTACCCGAACAACAAACATCACTGGAGGTTTTTGGAGCACTCGGAAGCACCTTTCCTTCTTCAGAATCTAATGATCTGTTCAGAATGGAGATAGGATTTGCTCCAGGTTCGTTTGCGATCGATCTAGGAGGGACTGCGCGATATTACTATGACAAACAATTGATAGACCAACGGCTTTTCATCGACGGAACGGGAACGGTAAAACTGGGTACTACCGAGATTGGTCTCAATGTGGCCGGTAGGGCAGGCTATGCAGATCATTCGCTCAAGCTCGGTGATTTAGATGCATTCTACATGGTGAGCGGAGATGTGCAACTATATCCCGCATACGCTTTCGGTTCATTCGGATTTGAATATGAAGTCAGTCCCGCAGGTACGTTCGGGATTGGAAGGATCTATTCGATTTCTACCATCAAGATAATCCAATTGATGATGAAACACCTCAATGTCGTACCGACTGTTGATAATGTGAGAGCCGTAGCGGAGATCATGTATACCAATGGATCGCGATTGACTCGCTACACCGATAATTTCCTGGAAAATTATATTGCCTATTACCAAGACATCGCCAATGCGATGGGGATTCCAGATAAAGCGTTGGACATCTGTCTTATCAATAATTCTCAGGTGTATACCTTTGAATCAATTCGATATCTCGGGTTGAACCATGGGTGGCAGGCAGGGGTCGAACTCGCGCCTTTTGCAAAGAACAATGAATGGCCTTATACGAATAAACTGGGATTTGATTTACGGCTGACAGGCGCATGGGGTACTTTCTTGATAGAGGATTCACTGTATCTTTCAGCCGATGGATCCATCGGGATGAATCTGGATTCTTCAGCGACTAAGAAATTTGCCTTCATCACATCCGTTGATGCTACTGTGAGATACCTGCCGGAGAACTTCCGTTGGTGGATCGACGGTGGCTTGCGCTTTGGCGTGAATACGAGATCAACTCCCGTGGTCGATTTCCAATGTGACGGAGAAGTCGATTATTTGATGAGCCCGAATCTAAGAACCTATGCAGGTCTGTCTTTTTCCACATTGAGAGGAAGTCTTGCCTTTTACGCGGGCGGATCATATCGGATATTTTAGATCATATCGGTCAACGGGTGCGCCCCGTTGACCCTGTGATTGTTTCAGTACATCCTGACGGTTTTTTCAGTTGCCGTTCCTATAACGGGACAGTTCGCATGTATCCAGAATGGACTCAGGCTTTCGCCGTTCGGAAAATGAAGGCTGCCGTTATCATCGATCCATGCTTTATTGAGTACATCTGATGACCAAGTGCCATTTTTTGTTCGCTTGTTTGGAGTCTGGTTTTTTAGAACATCCGAGACGATGAAGCGATGTTCCTGAACTTTCTTCCGCAGATCGTCATCTAAAAAGGCCAATGTGATATCCAGGCCAACCACTTCATCCTTATCCTTAAGAATCGGTTTGCTTTTCGCTACATACAACGAGACCGGCGGAACCAAAGGATGGGATGTGCGAATAATGTTTTCCCATATGACGCTCCGGGACTCCAGGTTGTTCACTTCCCTGATCGTTTGGATAGCAGATCCGTCAGATTTCGTAGCAAAGAGTAGCGCGAATCGCTTTTCTGGGCTATATAGAATCGGCTGACAGCGATGCGGGGCTATCATGCGATATCCAAAATTCAGCGATTGAACGATATCTCCAAGTAAAAACAGATGTAATTTCACATCCTTCCGGTTTGAGAACACTGTATCATCTCTTTTCAGTTCGCAATTTCCAGCTAACAGCGGTTCCCACAAATCGACCTCCCTGGCATTGTAGGCAGCAGAAGCTGCTAGAAAAAGCTCGTAGCTTTCTTTACTCCGATAAGCTTCAAGGAATTTCCGTCCCTTAAATTCAACCGGGTGCCATGTCATGCTATCGATCTGTTCACCTTTTGAAGCATCGAATATCTTTGAGGTATCGACTGTCCAACGAACAAGGAGCACCCGTTTTTCCCGTTGCTCCCGTTCCAATAACGACGTGATGAAACGTTCATCAATATCCATGATCGTCGGTACGATCGGATTGTTATTTCTGAAAAGGATCAAAAGGTACTTTGTTGAAGCTTTGCTCAAAGCATAGGTTATGACTTTATCTTCCGCCAAAGCATGTTCGATGGTGAACCCACCTTCGACGGTGAGCATGCGTTCATGGATCTTTTCTATGTCAGTAGTAGTATTAATTGCCATGCGCCTCTCCTAAGATTGAATATAATCAATTTTATCGTATTCGTGGAGTCTTACACGAAGTTCGTTCAGCAGCACCTTTTCTACCTGAGAATTAGCATGTCAGTTACCAGATCAGAATAATGTGTAGAGCCGAGTCCATGGTAAGCGGGTCAGATATCCGAAGGCAAAAATTGATGGTATCGATCGCCTTTCACTTTTTACCGATTGCAGGAACAAGAATCACGGGAATCCATGACCGGCGAGCGACATATTGACTTACGCTTCCGACGAATAGTTCGCGCATGAAACCTCGTCCCTGGGTTCCCATCACCAGCAAAGTGGGTTTGAGATCGCTCATTGCCTTGAGTATCTCCATGTAAGGAATGCCATAGCGTAATTCAATATCGATCGTTTCGACATCTTTCTCTGCAAGATCAACTTTCAACATTGCCAGGCGTCCTCGGTCAGTACTGTTAAATTCACCGAGCCTGTCGCTCAGATAGGGTTCGATTCTTCGTTGGTCTTGTACGTGTAAGAGGGTTACTTTCTTCATCTGGGTCGAATCGGCCAATAACTTGACATACGCGAAGGCTTCATCCGAAGCCGGGGAGAAGTCGGTGGCGAACAACACATGATCCAATAATTCTTTATCAACCGATCCGACAACATGTAGGACTCCTTCGGTTGAAATCTCTAGATGGACGATCAAAACCGGCAGTTTGGCATTGAGGATGACTTCATGGGCGACTCCTCCCAAGAAGGCTCCGGCAATCAATGATTCTCCCCTTGATCCTACGACAATCAACGGATACTCGTCCTGTTCCGCTATCCTATTGATTTCACGTTTTGGGCTTCCGGGGGATATTTTGATATCGACTTCAAATCCTTGCTTCCGGATTATCTCTCGCTGCCGTTCGAGCGCATCTGTCTGGTAGGAAATTGCAGTAGGTATTGCGGAAGAAGTCACTTCTTGTAGGCTCGGGCATTGGAGTAACATCACCTTCCTGACACCAAGTACTGCCAGCCCGCTTAGATTCTTAATGAGTATGTTGGAAGACTCCGAGAGGTCTGTGGCGACAATAACCTTTTCAATCATACAAGACTCCTTTGCTAGGTGGTTCAATTGGAAGAACCATTGATGGTGCAAGGACCCTGTTACAAAGCTTCTAACGTCACACCCGATTGAATGTCATCACACTTTTCATTGCACTTTGTCGGACTCCTTTATAACAGGAACCAACCTTAAATCCATCTTCGCCTATGGACAGTATATGGTCGTAACACGTAATTGTCAAAAAGAACCCGGTCTTTCTCATTATTTTTCTTTTTACCTCATTGCATTGAAAAAGAGTGTAGGGCATACTTCTCCTATTGGAGACAACACTAGATGATATACAAACCATATGGAACGACAAACAAATCAATATCCGCTATCGGTATGGGAGGCATGCGGTTCAAAAAAGAAGACTATGCAGACGGAGAGTTGGGAAAGTGCTCTGAAATCGTACTCAAGGCATTCGAATCGGGAATCAACTACTTTGATACCGCTCCCGGATACTGTAATGATAAAAGTGAATTCATCTATGGCAAGGCTTTCGAACAGATGAAAACCGATGGGAAATTTTATGTATCGACCAAATGTTCGTTACGCAATGCCAAAGATGCCGACGGTGCTCGCAGGATGATAGAGCAGTCGTTGAAACGCTTGAAAGTCGACAAGATTGATTTTTATAACATGTGGTGTATTTTACGTAGGGAACAGTATGATGAGTTCATCAAACGCGGTGGCGTGTACGAAGGTGCGTGCAAAGCCCGCGATGAAGGCTTGATCGATCACATCTGCTTTTCCACTCACATGGGAGGTCCCGATATCGCCGCCATCGCCGATGATGGATTATATGAAGGAGTTACCCTAGGATACAATGCCGTAAATTTTGCCTACAGACAGAAAGGTGTCGATGCTTGCCATGCTGCCAACATGGGTGTAATCACCATGAATCCACTCGGAGGAGGGATGATTCCTTCCAATCCCGACTATTTTTCATTCATGCGGCGGAAGGGAGAATCATTGGTCACTTCCGCGTTGCGGTTCATCATCACACAACCACAGATTACCTGTGCACTTGTGGGATTCTCATCCGTTGATGAAATAGAAGAGGTGGTTAAAGCAGCAGACGAAACGAACGGTATCGAACCGTTCGACCACCGAGCCATGGCCAACTTTCTCAAAGAAGAACTCGATGCACTGTGCACCACGTGCACCTATTGTGACTCCTGTCCCGCGGGGCTTCCCATCCCTCAGCTGATGGAATCCTACAACTATTTTATCCTTTCATGTGGGGATGAGAAAAGTGTTAAGGATCGATTGGCATACCACTGGAATGTCGACGGGTCGGTAGCAGCACAATGCATGGAATGTGGTAAGTGCGAGTTGCTATGCACACAAAAACTCCCAATTATTGATCGGTTGATCGAGATAAAGAAGATGTTCACCAGCGCGACATGATCAAATGATTACCCGAATGGATATTTTTTATGTATACTATGATTATAACGATTGTTGATTTTTATTAAAAATTAGGAGGTGGTTATGGCATATTCGGAACCGTACGATGCATTGGATGAGAAAACGAGAGACATCTCTCGGGCAATTACCAGTTTGCGTGAAGAACTTGAGGCAATCGATTGGTATAATCAAAGAGTTTCGACGACTAAAGATCCTGAATTAAAAGGAATCATGGCCCATAACAGGGATGAAGAAATCGAACATGCGTGCATGACTATCGAATGGTTACGCCGTAACATGGACAAATGGGATGAAGAATTAAAAACATACCTTTTTGTGTCAGGATCGGTGTTAGAAGCCGAAACCGGGGCGGAAGACGTTGCTGCACCAATGAGTGCCATGCATATCGGAAATATGAAAGACTGAGGTTGAAAGAGAATTACCATGGATATATTGAAAAAAGACTTGGCTCCGCTATCATCTAAGGCGTGGGAAGAAATAGAAGAACGGGCAGTACAGGTACTGCGTTCTCGTCTGAGTGCCCGTAAGGTTGTAAAAGTCAATGGACCGCTCGGTTGGAATTATACAGTAGTTCCCGAAGGTCGCCTTGATTTGGTCGATGACACCACCGATGTGAAATCAGGTGTGTATAGAGCGACTCCTTTAGTTGAGACCAGGGTTCAGTTCAAATTGAACCGATGGGAATTGGATAATCTCACAAGAGGTGCCAAGGATATCGATTATGACTCGTTAGACGAAGCCTTGGTCAAACTAGCTGATTTTGAAGAGAAGGCAGTGTATGAGGGCTTTGAAAAAGGCAACATCGACGGTCTTTCAAAAGCCGCTACCAATAAGATTTTGACTTTCGGAAAAGATGCCACAGCAATCATGGAGTCGATTTCCAATGCGATGGTGACTTTCCGCACTCATCATTATCACGGACCATTGAGTTTGGTGGTCGGACAGAAAGCGTGGGTATTGCTAAACAAAGAAATCCACGGCATTCCGCTGATCGAAAGAATCGAACGTTTGATTGGCAACAAGGTGATACTGAGTCTTGCGGTGGAAGGAGCGTTCTTGCTCCCGTATGACGATGAGAATCTAGAACTGACTATCGGTCAGGATTTTGCCATCGGGTATGAAAGTCATGATTCTAAGGAAGTTCGCTTGTTTGCAACCGAATCCTTTGCGTTCAGGGTGTTGGATCCCACTCTCATAGTGAAGTTCAGCGTTTGATTCCTGTTATTCCAATACGGTCATCCATCGTGCAAGACCGGTGGATGATTTTTCTTTTAGTGGTCATAATGTCATCGATATAGTATACTGCTCGCCATGAAATTCTTTCACAAGATTCCCATCATATTCATTCTTTGCTTGCTGTGTTTGCTACTGTTTTCTTGTACGAGTGCAGCCTCTTTAGAACGCGAACGTCAAAAAATTTCAAACCCTACGGACTATCTCGAATCACACGGAATCGAACAATATGCTTCTTCGGTTCCTGTTGTCTATAACAATGGTGTCGAATGGTATGCGCGTGCATTCGAATTGGTGGAACAAGCCCAGGATTATATTCTCATCAACACATTCCTTTCCAATCTTCTTGATTTGAGCGAACCGTTATGGGATTTGCTTGCCAAGAAAATAATACAAGGAGTACGGGTATACTGCTTATTCGATTCTTCTTCCTATTTCCAGTTATATACGGACAGGAACGAAGTCATTCCCGCCGCATTCAATCATCTCCGCGAATTAGGTATACCTGTAACGGAATACAATCCGTTTAGTCTCAGCAATTCCTTTTTTCTGCCGATGTTGCTTGACCGAGATCATCGTAAATTTTGGATTATCGATGGAAAACAACTGGCTGTGGGCGGTATAAATATTAATCACGCTTCCCTTGGATTGCCCCCGGAATCAGGCCATATCGATAGCATGGTCGAAGTAGTCTCCCCTAAGGCTATCGAGGTACTAATCGGGTCATTCATAGACACTTGGAACAGATATAATCCGGACACTCTTGATCCCCTTGATTTTTACATCGAGGATACTCAAGTTCCTCTCGATGTATCCCTTTGGCTGGTCGATCACCACTGGCCGGCCCGTTCGCAAGCAACTACGATGTTTGACGCATTCACACTCGGAGCACAAAAAGAACTGTGGATGGTCCAGGGATTTGCTTTCATGACAGGAGCCCTGACCGAACGGATAGCAAACGCGGTTGATAGGGGAGTTGAGGTGCACATTCTCCTTTCGGATAACGCCGGTAAACCAAATTATGAAAAGGCTGCCAAATATGGAATCCTTGATCTGATCGATGCGGGAGCGACGGTGTATATGTATTCAAATCCCACCACTGCCTTTCTCCACTTGAAACTCATGATCGCAGACGGATACCTTACGGCATACGGAAGTACCAACTACAATCTACGAAGCCAGACCTTATCGAGAGAGATATCCATAATCTTCGATGATGAGCAGATCGCTTCTGCTGCAAAAGCCCATGTTGACGAGCTATTGAAGTATTGCCGCATTGTCACGCGTGAAGAAGCAGTATCATATAGGAATTTTGTCAATTATTGTTATTATCTTCTTATGCAGGTCTGGGGATAATGTGATGAGGATGCAAAGATCAGCGTGCATAATCGTATTGCTTTTAGTTCTTTCAGTCGTGACTCCACTTTCGGCAGGTGATACGTGGACAACAGCCTATACAATAACAATCGATGGATTTTCAAGCGGCTCGGTCTTCTTACCTCAGGAACATCTTGGCCTACATGCCCATATTTCGTTATTTGATTGGAGCGTCATGAATCCTTCCTTATCGATCGGAGCATTGGCTCCGCTCTTTGCAAACGAGAATTCGGTAGTATTCGAAGCCGCCTTGGCGTTCCGGCTTTTTTCGATTCATTCACATCCTTTCGTTTGGTTATTCAGACGTGATTCTGTCATGATTCCTTCCATACGAGGCTCGTATATGGTGGATCTATACCATCCGGAGCGCAACAGACTACGGTTGATGATACAGCCGCTTACCTTTTCATTCGGCGAGAAAATCATCTCGATTCTTGGTTTCGGGATGGCTCTTCCCAGTGGCGTAGATGATTATGAGTGGTCGCTTCGATTACTTGAAATCACCCATTATTTCGATTGAGGCACACTATGAGAAAAACCGTTTTGATTATAATCGGTCTGTTATTGCTTTTCATGCCGTCTCTCTTTTCAGGTCATCTTTCACTGTATGTGGCCCCATGGGCCGCTTCTCCATCTCTCGTGGATTCTACCGGAACCCATGCGCAGCTGGGCATTTCCTATGCGGCGGCCCCTAGGTTGGAATTAGAAGCTTTTATGGTGATGCGATTAACCCAGGACCCATTTTCTCATATGAAGGCCGCTCTGGCAATCTCCCTGCCATTGGCGACCGACTTGTTCATGCATGATGGAAAAGCACCGCTTTATTACAACGCTTATGCGACATTGGGGTATATGATGACTGTTAAAGGAGCCCCATCGCATACACTATTCTTACGGCTGACTCCGCTTTCTTTAGGCGGTCCCTATTACGGTACGAGGGAGCGCTCGCTTGTGTTCGCATTGCTGTATGATTTGACGAACAAGGCATTCTCGTTATCATGCAACCTTTTTATGTTTGATTACTATTTCAAATAACTGTTTGTCAGGCCATGAACACGAGAGCTATGCGGTGTTCATCGTTTCTTGACCGGAATCCAGATTTCTCCTGAAGCGTAATCAGTTTTTAATTCATCCATCTTGGTGAATGAAAACGAAGGGACATCGATCAATTCGTAATGGGCAGAGGGCAACCATCGAGCATAACTGTTTGCCATGGTGTCTTACCTGATGCGGGGATACGGTCCGTCATACGGAAACACCTCTCCCAAGTGGTCGCCCTGCCCGGAACCTTTTCCAGAGAATTGCCCACATCATCGGGGCAGTAGTCAACACGCCGATCATATGGTTCAACCATTCCTCCTCCCTGATGAAGTTCGCATCAGCATCATAGGATGCGTTCATAATCTCATACTGCTCGATATTCTGTAGTGCGTGCATCATCTTACGTTGTAGTGCGGTGATGCTCCGGGTGAGTCTGACAATCTCTTGGTTTACTCCTTTGGATTGCATGGGAATCCGCCTGCTCACTCCTGCCAGATTGAAGGCCGGTCTCTCTTCGATCCTGAAATCCGTGGAGACTCCTTTTTCCACTGAGATGGAAAAATTAGCTTTGGATACGATTTATATACCATTTTTGATGACATCTGACGGGTACGGTCTGAATGCCTTGCTGAAGTCTTCCATGGATTGGCATCCATAGATGACACCCGCTATCCTCTCAGTAATGCCATGTTTGCTTCGGATAGCTTCCTTTGTCTGATGTATTCGCTGAGTGTCGTTCCTGTAAGAAAATAGAATATGTTCCTGAAATAAAAATCTTATACGCCCGCATATTACGCTACAGCTTCGAGTGTGAGCTGTCCGGTGAGATGGTTTTCAATATATTCGATGACCTGATTCAACTTTCGTACCATGTAAGGTTCCTCCGGCAAACACATCTTACATGGATTTGGATACTTATGCTTGATACATGATACCTGAAATGTATCGGATCAAGCATCCTTATTTCAAATCCCCAAGCCATCAAGAAGAATCCACACCCGATTGCTATCAGGTCGGGTAGTAACACCAACCCGGCTTACGGATAATCCTATCGGATTGTTGGTATGTATCCGGATCTGTCCTCGTATTGTGTGTGGGAAGGAAAGCGGACCGTGAATCTATTTCAATGATAGATCAGATATTTTCGCAAGTTTGCCCATCATGCCAGACTGATAACCAATGCTGTTTTAATTCTTTATTGTTTCATGCTAAACTCATGCCGAAGAGGAGAAAGCGGAGATGACAATCACTACGTTGATGGATAATTGGGTGTTTGGCCAACTTGATATGAAATGTGAACACGGCTTTTCATGTCTCATCGAACATAATGGGCACACCGTATTGTTTGATACCGGAGCGAGTGGCTCGTTTTTAAAAAATGCGGTGAAATTGCATAAAGACCTCTCAAAAATTGATGCGTTGGTAATCAGTCACGCCCACTATGATCATACGGGAGGGTGTGTCGATCTCGCCCGCAAGATAGATTGCAATGGTATCCCATTCTATACCGGACCAAGATTTTTCAACAAAAAATATGCCAAGGATCCTGACGGATTGAGATATTTGGGGCCTGATTTCTCCGCAGACGACCTAGCATCGTTCGGCATGAGACATATTGAATTATCCCAACCTGTTGTAGAAATTTTTCCCGGATTATTCCTTGTGGGTGAATTTCAAAGAACCCGTTCTTATGAAACACCGGACCCGCGGTTTGTCATTCAAGATGGCACCGATGAATCGATTGACTCATTCGATGATGAAATCATGCTGGTTGCAAAAACATCACATCAAATCGTAGTGATAACTGGTTGTTCACATCCGGGGATCATGAATATGTTAGACACCGTCTCTTCACGGTTCAATGAGCCGATAATAGCATTATTCGGAGGTATTCACCTATTTAATGCTACCGAAGAGCGTCGAGAGGCGGTCATGCACGCCTTATCGGAATATAACATAGGAATGCTGTGTCTTTCTCATTGCACTGGCGAAGATGTGGTGGGCCAGATGAAAGATCGGTTTGCTTTCACTCGTATGAACGGTGCGGGAGCCGTGTTCTCTTTTGAATAAAAAAAAGACAGATATTCGCTCATCTTTCTATCGCAAACCAAAATCATTGATGGTATCATTTCAGAAACTTGAATTAGTGGTTGATCTATGCTAATGATAGTGCAATCAAGACGGCGATTCCAACAATTCGTTACATCCATACTGAACATGTTGAAAAGAGAATTGTTACGTTATCGGCTTAAATCCAGGAGAGATGAATCATGTATTATGATGTGATAGTAGTCGGAGGAGGAATAGCTGGTCTTACAGCTGCCTCTTATTGCGCAAGATCGGGCAAATCAACATTGGTGTTGGAGCAGCAATCAAAAGCAGGGGGCCTGGTAAATTCATTTTCAAAAAACGGCTTTGTGTTTGACCAAGGGATTCGTTCGATCGAAAGCTCTGGAATCGTATTCCCGATGCTGAAACAACTCGGTATTCACATCGATTACATAAAAAGCCCCGTGTCCATCGGTGTCGCTGACCAGATGATCAAAGTCGAAAACTATGAAAGTCTTGGAGCGTACCAGAAATTATTATGCACTTTGTTTCCCAAAGAGGAAGAAAGCATTGCTGCGATCATGGCTGAAATCAAGCAGATCATGGAATACATGGAGGTGTTGTATGGAATTGACAATCCTCTTTTCCTTGAAAACTTCAATGACATTTCGTATCTGACACATACTTTGGTACCATGGTTGTTCAAATATGTACGTTCGATCCCAAAGGTAAGTAAACTCACCGACCCGGTACATCAACACCTAAAGAAGTTTACCTCTGACCAAGCGTTAATCGATATTATCGCCCAACACTTTTTCAAAGATACGCCAACATATTTCGCATTGAGTTACTTCAGTCTTTACCTTGATTATAACTATCCCAAAGGTGGTACCGGCTCATTGACTAAAGCGATGACCGATTTTATCGAAAGCCACGACGGTACCATACAACTCGATACTTCGGTGAAGAAAGTTGATGTTGAAGCCCATCGTATTGAAGATCAAAAGGGAACACGGTATGAATACGGTCAACTCATCTGGGCTGCGAATCTCAAAACGTTATATGATGAAATCGATTATCAGTCAATCAAACTGAAAAAGACAAGAACCCTGCTCGAATCGAAAAAAGCTGAAATGGCTGATAAAATCGGTGGTGATTCGATTTTCACGCTGTACCTATCGGTAGATCTTTCCGTACAGTATTTTGCAAACATCTCAAGTGCCCATCTCTTTTATACTCCATTGAAACCAGGTCTTACGCATATCGATAACGCGACATTGGAATCGATACTCGATGGTTCGATCAAATTACCCGCTGAAAAACAAAAAGAACTGCTATATGATTGGATGAGACAATATTTCACATACACGACATATGAAATATCGATTCCGGTGATGCGAGATGAGTCTTTGGCTCCTAACGGTCAGACCGGATTGATAATCAGCACACTCTTCGATTATAAGGTCACGCGTTTTATCTTTGATGCCGGATGGTATGAATCTTTCAAGGAGTATTGTGCTCAGGTCATGATTGAAACCCTTTCGTCTTCGTTGTTCCCTGAGTTATCAAAGCATATCATCGAGAGTTTCTCATCTACTCCTGTGACAATAGAGCGCCTTACCGGGAATAGCGACGGAGCGATAACGGGATGGGCGTTCACCAATTCATCCATTCCTGTTGTTCATGAAATGGGTAAAATGAAAAAATCTGTTGAGACTCCCGTGGCAAGCATCCAACAAGCGGGGCAGTGGACCTTCAGCCCCTCAGGGCTTCCCATATCGATTCTCACGGGAAAGCTAGCAGCAGACAGGGCCGTAAAACAACTTGAGAAGATGAAAAAATGAGATAGGACTCTTATCTGTTTTCAACAAATTGAACTCTGACACCATCCGGATCGTAGACATAGAAAAATCCCAGGTGCTCATTTGGCCACACAGGATTGCTCTGCAACGGTATGTGATGTTCCGCGAGGAATTTTATCTTCTTTTCAAGTGAATCCGTCTTGAATCCAAGAGAAATCGAATCCCCGACATGCGACTTTCCGGCAGAGGCGTCATATAATAATTCAAGAAGGGTTTCACCTTCACCGAGGAAAGCTATTTTGATCTGTTCGTTTGCTTGGTAGCGGGTTGTTACCTTCAGGCCGACAATGTCCCTATAAAAGCGAATCGATTCTTCCAGATTCGAAACATGGATGGTTGTCCAACAAAACATATCATTCCTCCATTATATGGCGTTTTGATACCAATGTGCCCACTATGCACCATAGCCTATGGAGTGTCAAATCATATCTAATGCCAATCAAGCAACCGTTTCTCACCTTCAAGTGTCTTTAAATGGGTAATGTCCTGGGATACCTCTAGCGTTCCATCGTACTCACCTGTTTGATCATACAGGGCAAAATAGGTAATTACGATATATGATCCTTTCATCGTGATGTAAAATTCTGCTTTGGTTTCCCTCTTTTCCCTAAAAGCTTCAAGAATGTTATTCACGATATGCACACTTTTCGGGGGATGGCAGTTTTGCACGGTCCTGCCGACGACAGCGGCAGTCCTGGGGAAAATCCTATGCTCCGGGGTGTTGAAATATACCACGCGATCATACTTATCCACGAGTGTGATATCGACAGGCAAGTGATTGAATATTTGGATCAGTTGCGTAGCTGTCGGAGATCCGGTGACAAGGTGTATCGTTTCCTCTGTTTGAGCAAAACCGGAATATGATACTTGGCCATGAGCGAATTGCGAGCGTTTCAGTTCCTCCAATTGGTCCGGATTTAACACATCCTCCATCGCTGCCAACAATACCCGTTCTTCCCTGAACACCATTGACCGGATATCAAAGAACAACTGTCCCACCAGGGAATTGAAGCTTTCTAAAGTAATTTCGTTCTGATGTAATAACGTGTCCATTCGTTTCAATCCAAGGCGAATATCGTCATGAATCGACCACATCAATTTCAAACATCCGGATTTCGGTATGAAACGTTCGACAAATGGGAAAAGAATATTCTCCTTGTCCGTGTAGTGTTGTGTACATGCATACAGCGTATCAAAGCCTTTGCGAATATTATCCCAACTGGTTTTATCTGAGATATCTTTGTTGATTGCGGTCACTTCGGACTTCATCGCGTCGAGTGTTTTGACAATTGCCGCATTCTCTTCGACCAGTGTCGCGATATAAGGAATATCCTTGGAAGGCACGTATCCGTTCGATGTCAGCACGTTGCCAAACACATTGAGAAGACGGGTAACGATTGGTTTGGCATCCTCGATATCGGGAACCGCTTCAATAATTGCATCGACCAGATACATGACTTCTACAGCCGTGGCTGACGCAATCAGCGGTTTGGCTTTTTCATAACGTGCAGCATTTGTTTTAGGATCGGCCAATCCCAGGCAAAAGTCCAGAAGCGTTGAGAATCTAATTGGATCAGTCATTGTTATTTGTCTCCATATTCAGGGACGATACAGATAAACACCATAGCTGCATCGCTCGTGTTCTGTACCTGATGGTCGGCATCGGATGGCACGTATGCCACTGAACCGGCACTGAGCGGATGATCTTTTCCTTCCAAGAACAAGTTCCCTGTTCCTTCGACAACGTACATGATATGAGGCCATGGATGCGAATGACGGGGGGCATGGCCATGAGGGCCAACAGTGAAAAGGCGCATCACATAATCGGTCCATCCTTGTGCCGGTCCGATGAGTACTTGCTTTTCGATATTTTTCATTGCCGGATGGACAATGGCCTTTTTCTCAATCTGATCACGATGCCCTACGAACATAGTTGCCCCCTGTATTGAAAAACAAACAGAATTAACGACATTAAAATGGTACTCTTATGATATGCAATGAAATCGGACACGTCAAACACCGGATGGGCAAAAAGTGCTTTTTCGATATTTTATTATTACCGTAGAAGCATGTGATGCCACCCTCGACAGGTTTTGACGGGATGCCATCATGAATCGTATTGATTTCAGTACAAATCCAAAATCAATAATTTCTACCAAAAACACCAATATCATCAAACTAATTGTCGATATGCCTGAAAACTATGAATCAAAGGGGACGGCTACCGTGTAGAAAAGCTTCCTTATTGTGTCATTTCTCGCAGGAGATTGTATGAAAGTGCCACAAAGTTCGTTGTGCTAGAGTTTCAATTTCGACCATACCGGATCTGTATCCACCTGATCATTGAAGCGTTTCTTGAGGTGGTCGTAGGCGGTCATTCCCCTGTCGTCCCTGGCCGTAATGTCGCTGCCTGCTGCAATGAGAACCCCGATGATGTCGGTGAATCCTTCTTCAAGATGATACGAGCGGAGAATTTCATTTTCCTCGGTAGCGACAATCAAGGCCGTGCGCTGTGTTCCGTCACGTGAATTGATATCAGCTCCCATGTCAATGAAGAATTGGATTGAATCAGGATTATCATTCGCCCGGGCTGCTTCCAGAAGATATTCGGAAGCATCGATGGCCGGGTCTTTCATGATTGAAGATCCGACCATGGCGATCACCTTCTCTATGACCGATATGTCCCGATTAGTTGCTAGGTAATGCAACATGGTTTTCCCATTTTTAGTTTTGGCGTGTATGTCGACTCCTGCTTCGATGAACAGTGAGACAATTTCTGGCACATCGCTTTCTTCATCGTTGATGAATGCCAAATCGTCAGTGACTACGATATGCAACGGGGTCTCTCCTGCAGGAGTACGCCAGCTGACATCGGCTCCGGCTTGCAGCAACGCCTGAACAATTCGAGCATTTGAACTGCTCATAATGGCAGCATGAAGGGGTGTGAAGCCTCCACGATTTTTTTTGTTCACATCTGAGCCGGCATCGATCAATGCTTGGACCACCTCGGGTGAGTTATACAAAATCGCATACATTAAGGCAGTTCCTTCCCGGGCATCTATCCTTGTGAAAGAGTCATGTACACTGGCCCCAGCCTCAACTAACAGGGAAATTACTTCTGGATGGGAGTTGCTTTCGGCAGCTTCGAACAATGCTGAACTCCCATTGTCATATATAAAGTTCAAGTCGGCTCCGGCTTCCAACAGATGCCGAATCACTTTTTCATTGGCATTGTGTTGTATGGCAAGTATCAGGGGAGTCGTATCATTTTCGGGTCCCCGCATTTTGTCGGGGATGCACTCATTTACATCGGCACCATTTAGAATCGACAGACGTACGAACAATGCATTTCCTCGTTGCACGACCTCATGAAGGTTGTCCCCTAAGTATCTCATGAAGTTGTAGCCTATCAAAGCAAGGACCAACACGATGATTGAGACGATGATAATAAGTGTCGTTTTACGTTTCATATGATTCTCCGATAGAACCGTGTATTGGTTTTGTATGTGACAAACATGGGGTTACCAGTCCGGTGATATCAAACAGATGTTTTATATATAAACGAATGATTCTTATTTATCAATCCAGAATTCTGGTAAAAGCTTTCTGTGTCAACCTGTATCATTCTATAAGATTAACAATAGAAATAAATTAAAATAACACTAACTGAAAAATATGTAAAAAAATAAATAAAAATAATTTTATCGCACAAAACCAAAAAGAAAAATTCTATATACAGGTTGCATACCAACTTGATTCACAATACACGATTGATCGTGAATTCGGGGCAAATTTTTCAAGCCAACGCTCATGGTCGTCGTGAATTTCAAGTTCATCATCGTAAATGGTTACACAGGTGGTGATGTTCATGGCAGATACTAAAGAAAACTTATGACTCTGTATTTTTATTATGGTAGGAAGTCTATGGTTTGATCTTATACACAACATCTCTCTTACGGATGGCGAGTAACAGAATAACCAATTCAGTATCGCATATCCGAAAGACAATTCGGTAGTTGCCGACTCTGTATCTCCAATAACCATAAAAGTTTTCAGTCAACGGTTTGCCAAGGGTACGAGGATCTTCGCATCCCTCAAGTTTCCTCAGGTATTTCAGGATTCTAATTTTCACAGAATTATCTAAAGAAGAGAGTTCTTTTTCTGCTTGGGATTCAAATTTTGTTTGCCAAGCCATTGGCCTCGATGACCTCATCAAGTGTGTGCGTCTTGCTGCGTCCAGCTCTGAGATCTTCTTCGCGTTTTTGGGCTAAATATATCAATTCTAAATCACTTATTTTTTCCAAGAGAGCTTCCTGGATATAATAGGTTTTTGTTCTTCCGGTTTGTTTCGCTAAATTATCTAGACGTTCTACCAATTCTTTTGGTAATCGCACGGAAATAGATTCACTCATAACATATTCTCCTGCAATAATCGTACTACATATAATACGTGTAATGCAAGTATTTCATATTACCTTTTAAAGAGATAAGATGCCTTATTCCCCGATAATCTTCACCAATACCCGCTTATCTCGTTTTCCATCAAACTCAAAGTAAAAAATCTGTTCCCACGTACCGAAATCAAGTTGTCCTTTGGTGATGGCAACCACTACTTCACGGCCCATGATAGTTCTCTTCAGATGGGCATCGGCATTGTCTTCGTATCCGTTGTGTTCGTATTGGGCGTAGGGTTTTTCAGGAGCTAGTTTTTCCAACCACTTCTCATAATCGTGATGCAAGCCCGATTCATCATCGTTGATGAACACACTGGCGGTGATGTTCATGGCGTTCACTAAGACAAGGCCTTCTTTCACACCGCTTTCATCAATGGCTTGCTGTACTTGAGAGGTGATATTTATCAATCCTCTGCGGGTCGGAAGGTGAAATTTTAATTCCTTTCTGTGTGATCTCATATGAAATATCCTCTGGTAATATATAATTGAAGATATCATATCATGAGGCAAGTATGCAAATACGGATCACTTTAAAGAGTTCTATGCTATTGTCCGATCTCGAGCAATACGTTTCACGAGAGCAATGAGGATTGCACATGCAAATAAAAGGATACTCGATAAACGCAAGGAAAATGCAAGTGAAGATCCTTCTGCGATTCGCGTTACCAGATATGGGAACACCATCCTGCCAATCGTTCCCCCAAATATATAACTGGTTGCGATAAAAGCCGCGTTTCCTGGATACCATGAAGGAACAACCACCATGTACATCGGGATAGTTGCTCCGTTGAAAAATCCACACAACCCGATTGCGACCATCACAACCACTACATTTTCAGTGATTGTGGCGATTATCAAGCCCAATCCGGCCAGCACCATGCCCCAGGTTGAAAGAGTGTAGGGTTTGGCCCCACGCTTCAGCAGGGGACCGATAATGAGACGAGAGGCAGCGGTTCCTACCCAAAACATCATCAATGAGGTGGCCGTGAGCGCAGGTCCCAATTGCAGTTCGGTTTCGACATATACGGGAACCCATGCGGCACAAATGATCTGGCTTCCCATATAAAGTCCTATAACGGTCGTGTACAGTAAGAAAGCCGGATCTTTAAGGAGAATTTTCACAGGTTTTGGTGTTGCGTCTACTTTCCGGGGATTATCTTGGGTATCTTTATTTATATGCTTTTTGAAAAAAATACCGATACATAAGATAATTGCTATGATTATCCCTATCGATGCATAGGCCCATCTCCATTGGGGACCTTTGAATGGAAGTACCAAATAACCGCTTAAAATGGCACCGACACTGTAAAGGAAATGCAACATGGAAATATAGGTGGCCCGTTTATGATAGTACTCAGAGGACAACAATGCATTGGATCCGCTATCGACCATGAAAGATCCTACACCGATTGCAGTATAGAGGATAAACAGGGCCATGACAGAGCGGCTGGCTGCAATAAAGATCAATGAAACGATCAGAATGCCATATCCGATTAGTGCAACGGTAGTTTGCTTCATCCTGCGAAGGACGAGGTACGATAAGGCGATCGCCATGAGCGAACCGATTTGTTGGAAACTGACAATCCGGCCGGAATCGCTCAGGCTCATCCCTGTCGATGCCATGATGTCAGCGGTAATCGGACCTAACATGTTGTATGAGATTGCAAAAAACACAAAAGCAGCAAACACAATGATCGGATGCATTCGAGTATGTCCTTCAAAGGCTTTGTGATAGTGTCGACACTGTATCATCAAATCATGCTTGATTCAATTAATACCATAGGCAGTGATTCGATTATCTTGTGTATTAATAACAAGGGCTTGATGCTATTTACAAGATTTAGTACTCTTTACACTTTTTACAGCATGAAACCGATTAAAATTTTTTGTAATATATCGTTACTTAATTATCTAATTATCAAGAATTATCATGGTTAATAAAACTTAATGTCCTTATAATTAAAGAATTTGTATAAATTCCTAATTTTTATTCATCATATTCTATTGAATGATTTTGACAGTACGCGACAAATCCTCTATACTTAGGAAAATCCGGTTCCGCAACCAACACTTCGGTCGGAAGAAAATAATGGACCGGAATTACATACACAAGGAGACATGCGTATGAGAAAAAGAATGCTTGTTCTGTTTCTGATCGTCGCAGTCGCTATCGGGTCGGTTTTCGCCGGCGGCGGAGCGGAAGCGGCCCCAGCAGCTGCAGCAGCACCAGTTGAGAAGTCACAGATTATTTTGGGTTCATCTACTCAATTAAACGGAGATTTCTTTGACGGCTGGACAAATAGTGCTACCAATGCTTACCTCAAAGAGTTGATG
>Ga0172382_10001192_pt1 | contig 47263 bp, 46 predicted proteins | sample Leawel138RmetaG_FD_122245 | JGI IMG/M metagenome (GOLD analysis project Ga0172382, IMG submission 122245) | Leachate microbial communities from a municipal landfill in Southern Ontario, Canada - Leachate well 138R metaG | ecosystem: Engineered > Solid waste > Landfill > Unclassified | place... | reverse complement strand
CCATGTTCACCTGGCCGGCCAGCCCCATCGTTATCTGAAGGCCGACCACCGCCACCAGCGTGATGCCGATGGTGATCGCGATGCCGACGATCCGCCCCGACGCCAGCGCCGGCAACAGCAGCAGCACGAGCATGAAGCCGGCGAACCAGATCCACTGGCCGCGGGTGCGGATCAGGGACTGGTCCTGCGCGTAGGTCTCGGCGAACACGCCTCCGGGAAGGGTCATCGTCAGATCCTGTCAATTGTCTTCCAGCCGAACATCCCGGTGGGGCGGATCAGCAGGATTGCGATCATGATGATGAAGGGCAGCACCTGGGCGACGCCGCCGTCGAAGATCGGGTCGAGGAAATAGGCCGCCAGATTGGCGGTGATGCCGATGATCAGGCCGGCGAGGATGACGCCGCCGATCGATTCCAGCCCCGCCAGCAGCACCACCGGCAGCGCCGCGAAGCCGATATCGGAGGCCGAGAAGGTGAGGCCCTTGCCGTTGAGGAACACGATGGCCGCGATCGCCGAGAAGACGCCGCTCAGCGCCCAGGAGATGGCGATCGACTTGCGCACCGAGATGCCGAGCGACATCGCCGTCTGGTGGTCCTCGGCGACGGCGCTCATCTCGAGGCCGAGCTGGGTGTGGTTGTAGAACCACGAGGCGAAGCCGGCGAGCAGGATGGTGATGATGCCGCCATAAAGCAGCGCCGGGTCGATGACGACCGGGCCGATGCGGATCGCCGTCAGCGGCAGCACCGCCGGGAAGAAGCGCATGTCCGGCCCCCACACCACCAGCACGATGCCGCGCAGCAGGATCAGCAGGCCGATGGTGACCATGACGAAGGAGAAGATGTCCTCGCCGATCAGCCGGCGCAGGATCAGCCGCTCGATGACCAGGCCCAACAATATGCTGCATCCGATCGCCAGCGGCAGCGCGATCCACCAGTCGAACTCGTAGTGGAAGAAAAACGTCCAGATCAGGAAGGCGGCGACGACGATGATCTCGCCCTGGGCGAAGTTGAAGACGCGCGCCGAGCGGTAGATGATCACGAAGCTGAGCGCGATAAGCGCGTAGAGCAGGCCCATCAGGGCGCCGTTGATGACGTAGGTCAGCAGGCTAGCCATTGAGCGCCCCCTCCCTGGGCCGGTCGGTTTGTCTCGCGGTCGGCGCCGCCGGCACCGCTCCGGCGACGACGTCGTTGGCATGGACGGTGGCGCGCATGACGCCGGTGCGGCCGTCCTGGTAGCGGACGGGAATCTCGGCCGTGAACTCGCCGGTGCCGTCGTAGATCGCCTCGATGAAGCTGGCGTACTTCTCCTCGAGGAACTTGCGGCGCAGCTTGCGCGTGCGCGTCAACTCGTCCTCGTCCGGGTCGAGCTCCTTGGGGAAGTTGACGAAGCGCAGCACGCGCGACTGCGGTGGCAAGAGGGCATTCACGGTGCGGATTTCGCCGGCGATCAGCTCGCGCACCCGCTGGTTCTGCGACAGGTCCGCGAAGGTGGAGAAGGAAATCCTGTTCTGCTCCGCCCATTTCTCGACCGTCGTCGCGTCGATGTTGATCAGCGTGCCGACGAAGGCGCGCGTCTCGTCGCCCAGCGTCATCACCTCCTTGATGAAGGGGCTGAACCGGAGCCGGTTCTCGATGAAGCTCGGCGGGTAGGAATGGCCGCCGGCGAGGCGGCGCATGTCGTCGAGACGGTCGAGGAAGATCGGCTCGCCGTCGGCGGAGATGTTGACGGCGTCCCCCATCCGCAGCCAGCCGTCCAGTACCTTGGAGCGGGCCGCCTCTTCATTGTTGTAGTAGCCGGTGAAGCCGAGCCCGCCCTTGACCTGAAGCTCGTTGTCCTCGCCGATCCTGTGGCTGATCGGCGGGCCGAAACGCGGATGGACGGGCATCCAGGCGCCGACCGTCTCCAGATCGTAGGAATTGCCCTGATGCACGGTCAGCAGTCCCGCCTCGGTGGAGCCGTAGATGTTGCGCAGCGGCACCCCGAGCGCGTGGAACAGGCGGAACACCTCGGGCGCCATGCCCGACCCGCCCGAAATGGTGAGATAGGCCGATTGCAGGCCGAGATTGTCGCGGACATGGCGCAACACGGCGAGATCGGCGATCCTGCCCGCAAGCTTCATGAACAGGCCGGGAGAACTCTCCCGCATCCCGGTCAGGTTGGCGCGCCGGCCGATCGCCAGGCCCCAGCGATAGATGGCGCGCCGGACCGGCCCCGCATCCATCATCTTGGCCTCGACCAGCTTCGCCAGGCTCTCCCACTGCCGGGGGCCGAGCATCAGCGCCTCGGCGCCGATCTCGCGGATGTTGTCCTGCACCGTTTCGGGCTCTTCCGGGAAGTTGACGATCAGCGGCACCAGAAGGCCGAGCGAGATGCCGAACATCTGCTCCGTCGCCCAGGCCGGCGAGATATAGGACAGATACTGGGTCTGCGGCTTCATCGGCACCGCCGCCATCATGCGCGCCGACGTGTCGAGCATGTAGTCGTTGGTCAGGATGCAGGCCTTCGGCAGGCCGGTCGTGCCGGAGGTGTAGCTGAGGACGGCGATGTCGGTGCCCTTGCCGCGGGCGACGATGTCCCTGAAAGCCTGCGGCTCCTTCTCCAGCGCGGCCCGTCCCAGCGCCTGAAGCTCGGCGAGCTTCTTCAGCTTGGGATGGGAATATTTCCACATCCCCTTCGGGTCCCAGTAGACCACCGTGGAAAGCAGCGGCAGCCCGGCTTCCAGCTCCAGCGCCTTGTCGACCTGCTCCTGATCCTCGCAGATGATGGCCACCGCCTCGGAATGCTTGAGGATGTAGTCCATCTGCGCCGCGGTCAGGTCGGGGAACAGGCACACGACCTTGGCGCCGATCGCGTTGGCCGCGTATTGCGACCAGAACAGCTCGGGCTCGTTTTCCCCGACGAGGGCGACGGTCTCACCGCGCCGGACGCCCAGCGCGGCGAGACCCATGGCGATCTCGGAGACGCGCTGCACCACATCTTCCCAGGTGTAGGGCTGCCAGACGCCGAAATCCTTGCGGCGATGCAGCACCTTTCCCTTGTAGCGCGCGGCCTGGTGCAGCAGCACCTGCGGCAGCGTCTCGACGCCTGCCGCCAGCATTTCGTCGAGGTCGTGCCAAGCGGGATGTCCTGTGGAATGGTTGCCTTGCGCGCTCATTCGACGGCCGCCCCCAGATACGCCTTGATCACCGCGGGGTCCTTCTTGATCGCCTCCGGCGCGCCGCGCGCGATGACGTGGCCCCAGTCGAGGACGACGATCCGGTCGGCGATGTCCATCACCACCTGCATGTCGTGCTCGACCATCAGGACCGGGATGTTGAGCGCCTCGCGGATGTCGAGGATGAAGCGCGCCATGTCCTCCTTTTCCTCGACGTTCATGCCGGCCATCGGCTCGTCCATCAAAAGGATCTTCGGCTCCATCGCCAGCGCCCGGCCGAGATCGACGCGCTTGCGCAGGCCGTAGCTCAGCGAGCCGACGAGGCTGTGGCGGTATTGCTTGATCTCGAGGAAGTCGATGATCTCCTCGACCCGGCGCCGGTGGTCGATCTCCTCACGGTGGGCGTAGGGCCAGTAGAAGAAGCCCTGGAGCACGCTGCTGCGCATGTGGATGTGGCGGCCGGTCATCAGATTGTCGATGACGCTGAGGCCGGAGAAGAGCTGGAGGCCCTGGAAGGTGCGGCCGACGCCGAGCGCGGCGATGCGGTGCGGCTTCAGCGCGCTGATGTCGGCGCCGTCGAAGTGGAAAGAGCCTTGCTGCGGCTTGTTGAAGCCGCTCAGGCAGTTGAGGGTGCAGCTCTTGCCGGCGCCGTTGGGGCCGATCAGCGCCAGGATATCGCTGCGTCCGATGTCGATCGACATGTCGGAGAGCGCGGTGACACCGCCGAACCGCAGGGTCACGCCCCGCGCCTCCATCAGCGGCGTCTGCGCGCCGGGGCGGGCAAGCGGCTCAGCCATCGCCGTGAAGCTCCTTGACCCGGGCCCTGTCGACGCCGCCGTCGGCCCGCTTCGGCAGCGCCGCCACGAACTCGACCCGCCGCGGCCGCTTGAAGCGCGCGATGCGCTCGCCGACAAAATCGGAAAGCTGGTCCCCGGTCAGGCTGAAGCCCTGACGCAGCACGCACACCGCCTTGACCGTCTCGCCGCGCAGGCTGTCGGCCACCCCGATCACCGAGACCTCGGCGATGGCCTCATGCGCCGCTATCGTCTGCTCGACCTCGATCGGATAGACGTTCTCGCCGCCCGACTTGATCAGCTCCTTGGCGGCGGTGCGGCCCTTGTACCAGAGATAGCCGTCCTCGTCGAAGGCGCCGAGATCGCCGGTATGGTGCCAGCCGCCGCGCAGCGTGAACTCGGTATCGCCGCCCCGGCCCCAATAGCCGAGGAAGACGCCGGGCGAGCGCACGACGATCTCGCCGGTCCGGCCGGTCGGCAGCGGCCGGTCCTCCTCGTCGACGACGCGCACATGCGCGCTCGCCACCGGCTGGCCGGCGGCCCCCGGCCGCTCGCGATAGCGCGACAGGGTGACGAAGCCCGATGTCTCGGACTGCCCGAAGACGGACCAGAACTCCGCGTCGGGCCACTCCCTGCCGAGGCGCTCGATGGTCTGGGGGGTATCGAGGCCGATCACCACCCGCAGATGGGAAAGATCGTCCGGGCCGGTCGCGTCGAGGACCGATTCGAGGATGGGCGGGAACTCGGCGAGAAGCGAGCCCCGGCGCAGGCGCGCCGCCCTCGCCGTCTCGCCCGGATCGAAATCGGGGAAAAGCACGCTCGACCCGCCGGCCCGCTGCGTCACCAGCGCCATCATCAGCCCGGCGAGATGGAACAGCGGCAGAACGCCGAGATTGACGTCGTCGGGACCGACTGCCCATATCCGCAACGGCTCGGCGCTGCCCGCCAGCAGCCCCGCATGCGAGATGAGCGCGCCCTTGGCCTGGCCGTCCGTCGCCGCCGTATAGAGCATGATGCAGGGATCGTCGGCATGGGCGACGTCGCCGGCGGCCGGCGTGCCCTGCCGCGCCAGCTCCTCGAACGGGGCGAAGCCGTCGGCGCAGGCGCCGATGCCGATCAGGCGCGGGCGCGTCTCTCCGAGAAGGGCGAGCGCCCGCTCCTGCTGCCCGGCGTCGGCCACCAGATGCGAGGGCCGGGAATCCTCCAGCATATAGGCAAGCTCGCCGTCCGAAAGCCGCCAGTTGAGCGGGACGAGGACGGCGCCGGCAAAGGCGGCGGCGCCGATCAGCTCGGCGAATTCGATGCCGTTGCGCGCCAGCACGGCGATGCGGTCGCCGCGCGACACGCCGGCATGAGCAAGGCCCGCCGCGATGGCCGCGACGCGGTCGCGATAGGCGCGATGGGTGGTTGAGCGCTCGCCGCAAACGAATGCAGCCTGGTCGGAAAACATCTCGGCATTGCGCGAGATGACGTCGGCAATCGTGAAATCACGCGCGCCCATTGCTCCTCCCAAAGCATTGAAACAGGCGGCCGAAAAATAATTTACTGACCCGTAGGTAGGAAAATGGTATGGCTCTTCCGGGACGGCGTCAAGCTCTTTTGCATCAGGATTTTTGGATGCGCGCGGCGGACGGGCGGCGGACACCGCCGCTCCCTGCGGCGCGGCCGAGAGGGAGAGAGGAATCAGTGTCGATCGGCGGGGATCGCAGCAGCGTCCTTATCGGCGGCGCCGGCCTTGCGGCGGTTTCGCGTCCGGCAGGTGGCGGTCAGTTCGATGAGCGCGGGCCGCGACGTCGACACCGGCGTCTCCAGCCCCTGGGCGAACAGCTCGATGAACAGCCTGGTGATCTGCTCGGTGTCGAGGCTGTCGCGGCTGTCGTCATGCCAGCAGGCCATCCAGTTGAAGGCGCCGAACAGTGCCATGGACACCATCGACACGTTGCACGCCTTCAGCGAACCGTCGCGGAAGCCGCGCTCGAAGATCAGGTTCACCTGGGCCTCGAAGGACTTCTCGATCGCCCGCAGCTCGCGTGCATTCTTCGGCGACAGCCGCACCGTTATCAGCCGCAGCGCGCAGCGGCCGATATCGGATGTCGTCCACGCGCCGTAGCGCAACAAGAGAAGCTGGAGGATTTCGAGGCCGGATTTCGTGCTGGCGAGTTCCTCGTCGAGACCGGCCGTCAGCCGCTCCGCCGCGAGATGGCGGATGCTGACGAGAATCTCCTCCTTGTTGCCGACATAGTAGTAGATCGTCGGCTTGGTGACGTTGAGGGCAGCGGCGACATCGTCGAGGCTGACAGCCTCGAAACCTCTCTCCTTGAACAGCTTCGCTGCGGTCTCGAGTATCAGCAGGCGCTTGGCCTCGCGCCCCGCCGCCTCGACGCCGGCGCCGCCCCATCGCGGCCCCTTCTCGGGGGTGGATTTTCCACGTTGCCGATTTTCCCGCATCTTCGCCCACGACTTCCCGACTGCGCCTGCCGCGAGGCACCCGCCTCGCGGCAGGCGTAACTCAGAAACACGTCCCGGTAAACCGAATGGAGGAACAATGGACATCAGGGGAAAAACGGCCATCGTTACCGGAGCCCGCAGCGGGCTCGGGGCCGGAGCGGCGGCCGCGCTGCGCGCGGCCGGCGCCACGGTCTTCGGCTTCGACGTTTCCGCCAGCGAGGAGGCCGGCGGCATGCGCCATATCCAGGTCGACATCGCCGATGCCGACGCCGTCGAACGCGCGGTGGCGGCGGTCATGGCCGAGACGGGAAGGCTCGACATCGCGGTCAACTGCGCCGGCGTCTCCAGCGCCAAGCGGACGATCTCGAAGGGCCGCATGTTCCCGGTCGAGGAATGGGACCGCGTCATCGCCACCAACCTGACCGGGACGTTCAACGTCGTCAGAGCCGCGGCGCTGGCGATGTCGAGGCAGGACGGGGACGGCCCCGCCGGCGGCGTCATCATCAATGTCGGTTCCGTCGCCGCCGACCATGGCCAAGTCGGCCAGGCCGCCTATGCGGCCAGCAAGGGCGGCGTCATGGGCTTGACGCTGCCGCTCGCCCGCGACCTCGCGCCCTATGGCATCCGGGTGATGACCATCAATCCCGGCCTCTTCGACACCGCGATGGCCGCCGGCCTGCCGCATGTCGTCGACGCCATGCTCGAGCGGATGATCCTCAACCCCAGACGTTTGGGTCGGCCGGAAGAGTTCGGCGCCCTGGTGCGGCACATCGCGGAGAACGACTACCTGAACGCCACCACGATCGAGCTTCACGCCGGCATCTGCCCGACTTGACGGCCATCAGCCCCGCCGGCGCGCGAGCCCGGCCGTGAGCCGCTCGACGAAGGTTTCCGTGACCTCGTCGGCGGAGGATGGGCCGTCGCGCCGGAACCAGTGTCCGATCCCGTTGAGCGAACCCGCGATCGCGAATGCCGCCATCTTGGGGTCGCACTCGACGATCGAGCCGTCTCCGATCCCCTGCGCGATATAGCGGCGAAGCGCCCCGTCGCAGCGGCGCAGGCCTTCGAGCGCCTCGCGGCGGGCGGGCGGGGCCAGCTCGCCGATGTCCAGCCTGACCAGGCACGCGCCGAAATCGACCATCATCACCCGCGCATAGGCGCGGATAAACCGCTTGAGCTTGTCGAGGCCGTCGCCGTCGGAAGCCTCGATCGCGAGAATGGCCTCATCCATCTGCGCCTGCCCCATACGGTAGCATTCGTGGAGGATTTCGTCCTTGCCGCGGAAATAGGTGTAGAGTGACGGCTTAGTGATGTTCAGACGCCGCGCGACTTCGTTGAGCGTAGTCCGATGATAGCCGAGCTCGAGGAAAAGCTGCGCGGCCGCATGGAGCACGGCCTCGCGATTCGCCTCGCGCTTTCTCTGTCTCGTCCTGAACTGCATGTCTCCGTCTTGCCAGATACGTGTCGGATGATGCCGGACCTTTCCCGCAGACGCAGGATAGTTCGACAGGTTCCGCACAAAGGCAATATCGTCGGCTGCGAGAAAGTGCTCCTCCCTCCTGCGGCAACACGACCAGACCCCGCCGCCAACCGCGCCGCGCAGCCAGCCTGGCACCGGCAGGACCGCTGGCGCGGGGCTTTCGTCGTCCATGATGGCGGCCGGCCTGCGCCGGGGGCGCGGGGTAGGTGTGCGGTGGAGAATCATCGGTGCAAGCATGAATGGTGACGGCGCTTCATACAAGGATTTTCACAAGAATGCGCCGCACCTGCCGCAGGGATAAAATGAGCGATAAGATTGCATTATCGTTCGAATGGCTTGGAGCAGGAAAATGGCCGCTCTCGCCGCGCAAAATCCCAGAAAGCGGGCTCAGCCACGCTCCGCTCGGCCACAGGACAACGCGCCTCGGTCAACGTCGACCGGAGAAGTGTCGATCCGGCCTGCTTCTGTCCGTGGATAAAAAGCCGCCACGGCCACTCCGCAGGCCGCAGAGAGCCGCAGGCCGCCAAGAGGGGCAGCGCGCTGTCGGGGATGCGGAAGATCGTCCCGGAAATAGAGCCAGAGATCGAAGCCACCGGCAACGGGCAACGGGCAACGGGCAACGGGCAACGGGCAAGCCAAATCGTCTGCGTTTGCACTGGCAATGCCTGCGTTCCACTGCCTTCCTCCCCACCGTTGACAATTCGGCCCGCCACGCGATCTTGAGCCTTGGCCGCCATGCGCGCCACCCCCGAAAATCGCGGGATTGGGATGGGCGGATGCCCTGTGGTCGATGCCGGCGGCGCGAATGAAGGCTGCATACGGAAACAGCGCCGGATGGTCCTGCGTCCGGATCGCCCGCTTCCGGCGCGGCTGTCGCGGCGGCGAAATTCGCCCGGCGCTTTCGTCCGGGCGCGGAAACGAGAAGGACTGTTCACCGCCCGGCCGATGCGAGGCGGCGCATTTCCGCCTATCTAGAGGCAAAGCAAACAACGGATCGCCTCCATGAAGAAAATCGGCTTCCTCTCCTTCGGCCACTGGTCCCCCTCCCCCCATTCGCAGACGCGCTCGGCCGCGGATGCGCTGCTCCAGTCGATCGAGCTTGCGGTGGCGGCGGAGGAGCTCGGCGCCGACGGCGCGTATTTCCGCGTCCACCACTTCGCCCGCCAGCTCGCCTCGCCCTTTCCGCTGCTCGCCGCCGTCGGCGCGCGCACGAAAAGGATCGAGATCGGCACCGCCGTCATCGACATGCGCTACGAGAACCCGCTCTATATGGCGGAAGACGCCGGCGCGGCCGACCTGATCGCGGGCGGCCGGCTCCAGCTCGGCATCAGCCGCGGCTCGCCCGAGCAGGTCGTCGACGGCTGGCGCCATTTCGGCTACGCGCCCGAGGAGGGCGAGAGCGACGCCGACATGGCGCGCCACCATGCCGAGGTGTTTCTCGACGTGCTGCGCGGCGAGGGCTTCGCCGAGCCGAACCCGGAGCCGATGTTCCCCAACCCGCCCGGCCTGTTGCGGCCGGAGCCGCATTCGCCCGGCTTGCGCGAGCGCATCTGGTGGGGTGCCGCGACCAATGCGACCGCCGTGTGGGCCGCCCGGCTCGGCATGAACCTGCAAAGCTCGACGCTGAAATTCGACGAGACCGGCGAGCCGTTCCACGTCCAGCAGGCGCAGCAGATCCGCGCCTATCGCGAAGCATGGAAGGAGGCCGGGCACGAGCGCGCGCCGCGCGTCTCCGTCAGCCGCTCGATCTTCGCCCTCGTCGACGACCGCGACCGGGCCTATTTCGGCCAGGGCCGGCCGGACCAGGACAAGATCGGCTTCATCGAGGCCGGCACCCGCGCCATCTTCGGCCGCTCCTATGCCGGCGAGCCGGATGCGCTGGTGCGCGAGCTGGCGCAGGACGAGGCGATCGCCGAGGCCGACACGCTGCTGCTCACCGTGCCCAACCAGCTCGGCGTCGAGTACAACGCCCATGTCATCGAGGCGATCCTGCGCTATGTCGCGCCGGCGCTTGGCTGGCGCTGAGCGGGCTTTTCGCGGCACGGATAGGGGCCCTCCCCTCCCCCGGCAGGGCAATCGCATATGGCGAGGCGTCTCCGCCGTCATCCCGGAAGCCGGAGCGTGAGCTGCGGCGATCCGGGCCCATTGAGCGGTGCGGCCGGTTCGGGGCTTGCGCAGCAGGCCATGACGCGCGCCGAGGCGAGGGCCGGGCCGTTCCTGACGATCGGGCAGCCAATGGATCCCGGCTCTGCGGGCGCTTCGCGCCCTTGGCCGGGATGACGCAGAGGCGGCAATCTCCATATGCGATCGCCCTCACCCGGCGGACAATCGCATGAGGCATCATTCCTCGTCCTTGCCTTCATCCCTGCCCCGTTCCAGCGCCGCCAGCATCGGCCGGAGCGAGAAGCGTCCGGCTTCGGCGCGCTCCGTCAGCGCCCGCAAATAGCCGCCCGGCGACCGGATCGCGTCGGCCCGCTCGAGGATGGCGGCGATGAGGGCGGCGGCGGTGAAATCGCCCATCGCCTCGCGGCATTTCGCCCACGCATCCGGCGATATGCCCAGCATCGAGCGCACCAGCCCGGCGGTGACGAAGACGTCGCGCCAGCTGGCGATGCCATCGCGCGCATAGCCCTCGAATGTGGGGCACACCGAAAGCAGATAGGACAGCGCCACCGGCTCGGCCCGGGTTTCGGGCGCGCGGCGGCCCGTTTCCCCGGCTGCCGCTCCCTCCCCTTCCGGTTTTTGCGTCCCTTCGGCCAGCCCCGCGTTTCGCCCTTGTGGCTCACCCGCCGGCTTCAGCTCTTTTTCTGAGCCATTTTCAAAATGGTGGTCTGGTTTTGAATTCTGATATTGCCGCTCAAAACCAGCGTCATTGCCGCTCATTTCTTGTTCCGAAAGAGCGTCGAGATAAGCGGATTCGACCTCGGCGCGCAGCCGGACCAGCAGTTCCCGGCGTTCTTCGAGTGCCTCGCGGGCAACCTGGCGCGGCAGGCGGCGGGCCAGCGGCATCAGCCGCAGCGAGAAGCCTTCCCAGTCGCCGGCGCGGCGCTCGGCAAGCCCTGCTTCGATGATCCGCGCCGCATCGCGCAGATGAATGGTGATCTCGCCGCGCAACGTCCGGCAAGCCCGCGCCTCGGTCCGCGCCTCCTCGGCCGCCTGGTGGATGCCGCCGGCGGCGAGCGCCAACGGCGACAGGTCGAAGCCGAAGGCGCTCTCGACCGCCCCTTGCGCGTCGCGGCGGCAATAGCGCTTGCCGTTGGGGCTGTCGCGGCGCAGGATCAGCCCGGCCTCGACCAGCGCCGCGATGTGCCGGCGCAGCGTGGCGTCGGCCATGCCGCGGCTGCGCAGCGAAAGCTCGGCGTTGGAAGGAAACACGACGACCGGCGCCGTCCCGTCCAGCTCGCGCTCGGGGTGGAAGCTCAGCAGCGCCTCGAGCACGGTAATGGCGCGGTCGGAGAGACCGAACGCGGCGCGCGCCTCGCACAGCGCGCGGATAAGCTGCCACTTGTCGGCGCGGCCGGTGTCGTTGCCGCCTTCCTTCAGGGCGGCGCGGCGTGCCTCGATCGCCTCGCGCCGCAGGAAAGAGGACGCACCAAACCGTGCGCCGCCAAAAGGCGTCGTCGCAAAACGCTCCGTCATTGTCGTCACCTCGTTGCGAGGCACAGAAATTCATGGCCCGGACGCGCCGACGCCTTGACAGGACGACTCGGAAGTGATTCTTTCAGATTGCTACATCGAAAGGGGCTTCCGGGATGGCAACGTTCTGGAGGCCTTTTTTCTTGCCTGCTTCTCCGTTTCTGGTTTTTCCCTTACGCGAAACGCTGGACTCGAACCGGCCGGACGGACACGCGGCCCGCCGGCAAACCTTTATTCCTCCCCTTTCCCACCGCCTTTCGCGCCGCTGACATAGGCGGCGTGAAGATCGGGCAGCCGCGCCGCGACATAGTCGGCAAAGCCGTCGCCGGCGCTTTCGGGGATCGTCAGGCGCGCGCCGCGGCCGGCCCTGACCAGCTCGGCGATCGCCTGCCCGCCGGCGCCGGCAATGCGGCGCGGCACCTGCGCCTGCGCCCTGCCCCCGCTTCGGCGCGCCGAGGCGCTCAGCCGGTCGAACAGGCGCTGGAAGCGCGTGTCGCTGTCGGCGGCGCGGAAGCCGGCCGACGCCATCTCGTCATTGGCGTGGCCGGACCTGTCGCCGGCCAGCAGCTCGGAGAGCGCCATCCAGCGCGGCCGCCCGGCCTTGGGCGCCGGGCCGATGGCGCGCGCGACATGGCGCGGCACCGCCTGCGCCACCTGCAGCAGCCGCGTCATCTCGGATTTGTGGACGGCAAGCGCGGCCTGCACCGTGGCCCGGTCGAAGCCGTGCTCCACCAGCGTGCGGGCGAACAGCGCGCGCTCGATGAAGCTCAAGGCCCGGCGCTCGGCGTTCTCCTTGCCTTGCGCCAGCACCAGCGCCGCATCGTCGAGCGCGCGCACCACCGCGCGCACCGGCCGCCCGAGCGCCCGCGCCGCCTGCACGCGGCGATGGCCGTAGGCCGCCTGGTAAAACCCGCGCGCGGCCTTGTCCGCGTCGGCATGGGGACGCACCAGCACCGGCACCTGCTGGCCGTGCGCGGCGATGCTTTCCTTCAGCGCCGCGAAATCGGGATCGTCGGTCTCGCCCTTGCTCAGCCGGTCGGCGAAGGGCGACGGCTCGATCAGGGCCGCGTCGATCTCGACCACGCGCTCGCCCTCGGCCAGCATCTCGCGCAGCCGCCGCGCCTCGTCCGCCTCCTGCGACAGGGTCCCGAGCGACAGGCCCATCGCCTTGACCGCGCCCGAAGCCGTGCGCGGCGGCGCGGCAGAAGGCGTGACCGGCGGCGGCGCATCCGCCGCATCGCCCCCCTGCCCGCCGAGCAGCGAGCGCAGCCGGTCCTTGCGCGTGTTGTCCTTGCGCGTGTTCATGGCCACCTCCCTTGCTCCTTCTTCGCCGGCAATGATGCCCGCGACGCTGCGAGGTGTGGATAAATTGCCGGCAGAATCGGCCGGCCGCCGTTGCCAGCTGTCAACGCCCCTGCCCGGTCGATGCCCGTCCTCATGGCTTGCGGCCCCATGATTGCGCCAGCAGCGCCTCGATCTCGGCGTTGACGGCGTTGAGTGCCTCATAGGCGCGGTCGTAGGTGGCGCGGTTGAAGTTCTCGCGGCCGACCTCGTACAGCGTCTGCTTGCTCAGGCCGGCATCGGAGATCGCCGTCGATTTCAGCATCGGCGCGGTCAGCACCCGCTCGCCGAACTGGGTGCGCAGGAAGCCGGCGATCTGCGTCTGCGGCCCGTCATTGGGCTCGTAGCGGGTGATGAGATAGCGCAGAAAGTCGAAATTCAGCGCCCCGCCCGCCTCGCGCACCACCGACAGCAGGTCGGAGGTCATGAACAGGAACTGGCTCATCGAGGCCACGTCCAGCATCTGCGGATGAACGGTGACGATGACCGAGGTTGCCGCGCACAGCGCCGAGAGCGTCAGATAGCCGAGCTGCGGCGGGCAGTCGATGACGACGACGTCGTAATCGGCCTCCACCGACAGGATCGCCTGCTGGACGCGGGCGAAGAACAGCGCCCCGTCATTGCCGGAGCGACGCGCCAGGTGCTGCGGCGTCGTATGCTCGAACTCCTGCAATTCGAGATTGCCGGGCACGAGGTCGAGGCCGTCGAAATAGGTCGGCCGGATGATCGCGGCGAGATCGACGCGCTCCTCGTCATAGCGGATCGCGCCGTAAAGCGTGTCGTTGCCGGTGAGGTCGAGCTCGGGCTGATAGCCGAACAGCGCCGACAGCGAGGCCTGCGGGTCGAGGTCGATGGCCAGCGTGCGGTAGCCTTGCAGCGCCAGATACTGCGCCAGATGGGCCGCGGTCGTGGTCTTGCCGGAGCCGCCCTTGAAATTGGTGACGGCGACGACCTGCAAATGCTCGCCCGGCTGGCGATGCTTGAGATAATGGCGCGCCTTGGCCTCGCCCTGCGCGGCAAGATGCCGGCGCAGCGCGTTGACGTCGGCCAGCGTATAGAGCCGGCGGCCGCCGGCGCCGGTTTCGGGCGAGGGGCCTTCGCCGGAGATGGAGAGCTGGCGCAGATAGCCGTCGCTGACGCCGACCAGCCGCGCCGCCTCGCCGCTGGAGAACGGGCGCAGGGTCTTCTGCGCGCTCGGCGGGAACAGCCGGCCGCGCAGCGCGGCAAGCTGCGCCGACAATGCCTGCGCGTCGCTGGCGATCTGCCGGTCGGCCGGCTCGGCCTCCGTCCCGATCCTGATTTCGTTCGTGCTCACCCGCACTCCTTGGCTATTACCGCATCAAGCGCCCCGGGCGGGAAACCCGCCGGCGCGACTCACCCGCGCTGCTCAATTCTACGCGACTATCCTGAAACTGACAGCTTGCACCGCGACTAACGGAAAAATCCGCGTTCTCGCTTTTCCGGCGTATCTACGCTGGGTCAAGCGGCGATTCCTGTCAAGCAAAAGAGGGTTAACGCAAATTAACCTTTATGCAACGCCGGCGAGGGGGAGTTGCCAGCTGTCAACCGGCCACGACGCCGAAGCCGGACTTGCATATATCCCTCAATCTTGCATAGAGGCTCTATGCAGCATCCCGGCCCGCGCCGATGTGGCGGCCGGGCACGGAAATGGGAGCGACCATGAGCCAAGCCGCCATCCTGACCTTCGACGAACTGAAGGCGCTGATCGCCGCGATCCTCGTCAATGCCGGGCTCTCGCCGCTGGCCGCGGGCTCGGTCGCCGCCACGATCGCCGCCGGCGAGCGCGACGCCTGCAAGTCGCACGGCGTCTACCGCATCGAGGGCTGCCTGCGCACGGTCAAGGCCGGCAAGGTGACGCCCGACGCGGTGCCGCAGCTGGCCGACGACGGCTCCGGCGTCATCCGCGTCGACGCCATGAACGGCTTCTCCGGCCCCGCCTTCGAGCTCGGCGCGCCGGTGGTGGCGGAACGGGCGAAGACGCTCGGCGTCGCCGCGCTGGTCATCAATCATTGCACGCATTTCTCCGCCCTGTGGCCCGAGGTCGAGACGCTGACCGGCATGGGCGTCGCCGCGCTCGCCATGTGCCCGTCCTATGCGACGGTCGCGCCGGCGGGCGGCGCCAGGCCGCTGCTCGGCACCAATCCGCTCGCCTTCGGCTGGCCGCGGCCGGGTGGCGACCCATACGTGTTCGACTTCGCCACCAGCGTCGCCGCGCGCGGCGAGATCGAGCTTTACCGCCGCGCCGGCAAGACGCTGCCGGAGGGCTGGGCCGTCGATGCCGAGGGCCGGCCGACCACCGACCCGGCCGCGGCGCTCGACGGCGCCATGCTGCCCTTCGGCGGCCACAAGGGCTCGGCGATCTCGACCATGATCGAGCTGCTCGCCGGCGCCATGATCGGCGACATGACCAGCACCGAGGCGCTCGACCATCTCGGCACCACGACGCTGGCGCCGCACCATGGCGAGCTGATCCTCGCCTTTTCGCCCGAAACTTTCGCCGCCGGCCGGGGCGATCCGTTCGCGAAGGCCGAGGCGCTGCTCGAGGCCATCGCGGGGCAGGGCGCGCGCCTGCCCTCGCAGCGCCGCTTCACGGCGCGGCGCAAGGCGATGGCCGAGGGCATCGCGCTCACCGCCGAGGAGATGGCGCTGCTGGAGACGCTGCGCGAGAAGGGGCTGGACGCGGTTGCGGCCGGCTGAGGCGCGCTAGGCAAATTTCCGCGCCCCGGCGACGCACAGCACCACGCCGGCGGTGACGGCGAGCATGGCGATATCGACCCGCTCGTGCAGCAGGCCGGCGGCAAGCGCGAGGCCGAAGAAGGGCTGGAGCAGCTGCAACTGGCCGACGGCGGCGATGCCGCCTTGCGCCAGCCCGCGATACCAGAAGATGAAGCCGATCAGCATGCTGAACAGCGACACATAGGCGAGGCCAGCCCATGCCGCCGCGCCGATGCTGGCCAGCGACTGCGGCAGGGTGGCGAAGGACAGCGCCAGCATCGGCGGCAGCGACAGGACGAGCGCCCAGGAGATGACCTGCCAGCCGCCGAGCCGGCGCGACAGCCGCCCGCCTTCGGCATAGCCCAAGCCGCAGATGACGATCGCGCCCAGCATCAGCAGGTCGTCGGCCGGTGAGGCGGAGACGCCTTGAGACAGGGCGTAGCCGGCGACGAAGGCGCTGCCGAGGCACGAGAACAGCCAGAAGGCCGGACGCGGACGCTCGCCGCCGCGCACGACGCCGAAGATCGCCGTCGCCAGCGGCAACAGGCCGATGAAGACGATGGAATGGGCCGAGGTGATGCGTTGCAGCGCCAGCGCCGTCAGCAGCGGAAAGCCGACCACGACGCCGAGCGCGACCACGGCGAGCGCGAGGAGATCGCCGCGCGCCGGGCGCTTTTCCCGGAACACGACCAGGAGCGCGGCGGCCAGCAGCCCGGCGATCGCCGCCCGCGCCACGGTGAGGAAGACGGGATCGAAATCCATCACCGCCACGCGCGTCGCCGGCAGCGAGCCGCTGAAGATCAGCACGCCGACAAACCCGTTGATCCAGCCGCTCGCCGTCCTGTCCATCACGCTCTCCGTTCGCCGGGCCTTGCGCCCTTATCGCCGCGCGCTTCTATCTTTGCCAGCCGCAATCCAGTACAGTTCGACAAAACCGTTATGGACAGCGCGGCACTACGGATGAATCGGGCGACGGCAGGGGAGGGGACGGGGACTCGGATCGACGCCGTGATGGCGGCGATCCGCCGGCGGATCGCTGCGCGCAGCCTGACGCCGGGGGCGAAGCTGCCGTCGATCCGGGGCTTCGCACGGACGATGCGGGTCTCGACCTCGACGGTGGTGGAAGCCTATGAGCGGCTGGCGGCAGAGGGCGCGATCCGCGCGCGCGCCGGCTCGGGCTTCTACGTCTCCGGCCCGGTCGCGCCGCTGTCGCTGGCCGAGATCGGCCCCCGGCTCGACCGCGAGATCGATCCGCTGTGGATATCGCGCCAGTCGCTGGAGGCGGGCGGGGCGATGCTGAAGCCCGGTTGCGGCTGGCTGCCGGCGTCGTGGATGCCACAGGCCGCCATGCGCCGGGCGCTGCGCCGGCTGGCGCGCGCCGACGACACGGCACTTGCCGATTACGGCACGCCGCTCGGCCTGCCGCCGCTGCGCCAACACCTTGCCCGGCGCATGGCCGGCCGCGGCATCGAGGCGTCTCCCGACCGGATCGTGCTGACGGAATCGGGAACGCAGGCCATCGACCTCATCTGCCGCTTCCTGATCGAGCCGGGCGACACGGTGCTGGTCGACGATCCATGCTACTTCAACTTCCACGCCCTGCTGCGGGCGCACCGGGCCCATGTCGTCGGCGTGCCCTACACGCCTTCGGGGCCGGATACGGACGCATTCGCGCAGGCGCTGGCCGCGCACGCCCCGCGCCTCTACATCACCAATTCGGCGATCCACAACCCGACCGGCGCGGTCCTGTCATGGGAAGTCGCCCATCGCGTCCTCGCCCTTGCCGGGCAGGCGGGGCTGACGATCATCGAGGACGACATCTTCGCCGATTTCGAGACCGGGCCGGCGCCGCGCCTTGCCGCGCTCGGCGGCCTCGACCGCGTGGTGCATATCGGCAGCTTCTCCAAGACGCTGTCGGCCTCGGTGCGCTGCGGCTTCATCGCCGGCCCGCGCGACTGGGTCGAAAGCCTCGCCGACCTCAAGCTGGCGACCAGTTTCGGCGGCGCGGCGCTGTCGGCCGAGCTGGTGCTGACGCTGCTTCAGGACGGCAGCTATCGCCGGCACATGGACGGCCTGCGCCGCCGCCTGTCGCGCGCCATGGCCGAGACCGCCGGCCGGCTCGCAGCCATCGGCGTCACGCCGTGGCTGGAGCCGCAGGCCGGCATGTTCCTGTGGTGCCGGCTGCCGGAGGGAATCGACGCCGCCGACATCGCCCGCCGCACGCTGGCGCAAGACATCGTGCTCGCGCCCGGCAACGCCTTCAGCCTCTCCGGCGCCGCCGGCCGCTTCCTGCGCTTCAACGTCGCCCAATGCGACGACGACCGGATCTTCACCGTCCTCGAACGGGCGATGAAGCGAGCGGGATGAGGGAGGGGCCTTGCCCCTGCGCGCGGTGCCGGCGCGAGATTTCAGTCGTGCGCGCCCCGAAGCGAAGGGGAGGGGGCCTTTATCTGGAAGGCCGCTCCCCGCGCACGTTCTCCACCCAGTAACGATGCAGGGCCTCGACGTCGCCGCTGGTCAGAACCGGCATCGCGCCAGCCAGCCGGTCGTCGGGCCAGTCCCACCATTTCATCTCGAGCAGCAGCTTAATCCGCGCGTCGTCGAAGCGCTTGCGGATGGTGCGGGCGGGGTTGCCGCCGACGATGGCGTAGGGCTCGACATCGCGCGTCACCAGCGCCCGCGTGCCGATGACCGCGCCGTCGCCGATCCGCACCCCGGGCATGACGATCGCCTCGGAGCCGATCCAGACATCGTTGCCGATCACGGTGTCGCCGGCGGGCCGGAAGCCGTTCTCCGCGCCGGCGAAGGCTGGAACCTCCGGCATCCAGTAGAACGGGAACGTGCTGATCCAGTCGGCGCGGTGGCCCTGGTTGCCGGCCATGATGAAGGCCGCGCCCGAGCCGATCGAGCAGAAGCTGCCGACGACGAGCCGGTCGACGCCGGGGTCGGGCATGAGGAAGCGGGCGCACTCGTCGAAGCCGTGGCCGTGATAGTAGCCGGAATAGTAGCTGTAGCGGCCGATGACGATGTTGGGGTTGGTGACCTGACGGTCGAGCGTCATGCCCCTGAACGGGCTCTCGAAGAAATTGTCCATCGGAATGGTTCCTGCATTTGAGTCAGTGCCGTCACCTGCCCGCGTGGGTGTGTGTGGGGGCGAACGGCATCGCGCCCGCGAAGCGGGCGGCTCGGGCTTCCCGCGTCAGCGACGCGGAAGCGCGGTGCAGGGGGTACTCGGAGAGGACTTCATGGGGCGAATGATACGTCCTTATCGCCGCCATGCCAAGAGCGCTCCGCCCCGCGGCCGGGTTGCCGCGAGGTGGAATGTCGCGAGCCTCAGGCGGCGTATTTCTGCGCGGCACCCGTGCGGGCGGTCCATGACGCGTACCAGTCGTCGAACAGCTTGAGCTGGGCTTCGGCATAGCCGCGCTGGCTGGGCGACAGCGCGTCGTCGGCGTTGAAGTGCAGCGCGTATTCCGGGTTGCCCTTCAGCACCATCAGATATTTGTAGTAGAGGACGAGGTCCGGGCCTTCGTCGTAGGACGACAGCACGTGCAGCGCCTGCGAAAGCTCGCCGGCGAGCTGGCGCGCCTCGGCGTCGCCTTTGGCAGCGGCGCGCGCGAGCGCGCACAGATGCAGGATCTCGCGCGGCAGCACGTTGCCGATGCCGGTGATGGCGCCGACCGCGCCGCAGCTGACGAAGCCGTGGACGACCGTGGTGTCGACGCCGACCATCAAGAGCACGTCGTCCTGGCTGGTGATTTGCTCGGCCGCATAGGTGAGCGCCGCGGCGCCGCCGAACTCCTTGAAGCCGACGAGGTTTCCGTGCTCGGCGCGCAGGGCGAAGAACAGGTCGGCCTTGGTCTCGTAGCCGTAATAGGGGCTGTTGTAGATGACGGCCGGCAGGTCGGATGCTGCCGACAGCACGGCCTTGAAATGGTTGCGCTGCGCGGCGGCCGACTGGCCGCGCGAGAGCAGGCGCGGAATGACCATCAGCCCTTTCGCGCCGACTTCTCTCGCGTGGGCGGCATGGGCGGCGGCGGACGCAGTGTTGACCGCGCCGGTGCCGACGATGACCGGCACGCCGGCCGCGACCAGGCGCTCGACGCCTTCCATGCGCTGCGCATCGGTCAGGAGCGGCCAATCGCCCATCGAGCCGCAATAGACGACGCCCGACATGCCAGCGGCGACGAGCTCCTTGCCCTTGGCGACCAGCGCGTCGAAATCGGGCGTGCGGTCGACCTTGCACGGCGTCATCAGCGCCGGGATGCAGCCATGGAAAATGTCGAGATTCACGGGATCCTCCCTCGAAAGCCGTGCCGTGATAATATCACTTGTATTTTATTTGTCGACAAGAAATTGCCGTGAGGGCGCGGAAGGAAAAGACAGCTTCGCCGCCGTCATCCCGGCCAAGGGCGCGAAGCGCCCACCGAGCCGGGATCCATTGAGCGGCGCGGCCGGTTTCAAGGTTCGTGATGCCGGTGTTGAAGCGCGCCATGATGAGAGCCGGGCCGCGCCCGACGATGTTGCGGCCAATGGGTCCCTGCTCTCCCTCGCTTCGCTCGCTCGGCCGGGATGACGGAGGCGACCGCTCAGACTTCCATCCCGGCGTTGACCCCTGCATCGGCGGCGATCGAGGACTGGATGTGGCGCACGATCTGCGCGGCGTGGAGGCCGGCGAGCCGGTCGGCTTCGGCCACGTCGCGGGCGGCGATGGCGGCTATCATCTCGTCGTGCTCGGCCGCGTATTGCGGCGGCAGCACGTCGTGGAACGAGGAATAGTATAGCCGCAGGATGCGCCGTCCCTCGTCCAGCAGCTGGCGGAACAACTCGGCATAGTAGCGATTGCGGCCGGCGCGCGCGATTTCCAGGTGGAAGTCGCGGTTGGCGGCGATCATGGCTAGCGCATCGCGCGCCGCCACCGCCTTGGCGAAGGCGGCCTGCGCCGCGCGGATGCGGGCGAGGTCGTCGCCCTGATGGTTGGCCGCCGCCAACCGCGTGGTGACGCGGTACATCAGCGTCAGCGCGTCGAAGAAATGCGGCAGGTTCAGGAAGTCGATGTTGGAGACGATGGTGGCGCGGTTGGGGAGCGTGGTGATCAGTCCTTCCGCCGCCAGCCGCACCAGCGCCTCGCGGATCGGCGTGCGCGACAGCGAGAACCGCTCGGCCAGTTGCAGCTCGTCGATCGGGCTGCCGGGCGCGAGCGTCAGCTCGACGATCTCGTTGCGCAGCGTCTCGTAGACGTGGGCAACGCCCGAGCCGCGGCGATGGCCGTTCGCATCGTTCCTGGCCGCCGCGCCCCGCTTCCCCGCCTGCCTCGCCATCCGCCTCGTCCATGCGTTTTCGCCGATGTGGCATGATACCGCGCCGATATTTTGTTTGTCGACAAGACGGGCGCAAATTATAGTTCACGGATCATCGGCGAAGGCAGGGTCAGGCGTCATGAGGATCGGCGTGATCGGTGCCGGCGTGGTCGGCGTGACGGCGGGGCTGGCGCTTTGCAGGCGCGGCCACGCGGTCACCGTGTTCGACCGCGAGGGCGTCGCCGCCGGCGCCTCGCGCGGCAATGCCGGCGCATTCGCCTTCGCCGACATCATCCCGCTGGCGACGCCGGGCATCATGCGCAAGGCGCCGCTGTGGCTGTTCGACCCGAATGGGCCGCTGTCGATCCCGCCTTCCTACGCGCTGCGCGTCGCGCCGTGGCTGGTCTCGTTCTGGCAGGCGAGCCTGCCCGGCCGCTACCGCGCCGCCGTGGCCGCGCAGAGCGCGCTGATGGCGCATTCGGCCGCGGCGCTGGAGGCGCTGGTTTCCGCCCATGGCCTTCACGACATGCTGCGGCGCGAGGGCCAGCTCCAGCTCTATGAGGGCGAGGGCGAGTTCCGCCGCAGCCTGCCCGGCTGGGACGAGCGCCGCGCCGCCGGCGTCCGCTTCACGCTGCTGGAAAGCCGTGAGGCGATCGCGGAGGTCCAGCCCGGCCTCGACGCGCGCTTCACCCATGGCGGCTTCACGCCCGACTGGGTCAACGCCGTCGATCCGGCGCGCTGGGTCGAGCGGCTGGCCGAGATCCTCACCCGCGCCGGCGGGGTGATCGAGCGCGCAGACATCCGCGCGCTCGCCGCCTCGCCCAGCGAGGTGCATGTCGCCGGGCCGCAGGGAAGCTGGCATTTCGACCGGGTGGTGCTGGCAGCCGGCGCCCATTCGGGGCGGCTGGCGCGCCAGCTCGGCCTGCGCCTGCCGCTGGAGACCGAGCGCGGCTACAACACCACGCTTGCACCGGGCGCATTCGACCTGCGCACCCATGTCACCTTTCCCGGCCACGGCTTCGTCGTCAGCCGGGTCGGTGAGGGCATCCGCGTCGGCGGCGGGGTCGAGCTGGGCGGGCTCGACCTTCCCCCGCGCATGGAGCGCGCCGGGGCGCTGCTGCGCAAGGCCGCTTCCTTCCTGCCGGGGCTGAAGACCGAAGGCGGCAGGCAATGGATGGGCTTTCGCCCGTCCATGCCCGACAGCCTGCCGGTGATCTCGGCCGCGCCGCACAGCCCTTCCGTGGTGCTGGCCTTCGGCCACGGCCATCTCGGCCTGACGCAATCGGCCGGCACGGCCGGGCTGGTCGCCGACATCGTCGACGGCCTGCCGCCGGAAATCGACATCGCGCCCTATCGCGCCTCCCGTTTTTGAGACCCGTTCCCATGGCCAACCACACTTTCCCCAACCACACCTTCCACTGCATCGACGGCCACACCTGCGGCAACCCGGTGCGTCTCGTCGCCGGCGGCGGCCCGCGGCTCGACGGCGCGACCATGACCGAGAAGCGCGCCCATTTCCTCGCCGAATACGACTGGATCCGCACCGGGCTGATGTTCGAGCCGCGCGGCCATGACATGATGTCCGGCTCGATCCTCTATCCGCCGACGCGGCCCGATTGCGACGTCGCCGTGCTGTTCATCGAGACCTCGGGCTGCCTGCCGATGTGCGGCCACGGCACCATCGGCACCGTGACCATGGCGATAGAGAACGGGCTGGTGACGCCGAGGGAGCCCGGCAGGCTGCGCCTCGACACGCCGGCCGGGCCGGTGGTGGCCGAATACCGGCAGGAAGGCCGCTTCGTCGAGGAGGTGCGGCTGACCAACGTGCCCGCCTTCCTCCATTCGCAAGGGCTGACGGCCGAGGTCGAGGGGCTGGGCGAGATCACGGTCGATGTCGCCTATGGCGGCAATTTCTACGCCATCGTCGAGCCGCAGGAGCATTTTCGCGACATGGCGGATTTCACCGCCGGCGAGTTGGTCGGCTTCAGCCCGCGCCTGCGCGCGGCGCTGAATACGAAATACGAGTTCGTCCACCCGGAAAACCCGGCGATCAACGGCCTCAGTCACATCCTCTGGACCGGCCGGCCGAAGCATGCGGAAGCGACCGCGCGCAACGCCGTGTTCTACGGCGACAAGGCCATCGACCGCTCGCCCTGCGGCACCGGCACCTCGGCGCGCATGGCGCAATGGGCGGCGACGGGGCGGCTCGCGGTCGGCGACGCGTTCATCCACGAAAGCATCATCGGCAGCCTGTTCCGGGGCCGGGTCGAGGCGGCGGCGAAGGTTGGCAACCGCGACGCGATCATCCCCTCCATCGGCGGCTGGGCGCGCCAGACCGGCTACAACACCATCTTCATCGACGATCGCGACCCCTATGCTCACGGCTTCACGGTGCTATGATCCCCTGAAAAGACAAAAGGGAGGCGGCGATGGCGCGGAGCGAGACGGTCAGGGACGAGGGGCGCTTCGACTATATCGTGGTCGGCGCCGGCACCGCCGGTTGCGTGCTCGCCAACCGGCTGACGCGCGACCCGGCGACGCGGGTGCTGCTGCTGGAGGCCGGCGGCTCGGACAATTACCACTGGGTCCACATCCCGGTCGGCTATCTCTACTGCATCGGCAACCCGCGCACCGACTGGATGATGAAGACGGCCCAGGAGCCGGGGCTGAACGGCCGCTCGCTCGTCTATCCGCGCGGCAAGGTGCTGGGCGGCTGCACTTCGGTCAACGGCATGATCTACATGCGCGGCCAGGCCGCCGACTATGACGGCTGGCGCCAGATGGGCAACACCGGCTGGGGCTGGGACGACGTGCTGCCCTATTTCCTGAAGTCCGAGGACCATCACGCCGGCAGGACCGACCTGCACGGCGCCGGCGGCGAATGGAAGGTGTCGAAGCAGCGCCTCACCTGGGACATCCTCAACGCCGTGCAGGAGGGGGCGAAGGAATTCGGCATCATGCCGCGCGCCGACTTCAACGACGGCAACAACGAGGGCTCCGGCTTCTTCGAGGTCAACCAGAAGGGCGGCATACGCTGGAACACCGCCAAGGGGTTTCTGAAGCCCGCGTTGAAGCGCCCGAACCTGAAGCTCGTCACCCACGCGCTGAGCGAGAGCCTGATCCTCGAGGGCAGGCGCGTCGTCGGCGTGCGCTACCGCCGCGGCGGGGCGCTACACGAGGCACGGGCGGACGCCGAGGTGCTGCTCTGCGCCGGCGCGATCAACTCGCCCAAGCTGATGGAGCTCAGCGGCATCGGCCGGCCGGAGGTGCTGAAGGGCCTCGGCATCGAGGTCGCGCATGAGAGCGGGGGCGTCGGCGAGAATTTGCAGGACCATCTCCAGATCCGCACCGTCTACAAGGTCGAGGGGACGCGGACGTTGAACACCGTGTTCCACAGCCTGCGCGGCAAGGCCGGCATCGGGCTGCAATACGCGCTGATGCGCAAGGGGCCGCTGTCGATGGCGCCGTCGCAATTCGGCATGTTCACCAGATCCGACCCGTCGAAGGCGACGCCCGACCTCGAATATCACGTCCAGCCGCTGTCCACCGACCGGCTCGGCGACCCGCTGCACCGCTTCCCGGCCATCACCGTCTCGGTGTGCAACCTGCGCCCCGACAGCGTCGGCTCCAGCCATGCCACCACGCCCGATCCCGCAACGCAGCCCGAGATCAGGCTGAACTACCTCTCCGCGCAGAGCGACCGCGACGTGGCGGTGAAGGCGGTGCAGCAGGCGCGCGAGATCATGACCGCGAAGGCGCTCCAGCCCTACGGGCCGGAGGAGATCCTGCCCGGCCCCGGCCACGAAAGCGACGAGGCGCTGGTCGCCAAGATCGGCGACATCGCCACCACCATCTTCCATCCGGTCGGCACCTGCCGCATGGGCACGGACGACCGCGCCGTGGTCGATCCCGAACTACGGGTGAAAGGGCTTTCCTCCTTACGCGTCGTGGACGCCTCGATCATGCCGAAGATCGTCTCCGGCAACACCGCCTCGCCCGTCATCATGATCGCGGAGAAGGCGGCGGAGATGATCGCCAGAGCAATTCCAGGAAAAGTGTGACGCACTTTTCCGTTCGGAACTGCGCCGGAACAAAGGTGCGTGAGAGGGAAGAGGTCTGACATGGCTATCGAAACCATCAAATGGGACGGCGCGGAGCACCTCGACACGACCGAGGCGATCGCCGCCTATCTCGAAGCCGCATTCGAGGACGGCGATCCGAAGGTGATCACCCATGCTCTCGGCAAGGTCGCGCGCGCCAAGGGCATCAGCCGGATAGCCAGGGAAACCGGCGTGAGCCGCGCCGGGCTCTACAAGGCGCTCGACGCGGACGGCGATCCACGGCTGACGACCTTCCTGAGCGTGCTCAGGAGCCTTGGGCTCGGCGTGTCGGTTCACCCGGCCTGACGTCCCGCCCGAGGAATTCGTCCCAGATGCGGCGGCCGAGATCGTCGAAGCGGCAGGCGGCGGCGATGAAGGCGCTGCGCGCCGCCTCGTCGGCCAGCGGAGCGGGCAAGAGCGGATCGAAGACGATCCGGCGGATGGCGGCGTCGCCGGCAAGGAAGGTTTCGCGCGCGGCGATGTCCAGAGGCATCGCCGCCGCCCGCGCCGCCAGCGCGTCGAGCCGCGCCGCGGCATGGTCGTAGTCCTCGCCGCCCGCATCGGCGCGCCATAGCGCCATCGCCACCGCCTGACGGCCGGGATCGAGGTCGTCGATGGCGAACACGGCCGCGCCATGCTCCAGCCCGAGGCCGGCGAGGCGATCGCGCACCACGGCCACGCCGCCGGAAAAATTGTCGGGCCGGATGTAGAGCCCGTTCTCCAGCTCGCGCATGCCGAGCATGGAGAGGGCGCGGCCCCGCGCGCGCAGCGCCTTGCGGTCGGAGCGCGGCAGGCCGCCGGTGGCGGCCGCGACCCAGCGCCCGCGCCACGGCGCGAGCCGCTTTTCCGCATCGCGCCAGCCGGCGACGTCGGCGGCGATGGCGCGGCCCGCCGGTCCCAGCCGATAGACCCCGCGTGTCGCCGTCTCCACCAGCCCGGCCCGCGAAAGCCGCGCCAGCGTCACCCGCATGCTGTTCTGCGAGATGCCGAACAGCGCGCCCGCCTTCACCGCCTCCGGCGCGCTCAAGGTGCCGCCGCCGGCAGCGCGCAGCAGGTTGAGCACGACGCGGCGCGGGTCGGGTCCGATAATATTACATGAATTGACGATCTCTGTCATAAATTGTAATTTATACGCCAAAAGCCTTCAGGTCGAGGAAAACGCCATGCCGTCCGCTTCCCAGCCGGAATTTTCGTCCCTTAGCAGCCGCTTCCAGACCCACGAAGTGGAAAATCAGCCGGTTCCGTTGCGCGACTACAATATGTGGGAGACCGACACGGCCTTGCGCGAGGCGGTCGAGCGCGAGGGCGCGCGCTGGGCCTGGGACCATCTGGAGGAATATGGCGCGCTGGCCGGCGGGCGGCTGGCCGATCTCGGCTACACGGCCAACGAGAACAAGCCGAAGCTGCGTTCCTTCGACCGCTACGGCCGGCGCATCGACGAGGTCGAGTTCCACCCCGCCTATCACGAGCTGATGACCGAGGCGATGCGCTACGGCATGAACGGGCTGGCCTGGCGCAACGCCAACCGCGCCGGCGCCCATGTGGCGCGGGCGGCGGTGATGTATATCGGCTCGCAGGCCGACGCCGGCACCATGTGCCCGATGTCGATGACCCATGCCGCGATTCCGGCCCTGCGTCACAACCCGGCGCTGGCCGAGAAATGGGTGCCGAAGCTGATCTCGACCGAATACGACCCGCGCAGCGTGCCGATGGAGGAAAAGACCGGCTGCACCATCGGCATGGGCATGACCGAGAAGCAGGGCGGCTCGGACGTGCGCGCCAACACCACCCGCGCCATCCGCCAGCCCGACGGCTCCTATGCGCTCGTCGGCCACAAATGGTTCTTCTCGGCGCCGATGTGCGACGCGCATCTGGTGCTGGCGCAGGCCGAGGGCGGGCTCTCCTGCTTCCTCGTGCCGCGCTTCCGCCCCGATGGCGGCCGCAACGCCGTCGAGATCCAGCGGCTCAAGGACAAGCTCGGCGACTGGTCGAATGCCTCCTCGGAAGTCGAGTTCCAGGGCGCGTTCGGCGAGCTGGTCGGCGAGGAGGGGCGCGGCGTGCGCGTCATCATCGAGATGGTGGCGCTGACGCGGCTCGACTGCATGACCGGCTCGTCGTCGCAGATGCGGCAGGCGCTGGTGCAGGCGCTGCACCACACGCGCCGGCGCAAGGTGTTCGGCAAGCTGCTGGTCGACCAGCCGCTGATGCGCAACGTGCTGGCCGACCTCGCGCTCGAAAGCGAGGCGGCGATCGCGCTGACGCTGCGCGTGGCGCGCGCCGTCGACGCTGGCCCGCGCGACAGCCACGAGGCCGCGCTCGCCCGCGTCGCCACGGCCATCGGCAAGTACTGGATCTGCAAGCGCGCCGTCCCCTTCGTCAACGAGGCGCAGGAGTGCCTTGGCGGCATCGGCTATGTCGAGGAGACGATGATGCCGCGCCTCTACCGGCAGGCGCCGCTGAACTCGATCTGGGAAGGCTCGGGCAACGTCCAGTGCCTGGACGTGCTGCGCGCGCTGGGCAAGGAGCCGGAAACGCGCGAGGCGCTCATGGCCGAGCTTGCGGCGGCAAAGGGCATGGACGCGGATTACGACGCCGCTTTTGCCAGCCTGCCGGCGCTGTTCGAGGACGCCGCCACGATGGAGTTCCGCAGCCGCATCATCGTCGAGCGCGCGGCGCTGATGCTGCAAGCCTCGGTGCTGTTGCAGGCGGGAAACAGCGAGATCGCCGCCGCCTTCTGCCGCTCGCGGCTCGGCAACGCGCACGGCCTCGCCTTCGGCACGCTTCCGCCCGACGCGCCGGTCGCCCTCCTCATCGAACGCGCCATGCCCGCCTGAGGCGGCGATCACGTGAAGAAGCAGCGAGAGGGGATCGCATATCCGCCTTCCGTCATCCCGGCCAAGGGCGCGAAGCGCCTGCCGAGCCGGGATCCATTGGCCGGAAAATCGTCCGGCGCGGCCCGGTCCTTGTGCTGGCGCGCTTCAGCGCCCGCGCTGCGAGCCCCTGAATCCGGCCGCGCCGCTCAATGGATCCCGGACAGCCTCCGCTTCGCTCCGGCTTCCGGGATGACGAAATTTCCATATGCGAGTGCCCGTTTGCGGGGAGAAGGTCCCGGCAGGGGGATGAGGAGCGGCGCGACGCCGCGCATCCGGGGAGCGGCGGGATTGGCACTTGCCCCTGCGCGCGCCAGTGGCTACATCTCGCCAACTGGCAAGGAGACCTTAATGCTCGCGCTTATCCAGACCGTCGTGCTCGCGCTCGATCTCTACTGGTGGATCATCATCGCGTCGGCGGTCTTCTCGTGGCTTTACGCCTTCAACGTCGTCAACCCGCGCAACCAGATCGTCAGCACCATCGGCAATTTCCTGTTCCGCATCACCGAGCCGGCGCTGCGGCCGATCCGCCGCTTCCTGCCCGATCTCGGCGGCATCGACATCTCGCCGATCATCCTGCTGCTCGTCATCTTCTTCATCCGCCAGTTCCTGATCACGACCGTCGCCCCCGCCATCCTGTGACGGAAGCCGCGTTCTACCGCCGGCGCGGCGACGGCATCGAGCTTCACGTGCGGCTGACGCCGAAATCGGCGCGCGACGCCATCGAGGGCGTCGAGACCGCCGCCGACGGCCGCAGCCACCTGAAGGCGCGCGTGCGCGCCGTGCCGGAGGACGGCAAGGCCAACAAGGCGCTGGTGAAGCTCGTCGCGAAAGAGATGGGCCTGCCGGCCGGCGCGGTTGCGATCGTCGCCGGCGACACCGCGCGGCTGAAGACGCTGCGCCTCGACGGCGACGCCGCCGCGCTGGAGGCGCGGCTCAGCGCATTCAGCCCGGAAGGGTGAGCAGCACGCCGGTGACGGCCAGCAGCGCGAAGACGAGCTGGCGGAAGCGCAGCTCGTCGACGCGGCGATGCAGCCATTCGCCGGCGACGAGGCCGACCAGCACCACCGGCAGATAGGACACGAGCCGGGGCAGGGCGGGCACGAGCGTGCCGTCGAGCAGGAAGACGATGCTGAGCAGCCCGTTGAGGCTGAGCCACACCGCGATCAGCGTCGCGCGCATCGCCGCCTTGTCGAGCCGGGTGCCGGCCAGCGCATAGACGAGGAGCGGCCCGCCCGAGGCGAACAGGCCGTGGCTGGCGCCGGCCGCCAGCATCAGCGCGCGCGTGGCCGCCGGGCCGTGGCTTGCCACGGCGCCGCGCCGCATGCGCCACAATTCGCGCACCGCGAACCACAGCACCAGCATGCCGAACAGCGTCTTCAGCACCGCGCCCTCCAGCGACGGCCGCAGCAGGTAGCCGATCAGCGTGCCCGCCGCCATCAGAGGCAGGATCAGCCCGAACAGCGTCGGCAGGTGGATGCGCCGGCGGTAGCGCCAGGTCAGGTAGCCGCTCTGGAAGATGTTGAGCGGCACCAGCACGGGCATGAGCTCGGGGATCGGCAGGAACAGCGCACCCAGCGACAGCGCGATGACGATGCTGCCGAAGCCGGTGACGGCCTCGACCGTGTAGGCGAGCAGGATGAAGGCGCCGAGGAATATCCAGGGGTCGATCACCGCCGGGGTTCCTGGGGGGCCGCGGCGCGGCCGCGGCCCATCATCGGCCCGCGCGGGCCGGCGCCGTTCGCCGCATCCATGTCCTGCCTCCTTCCCGCCGCCGCCGGGGCGGGCGCCGTTGCGAATCCGTCCGGGCGAATCCGTCCGGCGAAACTAGAGCATCCGACCCCGGCGCGAAATCCTTTGGCCCGCCGATCTGCGGCGTCTGACATAATCCCGCCGCACCCGCCCTGTTAGGTTGCCCGGGGATTTTCCATCCCGTAAACTTCGTTCAAGGGGCAAGGGGGAACGACGACCCGCGATGACGGCCAGCAGCATATTCCGCTCGCATCAGACGCTGCGCAACCTGGTCAGCTTCGCCTACGACCTCGCCACCGCGGCCGGGGCGTTCCTTGCCGCCTATCTGACGGTCTACGGCTATCCGCGGGTGCTCCAGGTTCCCGCGCTCGACGAGAAGCTGCTCGGCTTCATCGCCGCCTCGGCCGTGGCCTTCGTCATCTTCGCGCCCTATCGCGGCTCCTGGCGCTACGCGTCGATCCCCGACCTCATGGCGATCCTCAAGAGCGCGACCACGGCCGTCATCATCTACATGGTCGGCGCATTCCTGCTGACGCGCGGCGAGAACGTTCCCCGTTCGGTGCCTATCCTGACGCTGGCCTACATGGTGCCGCTTCATGCCGGCGCGCGCCTGCTCTACCGCATCGCCGCCGAGCGCATGCGCCACTATGGCGGCGGCATCGTCCGCGACGCCGCCCGCGACGTCCCGACCGTGCTGCTGTGCGGCCTGTCCGACAAGGCGGAGAGCTTCATCCGCGCGACGCGCCGCAACCGGGCATTCAACATCGTCGGCATCGTCGACGATTCCCACATCAATCTCGGCCGCACCATCCAGGGCGTGCGGGTGCTGGGCACGCTCGCCGATCTCGACCGGATGCTGCGCAAGCTCGCCGCCGGCGGCCGCCCCGTCAGCGAGATGGTGGTGACGGAGGTGTCGCCCTCGCGCCAGCGGCTGGCCCAGATCATCGGGCGCGGCAATGCCTGCTCGATCACGGTGTCGCGCATCCCCGACTTCGTCGAGGTCTCGGCGCTGTCGAGCGACCAGCTGCTCCAGCCCAAGCTGATCGAGCTGGGCGACCTCCTCGACCGTCCCGAGGTGACGACCGACCTCGAAGGCGTGGCGCGGCTGGTCGAGGGCAAGGTGGTGCTCGCCACGGGCGCGGCCGGCTCGATCGGCTCGGAGCTGTGCCGCCAGATCGCCCGGTTCGGGCCGAGCCGGCTCATCATCGTCGACAGTTCCGAATACATGCTCTATCGCTGCGACACCGAGCTGCGCGACAACCACCCCGGCCTCGACCTCGTCACCCGGCTCATCGACGTGCGCGACAAGGCGCGCGTCGCCGGCATCTTCGCCGAGTTCACGCCCGATCTCGTCTTCCACGCCGCCGCGCTCAAGCACGTGCCGATGATCGAGGACAACCCGCTCGAGGCGATCAAGACCAATTTCCTCGGCACCCGCAACGTCGCCGACGCCGCGCTCGCCAACCGCGCCTCCACCTTCGTCATGATCTCGACCGACAAGGCGGTGAACCCGACCAGCATCATGGGCGCGACGAAGCGCGCGGCCGAGGCCTATTGCCAGTCGCTCGACATCCAGTCGCGCCACACCCGGTTCAGGACCGTGCGCTTCGGCAACGTGCTCGGCTCCAACGGCTCGGTCGTGCCGCGCTTCCAGGAGCAGATCGCCGCCGGCGGCCCGGTGACGGTGACGCATCCGCACATCGTGCGCTACTTCATGACCATTCCCGAGGCCGTGCGCCTGGTGCTGCACGCCTCGGCCCACGCCCTGTCGCGCAAGACGCCGCGCGGCAAGATCATGGTGCTCGACATGGGCAAGCCGGTGCGCATCGTCGACATGGCCGAGCGGATGATCCAGCTTGCCGGCTTCAGGCCCCATGTCGACATCAAGATTGCCTTCACCGGCCTGCGCGCCGGCGAGAAGCTGTTCGAGGAGCTGCTCGACATCTCGGAGGTGCCGGACGGGCGCACCGAGGAGGGCTACGTCATCGCCTCGCCGCGGATCATCGACCGCCAGCTCCTCAACCGAACCATCAGCGAGATCGAGCTGTGCGCCGCGCGCGAGGACCAGACGCGCGCCATCGGACTTCTGTCGCACATCGTGCCCGAATACCGCGCGGAGGCTGCCGCGCGCATGGACGACGGCGACGTCGTCCGCCCCGCCATCGTCAAGCCGGCGCGCCCGGCAAGCCCGCTTCCCATCCCGAAGGACGGCGAGGAACCGCCGGCCACGCACATCCGGTAAGGCCCGCGCAACCGGGCGGCGACTTGCCCGCGGCGCAGCCGCCGCACCGCCCCTCATCCGCCTGCCGCCTCCCTGTCATCCCGGAGCAAAGCGGAGGCTATCCGGGACCCATTGAGCGGCGCGGCCGAATTCCGGGCTTGCATAGCAGGTTATGAAGCGCGCCGAGGTGAGGGCCGGGCCGTTCCTGACGATCGTGCGGCCAATGGATCCCGGCTCGGCGGGCGCTTCGCGCCCTTGGCCGGGATGACGGAGAGGCGGCAGGCGGATGAGGGGCGGTGCCGGTGATGCCGTAAGACGCGACGGGGTCTAGAGCATCGGACATTTAATCGGACGCATATCCGGCGTGTTTAAGGTAGTTTCGGCACTCTGTGGCCGGGAAGAGTTTACAGATATCGCCGACAGCGTTCCAGAGAGTGTCGAAGGTTCTGGCCTTTGCGGCACGCAGATGGGCTTTGAGCTTTGCAAACGCCATCTCGATCGGGTTGAGATCGGGGCTGTATGGCGGGAGGAAGAGGAACCACGCACCCCTGTCCCTCAGGCATTGGGTGGCTCTGGCGCTCTTGTGGACGGCGAGGTTGTCGAGGATGACGACATCGCCTTTCGACAGGGTCGGAGCGAGTTGGGTTTCGATCCACGTATCGAAGCAGGCCCGGTTGATGGGTCTGTCGATCACCCAGGGCGCGGTGATGCCATGACAGCGCAGTCCGGCGATGAAGGTCTGGGTGCCCCAATGGCCGAAAGGAGCCTCGGCGCGCAGTCTTGTCCCGCGCAGGCTTCGGCCACGAAGCCTCACCATCTTGGTGTTGATGGACGTCTCGTCGACGAAGATCAACCGGTGCGGCTGAAGCCGCATGCGGGGCTGGCGGTGCTGGATCCAGACCCGGCGTTCAGCGCGGATGGCCGCGCGTGCGCACTCCGACGCCATCAGGCATTTTTTTATATGTGAAGCCGCGCCGGCACAGGAAGCGCGACAGCACCGCTGGATCAGCCTTCACCCCGTGTTCCTTCTGAAGCCTTGCAGCCAGTTCCGGCATGGTGATGTCGGGCTTGGCCTCCACCGCGCTGATCAGGAAGGCTTTATAAGCATCCAGCCGGCTCTCGCCCGCCGGGCGGCCCTGACGTGCCGGCGCGCCCGTTCCAAGGCAGCGTACCCGCTGTATCAGCTTCACCGCGAACGATGCGCTGACCCCGAAATGACGGGCAGCCGCTCGCCGCGAATGACCCGCTTCCACCAGCGCAATCACCCGATCGCGCAAATCCGTCGAATAGCTCCGGCCCATGATCCACCTCCAAAAACGGTGAATCACAAAACCAAGCAGATGGGAATCAACGATTCCGCATTCTCGTCCGATGCTCTAGAAGGCCGGCAGCACCTCCCGCTCCAGCCATTCGCGCAGCAGCGCCGTCGTCTCTTCCGGCCGCTCCAGCGGCGGCAAATGCCCGCAATCGGGCAGGACATGGAGCGCGGCGCCGTCGATCCCCTTCTGCATCGTCTCCGCCTCGGCCGGGGGCGTGAGCGCGTCCTGCGCGCCGACGACCACCAGCGCCGGCACGCGGATAAGCGGCAGGAGCGGGCGGGAATCGGGGCGGCCGAGGATCGCGCGCTGCTGGCGCACATAGGCTTCGCCGCCGACCCGCTGCGCCATCGCCCGCACTTGCGCGCCGACCGGGCCGTCGACATGGGCGGGATGGACGAGCTGCGGCAGCAGCCGCGCCGTCACCCCGGCGAAGCGGCCGGCCGCGAGGCTGGCGATGCCGGCCCGGCGCTCGGCCGCCTTTTCGGCCGAGTCGGGCGCGGCGGTGGTGTCGAGGAGCGCGACGCCGGCGATCCTGTCGGCCACCGTGCGGAACAGCTCGAAGGCGACATAGCCCCCCATCGACAGGGCGACGACGATGAAGCGGCCGGGCGCGGCCTCCGCCGCGCGGCGCGCCATCGCCGCGATGCTGTCGTCGCGGGTCAGGTCGGCCACGACCGGGGTGACGATGTCGCGCAGGTGCTCGACCTGATGCGCCCACAGTTCGGCGTCGCAGAGCAGGCCGGGCAGGAAAAGGACGGTCGGGCGTGTCGGCGTGGTCATGGTCATCTCCGGCTGGTGTCGGGCATGATATAGTTCAGGACCCGCCGCCCGCCATCGGGATAGATGGTCTCGCCGGTGATGAAGGAGGCGTCGTCGCTGGCGAGGAAGGCGACGACGGAGGCGACCTCCTCGGGCTGGCCGTAGCGGCCCATCGGCGTGCGCATCATGATCGCCTGATGCCCGGCGCTGTTGACGAAATCGCCGGCGACCATCTCGCTCATGATCGTGCCGGGACCGACGCCGACGACGCGGATGCCGTGGGGCGCGAAGGCGACGGCCGCGGTTCCGGTGACCTGGTTCATGCCGCCCTTGGAGATGGCGTAGGGAGCGACGTTCGGGTTGGCGAGGCCGGAATTGATCGACGACATGTTGATGATGACGCCGCCTTCTCCCTGCGCGATCATCTGGCGGGCGGCGGCCTGCGTGCCGAGAAACGCGCCCTTGAGATTGACGGCCAGCACCTTGTCGTAGGTCTCCTCGGTGACGTCGAGGAACGGCACGATCGGGCAGATGCCGGCATTGTTGACCATGATGTCGAGCCGGCCGAAGGTCTCGGCGGCCCTGGCCACCAGCGCATCGACCTGCGCCTTGACGCTGACGTCGGCAACGAGGGCGGCGACCCGGTCGGGCGCGCCGATCTCACGCGCCGTCTCGATGAGCCGCTGCTCGTTGATGTCGCCTATGACGACGTTGGCGCCCTCGGCCAGCAGCCGTTCGGCGCAGGCGCGCCCGATGCCCTGCGCCGCGCCGGTGACGACCGCGACCCTGCCCCGAAGTTTCATGTCCAACCTCCCTGTATCAGTAGACGCTTCTTTCATGGAGCGGCGCGCCGGCGCGGATGCGGCCATAGCCGAGCGGCGAAAGGTCGATCGTCTCGAACCGGCCGCGCGTGACCAGCTCGGCCACGCCGCGCCCGGTGGCCGGCGCGTGCATGACGCCGTGGCCGGAAAAGCCGGTGGCGAAGATCAGGTTCGGAATCTCGTCATGCGGGCCGACGATGCCGTTGTGGTCGAGCGTGTTGACCTCGTAATGGCCGGCCCACGCGCTTTCGAGGCGCAGCCGCTCGAGCGCGGGGATGCGGTGGGCGAGCGCGGGCCACACCGCCGCCTCCAGCAGCGCATGGGCCGGCTCGAAATCGTCCGCAGCGTCGGGGTCGTCATCGGCGGGCGGCGCGATGCCGCAGATGAAGCCCTCGCCCTCGGGCCGGATCCACGCGCCGGTCGTGTCGAACACCATCGGCACGTTTGCGGGGTCGAGCGGCGCGCGGATGGCGAAGGCGGTGCGCTTGCGCGCTGAGACGGGAAGGGCGATGCCGATGGAACGCATCAACGCGCCCGACGCCGCACCGGCCGCGACGATGCAGCAATCGGCGGAAATCGCCGCGCCGTCCGCCAGCCGCACGCCGCACGCGCGGCCGCCGGCGACGTCGATGCCGGTCGCGTGGCCCTCGACATAGGCAACGCCGCGGTCGCGCGCGGCGCGCCGCATCAGCGAAAGCAGCGACCAGGCGTCGAACCAGCCCTCGCTGTGCCCGGCCGTGGTGACGATGCCGAGGTCCTCGACATGGAGCCAGGGGAAGCGCGCCTTCGCCTCGTCCGGCGTCAGCGCGACCGCGTCGGCGCCCTCGGCGCGCTGCATCGCCACCGCCGCCCGGCGCGCCTCGACGGTCTCCGGCCCGCCGAGGATGAGATAGCCGCGCTCGACGAAGCCGACATCGGCGTCCGGGCCGAAACGCGCCTTGATCCGGCGCAGGAAATCGGCGCCGAACAGGCTCATGCGGATGTTGACCGGCGTGCCGAACTGGGTGCGGATCGCGGCCGCCGACAGCGCCGTGGAGGAGCGCCGGTAGGTGGGGTCGCGCTCGACGACGGTGACGGGCCCCGAAAAGCCGAGCTCGCGCAGGAAGAAGGCGATGGCGCTGCCGACGATCGCGCCCCCGACGATGACGACCGATCCCGCGGGCGCCATGCCGGTTCTCAACAGGGCGCGAGGCCGAGACGGGCGCGGAAGCGGTTCTTGACGTGAACGGCGTCGCGCGGCGGCAGCGAGCGCGGCAGGTTCTCGGCCGCGACCTTGAGCACGAAGAGGCGCGGGCCCTCGGCCGGCTGCCGCAGCCGCCCGCACAGCGCCTCGACCTCTTCCAGCGAGCGCAGCTTGGCCGTCTCGGCGAAGCCGCAGGCCGCCGCCACCCTGTCGAAGGCGATGCCGCGCCCGGTATGGCTCGACTGCATCCCCGTCTCGCCGAAATGCTGGTTGTCGAGCACGACGATATCGAGGTTTCTCGGCCGCGCCACCGAGATGGTGGCGAGCGCGCCGAAGGCCATCAGCTGCTCGCCGTCGCCGGTGATGACCATCACCCGCTTTTCCGGCTGCGCCTGCGCCAGCCCGAGACCGACGAGGGCCGCGCCGCCCATGGCGCCCCACAGGTAGTAATTGTCGTCGCGGTCGCCGGCGGCGTGGACGTCGTAGGTCGGCGAGCCGAGGCCGGTGACGACCAGCGCGCCGTCGCGGGCGTCGAGAAGGGTCTTCACCGCCGCGCGGCGATCCATGGTCGCAAGGGTCATGTCGCTCACCATTTCTTCCTGCCGAGCAGGCGCTGCCCGATCAGCACGGCGACCTGCTGGTCGGCGTCGTAGGCCATGCTCGCCGCCTGCGCCACCGTCTCGACGAGGTCGGGGCCGGTCTCGGCGCGCATCACGGTGAGGCCGATCGCCTCCAGCGCGGCTTGCGTCGCCCGCCCCATCGGCACCTGCCACGGATTGAACTCGCCCCACTCGCCGCGCATCGTCACCAGCGTCAGGAAGGGCATGCGCGCCTGCACCGGCAGCGACAGCATGTTGATGCAGTTGCCGACGCCGGAGGACTGCATCAGGAGCACGCTGCGCGCGCCGCCGAGCCAGCTTCCGGCGGCGATGGCGACGCCTTCCTCCTCCGTGGTCAGCACGTTGACGACCACGTCCGGATCGTCGCTGAGCAGGCCAATCAGCGCCGAGTGCCCCGCATCCGGCACATAGGACATGTGGCCGATCCCCGCCGCCTTCAGCGTTTGGTAGAGCGCCACCGGCCAGTCGGCGGCGGGATCGGTCGCGTCCGGCGCGCGGTTGGCGGAAATCGAGGCGTCTGCACCCAAGGCTCGTCTCCTGCTGGAAATCGGTTCCTTCCTCTATAACCATAACCGGATGCTGCCGCATCGACCCATTTTCATGAACAGATATAGCGATATTATATCGGAATGGACGTTCCCCAGCTTCGCACCCTCATCCATGTCGCCGAGCTCGGCAGCCTGTCGAAAGCGGCCGACCGCCTGCGCATCGCCCAGCCCGCGCTCAGCCGCCAGATCAGGCTGCTGGAGGCGGAGCTGGGGGCGCGGCTTTTCGACCGGCACGGCCGCGGCATGGTCCTGACCGGGCAGGGCAGGGACGTGCTGCGCCACGCGCTCAGGGTCATGGCCGAGCTGGAAGAGATCCGCGCCGTCGTTTCCGACGACGACGCGCCGCTGCGCGGCCATGTCTCGATCGGCATGCCGCCGACGGCCTCCGACATCCTGTCGGAGCCGCTGGTGTCGGCCTTCGGCGCCGCCCACCCGGAAGCGACGCTGCGGATCGTCAGCGCCTATACCGGCCACCTGCTCGACTGGCTGCACCGGGGCGAGATCGACGCCGCGATCCTCTACGATCCGCGCTCGGCGCGCAGCCTGCGGGTGCGGCCGCTGCTGGAGGAAGAGCTGTTCCTCATCGGCCAGCCAGGCCCGGAGTTTTCGCCCGGCCGCCCGGTCGGGTTCGCCGCGCTGGCGGGGCTGCGCCTGCTCCTGCCCAGCGCCGGGCACGGATTGCGCGACCTGATGGACCGCTACGCGCGCGAATGCGGCATCGGTCTCGACATCAAGGTCGAGGCCGACAGCTATTCGACGCTGAAGTCCCTCGTCGCCCACGGCCACGGCGTCACCGTGCTGCCGCTCTCGCCGATCCACGAGGAGCTGAGGGCCGGCAGGCTGGTCGCGGCGCCGCTGACCGACCCGACGCCAGTGCGCCGGCTGGTCATGGCCTATCCGGCCGACCACCCGCTGCCGCGTCTCGCCCGCTTCGCCGGCCAGGCGATCGCCGCCACCGTCGCCGAGCTGGTCGCGCGGGGGATCTGGCCGGGCCGGATCCTCGAGGCGGGGCCGGAAGGGGAGGCTACGCCTCGAACACCTTCCCCGGATTCATGATGTTGTTCGGGTCGAAGGCGCGCTTCACGAGCCGCATGTAATCGACGGTGACGCCGAGTTCCTGCCTGAGGAAACGGCGCTTGCCCTCGCCGATGCCGTGCTCGCCGGTGCAGGTTCCGTCCATGGCGATCGCGCGGCTGTTCAGCCGGTCGATGAACGCCTTGATCCGCTCCATCTCCTCCGGGTTTTCCGTGTCGGCCATGACGGAGGCATGGAAGTTGCCGTCGCCGACATGGCCGACGATCGGGGCGACGAGGCCGGTCGCGGCGATGTCCTCATGCGTCTCGACCATGCAGTCGGCGAGGCGGGAGATCGGCACGCAGACGTCGGTGGCGAGGAACTTGGTGCCGGGCCGCAATTGCAGGCAGGCCCAGTAGACGTCGTGCCGCGCCGTCCACAGGCGCTGGCGCTCGTCGGGGGCCGACGCATCCTCGAAGGTCAGCGAGCCGAACTCGCCGGCGAGCTCGCGGAACGTCTCCAGCTGGTCGTTGACGACGGTCTCGGAGCCGCCGAACTCGACGAACAGCGTCGGCCGCTCCTGCATCGTCAGGCCGGAATAGGCGTTGCAGGCGCGCACCTGGAGATCGTCCATGAGCTCGATGCGCTCGACCCTGAGGCCGAAGCGGATGGCGGCGATCACCGTGTCGCAGGCGGCCCGGAGCGTCGGGAAGGCGCAGACGGCGACCGCGGTGTGGGCGGGGATGCCGTGCAGCCTGACCGTCAGCTCGGTGATGACGCCGAGCGTGCCCTCCGCGCCGATGAACAGCCGCGTCATGTCGTAGCCGGCCGACGATTTCCTCGCGCGCGTGCCGGTCTTGCAGATGGTGCCGTCCGGCATCACCACGGTCAGGCCGAGGATGTTGTCCTTCATCGTGCCGTAGCGCACCGCGCTGGTGCCCGAGGCCCGCGTCGAGGCCATGCCGCCGATCGAGGCGTCGGCGCCGGGGTCGATGGGGAAGAACAGGCCGGTGGAGCGCAGGTCGGTGTTGAGCTGCTTGCGGGTCACGCCGGCCTGGACCACACAGTCCATGTCCTCCTCGTTGACGCGCAGGATGGCATTCATCTGGCCGAGATCGAGCGAGATGCCGCCGAACGGTGCGTTGACGCCGGCCTCGAGCGAGGTACCGGTGCCGAAGGGGATGACCGGCACCTTGTGCTCGTTGCACAGCTTCAGCACCTCGGAGACCTCCTCGGTCGTCCGCGCGAACACCACGGCGTCCGGCGCCGTGGCCGGATGCCAGGCTGTGATGTTGGCGTGCTGGCTGCGCACCGTGCGGTTCGTCGACAGCCTGTCGCCGAAGCGATTGGCCAGAATGTCGATGACGGCCTGATACCGCCGCTCTCCCGTCCCGATCGCAGGCGCATCCATCGGTCTCACTCCCCGACCCGGTCAGGGTCGCTTATTTATAAACTATACGTACCGTTTATAAATTGAGGCAATGGACGGGTCAAGCAAGGTGCGGAGAGCCGGCAATCGCTTCCGGCGACTCCTTCTCCTCGTTGGCGACGCCTGCGCCTCCGTCATCCCGGCCGAGCGAGCGGAGCGAGGGAGAGCCGGGACCCATTGAGCGGCGAGGCTGGGTTCAAGGTTTGCGCTGCGGGGTCGAAATGCGCCGAGGCGAGAACCGGGCCGTGCCCGATGATCGTGCGGCCAATGGATCCCGGCTCTGCGGGCGCTCACGCGCCCTTGGCCGGGATGACGGTGAGGAGGTCGAGCTTATACGCCTCCGTCATCCCGGAAACCGGAGCGAAGCGGAGGCTATCGGGGATCTATTGAGCAGCGCGGCCGGATTCAGGCTCGCGATGCGGGTGCTGAGGCGAAGGCCGGGATGAGGCTGGTGGTTTCATTCATCGCTTTTGCGCGCGGCGATGCCGTGCAGGACCAGCTCCGCATGCTGGCGGACGAAGTCGTCCGTCAGCGGCTGGTGGCCGACGAGGAGGCGGTAGTAGAGCGGCGCATAAAGGAGGTCGAGCACGATGTCGGGGTCGGCCTCGCGCAGCTCGCCGCGCTCGATCGCCCGCCTGACGATCTCCAGCCCGTCCTTGCGCCGGGCGAGCACGTTGCCCTCGCGGAACGCCTGCGCCACCTCCGGGTCCGACTGGCCCTCGGCGATCAGGGCGCCGATCATCTGCCCGAGCGGGCCCTGGAACTCCTGCGCCATCATCCGCAGCCGCGCGAAGATGCTTTCCGCGTCGAACCTCTCCGGGTAGGGCAGGGCCACCCGCCCGGTCCGCAGGAAGGCCGACATGATGACGGAGGCGCGGTTCGGCCACCATTTGTAGATCGTCGCCTTGCTCACCCCGGCGCGCGCGGCGATGGCCTCGACCGTGGTGCGCTGCAACCCCTCCTCGACGAGAAGCTCGTAAGTGGCGTTGAGCACCGCCGTCTCGGCCGCCTTGCTGCGCTTTCTCCCGCGCCTTTCTCCTTCACCCGACATGCAGATCAATCCTCGCTTGACCGAAATGGTGGCTCTATTTATAAACGATACGTACCGTTTATGAAAAAATACATGCGTCGAGGGGAGGCGTAGCATATCTGGAAGAGCAAGCCAGTTCGCCGCCTGAAATGAATCCGCCGTTCCCGGCTCCCGGCGCGGCGGGGGAGGTGCGGCGGGCCGCCGATCCAGCGGGAATCCGCCTGATGCCCGTTCCCCGGCCGGTCGGTCTTCCTCGACAGGTTCTCCACGCGCTTCATTGACGTTCACGCAGTTTCCGGCCCCGCACGGCCGGACGACACGCCCCAAGGGAGGTAATCCAGAATGAAGAATGCCATCCGCCGCTCCGTCCAGGCGCTCCTGTTCGCATGCGCGACCGTCTCGGGCTCGACCCTTGCCGCGCAGGCCGAGCAAGAGGTGAAGCTGGCCTATTGCTTCCCCGAGGCCTCGCATTACGGCGCCGGCGCGCGGGCGTGGACCGCCGCCATCGAGGAGGGGACCGACGGCAAGTTCAAGGTCCGTCACTTCTCGTCCTGCGCGCTCGGCGGCGAGCGCGACACTGTCGAGGGCCTTCAGTTCGGCACCATCGAGGCGATCATGGTCTCGACCGGAACGCTCAGCAACTTCGTGCCCGAGGTCGGCTTGACCGACATCCCGTTCCTGTTCCGCGACCTCGCCCATGCGCGCACCGTCCTCGACGGTCCCATCGGCGACGAGATCCGCAGCAAGTTCGACGATCGCGGCATCGTGGCGCTGGCATGGGGCGAGCAGGGCTTCCGCCACATCACCAACAACACGCGCGCCATCCACAAGCCGGCCGACCTCGCCGGGCTGAAGCTGCGCACGATGGAAAACCCCGTCCACATCAAGGCGTTCGAGGTGCTGGGCGCCGCGCCGACGGCGATGTCGTGGCACGAGGTCATCAGCGCGCTGGAGCAGGGCACGATCGACGGCCAGGAGAATCCGCTCTCGGTCATCGTCTCGGCCAATATCGACGCGGTCCAGAAATACCTGACGCTGTCGGGACACGTCTATTCGCCGACCATGCTGCTGGTGTCCAAGCCCTTCTATGACGGCCTGAGCGACGAGGAGAAGGCGGTGTTCCGCGACGGCGCGCTCGCCGGCGCCGCGGCCATGCGCAACTTCGTCGACGAAGCCGAGCAGACGGGCATCGCCACGCTGAAGGAGCGCGGCATGCAGGTCAACGAGCTGTCGGCCGAGGAGCGCGCCGCGTTCCAGGCCTCGGTGCAGTCCGCCTACGAGGAATATTACAAGACCTACGACAAGGCGCTGATCGACAAGGTCATCGAGACCAAGTGACCGCAACGCGCCCGGCCGCGACCCGGCCGGGCGCTTCCTTTCGGGATCGACGCCGATGTATTTCGCCATCATCTGCAAGGACCGGCCCGACGCCCTCGCGCTTCGCGCCCGGACCCGGCCGGACCACCTCGCCTATCTCGATCCTTTCCGCGACAGCATCCTGTTCGCCGGGCCGTTCCTCGAAAGCGGAACCGACAATTCTGTCGGCGGCCTGATCGTGATCGACCTGCCGGACCTCGCGGCCGCGCGCGCCTTCGCCGAAGGCGACCCCTATGCCGTGGCCGGCCTGTTCGAGACGATCGAGGTGATGCCGTGGCGCAAGGTCATTCCCGCCTGAACCCGACCAGACCGCGACGGAGGCGGTTCCGATGAGCACCATGACAAGGCAACGCAACCTGATGGCCGGCCTGCGCGAGGCCGGCGCCAGCATCGTCGTCACCGGCGCGGCGGGCGGGATCGGCTCCGGCATCGTCGAGCGCCTGCTCGCCGACGGCTGGCGCGTGCTGGCGACCGATCTGACGCCGGAAGCTCTGGACGCCATGCGCTCCCGGATCGGAGCGTCCGACAGGCTCGACGTCGCTGCGTTCGACGTCGCCAGCGCCGAGGCCGTGGAACGCTGCGCCGACGCCCTTGCCGGGCGCGGCGTCGCGGTGGCGGGCCTGGTCAACGCCGCCGGCATATTGCAGGACGCGGTGCCGCTGCTGGAGATGGACCTCGACCACCAGCGCAAGGTCTGGGACGTGAACTATTTCGGCGCATTCCACTGCACGAAGTGGTTCGGCGCGATGATGGCCGGCAATGGCGGCGGCGCCATCGTCAACATCACCTCGATCAACGAGCCGCGGCCGCTTCCGCTCCATGCCTACGCACCGAGCAAGGTCGCGCTCGGAGCCCTGACCAAGCTTTCGGCGGGCGAGCTCGGCGCGAAGTCGATCCGCGTCAACGCGGTGGCGCCCGGCTTCACGCGCACGCCGATATTGCAGGCGAAGATGGACTCCGGCAAGCGTGACCCGCGCGTGCTGGAACAGGCGAGCGCGCTGGCGCGGCTGGTCGAGATCGACGAGATCGCCTCCGTGGTCGGCTTCCTGCTGTCGGACGACGCCAGCGCCGTCACCGGCGCCTCGATCCCGGTCGACGCCGGCTGGCTGGCGACCTCGCACTGGATGAATTTCGGCGATCTGCTCGCCGCCGGCGCCGCCGATCGGGTGCAGACGCCATGAAGCTGCTGCGCGTGGGCGAGCGCGGCCGGGAGACGCCGGCCGCACTCGACGACGACGGCAACGTCCGCGACCTGTCGGGCGTCATCGCCGACATCGACGGCGCGATCCTCGGCGACGCTTCGCTCTCGGCCTTGCGGAAGACGGACCTCGGCGGCCTGCCCGTCATCCGGCCCGAGCGCATCGGCCCCTGCGTCGGCAGGGTCGGCAAGGTCATCTGCATCGGGCTGAACTACGAGGACCACGCGCGCGAGGCGGGCCTGCCGATCCCGGCAGAGCCGATCATCTTCCTGAAGGCGTCGAGCGCGATCTCGGGGCCGAACGACCCGATCGTCATCCCGCGCGACGCCGAAAAGGTCGACTGGGAGGTCGAGCTCGGCATCGTCATCGGCGCGGAGGCGAGCTATGTCGAGGAGGAGCGGGCGCTCGACCACGTCGCCGGCTACTGCATCGTCAACGACCTGTCGGAGCGCGGCTTCCAGTTCGACCGCGGCGGCACGTGGGACAAGGGCAAGAGCTGCGACGGCTTCGCGCCGCTCGGGCCGTGGCTGGTGACGGCCGACGAGATCGGCGACCCGCAGGACCTGCGGCTGTGGCTCGAGGTCGATGGCCATCGTTATCAGGACGGCTCGACCCGGACGATGATCTTCGGCGTGCGCCGGATCGTCAGCTATGTCAGCCGGTTCATGCGCCTCGAGCCCGGCGACGTCATCGCCACCGGCACGCCGCCCGGCGTCGGCATGGGCTGCAAGCCGCCCGTCTTCCTCAAGGGCGGGGAGACGGTGCGCGCCGGCATCGACGGCCTCGGCGTCCAGAGCCAGACCGTGGTGCGGCCGGTCCGCCAATAACCGGGACGCGGCTGGCGCAGCCCGAATCCCCGGCCTGCCGCTGGCGGGGCGCATCGAATCGTGGAACCCTGCCCGTACGATCCATCGGAGAGAAACGTCATGTGCAAGAATGCCCTGGGCCAGTTGCAGCACGAGGACGAGCGTACGCGCGTCACCCTTTGGCGGTTCGCGCCGGGCACGGAGACCGGCTGGCACGTCCATGAATACGACTATGTCGTCGTGCCGGTTCAGGGCGGCGCGCTGACGGTGGAGAATCGCGACGGCCGCGGCCAGTATCCGATCGAGACGGCCATGAGCTACGCCCGGCCCAAGGGCGTCGAGCACAACATCATCAACGAGACCGATGCCGAGATCGCCTTCGTCGAGATCGAGCTGAAGGACTGACGGGGGCGACCGGCCCCCGAAGCTCGCCGCGCCTTCATTCTCCCCTGCCACGGCAGGACAATCGGCCATGACGCCAGCCCGGAAGCCGGAATGCAGCGGATGCTCTCCGGGACTCATCGCCGTTGGCGGCGCGGCCGGGTTCCGGTTCGCCATGAGGGCGCCGAGGCACGCCAGTGCGGAATCCCGGCCGTCACTGATGATTTTCCGACGAATGAAACCTGCTCGGCGGGCATTTCGCGTCCCCTTGGCCGGGACGACGGTGGGTCGCGAATTTCCTTGTGCAATTGCCTGCCGTTTGCCGGGAGAAGGCGGCGGGACCGGAGCCGGCTGGCGATCACGCCGTTAAGAGCGGACGAGCTGCGCCCATGCGCTCCAAGGCGCGGACGCGGCCATGCGCGCCCTTTCCGTTCCCATCGCACATCCGTGCATCGTGCATCGTGCGCCGGCGCGTTGACATCCGTCGGGCGGTGTAGTGATATGATATCACAAGAGTGGGAAGCACGGGGACGGGAGGCGCTGACATGCCGCCTCGGCAGCGGATCGGAGAATCGACGGCGTTATCGTGCGCGATGTTTTCGCGCGGGGCGTCTTCGCATGCGACGGGTCCGGCGCTGGTTTCGGCTGCGGCCTTTCCGGCGGTGGCGTCCTCGTCGGCGCGGTTTCGGCGCATGGCGTTTTTTCCGGCGCGCGCCGGTGTCCGATGCCCGTGCCGTCCGGTCGGGCCGAGCGCCCTTTCAGCCTGTGGGCGCTTCGTCAGGTCCGGGCTCGCCGGCGAGCGCGCGGATGCGGGGCAGCATCGCCTCGGTGGCGACCGAGATGTCCGCGACCAGATGGCGGCGCACGGCCTCGCCGTCGCGCTTCGCCAGCGCGGCGAGGATGGCGCGGTGGGCGTCGTTGGCGATGCGGTCGTAGGCGCCTTCGGCGAACAGCTCGTTCATGTAGGCGCCGACCTCGCCCCACAGATTCTCGATGATGCGCAGCAGGCGCGGCGAGTTGGCCGCGCGGTAGAGCGTGAAGTGGAAGCGCTGGTTCAGCGGCACGTAGTCGCCGACGCGCCCCCCGGCCAGCACCGCGTCCATCTCGTCGGCCGTCGCCGTCAGCTCGGCGATGCCGGCGCGCGTCATCAGCGGCGTCGCCAGCTCCGCCGCCAGCCCCTCCAGCTCGCGGCGGATGCGGAACAGCTCGGTGAACTTCGCCACGTCCCAGTCCGGCACGGCGATGGAGCGGTTGGGCAGCATCTCGAGCAGCCCTTCGCCGACCAGCCGCTGCAACGCCTCGCGCACCGGCGTGGTCGAGATGCCGTAGCTCGTCGCCAGATTGCGCAGCACCAGCACCTGTTTCGGCGCGAAGCGGCCGGCGATCAGCCCCTGCTTGATTGCGTCGTAGGCCTGGTCGTTGAGCGGCTTGTATTCGAGGCGTCCCGTCATCCTGGCCCGTATCCGTCCCTTCCTGCGCGGCAAGGAGATACCGGCATTCGAGGCGTCACCATGCCGCCAGTTGCACGCCGTGACAACCCTTCGCATCGCCCCTTCCCCCGACCGGCGGAGGCCGCCTCGTGACGCTCGCCATGCCCGCCGAAGCCGCGACCCTGATCTCGACCCCGCCGGCGCTGACGGCCGACGACGCCGCGCGGCTGGCGCGGTCGGGTTTCGGCCTCGCCTGCGCCGAGGTTCGGCCGCTCACCGCCGAGCGCGACCAGAACCTCCACCTGCGTCGCGAGGACGGCTCGGAATGGGTGATGAAGGTCGCCAATCCGAGCGAGGCGCGCTCGATCACCGATTTCCAGACCGCGGCGCTGCGCCATCTGGAGCGCGCCGCGCCCGGCCTGCCGGTGCCGCGCGTCCGCTCCGCGCTCGACGGCGCCGACGAGATCGTCGCGGCGCTGCCGGACGGAAGGCGCTCGGTGGTGCGGGTGCTCAACTGGCTCGAGGGCCGGCCGCTGGTGCAGGCGCCGCGCTCGCGCCGCCAGCGCGAGAATCTCGCCCGCTGCCTCGCCGGCATCGGCCGGGCATTCGAAGGCTTCTCCCATCCCGGCCAGAACCACTACCTGCAATGGGACATCAGCCATCTCGACCGGCTGGCCGATCTCGTGCCGGCCATCGAGGACGGGCGCGCCCGCGCCGCCGTCTCTGCCGTGCTCGCCGATTTCGCGGCGACAGTGCGGCCGGCGCTGCCGGGCCTTCGCCGGCAGGTGATCTACAACGACCTGAACTTCCACAACGTGCTGGTCGATGCCGCCGACCCCGACCGGATCGCCGGCATCATCGACTTCGGCGACATCGCCACCGCGCCGCTGGTCAACGACCTCGCCGTCGCCGCTTCCTACCAGCTGGGGGCCGAGGCCGGGCGCGACCATGCGGCCGAGTTCATCGCCGCCTATCACCGCGAGCTGCCGCTGCGCGAGGAGGAGATCCGCCTGTTGCCGCTGCTGATCGAGGCGCGGCTGGCGACGACGCTGCTGATCACCGGCTACCGCGCGCGGCTGCACCCGGAAAACGCCGCCTACATCCTGCGCAACAACGCCCCGGCTCGCGCCGCGCTTCTGGCGCTGCGCGCGGCGAGCGCGCGGGACAATCTCGACTGGATCGTGACAGCACTGGATGAGCGCCGATGAAACCCGCCGACACGGCCATGGCCAATGCCTTCGTTCCCGGAAAGGTGGCGCTCGATCCCGCCTCGCAGGCGCTGGTCGAGCGGCGCGCGCGCCTGCTCGGCCCGGCCTACCGGCTGATGTATGACGAGCCGCTGCATTTCGTGCGCGGCGAGGGCGCGTGGCTGATCGACGCCGCCGGCCGGCGCTATCTCGACGCCTACAACAACGTCACCTCGCTCGGCCATTGCCATCCGGGCGTGGTCGAGGCGATCCGACGGCAGGCAGGCGTGCTCGCCACCAACACGCGCTACATGCACGAGACGATCCT
>Ga0172382_10001191_pt1 | contig 47306 bp, 42 predicted proteins | sample Leawel138RmetaG_FD_122245 | JGI IMG/M metagenome (GOLD analysis project Ga0172382, IMG submission 122245) | Leachate microbial communities from a municipal landfill in Southern Ontario, Canada - Leachate well 138R metaG | ecosystem: Engineered > Solid waste > Landfill > Unclassified | place... | reverse complement strand
CGCAAGAATGGGCAGCATTTCGGCTATATGGGAAAATACATCCACTTGACATTTATACATCATATATATCAATAATGTCGTATGTTACGATGTGATGCTCTCGGTTTTTTGTGGGAATGCCTGCACCTTCGAGTTTGAGCTGGTTAAATCTGAGCCTTTTTTCATAATAGTATTTCTTTCGGAGCTCGTCAGATAGTGGGAGGTAATAATCTTGATAGTCAGCAAGTAAAGAAATCAATGCATCTACATCATCTCTTATAACGCGATAGGCATTGATTAACTCGGAATTGATATCGCTGATATAAGCCTCATCTATATCATAGTGATTCAACACATCAAACAAAACGGCACCACCGCCGACAAATGGCTCTGCATAACGCTGAATCTTGCTTCCCAATTCTCTGGGATAGTGCTTTCTTATCTCACTTAATAATTGAGACTTCCCTCCTGCCCATTTGACAAAAGGCTTCATCTTTTTCTTTACCATATCATCCACGCTCCTATCTTGATTCAGAAGTAAAATACTACTTAATGCATAGTCTCAAAACATGGCTGATTCTGTCAATGATTTAATCAGATAGCATTGGACGGTAAAGCCAAAAAATATCGCTTGTGCCTTCTTGATTATCTTTGATATCGGACAAAGTGCCAGCTTTCTATCCCGCCGTGGAACTTCCCCGTTACCCATGAAACCGTAAAGAACTGTGCGCAGCTCATCTAATTTCTGATCTTAAAATACTCCTCAACTCTGCTCACAATCGCTATTCTCATCTTATGCGCATATTGTGAGTCTTCAAAACACATGTCTTCCAATCTAAGCTCAAAATGTCCATCTTTGAGAAAGAACGGGGCTTCAAGATGCTTTATGGGATTCTTTTTTATAAAGCTGATCACCCTTTTCAAGCCCCAGTGTTGCATATCTCTATTTCCCGGTTCAGTCAGGTCTAAGGAATAAGGCTCTTGCGCATAAGTTTTCCGAAAGTCCCGAGCAAGCTCTTCCAAGCTCAGTCTTCGCTTGATGTTATTATCTTTCACAAAAGACAGCATAAGCCCCATCTTGTAAGACTTTTGCATGCGCGTCTTGTTTATGATATCGATCAGATCGCTGAAAGGATATATGTTGTTCATTTCGCTGTCTCCCATTTTGAGTCATCTCATTTCAATGATTTGACACTAAGCTCAATTCGATTTATCTGTCAACTCTTTCTTTACTCATTTTTCCTCAGCCAAGCCACATCCTTTGCCTCCCCATCATACCCCATAACCCCCTATTTACCACACTGATACCACACATTTCCCCATTTTAAACCTCTTTTCCCATTTTCCAAACCCCCTCTAAGCCCTTGCTTCCCTATTGATTACCGCTTAGTGTCCGCTCATGATATGCTCATGCTCATGACCACATCATGACCACATCATGACCATATCTCTATAAGGAAGACTCGGAAAACTTGCCTCCGGCAGAGGAAAATAATACGCATTTTTCGCCTCGATCTCCAAAAAAGATTGATGCTCTTGAAAATGATAGAAAAGCGTATGAACAGCCGTTTTCTCCGAACTGATAAGCCGCATAATCTCTTTAATCTGAAAGTCCTATCTGCATTACTTCCCTCGATTTAGCTTGACAAGCCAAACGAAGGCATTATCCTGTCGTCAGAAAATCCAAGGAGTATCCCCATGAAAAAAGCATCTCTCATTATCTTTATCACTTTATTTGCAACAGTCGTGTTCGCATTTCCAGCCGGCAGCTTCAATCTCGGCGGTCAGGCGAGCTTTTCTTCACAAAAAGGGGTATCGGATGCATCTGCGTTGAACACACTTTCTTTGAGCCCCACTATTGGCTATTTTTTCATGAACAATCTCTCAAGCGATCTGCTATTTGTTTACACATCTTCTTCCCAAGGCAAGGTTAAGAATGAGCTTGCGGCTTTTGGCATAGGAGCGCGCTATTTTCTGGGAATGGGAAATAATAAGCTTTACGGCGGATTGGGCGTGCTTCGTGAATATAAAACATATAAATTGCCCTCTTGGGATAAGACTGAGAAGCTCACATGTATGAGCGCAAAAGCTGGATTTCTCTTACCCCTATCGGAGAGCGTATATCTCGATTTAGGCACGGTTTTTGACTTTAGCATCCAATATGAAGAATACACGAACTTCGGTATAAATCTCGGATTGCAGGTCTTCAAGCCCTTATAGACCTAAGGAATAATACTCAACAAATCTCGGACTGCAGATTTTCATGCCCTTATGCAGTGGTTCATGCCCTTATAGACGGAATAAATGATATTCGATAAATTATTGCGCTTTAGTGTTTAAGGCAGGTGACGCGGCTGGGCTGGGAAAGTCTTCGTTGCGACGAGCGGCAAAGAGATAGTTCGCTAACGCTCACGTTTGATTGGATGTGCTGCGCACGAATTTTTTACGGGTTCATGGGCAACGGGGGCGTTGACAGACCAGAAAGAAAACTGCGTTTTCTCAGGCAACAAGATGTTGCCTGCCCAAAGGTTGGTGTTGGATTCGACACGTCCTCGTGTCGAGGTTTTTTAAAGTGCAAACGGGGACCTTTGCAATCCACCAGGCCGGATAAAGCCAGCGTTACTAACTATTTACCACTTATATTTTCCGAGAGTGCCCCTTATCGCATAGAAGAGATATTGCAGCGGGAACGCCACCACATACATGAAATAGAGTATTCCGATATGCGTCTTTTTCGCCAGTGCCAGGTGCCTTTGGCTCAGCGTCAATTCAAAGATAAATTTCAACGTGATGGCAATCAGAATAATAAGACTTCTACTGGGGAAAAACAAGCTGATCAAGCCCACATAAAACATAGCAAAATAGATGAATATCATCGCCGAAAGCACCTGCACAAAACGCGGATGATATTTGAATTTCGAGGCTTGGCGAATACGCTTATTATGCACCGTATCAAAATCGCGCTTCTCAAAACAATCCACCTGCATATAGCGCGAAGGATTGTAATAAGCCTTACGGATATTCGGCATCATTTTCATGAGCAAGAGATCATCATCCCCGCTCCTGATCTCGCTGATCCCCTCAAATCCGCCCGACTTTTCAAAGAGCGACTTGCGATAGATCATATTACAAGCACTTGATGTGATTGGCTTTCGGTGTGCAATCCCCGCCGCAGCGAGGATGAAATATGCGCTTCGCTCAAAGTTTTCCAGCCTGAGATCGGTATCCGCATCGTTGCGATAGATGGTGGAATATCCCAAAATGTAGTCGGTTTCATTGTCCATCACGCGTGAGATTTCCTTGAGCCAAGTAGGCGGCAATTTACAATCCGCATCGGTAAATGCTAAGATATCATATTTTGCAGCCTCAATGCCCTTTTGCAGCGCCGCTTTTTTGCCCATAAAACCCGGCATTCTTTCCTGATGATCGATCACGCGAATGCCGAACTGCCCCTCCCATTTCCTCAGGATTTCCAGGCTTTCATCCCGGGAATGGTCATTCACGATGATCACTTCATAATCCGCCTCAATAGGCTCCAATTGCGCGATTGAGGTCAAAAGCCGAGCAAGATTATTCTCCTCATTTCTTGCGGCAATAATTATGCTGATGGGCTCCTGAGCTGCATCCTTGGGAGCACCTTTTGGGGGCAAGCTTCGTCTCAACCCCACCGCCAGCCAGATTAATAAGACGAAATATGCCAAAGTGAATACGGCGAAAATAATACTGAATATCAGACCAACCTCGCTTGCGTTTCATTGATGAATTCCGCTAATTCAGGGTTTTCCGCCTTGATCTCGTCTATGGTCTTGCGCTTGATTTCCACCTCGCTCGGAGCGACATAATCGTCATCGAGAGTAGGCTTTAGCACCAGCTTCTTCCCTGTAAGTTTTTCAATTTCTTTTTCTATGATTTCTTGATTTTTGTTTAATGCCATCATATTTGTATTGTCGCTTGCTTTAAGCGTCAAAACTCTCTCGCCCAAAGACAAAATCTCGCTTTTATCCAAGGCGATAAATGCCATCATGCTTTGCTTTTTGACGCGAGAAAGCAGCTTGCCCCAATTCTTTTTAAGACTCTCCAGATTGCATTCAATTACTTGCGTTTCATCATCTTCCACGGGATCGACCGACTCCGGCGTAACGGTCAATGGCAGTTCTTCCTTCGGAGCAAAACTCTGAGCACGCGGTGAAACCGGAGTAGAAGGAGCCGATGAAACAGGAGCTTCAGGCAGCGGAGCACTGCTCTGAGCGCGTGGCGTTGCCTTAGCCGGAGCCCGTTGCGGCTCAGGACGATTCCCAATCGGCGCAGCTTTCTGCATTTTTGGTGCACTAAGCGAGCCACCATGCTTGAGTGACTCGATCAAAACCCCGATATCCTCCATCTCATCCATGCGCGAAAGCTTGATCATCATCGCCTCAATGAGCAGATAGGGATTGCCGCTTTGTTTGATATCGTTCTTTGTTTTAATCAGTTGACTCACCACATAGAGCAATTCACTCTGCGAAAACATCTTCGCAATTTCGCTATAGAGATTCATCTCATCAGAGCCGATATCGCGAAGTTGAACACCGATATTAAAGAGCAAAACCAAGCGCAGATATTCCAGCATCCCCGAGAGAAATTCCTGCAAATCCATCCCTTCTTCGAAAATGGCGTGCAGCCTCGTGACAATCCCCGCCGTCTCGCCTTCCTTGATTTTTTGCATAAATTCAAAATATACCTGAGTGGGAATCATGCCAAAGATCTGCCTAACCTGTGCAATCTCAATCTTATCCCCGCAATAACTGATGGTCTGATCCAAGAGCGAAAGGGCATCTCTCATCCCGCCATCTGCCTTACGCGCAATGAGATACAGTGAATCTTCATCGATGGTGATGTTTTCCTTTTGCGCAAGATCCGCCAGCCTCTGCACGATTGCCTCCACGGGAATGCGCTTGAAATCATAGCGTTGACAGCGCGAAATGATCGTGGGCAAAACCTTCTGCGGCTCCGTCGTGGCAAAGATGAAGATCACATTCGGCGGTGGCTCTTCCAAAGTCTTGAGCAGCGCATTAAAGGCATTCTTGGAAAGCATATGCACTTCGTCGATGATATAAATCTTATATTTTGCACCGCTCGCCGCATAGAGCAATTCTCTTTGCAATTCACGGATGTCGTCCACGCCGGTATTGCTGGCGCCGTCGATCTCGATCACATCCGGCGAAACACCGGCGGTGATTTCTGTGCAATTCACGCACACATTACAGGGATGAGAGGTAGGTCCCGTCTCGCAATTCAGGCTTTTTGCCATGATTCGCGCCAATGAGGTTTTCCCAACGCCGCGCGGTCCCGTGAAAAGGTATGCATGCGCGATGCGTCCGGATTCCAACGCACTTTGCAAAATCTGCGTTACATGATCCTGCGCATAAACCTCTGAGAAGTTTTGCGGTCTGTATTTTCTGGCAAGCACAATGTAGCTCATAATATCTCCTAAAGACATTGTTTTTAGTTCGCATTTTTAGGCAAGCTTTTTTCTGCTGGACAAAATATCAGCCCTGAATAAACCTTGACTGCAAATAATAATATCGGCAATGCCAAAGGAGAATCTTGATGAAAATGCAAGGAAAAGTTTTAATCGCTCAAGGCGGCGGACCTACCGCTGTGATCAATCAATCCCTCGTGGGAGCCGTGCTCGAAGCGCGCAAATTCCCCCAAGTGACCAGAATATATGGTGCCCTGCATGGCGTGCATGGCATTATCAATGAAGACTTTATCGATCTCACACAAGAGACGCAACAAAACCTCGAACTCATCGCCCAGACCCCATCCAGTGCGCTGCTCACCACGCGCGATAAGCCAGACCAAGCCTATTGCAAGGAAATCGTGAAGGTGCTCAAAGCTCACGACATCCGTTATTTCTTCTACATCGGCGGCAACGACTCCGCAGATACCGTGCGCATCGTAAACGAAGAAGCTCAAAATAGCGACTATGATTTCCGCGCCATCCACATCCCAAAAACTATCGACAACGACCTCCTTGTCAGCGACCATACCCCCGGCTTTGGCTCTGCCGCCCGCTTTGTCGCCTCCGCTTTTGCCGGAGTGAATCTCGACAACCGCGCCCTACCCGGAGTCTATATCGGCATCGTGATGGGCAGACACGCCGGATTCCTCACCGCCGCAGCCGCCATGGCTCAGAAATATGAAGACGATGGCCCACACCTCATCTATTTACCCGAACGCCCCTTCAGCCAAGAAAAGTTCCTCAAAGATGTGAAAGATTGCTTCGATCGCCACGGCAGATGCATCGTCGCCGTCTCCGAAGGAATCTCCGATGAAAGCGGAATGCCAATCATCGCACAACTCACCGAAAACGTGGAAAAAGACGCTCATGGCAACGTGCAGCTCTCCGGAACCGGCATCTTGGGCGATCTTTTGGCCGACCTTGTGCGCGATAAACTCAATATCAAACGCGTGCGCAGCGATACTTTTGGCTATCTGCAACGCTCCTTCCTCGGCTGCGTTTCCGATATCGACCAACGTGAAGCCCGCGAAGTGGGCGCAAAAGCCGTGCACTTTGCCCTCATTGACAATAAAGATGGCTCGGTTTCCATCAATAGAATCGGCAACTACGCCGTGGAATATAGACTCGAAAAACTCTCCGATGTAGCGCGTCACACCAAATCCATGCCGGATAGCTTTATCAATGACGCCGGAAATCATATCACGGATGCTTTCAGGGAATATGCCCGCCCGCTCTTGGGAACGGATTTTCCACAGCCTTATAGGTTGATGGCGCCGAGGGTGGAAAAAGTTTTGAAGTAGTGACGAGTTACGAGCTACGAGAGAGCTTCGCTGCTGTCGCGGGATGAGCAGCTAAGGTGTTCATAACTCTGGCTTTAACCGACCGTACCGCTGACTTCAACCGGCTTTGATGACCGTGCGCAAAGCGCACTCCTTTTTGGGGCGGTAACATCTTGTTGCCGCATGAGCGTCAGCTCATCCTTATCAAGCGCTTGGTGTGGCAACGGGGAACTTACTCCGATCAAGAAGAAAACTGCGTTTTCTCGGGCAACAGGATGTTGCCCGCCCAAAAGAGAGGGATGTGCTTGGCACATTGTCAATTAGAGTGGATTGAAGTCCACACAACGGCCGGATAAATCCAGCACTACGAAAGAACTAAGGAACTAAACAACTAAGTAACTACGAACCAAGTAACTAAAAAATCAGGAACTACATACTAAACAACTAAGGAACTAAGGAACTAAGGAACTAAGGAACTACAAACTAAATAACTGACTAAGTGATCACACACATTGTGTGAGCGGCGAGTCTCAGACCTTGGCTTAATTCTTCGATCTCACCTTCGGCGAAGATAATCTTCCCTTTTTGACCATAGAATTGCGGTTTTTCGCTGAGATTAATCAAGCAGGTGACACTCCCCGTCTCATCATATCTCCTAAAAGCCAGAAGCTCTTGCGGGCTTTTGATAAATTCAAATCGTCCCTTTTGCAAGAGCGCATTCTCCCGCCTCAGCGCAATCAAGCGCCTATAGAAATCCCGCAAATCCAACGCCGCCTCATCAGAAGAATATTTCCAATAAAATGGTCGGCGATTATCCGGGTCTTTCCCGCCAAACATCCCGATCTCATCGCCGTAATAGATATGGGGCACGCCCGGGAAGCTCATCTGGAAGAACACCGCCCGCTTCACCAGGATCGTCTCCCCCTCGGCGATCTCCATGATGCGGATCGTATCGTGACTCCCCAAAAGGTTCATCATCGCCCTCGTCGCCGCTCTCGGATATGCCGCCAAGCCTTCCTCAATCTTGCGCTCAAATTCCGCCTTAGCGATCGCTTTCATCACAAAGAACTCCAGCGCGGGATTCTTGAAATAAGCATAATTCATCACGGAATCAAAATAGCGCGGCGACACCCATGCCTCGGCATTATACCAAATTTCTCCCACCAACCACGCATCCGGCTTGATCGCCTTGATCCGCTGATTAAATAGCTCCCAAAACCACCACGGCACCTCATCCGGCACGTCCAAGCGAAAGCCATCCATCCCGATCTGCGCAATCCACCACTCGGCACTTTCCAGAATGTGATTCACCAGCGGCCAATTCACCTCGGCATTCTCGATATCTCGCACATAATTCTCAAAAGGATGACTGCGCGCAAGATCGAAATTCAAATCCGGCATGTCCTTAATTCCCCACCAGCATTGATAGTGCTCTTTAGGCTGAAAGTCCGGTGGAAGCGGCTGAGGCAGAGGCCAGATATGCCAATCATACCAATCCCAATACGGCGAATCGGGTCCCTTTTCCACGGTGTCCCGAAAAGCCCAAAAACTCTCCCCACTATGATTGAATGCCACATCCAGCACTACCCGCATCCCCCGCTTATGTGCCTGCGCCACAAGCTCTTTGAGCTCAGCCTCACTACCAAAATGAGGGTCCACCCGCGCAAAATCTGCCGCATCATATTTATGATTTGACTTCGCCTCCCAGAGCGGATTGAAATAGAGGATATTCACGCCCAGATCGGTGAGATAGTCCAGCTTTTGCACCACCCCGGGGATGTCTCCACCATAGAAACTCCACCAATCCGGATTCCCCTCCGGCAGCCACGGACTCTGTTTCAAGCCCGCCGTGTCATACCAATCCTCCACAAAGTGAAAATATTCACGATGCTTAGGCAGATATTGCCCCATCGGCGGCAGGGAGCGACTATTCTCGTAATAGCTCTCTTGAAAATCCTGATTTTTGGAAGCATCACCATTATAAAATCTATCCATAAAGATCTGATAGATCACCCCGCCATCCAGCCAATCCGGTGCCTTGAAAACAGCTTTTTCATCAGGCGATAGCCGGATATCCTTCTGCGGCTGATTTTCCCGAAAAAAGCCATGCGTATCGTGATAATAGGTCTTGCCTTTATGCCGCAAACGAAGGCAGAAATCCCCGAAATCCTCACGCCTGATCATGGCACTCCAGACCCGCATATCTTTCTTTATTCCCAGCGGATAGAGCCTGACCTCCTGCTCTTCAAAACAGAGAAAAACATCATCGGCAAAACCCTCGAACCACGCAAATCTGATCTCAAACAAATCCTCACTTTCACGATGACAGGAAAAGAAATCCGCCACATTCTCGCCCTTGAGCAGCTTTTGAATCTCCCTTTTACTCCGCAAGCGCGCGGGCTCCGTCACCAAAATGCGCGAATTTTCCCCACCGAAAGGATCGCCCTCAAACAGCGGATTCATCATATCCCGCTGCCACACTCCATCTACTATGAATTTATAGAGATAGCTGCCCGGCTCCAACTCCAGATCGATGTGATAGACCCCGCCATATTCCTGCAGCGCGAAAATCTTCCAATGCGTGAAATCCCCCGCGAGCCCAACTTCATGATTGCCGGCGGTAGGCGGCTGATAGCTGAATCTAACCAACATTTTTCTTCGCCTTTCTCACCTTTGGCTTTGCTTCCTCACTACGCAGGATATGCCTCTTCAAAAATTCACCCGTCGCACTTTCCGGTGAGTTCATAATGTCTTCCAACCCGCCTTCTGCGATGATCCTGCCGCCCTCGTCGCCACCCTCGGGACCAAGGTCAATGATCCAATCAGCACATTTGATCACGTCCAGATTATGCTCGATCACCACCACCGTATTCCCCATCGCCACCAGCTTCGTGAGCACCTGCAAAAGCTTCTTAATATCATCAAAATGAAGCCCCGTCGTAGGCTCATCGAGCAGATATAGCGTGCTCCCCGTGGAAGGACGGCTGAGCTCACGCGAGAGCTTGATGCGCTGTGCCTCCCCGCCGGAAAGTGTCGTGCTGGGCTGTCCTAACTTGATGTAATCCAAGCCCACCTCGCGCAAGGTTTTCAGCTTGTTATAAATCGCCGGAATATTCTCGAAAAACTCAATCGCCTCCTGAACGTCCAGATCCAAGACCTCGGCGATATTTTTGCCCTTATAGCGCACGGAAAGCGTCTCGGTATTATAGCGCTTGCCTTTACACACCTCGCAGGTGACATAGATATCCGCCATAAAGTGCATCTCGATCTGCCTCACCCCCGCCCCCATGCAAGCCTCACAGCGACCGCCTTTCACGTTGAAAGAGAACCTGCCCGGCGCATAGCCGCGAACCTTTGAAGCCGGCAACTGGGCAAAGAGATTGCGGATCGCATCAAAGACCTTGATATAGGTTGCAGGATTACTGCGTGGAGTGCGTCCAATCGGCTGTTGATCGATGTTTATCACCTTATCAATGTCCTGTATGCCGCTGATCTCTTTCATCTCGCCAACCTTCATATTAGAGCGATAGAAATGATTGTGCAGATAGGGATATAAAGTCTGATTGATCAGCGAACTCTTCCCGCTTCCCGAAACGCCCGTGATGCAAACGAACATCCCCAAAGGAATCCGCGCGTCGATCTTTTTGAGATTGTTTTGCGCCGCACCAAGGATACAAATCTCGCGCTTATCGCGCTTCACACGCCGATCCGGCATGGGAATACTCATCTTGCCGGAGAGATATGCACCCGTCAGCGATGCTGGACTCGCCAAGATATCTTTCAACTTACCCTGTGCCACGATCTCGCCGCCATGAACCCCTGCATGCGGCCCAAAATCCACGATCTGATCCGCCACACGCATCGTATCCTCATCATGTTCCACAACCACCACGGTATTGCCGATATCCCGCAACTGTTGCAACATCTTTAGGAGCTTTGCATTGTCGCGCTGATGCAAGCCAATCGAGGGCTCGTCGAGAATATACATCACGCCCACAAGCTGTGAGCCGATCTGACTGGCAAGCCGGATGCGCTGTGCCTCCCCACCCGAAAGAGTGGGCGAACGTCGATTCAGCGTGAGATAGTGTAGCCCCACCGAATTCAAAAAACTGATGCGCGCCTTGATCTCCTTCAAAACCTCTTCAGCGATCACAAATTGATTGCCGCGAAGCTTTAGCTCGTCAAAGAAGCTCTGCGCACTCTTCACGCTCATCGCCGAAATCTCGCCGATCGACTTATCCCCCACGCGCACCGCTAAGGATGAGGGCTTGAGGCGGTTTCCCTCGCATTCATCGCAAGCCTTGTCGCTGATGAATTGCATGTAATAGGTCTGCATATCGTCGGAAGTCGTCTCGTGCATGCGCCGCTTCATCTGCGGGATGATCCCCTCAAAACGCACCATATATTCGCCTTTGCCGCGCCGACTCTCCCAGGCAACCTTGAAGCGCCGCCCCTTTGAACCATAGAGTATCAATTGTTTCGTGATATCCGAAAGCTTTTCCCACGGCTCGTCTAAGGAGAAATCATAAGCTCTGGCGAGATTGAGCACGGTATTCATCGTCCAACTGTCCTTTTTCTCTTCCAACTTGCCCCAAGGGATCACGGCGCCGTCCATGATGCTCCGCTCTTTATCCGGCACGATGAGCTCGGGATCAAATTCCAGCTTGTAGCCCAAACCATTGCAGGCGGGACATGCGCCAATCGGACTATTGAAAGAAAAGCTCTGCGGACTCAGCTCTTCAAAGCCGATATTACACTTTGTGCAGGCGTTTTGGGAGGAAAGCGTCTCCCGTGTCTTTTGATCCGGATAGTCGATCACCACCAAGCCCGAAGCATGCTTCAGCGCAAGCTCCAAAGATTCCGCCAGGCGACTCTGTATCCCATCCTTGATCACCAACCTGTCCACCACGATGTCGATGTCGTGCTTTTTGCGCTTGTCTAACTTGATTTCGCTTTCCAAATCGTGAATCTCACCATTTATCATCGCGCGCACAAAACCTTCCATCTTCAGCATTTCCAGCTCGTCACGATGCTCGCCCTTGCGATTTTGGACAATCGGAGAGAGAATCTGGATGCGCGTCCCCTCCGCCTTTTCCATGAGATAATCCACCATCTCGTCAATGGTCTGTGAACCCACGGGATCTCCGCATTGATAGCAATATTGCTTGCCTATCCGCGCATAGAGAACGCGAAGATAGTCATAGATCTCGGTGATCGTTCCCACCGTCGAACGCGGATTTTTGCTGCCCGCTTTTTGCTCGATCGAGATCGCCGGCGAAAGACCCTCGATATAGTCAAGCTTGGGCTTTTCCATCTGACCCAAAAATTGACGGGCATAGGATGAAAGCGACTCCACATAGCGCCGTTGACCCTCGGCATAAAGGGTGTCAAAAGCAAGTGAGCTCTTCCCGCTGCCGGAAACGCCGGTGAAAACCACCAGACTATCCCGCGGAATTTCCAGATCAATGTTCTTTAAATTGTGTTCGGCTGCGCCTTTTATGATTATCGATTTTTTCAAAATTTTTTACCTCAATAAACTCAAGGCTCAAAACCCCCATTTCTTTGTCAATCTAAATATGTCGGAGCCGCCGAAACGCCGAATTCAACCGGTGGTAGCGCAGACTTCAGTAGGCTCTATCTCACTACTTTTAAAGCATATCCCTCTCTTCGGGCGGGCAACATGACACGGCCGGGGCTGGAACATCCTGTTCCAACGAGCGTCATCTTCATTACTCTTTGGGCGGTTAACATCTTGTTGTCCACGAACCCGTTAAAAAATATGCGCAGCACATCCAAACAGTGCAAGTGCTACGGGCTATCAAGCCCCCAACAATTAAACCCTCAATCCATTCAATCTCAGCGGCATCTTACTCCAATGTGTCTCAATCGCCTGAGTAAACCCTGTCCGCACCACCTTCGCCTTCTGCTTCAGCCAATCCCCCTCATCAATCCTCAGATATATCCCTTCAACCAATCCTTCCCCATAAGCAGACTTACCCATGAAACCTACAATCTCATCCAAGCTAAAAACACCGCGCGCAATCTGCCTAATCGCATTCAAACCCGCCTTTTCGACTATCTCATTCCTCCGCTCAACCGAAAGAAAACAGTTCCCCTTTATATTATATACATCAAAGGCAATAAACCAATCCGGCAAACTATTATTTTCAATCGAATGGATAGCAAAGCACCACTCCCCAAACATTATCTTACTGGTGCCAAGAGCATCAAAGAGATCATCAAGACGGACATCAAGCCACCCCTCAATATCTTTCCACTGCCCTAAATATGGTTCAGAGACAATATTACCCCTATTTTGCATTACAACATTGCCTTCATCATCACAAGAAATGCTTAAGTTTGCACCGTCTATCTTTTCTTCGAGGGTGACTTCATGTGATAAGAAGTCCGACCTCTCTTGCTCTGTAAGCACTTTGTCATCCCTGATAGAGGAAAAACTAAGATTTGCAAGATGGGGCGTCTTGGGAAACTTAAACATCTTGTCGTAATGGAAATTTCTTGATATATTTAGCCTCAACATATTCTTCACAAGGAAATTGAACAAAGATACCAACCTCTAATAAAGCATCCTTCCAGCCCCACCATTTACTGTCAGCGCCTTGATAAATAGCTGGCTTTGGAACTGCAGGGTACGCGTTCGCAGTTGCAACAACTTCCTATCTTCAATATCAAAAGAATTAAGACCTGAATGATCAGGAAATCCCTCATATGTGTCATCAAGCGGAGTAATATTAACCCTATCTTCATTAGGAAAAGAATACCTATTGTCATGCACCCACCTAAGAAACCTATCGCCTACTCCCGGCTGACCTTTAAGACTTAATTTCTGTATTCGCTGAAAATTTCACCGTTATTGACCATGTCCCCAACCCCCTCTATGCCCTTGCTTCCCTATTGATTAATGCTTAGCGTGGGATCAAATGAAAATCCCACGCTTTTTTTAAATCAATTTATGAGTCAGACTCTTAATTCAGAGATGTGGACATCCCAACGCTTTTCATCGTGATTAAGCAAGAGTGTGCCGTTCTTTTCCTTCAAAGTTTGATAGATACGCTGTTTTGCAGCAAAGGTTTCCTTGCGATTAACGTCATAGGCTGAGGTGATTGCGGGCGAGGTGTGAAACATCGTTCCAATAATATCGCCGGCATAGATATAAAATCCGTCATCTGCATCAATCTCAACATATTGCGTGCCCACAGTGTGCCCGCCGCAGTGTATGGCGCGCACTCCTTTTGCAATCTCCACATCGCCTTCGATGAGATTCAACTGACAACAAACGCGAATCTTGGAAAGCTGATGTTCAAAGTCATAAGCTGCTTTATTGAGTCCATCCGGTGCTTTGGCAATTTCCCATTCCGACTTTTGAATCCAATACTTTGCCCGCGGGAAGGTGTGCACATCGCTCTCGCCCATGCCGGTCATGACTCCGCCTGCATGGTCAAAATGCAGATGCGTCATGATCACATCGGTGATATCTTTATCCTTAAATCCAAGTTCATAAAGGGCGTAGGGTAGGAGGAAATCGCTGGGACGATATATCTTCTTCTGCTTGTCGCTCAGGCGATTACCTATGCCTGTATCGACGAGAATCAGTCTATCCCCACTTTCGATGAGCACGAGGTTGAGCTCCATCTTTTTGCGGCGCAGTTCATCGGTTTCGGTCTTATCTTTCCACAGTGCATAGGGGAGTACGCCGAGGAGAGCTCCGCCGTCTGACCAATAGTGGCCTGCGTTGATCTTATGAATCTTTAGCATGTTCTTCTCTCTGAGGTCTGGGTTTGGGACGGCGCGGGCGGTGTATCTGCTTTTTTGCCTGTTGACTTACGCTTGACTTGCTTTCGGCGTGGGGTTTGAATGTTTTTCTGGGTTGCCCCGCTTTGCCTTTAGCGCGCGGTGCCCTGCCGGGTCTTTCTTTGATGCCGCTATTTTTGCGAACTTCATCGATGTTTTGTTTGGAAGAGAAGATGATCACTCTCTTCATATCTCCTTCGCCCACGGTGAGGGTTCTCAGCCCGCGGTCTCGTTCCACATGGCGGTGGATGATTCTTCTTTCGCCGGCGGTCATGGGGTCGAGGGTGAGAGTTTCTTGATTCTTTTTCACCTTATTAATCTGAGGTAAATATCTGTTTAAGAATTGAGATTCGCGACGCTTACGATAGTCATCAGCGTCGATATACATTCTTTGATAATCATTTGAGTTTTCAAAGGTTCGGTTGATAAGATATTGGATGGTTTCGAGCATTGATCCGTTTTTACCGATCAAAAAGCCGGGTTCGACTACTCCTTCGACGGTGAGGAAGAGCGTCTTGCCCTCGCTTTTGCATGCTATATTTGTGTAACTCACTCCCATCTTTTGCAGGAGAGTTTCGGTGTAAAGCCTGATGCGATCAGCTTCGCTGGGAAGCTTGAAACGCACGACGGCAGTCTTATTTGCAAAGAGCCCAAAAAAGCCTTTGCTCGGTTTCTTTAGTATTTCATAGTGTAGCTCGTGATCACGAATCGTGTGCTCACGGCGAAACTCGCGGATAATTTCTTCAACGCTATGTCCGCTTCTATCAATGGTAGTCATTAAATTAGTCCTTACTAAATTTTTTGCGTAGATAGTATTGATGGGCGATGGTGAACACGTTAAAAATCGTCCAATATAACACTAAGCCCGCCGGCATGTTTTTGAAGACGAAAAACATCATGACAGGCATCATGTATGTCATCATCTTCTGAGAAGATTGAGCCGCTTTTTGCTTTTCGTCCATCTTATCGGGATCACCCTGTTTAGGCTGCGTCATCAGCGATTGGATGATCATAAAGATTCCCATCAAAATGGGAAGGATGAGGTATGGATCGGGCTCGGAGAGGTCTTTCAGCCAAAAGACAAATCCTGCATTTCTCATATCGATGGAATAGCGTAAGACGCTATAAAGTGAGAAGAATACGGGCATCTGCAGAAGTAGCGGCAAGCATCCGGAAAGCGGATTTGCCCCGGCTTCCTTATAGAGTTTACCCATCTCCTGCTGAAGCATCTGCGGATTGTCTTTATACTTCGTTTGCAAGGCGTTCAATTCTGGTTGAATCTCCTGCATTTTGAAAGTGGCTTTCATGCTCTTTTCGGTGAGAGGCGAAAGCATGAGCTTCAAAAGCAGTGCAAAGATGATGATCACAACGCCATAATTTGGTATATAACGATGCAGCCAATTGAGGAACCAGGCAAAGAAGTTTGACAGCCAACGCAGCCAGTTTGCCCCGCGTTCGACTATGTTTTCCATCTGCTTCCCATATTCTTGGAGGATCTTGGCGTCTGCAGGTCCTGCATAGAGGGTGTAACTCTGATTCCATGAGGCTTTGGCGTCTTTGCTAAAGCTGTCTAAACTAAAGCCGGGATTACTTGTATCGGGATTGAGGCATGCCGAAAAGCTCCTGAAAAGAGCTGCTTCGTTTTCACGAATTGCCAGAGTAAAATATTTGCTGCGTAATGCTGCCCAGCCAAAACTGCCGAAACTGCCTTGAGGCTGACTTTTTTTCATCTTGGACAGAGGAAGTTTCAAGACTTTGTTATCAGCATTCAACATGAAACGATAGTCCTGTGCTTTAGCGGTTGGTTTTGGCTCGCTATCAGCGATGCCGGCATCCAAGCTCACGCGAAAACCGTTGACATTGCCCATGTTCTGCACATCATATTCCACCGCTATCCCATAAGAATCGTCCAACTCATAACTGATCAAGAGCTGCGGCTCTTCCTCTTCTCCCAGATAAAAGAAAAGTGCGTTTTTGTCCTGATTTTCAGTGACGGAAAAGATGATGTCGTCGAGGTCTGAACTTCCGCCCTGGCGATATAATCTGCTGTTTAATATCACGCTTTTTTCGGGAACCAAATCAACCGGCGTCCCTTCCGTGACATCATAATGCTTGAGTTCAATGGAACTGATTACAGCACCGCGAGAGCTGAATACCACGCGTAAATTGTCGTTTTCCAGTGTATATTCTTGGGCTGTTTCGTCGGTGAGTTGTGTCGTTATCCCGCTTTCTGAAAAAGGAATAGATGAAGGCTTTTGGGGGGGAGCGTCTTGTGCGTCGGTGCTTTCTTCAACCGACTCAATTTGAGCTGCGGCGTTCGCTTGATCGCGCTTCGGCTTCCATATAAAGGTGTCAAACCCGAAATATACGAGCAACATCAAGATTAGGGCAATAATAGTTTGTTTATCCAAAATGTCTCCTAAGGCAGAGGGTCGTAGCCGCCCTTGCAAAAAGGATTGCAACGCAATATGCGATAGATGCTGAGATATGTGGCTCTGAAAAAGCCATAACGTTCATAGGCGAGAAGTGCATAGGCAGAACAGCTCGGACTGAACCTACATGATTTAGGCAAAAAGGGCGACAGGGCTATCTGATAGCCGCGCACTAAAGCCTTCACCAAATAGGCAGGTAATGACAAGATCATCCTTGCTGATTTATGCACTTCACAAGCCCCTCAAGTTCATCGCACAAATCCTGCCAACTCAGGTCGGCAGCCCCTTTTTGGGCGATGATGTTCATTTTCAAGTTCTCGGGCAAAATCATAGCGGAAGCCCGCAACCAAGCTTTTATTCGGCGTTTTAAGAGGTTGCGACCCACAGCATTGGCTATTTTTTTGCTGATTGTTATTCCCACAGCCGAGCCCTGAGCATCTGGAAGAAGCAAGAGCTTGAAGTGCTCGCTCTTCACGCTGCGTCGGCATTTGGAGAACTCCACATATTCCGGGTGGGATGTGATCCAGCGGATCATGGTTCATGCGCTGAGAGATTTTCTCCCCTTGGCGCGACGACGGCTCAACACCTTTCTTCCGGATTTGCTGGCCATGCGGATGCGGAAGCCATGTGTGTTTTTACGAGCGCGTCTTGAGGGTTGATAAGTTCTTTTCATTTATTATTCTCCTTTGAATTTCAAAAATTTATCTCATGGATACCAAGCTTTTTATCAGTGCTTAATAAGTCAAGTGTTTTCGAATAAAAAAAGGCGAAAGATCGCTCTCTCGCCTTAAATGCTTTTATGCCATATCAAGAGATATGAGGATTAAGCTTATCCATAATCTTATTTTTTTGTACCAATCCGACCAATTGATCGACCGGCTCACCGCCTTTCATGATCAAAAGGGTGGGGATGGACATGATGGAATATTTGCCGGCTATGTCCGGGCTCTCATCGATGTTTATCTTACATATCTTTACGTTGTCGCCCACTTCCTCAGTGAGCTTTTGGATCACAGGATTCAGAGCTTTACAAGGTCCGCACCAAGGTGCCCAAAAGTCGATTAAAACAGGCTTGTCGCATTGCAATACTTCGCTTTCAAAGCTGGCACTATTTACTTCTATGATAGCCATTTGTTCACCCTTCCACGATTGCGAGTATGTCGCTCTTGGAGAGAATGAGATATTTCTCGCCGTCAAGCTCAACTTCTGTACCTGAATATTTGCCATAGAGAACTTTGTCTCCGACCTTTACGATGGCTTTAAGGTCTTCATCAGTGCCGACCGCAATAACTTCAGCGATCTGCGGTTTTTCTTTTGCTGTGTCCGGAATAATGATTCCGCCAATAGTTTTTTCTTCGGCTGCGGCTGCAAGTTTCACCACAACATTATCTTCGATAGGTCTCAGTTTCATGACCAATCCTCCATTTAATTCAATTATTTTGTTATATATTTAAATTAATCTGATCTGACGATTTAGCAAACACTTTTTTAGAGTGCTAATTTTTGTCAAGGGCAAAGCTTGTGGAGGATGGAGATTTAGCGATTTGGTGAATTAGGGAATAGAACACAGATTTGACGAATCGAAAGGATTTGCATGGGTTGGGGCTCTGAGCTGGGTGTAGTGTGCGGTGTGTGGGTTTGGGCTTTGGGCTTTGGGGCAATAACATCTTGTTGCCACATGAGCATCAGCTCATTTAGGTGGTGAAGATGCTTGGCGAGATGTAATTGCATGTGCTGCGCACGATTTTTAGGCTCAAGTTCAAAATGGTAGATTAACAAATAATAAAGAAAACTAAAGTCATAAATATCTTCAATGTTTGAATACTATTTCTATATCGATAAGCAAGCTCATGGGCGATAAGGATAAACCACTGCTTCCTTATATGGTTCAGCCTATGTTCTGCTTATGATGTGCTCATACTCATGACCACATCATGACCATATCATGACCAGAACCCAATAAGGAAGAGGTTGGAAACAAGCATTACATAAGCAAATTTCATGCGCAAAATTGCACTGAAGCTACAAAAGTTTTTGTGTTTTGGTTTAACGTATTACATCTTAATGCATTCGACTTAAAGTGGCTTGCCCACTAAAATTAAAAATGAGCCGATTTTTACGGTTTCAAGGGCAATAAGATGTATTTCTCCCAAGAGTGATAGGTCCCATCTCTGAGCTCCCAATAAATATTAATTTGCGCAAAGTGTGCCATCAGTATATATTATCTTTATAGAACTAAACATGGCTCAGGATAATTAATCAACTTCGAAATGATGTGCGGCACCACAGAAGCTGTCGCAAAAGAGCAAAACTATCGCAAGGCAAACCAAGACCATAGCAAAACTATCGTAAAACATACCCGAGACCCAAGCAGATCACAGCAAGGTCTTATTTGCATCACAGAAAATCTTACGCCACAATCAAACAAAGGAGTTACCGATGTATTGCTCAAACTGCGGAAACGAAATCGATTGCCCGACGGCTGTCTGCATCTATTGCGGCGAAGCCATCTTAGCTCACGTTGAGTCCTATAAGAAAACCGCCGAGCCGCTCAGCCTCTTACTGGCAATGTTCTCCTTTCTTGTGCCGCCCTTAGGGCTTTTCTTATATATCTATTGGCGCGGATCTGCACTGAGAAAGTCGGACACAGCCGGTCTCTTGGGCTTTTTCGGCTTCCTCTTGCTGGTGATCGTCTATCTGATTATATTCTAAACTATTCCTGCCAAGTCATGCCGTCTTCGCGAATGAAAAGCTTAGGCAAGCCCTGTTTTGGATTAAGCGAGATGACATAGCCATGGGAGTGATTGGTCATCTTGGGCGATATCTTCTTCCCTAAATATCTATATGGCTTGATTTTGAGCTGACAGAGTCGCTTGGCATATTTGCCGTGATCCATGTGATATTGCTTTTGCAGATAATAGATTTGTCTGAGATATTCTTTGGCGAATTCAATATCCGGAATGTCATAATCCGGCACAAATTCACCTGCTTTGCTATGCGAGAAAAAGAGAAATCCCCAACGTTCGGGATAGTGCATGGCGATCAGCCCTTGCGGGCTCCAAACCCAATTATAGCAAAGTTTTCCCTCGATTTTGTGGTATTCCCCATCAATGATCTCGGTATCCCAATGCACGCGTGAAAAGTTGACGCGCCAATAGTCTCCTTCTGGTGGTGGCACAGGTTTGTGCGCACATTCCTTGAGCACCTCCATCGGGATTTTCATCTCTACATACCAAGCCTTGTCGATATCCGAGGGATCATTCACTGTCCCATCGAGGTGGATGGCATATTCTATCTCTCTAATATCCCAAGCGTTTATAGCCACTTGCTGTCTATCGCGATAAGGCTTCACTAAAAAGAGATCCCAGAGTGTGCCCAAAGCGTTGATTTCCCATTCATAATAGTCGTGCGTATCGCCATCGGGATCGATGAAAACCTCGATATCGTTATCAAGATAGATCACGGCATCGCGCTCTGTAAGCTTCGCCCAGATATGCGGTTCGATCAGTTCTGCACCTATGTACAGTGCCTCTTCATCCCAGAGCATTTTAACCCGCGTCCTGTTATAGGGTAGCGGCTTGAGATCACCCTCGATATCTACAAAGTCTTCGGTGAAAGGCACCAATTGCCAAGATTCTTCATCGAGCTTACCATCTATGATGATGGGTGAACAGGGCTTTTGCGCCGTGTATTGCAGCGGAGCAAAGTCGCCGACGGGAACGGGGAAGATTTCACGCGCCATGACCGGTAATAAGACCAGGCAAAGCAGCAAGACAAACATAATTCTTTTCATTAAGTACTCCTCATTGTGCTTTTGCGTGGGCGATTAATTCCCCAACAGTTGCCATGGCGAGCCCCACGCAAGTATCTGCTGCGCCATAATATATGTTGATGATACTGTTGATGTTTAGCACTTCATCATCCGTGTGCGGGATGGCGGCTGAAGGGAAGACCACATTCGGCACTTGCCCCAAAAGTTCATAATCTTCACGCGGCTCCAGGATGTTGTATCTCCCGCGTGCAATGGTGATCCAAGGACGCTCCGTTTCATGCAGCGAAACCCCTGCCTGATAGATATTTGAGCTGCCAAAATGCGTAGCCACTCCGTGATAGATGTGCAGCCATCCTTCCTCGGTGAGAATAGGCGGCGGACCAGAGCCGATGAGCTCGTCCCAATAGTGTGGTCTGCCGGCAAAAACCTCGCCTATCTCTTCCCAATCCACCATGTTATCACTTTTTGAACATATTATTCGCACGCCGCTTTTCACCCCACCGGAAACGCGCTCTTCATTGGGGCGTTCAAAACGGAGATTGCACCCCGGAAGCAATACGCCATTACGCACATCCGGCTTTGAAGCGAGACCGATGAAATCCATCTCAACAAAGTTCGTGCTTCTAAAATATCCCAAGAAGCAGCCCTTATCGGTGTCCATCGCGGCAAAGATATGATAAAAACCAGCCTTATCGGCTGTGATACGCGCATCATAAATGTGATAAATCTTATGCGGACAACGCTCAAGATGCTTGATCTTTGTCGGCTCGTCATAGATCTCGAATTCCACTCCCTTCAGCGATATTGCCGGCAAGAAGAAGGTTTCACGCGCACGGTTTTGCACTCGCAAGAGCAGGAGGAACTTGCCCTCATGCCGCACTCCGCCGGGATTGAAAACCGAGGATACATCCTGCAGAGCGGGATGCTTGAGCTTGATGTCATGCCGCGTGATCACGGGATTTTTCAGGTGTCTTCTCATCTTAATTCTCCCAAAGCTTTTAGTCGTGAAAGAAACCCTTCATAATCAGACCTCGGATTCCAAGCGCGCTCTGCAAGAGCCATTGCTCGCGGGTGCAGCATTCTGAAAAGCCGAGTCTCGTCAGGGATATATTCCGTCCAGAGATTTGCCTGCATGCCGAGGCAAAGATGCGCTCCCTCATAGCTTTGCGGGTCTATGCTATAAACGTTTTCCAAAGTGCTGATCTCTTTGCGCCCCGGCTCGCCTTCGCCCGCACTCCAATCCAAATAAGTTATGGAATTTGGGCTTAAGACATAGCGATTGCCATTCTTAAGAGCCAGCTTCGCCGAGTCTTTTGCATCCCCGCGCCAAGCCATGGCGATGATGGAGCTATCCACAGGGCTATCCAAAACCTCGTCCCAAGCAAGCACTTCCTTGCCTTTTGCGCGCAGGATCTTCACAATCTCATTGGTGAACCAGCCCTGCAAAGCTTCAAAATCGGGAAGAGCGTGCTCTTTTAACATCGCCCTGCAATTAGGGCAATCTTGCCAGCGCGTTTTAGGTGCTTCATCGCCGCCAATATGGAAATATCTGCCGGGAAAAAGCTCACACAATTCATCTAAAAGCTCTCTTAGAAAGTCCATAGTTTGCGGTTTGCCCACGCAGAGAATGTCATCGAAGACGCCCCAGTGCGTTTCCACCTCAAACTCACGTGGGAAGCACGCCAGCGATGGATATGCGGCAAGCATCGCCACTGTGTGTCCGGGGAGGTCGATCTCGGGGATGACCTCGATTCCCAGCCCCTCTGCATAGTGTAAAACCTGCCTGATTTCGTCATGTGAATAATAGCCGCCATAACGCTCGCCATCAGCTTCATAACGATATGCACCGACCTCGTGCAAGAGCGGGAACTTTGCACTCTCGATGCGCCATCCCTGATCGTCGCTGAGATGCCAATGCAGGTGATTGAGCTTGAACTCATCCATATAATCTAAATAGCTTTTCACCACCTCAACGCCGAAGAAATGACGGCTCACATCCAGATGCAGCCCGCGATAGTCGTAAGCGGGATAGTCGATGATGCGCACTGTTTCCAGATGATCCCTACCGATATTCACTGCGATCTTACAAAGTTGCTTCAGCGTTGTTAGTCCATAGCGAAAGCCGTTTTCACTCTTTGCCGAAAGCGTGACAGCGCCTTCATCTATCATGATCATGTGCATATCTTTATGACTGGCGGCAATGCGCGGCATGAGGTTCAACTTGATCTTCAGAACATCACCGGAGACGGGTGCCGGAAAAGCATCCACCAAACGCTGATAAGCCTCATTAAAACGTTGAATATAAGCAGCCAAGCAAGACATCTCATCAGGACAAATCACTTCAAAACGCTTGGGAAGCGACATCTTCCCGCCCAAACTCTGTATCTCACGCGGATAGGGAATCATTTCTTTTTCTCCAATTTAAGCGTGACGATTTCAAAAGGTTTTACTCTGAAGCTCTCTTCCATACTCAGGCTCTCCAAGGGCTCTTCTATCATATTACATCTTTGAATTCCGCCGCTCTTTATCACAGGGAAAGTCTCTCTGCCGGCGGGTTCATAGAGGCGCAAGACGATTGCATCGCCCTCTTCGGCCGGCTTGATTGTCGAGATATTCACCCCGTTTTGCTCGATCAAATCAGGCATTTGCTTGATCACCGCCACGCCGGGTTTTGCGATGAGCTCTCTATCCAAGCCTTCCGCCATGGTATGCAAGGACATTTCGTCAATTCCCTTATTCTCACAGACAAAGCCATAAGTGTAGCTGTGTTTACCGATATCTGCAGTAGGATCAACATCCGCCGGACTTCTCAGCAACGTGAGATCAATCATATTTTCCAATGCGGAGAAGCCATATTTTCCCGCGGCGAGAATTCCTACCGTACGCCCCGGCTCGCTTTGTGCGATGAAACCCTGAGCGGGGAAGTCGAAACGCGCTTTTTCCCAGAGATTCTTCGGGCGTGCACTACGACTGATCCTGCCCATCTGAATCCCGCATTCCACACTCTGACTCATGACATTACTGCAAAAAGCCACGCGCAGCATCTTGTGATGTTCCTGCCAGTCAACATCATGCGAAATGCGCACTTGACTCTCGCCGGGCAAGATTTCCATGCGCTGTAAAATAGTGGATTTACCGATCTTAATCTCGTGACAAATCTTGTGATAATCACCGATGCGGTAAGCCTCGATGAGTTGCACTTCTTGCGCCAGTTTAGGCGTGGTCTCGCGATAATAATGATTGATATCCCAAGCACCCCAGTTATTGGGCTCATCTTCCCAAAGCTGAATGAGATTGGACTCGCCCGCAAGGAACTCACGTCCATCGCGCACGAGACTACTGATACTGCCGCGAGCGTTGACCTTGAGCTGCATACCGTTGACTTGCAGCGATATCTCGCCATCTTGCACCTGCAGATCCTCACGCTCAAAAGCAACTGCCGATGCTCCAGCTTCAAAGCGAAGTGCGCCAATGCTAAATGCCGGCATCTCAATCAACAAAGCAAGCTCGTCATCACGTAGCATAGACGCCTTCAAGACGGCATTTTCCAAAAGCATCGCTGAATTCTGATAATCCCGCGGGAAGGAAAGCCACGCCATAACCTCCACCGGCGCAGGATTTGCCAGTGCATAGCGTCCCTCGCCCGAGTCATCACAGATAAAGAGCTCGTCGATGATGCGCGCCAATTTATCATGATTCTTTTGACTGATCGCGCGCGAATCCTCATAAACACTGGTGATGGAGCTTCCCGGCAGGATGTCGTGGAACTGCAAGAGCAGCGTATCTTCCCATATCTCGCGTAGCGCCTCAGGGTATTCCTGCTTGCCTTTATGGATTCCATTTAGCACGGCAAACCACTCTGCTGCCGCCAAGAGCCTTTCGCTGACAAAGTTATCCTTTTTCATCTGTCCCTGCGTGGTATAAGTCCCGCGATGGAACTCTAAATATAGCTCTGTGTATGCCTTGGGCAGCGATTCCTGCGGGATGGTGGCATAATAATCAAAGAAGCTTTGCGCCTTGCTAAAACGGAACTTACATGCGCCCTCAAGGTCTCTTTGCCTCAGCCCATATTCGATGTGATTGCGCGTAGGCCCGCCGCCGCCATCTCCGATGCCATAGAGATTTAGGAAGCCCTCGGCGATCTCCGCCTGTTCAAATCTCCCCTCAGCGATGATGAAAGAGGCAGGGTTATTCGATGAATTATAGTCGTTAGTCGGCAGTTGATGGGCTCGCACTTCACTCCCGTCAATGCCTTGCCAAATAAAGAGATGCTTGTCAAAGACATTGGTCTCATTCCAGGAAAGCTTTTGCGTGATAAAAAAGTCCACCCCACAGCCTTTGATGATCTGCGGCAGATTGCCCGAAAAGCCGAAGCAATCCGGCAACCAGAGATAGTTTGGCACAAAACCGAATTCCTGCATGAAGAAGCGGCGTCCATAGACGAACTGGCGGATCAGCGACTCTCCCGACGGCAGATTGGTATCAAACTCCGTCCAAGTCGCGCCCTGCACCTCCCAGCTTCCCTTTCTCACCGCTTCTTTGACCTCATCAAACAGCAGGGGATAGTCATCCTTAATCCATTTATAAAGCTGCGCTTGCGAGGCACCGAAGATATATTCGGGATAGAGCTCTATCATCCTCAGCGCATTGGCAAAACTGCGTCCGCCCTTCCTATGGCTTTCGCGCAGAGGCCAGAGCCACGCCAGATCGAGGTGTGCGTGCCCGACGCTATAAACTTCCATCGCACTCGCATGAGCGGGCTTATTGAGCAAGTCTTTAGCGATCACACGCGCGCCGGCGGGATCATCCGCATAGATATTACAAATCTGATTGAGCCAATGAATGATTTTCGCGCGTCGTGCAGGTCTCCCCGGCAGATTAATCGCCAGATCGTTCAATAGCTCCATATCCATCGCCAGTTCATAGACCTCCTCATCAAAGAGGCAAAGCGAGCACACGCGCAGGCTATACTGCTCTTTTGCCGCACCAAATAGATCATTCGCCGCCGCCTCGATGAGCAGTTCAAATTCGCCGTTCTCATCCACAAAAGGCGCAAGCGGGATGTAATGCTTCGCCGCATTGTGATACCAATCTACCTTCGGCGTGAGCCCCATATATGGGCTGCCATCGACCATCACACAGCCTTCGCCATCGGAATCGAAGTATAAGCCTTGTTTTTCCAGCGAATAGTCGCGCGAGACCTTGCCCCGCACGCGGAACCACGCCGAGCCCCAAACCTTGTTCCAGACCTCGCCGATCTGAATCGCCTTCCACTCTGCGCCTTCGAGCGTCGCATAAGGGATAGGTTCGTCAGACTTAATATATTCTGCCGGAACATTATCCAGCATCTGATACATTTCATCTTTTCGCTTTGCGATAAAGCGTTTAATCCGTTCTAAATGGATTTTTTCATTCTGCATTTATTTCTCCATCGGGATCACAATCCCTTTGATAATAATATTTTGGAAGAAGATGAAGACCAAGAGCGTGGGAATCGCCGCGATCACCAGCGCCGCATAGCCCACCGAACTGCTGGCGCGCTGCATCAGCTCATAGATGTGCACCATAAGAGTCCACATGGATTGATCCTGACAGACCAAGAAAGCAAAGAGGAAATTGCGATATGCCGCATTGAAGGCATTCAGCGCAATCACTGCGAGGATGGGCTTGCTTAGATATAGCGTGAATTGCCAAAACAGCCTGAATTCACTCGCTCCATCTAACTTTGCGCTTTCATATAATTCACGCGGGAGGCTATCAAAAAAGCCTTTGAGCAGGAAGATGAAATAGCCATCCGCCGCCGCAGGCAAGACCAGTGCCCAAAAGGTATTGAGCAGATTCAGCTTCTTGAGCATGAGGAAATTCGGAATCCCCATCACCATGCCCGGAAACGCCATCGTCAGCATAAAAAGCATGATGAGCTGATAGGAAAACTTTGGTTTAAAGCGACTTAGCGCATAAGCGGCGAGCGGATTGATCGTGATTGCAAGCAGTATGCTGAGCACAATATATATTCCCGTATTACGCAGTGAGCGCGCATCCGAAAGCATTTGGTCTAATGCCATGAGATAGTTGCGCTTGAGGAATTCACCTCTGATCTGCTTTTGTCTGAGCTTAAAATAGTGATAATCGAGTTCTGCCGTGGGATAGTTAATCTCCTCAAAGCCGCCATAATCCCTGCCCCAAGACGCACTCAGCCCTGCAATCTCGCCATATTTGCCCTCAAGAAAGTCCCTGAAATCCTCTGCGATATTAGTGATGCCGATCTCATCAGGGCGCGCATAAGCCTGCAAATAGAGACCGATATCCTCCACGATCGCACCGGAAAACTCAGCCGGAAGTTCCACCTCGGCAAAACTCTCAAAACTGCTGTCCCATGCCTGATTGAGCATGCGAATTGTGTCATACTTCTCACTGAGCATCGTCCGAAAGCCCGTCAGCGAAGAGCTTTCCAGCTTCAGATGGTGGATATTTATCACATCGCGTACATAGTGTAGCCAATATTCTGCCATGGGACTGTCATCGCCGGGATAGCTTCGTGGCAAGCGGATATCGTCCCAAGCCTGATAATCAGTGCTCCAATCGGCGTTTAGCTCCTGCAGTTTATCCGAATAAACAGGGATGAGCTCGGTATTCACAAAGGCGCCCTCGGGATTGATGTAATATCGCATCCACAGCGGACTATCCTCTTTGAACTTTCTAAATCTGCCGAGATAGCCTTGATCAGAGCTGGCGAAATTGCGCCTTAAGACGTCTTTTTCCTCCACCATGATCTCTTCCCAAAAGCGCGCACCTGTGTTATATCGACGGTTAAATTCCAAGAGATCACCACCCGTCTCACGCCGGATTTGCTTTCTATATTCCCTCTGTGCAAGCGGATAGACACCTCTGCCATAGTGTTCGGCGAGGTAATAGTGATAGACGCCATATTCTTCATCGGACTCAGCTAAGAACTCTTCAAAATCCTCGGCGATTTGCGGGAAGTGCCCATCGGGCAACTCCACCTCACGGAAGGAGATCCAGCTTCCGGGATAGTTGTCCATCAAGCGGCTACTTTCCTCATTGTATCTGCTTTCGATGTATTTCTGATATAGTGCCTTTTCGTTGTAGATATACGCCGGAATCACGTCCATCTTATGGCTGTCCACCCCGCTTTTTACGCTGGATGAGAGCATGAGCAAAAAGGGATAGACCATGGTGATCGAGCCGACGATGAGCACGAAGTGGATGAGGAAGTCCAAGAAGCGATATTTAAAGCGTTTGCGTCCGACTGTTCCAATGATTGCCATGCTTAATCCTCACTCGCCGTTCTAAATTCCATCTTGGAAATATGCTTAATTTGCATCACGGTAAAGCCCATGAGCAAGAGGCTCAGCATCCACGCCATAGTTGTGGCGAGTCCGAAATTCAAATACAAATACGCCTTTTCAAAGATCATCAAATCTGCAACTCGCGTCGCTTCATTGGGCCCACCAAAGGTCATGATCAGGATGAAGTCGCTGGATTGCGCCGCAACGATAAATGCAGCGATCAATTGTATGATTATCAGCGCTTTGAGACTGGGGAGCACAATATGGCGTATCTTGCCGAAAAAGCCCGCACCGTCGATCTCCGCCGCCTCATAGAGTTCATTGGGGATGCTTTTCAGCGCGGCGAGATAGATCAGGCTTCCGGGACCCAAACCCGCCCAAACGGTGGGCAAGACCACGCAGAGCATAGCCAGCTTTTCATTTTGGATCCACGCACTTTTCGGCAGCCCAAAGAACATCAAGATCTGGTTCAAAGCACCGCTGTCACTGGGATTATAGAGCAATTTCCAAAGATAGATGACTATCACCCCGCTGATAACCGCAGGGAGATAAAACAGCACACGATAGAGGATTTTCCCGCGCGAAACCTCTTGCAAGAGTATGGCGAGGATGATGGGCGAAAAGAAGCCCAAACCGAGGCTGAGGGCCATGTAATACAGCGTTTTTAGCACCGATGACCACCACGAGGCGTCAAAGAGCAATTCCGCCAGATTTGCCAATCCGACGAACTTGCTTGCGCCCACGAGGTTATAATCCTGAACCGCCATCACGCTCCCACTGATCAAGGGCATATATTTCCACATCAGGATTAGGATCACCGCCGGTGCTAAAAGAAAGATTGTCCAGGTCTTAGCACTGGTGGTGAGCCGCTTTGGTACCTTCACCTCCGGACTGAGAATCTTGAATACACGCCAAATACTGAAGCCAAAAACAAAGATAATCAGTGCAGCAAAGATCGCCGCAATGCGCTCTCGCCTCAACTGTTCGGCAGCACTCAGACTGCCGATCATCTCCATATTTGTCCTCTCCTGCGCCGCACTCAGCACCTTCATGATCTCCGTTCGGCGTGCGTCTTCTTCAATTGGAAGCTTGCCGCTCATGTCCTGACCAACCAGCATCTCCAAGGGAAATGTCATGAATTCATAAACTTTCTGACAATTGTCGCCATAGGGCTCCGGCTTGCCTTCAGCCATCGCCTTTTCAAAGGTTTCCAGCCAGCCCTGCGGCGCATAGCGAAGATAATCTTCATAGCCATAACGCTTCAGGTAAACGGGGTTTTGCATGCGACCATAGCCGCTTTCTATCATCACCTTGAGGCGAATCTGACGCGCCTCTTCACTATCATAAAACTTGATATATTCCCAGGCTGCACGACGCACCGCCTCAGGATCTCTATCGCCCAAACCGCCATTATTTTGAAAACCTGCGCCGGAAAAGATGCCCATCATGCGGCAATTTATTTCACTGCCGCCATAGCCGGAAGGTCCAGCAGGACTCGGCGCAAAGCCATATAAGTTAGGATCATAGCGTCCGCCCATATTTTGCTGGGAAAGATAGTCGTTGCGCATGGCGATCTTGCCGTCACTCCACATGTTGCCCCAATCTCCATCGCGCATCGCATAGCCGCGCTGTTTGCGTCCGGTCTTGTCCGTCCACTCCTCGCCGGCTAATTGCAGATAATATTGCATTGCATCCACGCCCGCTTCAGAGGCAAAAGTCGCTTCCCAACGGTCTTTTTCCTCATCATAGACCACCGCATCACCGCCCGCCGCCCAAAGCAAAGGGAGCCAGTCATAAGAGCTCTGAGTCCCGATTGCAAACATCGTCCCAAATACCCCAGCCTGTGGATCGGTGAGCCTTTGGGCATAGTCGCGAAATTCCTCCCAGTCACGCGGAGGACGATTTGGATCCAATCCCGCCTTACGGAAAAGATCCTTGCGATACATCAAAACGCGCACCAAGGTCTCATAGGGCAGTGCCCAGATCTTCTCCTCAGTCTCGCCTTTTTTCTTACGCTGAATCACCTGCCAAACCGGCTTCTCAACGCGCAAATCCAGGAGATCATCCGCTTCTTCAGCGATGAATTCATCCAGTGGATAAAGCAAATTCTTTTGGATATAAGTATCACTCTGGCGGAAGTTTACATAGATCACGTCAGGAGCAACTCCGCCGGCAATCGCCAAGAGAGGACCCGAGTCCATCTCCATGCCCTCAATCTTTATACCGGAAAAAGCCCGAAGTTCAATATGCGGAAATTTCTCGCGAAATGCTTGAACCACAGCGAGATTGGCCTTTGAATATGCATCGGTGTGCCGAGGATCAGGCAACTCAAAAACCTTGAGTATAACCGGCTTTTCCACTGCAAAAAGAATCAAGCCCTGATTCAGCAACATAAGAAAAAGAAGGAAACGCATAACTTTTTTCATGATTTACATTGCAAATTTGTGCAGTGATTTGTCAAGAAGTTTTAGTGGGGTGACTTCGTCACAGCTACGAGCTACCACATTTACGAGCTACAAGAGGAGCTTCGCTGCTATCGCGATATAACTTTCATTGCCAAGTCTCCAAAACGCTGATTAGATAATAGCTAACGCCTTAATAACGATGGATTTAGCCGGCCGCACCGCTGATTTTAGTAGGCTTTTTCCTACAACCATACGCAACGCGCATCCCATCTTTAGACGGTCAATATCCTGTTTCCTGAGAAAGCGATTTTTTTATTCCCGTTAAATTAGACACGGAGACCTGTCGAATCTAACAATCGTTATAATCTCTCATTCCATAAGAATCAATCCGTGAAGAACTGTCCCATCCGTTCGATCCGCATTACATTCATTGAATCATGTCCCTAATAATATGATTATTACTTAATATAATTCATTACCAAATAAAGAGTCCCACATAATCCATTCCATCATAATCATACACCTTATTATCATCACTACGAGCTCCATCCTTTCCATGAAATGCAGCAATAATAAGCTAAGATTTATATTGACATTATTATTATCAGTAATTATGTTGTATCCATGCTGTATCTTTAATGATTATATATACATATGGAGGATATGAACATGCATTCAGCAACAAAGATTGCCCGCAAAGGCAAAAACGTCACGATCCAACACGATGGCAAGAGCCACGATTTTCGTTATAAGAAGGGATGGAGCCAACTTTTGGAGCTTCTCAGGAACCCCGAAAAGGTCTATCCTTTCAAGTCTTTCGTCACTTCAAACTCTCAGCAAGAAACTATGAACCACGTCTTTGGAGACCTCCTCGCGAGTAGCAATGAGGGGCCGGGCATTTCCATCCTTGGTGCCAATGATGCTGATTTATTCTGCGATCCTCGCACGCTCCGTGAGGTCAAAGAACGTCTCGTTGTCCTTATACAACACGAGGCAGAGTTGAGAATGAGTAACGATTATAGCGCTCTTGACGAACTTATCGAAGAAAAAGAGATGCTCATTCAATATCTCAAAGAGGTACTCACGCCTCGGGGGAATATTAGAGTGAACAATTCCGAAACTTTGACTCTCAAAAAGACGGTGGGACGCCGCTTAATCAGGGTAATAGAAGAGATTGGCACCGTATTCCCTGATCTGGCGCGCATCCTCAACCGTCAAATTATTCGCGGCACTTATTTTCAATATATCCCTTCGGATCACGAGATAATAGTGCTCTAAATCTTTACCTTCCAAGCAAACCTCCGTCCCCGTGGGAATCCAAATATCCTGCGGGGACATTTTTTGGCCCATGGATATCTATGGGAAATGATCACATAGCATGCCATATAGCTAAGATATCAATGACTTTTTGTCCACGTTTGATGACAATTAATCATAAATAATAACTAAATATCAATGCAACTAATATTTTGGCGAAAAAACCGAACCCAAATTTTATTTTCTACAGCGGCGAAAAGCTTAGCACTTCCATCACTTATCAAACCATTATTAAAGTATCTTATCAGATAAAACGCAGAACTCCCTCGCCTATATATTTTTATAGGTGCCCCCCCCCCGCAGAAAACAGCAGGGGTGGACTTGTTGAATATTATTCCTTTGGTCTATAAGGGCTTGAAGACCTGCAATCCGAGATTTATACCGAAGTTTGTGTATTCTTCATATTGGATGCTAAAGTCAAAAATCGTGCCTAAATCGAGATATACGCTCTCCGATAGGGGTAAGAGAAATCCAGCTTTTGCGCTCATACATGTGAGCTTCTCGGTCTTATCCCAAGAGGGCAATTTGTATGTTTTATATTCACGAAACAAGCCCAATCCGGCGTAAAGCTTATTATTTCCCATTCCCAGAAAATAGCGCGTTCCTATACCATAAGCCACAAGCTCATGCTTAACCTTAGCTTGGGAAGAGGATGTGTAAGCAAATAGCAGATCGGTAGATAGATTGTTCTTGAAAAAATAGCCAATAGTGGGGCTCAAAGAAAGTGTGTTCAACGCAGATGCATCCGATACCCCTTTTTGTGAAGAAAAGCTCGCCTGACCGCCGAGATTGAAGCTGCCGGCAGGGAATGCGAACACGACAGTTGCAAATAATGAGATAAAGATAATAAGAAATGCTTTTTTCATGAGGATACTCCTTAGACTTTCTGACGACAGGATAATGTGTTCGCTTGACTTGTCAAGTTAAAGCACGGGCAGTATTGCAGATTGAACTTTTGGATTTAGGAGATTATACGGATTATCTGTTCTGAAAAAACAGCACTTCAAACGTTTTTCTATCATTTTAAAGTGACATCAGTATTTTTTGAAGATTAAGGCGAAAACTGCAGATTTTTTCATCTGCCAGAGGCAAGATTCCCGAGCCTTTCTTACTGGGTTCTGGTCATGATGTGGTCATGATGTGGTCATGAGCATGACCATATCATGAGCGCACGCTAAGCAGTAATCAATAGGGAAGCAAGGGCTTAAGGGTGTTTCTCGCTCTTCTATGTCTTTTTTGTATAAAAAAAGCGTTGATTTCAGCTCTTTGCATCAAATCAACTGTTGCGAATCTCCTCCAAGAGCTGTTCTAAAATTGCATTGGCATCAAGCACGTTGAGCACTTTTCTATCGCCGTTTGTGAAGGTTATCACGATGTCGCCCAAGGTCTTGGATATCTCGCGGATATGATCCACAACGATATAACTTTTGCCGAGGTCTTCGTCTGAATATTCAAAGATTGTCTTCATTATTTGATCCTTTTGCTATGAATTTGGACGTGGGTATGCCCGTTGAGTGAAGAAGCCGCGCTTCATGTTGCACGCGGTTTTTCTCACCATTTTTAGCTGATTGATCTTAAGCTTTAAGATCAGTTTCTCAGGTTACAGCTCTGTCTATAAGATTCTCCGGGGCGCAGATATTCGGCGAATTCCGGTTCAAACTCGATGAGAGTATAATCCGGATCGTCGTAGCCGTGGAAATATTGATCGAAAAAGAAGCAGTGCTCAGAAGCGTCTGCCTTGAGCACTGCATTATTTACAATCTTTACACTCCCGCTGAGCCTGATGTAGCCGGTGTGGCCGTCTTCAGAGAGCGGGACATTGATTTCAACGAGTCTGTTATTTTTGATCTGCGCAACCTTAGAATCATTGCTGAAGGTAGCAAAGAAATATTTCCCTTCGTGAAGGAAGAGCACGACCGGGCGCACGCGAGGCTGTTTGCCATCACAAGTTGCGAGATAGACATATTGATTTTGTCTAATCCAGGTCAAGATCTCTTGCTGCAAAGCTGATTCTTTGGGGCGAGCCATTAATATTATCCTTTATTTTGGGAATGAAATGCTGTTGATGAATGATTGGTTTTCAGCTTTGGGGTTATCACGTGCATCGCGGGGGAGGTTTTCGATCTCATGAACGATGTCCATACCGGCAATGACTTTCCCAAATACCGTATGTTTACCATTGAGCCAAGGTGTTCCATCTTTCTTGGTGACGATGAAAAACTGGCTGCCGTTTGTGTTGGGACCGCTGTTTGCCATGGCGATATTGCCATAGAGAACCGATGCTCTAAGCACTTGGGTATAGATGGGTTCGGTGATATTGGCAAGAGCCATGAAGTGTTCAACCGTCTTTTCTTTGATCGGCGCAAAGCCTTGTGCTGCTTGGCATTCTTTAACCACAGTGGCGATCTCTTCGTTCGGGGTTCTATTTTGTTGCATATGCGGCACGATGATGTTTGTCCACACAGCTTCTGCTCTGCTGTCGGTTTCAACTTTGCCGGTGAGCAATTCACCATCTGCATAGCATTCATCTTCAAATGTGTAGCCGGGGCCGCCGGTTCCGTCGTTCGATCTATCTTTGTCCTTGGTATTTGGACAGCCGCCTTGGATCATGAAATCTGGAATGACCCTATGAAAATAGGTGCCGTTGTAATAATCCTCTTGAGCGAGCTTGATAAAGTTTGCTACGGTTTTGGGGGCAATATCAGGCCAGAGTTCGAGGCGAATAACACCTTGAGTGGTGTTTAGCTCCACCTTAACTGTTGCCATTTCATCAGTTTGTAGTTCCAATGGTATCTCCTTAGGTAAGTCAGTTTTTTTCCTATTTTGGGTATATAGCATGGTCAGTCCCAAGATCAATATGGTCGGGATCAGGACAAGTGCTAAATAGTTCTTTCGAATCCTCATTATATAACTCCTTTGTCTATATAATAGTTTATACTAATCTTTCCGCAAATAACTTCAATAAAACTGTGGTGACTAATCCAATCACCGCAATTTGCATAGACTCCGCCGTCAAGCTCTTTCAGCATCGGGTGATGGCTGTGCCCCATGACCACATAGTCTGCCTTGCCGCGTTTGATCAGGGATTGAGCGTGTTTGATGAGTCCTTCTTGTTTCTCTCTTTTGAGGTTCTGCTCTTCCTTTCTGCCGCGGCTGGAGCGAGAAAGCAGGCTGCCAAGGCTCAACGCAAGATCGGGGTGCAATAAAGAAAATAAGCGTCTCATAAAAGGAAGACGGATGAAATAGCGATAGATCTGGTATCTGCGGTCGTTGACTGTGTGTTCATCGCCGTGACAAACGTGGATGGTCTTGCCATCGGCATCGATGGTGAAAGAATGATCATAGAGTTCGATGCCGAGATAGTCGGGGAAAAAGTCGTTGAACCAAAAGTCGTGATTGCCGCTGATATGAACGATCTTGCAACCGGCGCGGGTGATTTCGTCGAGGCGCACAAGCAAGGGAAAATATTGCTTCACAATGGTATAATGCCAGTCGAACCAGAGATCAAAGATATCGCCGGCGAGAATCATCAGGTCATATTTGCCGATTGCCTCTTCCAAAAATCTGAGGACAATGGCTTCGTTTTCCTTGTCTTCAGGGCTGTTTCGCCTGTATTTAAAGTGGATATCGGAGATGATACAGATACGCATGATTTGCCTACTTTTGCATCACATAATAGACGATGTTGAGCCCGAAGCGTAGGGCTGTTTCTCTGAGTTCGGGGGGATTGCCATGGGTGTCGGGATCCGCCCAGCCATCGCTGATATTGGTCTCATAGGTATAGAGCATCATCATGCGGCCGTTGTCGTCGAACATCGCAAAAGCCTGAGGTGGCTGGTTGTCGTGCTCATGAATCTTGGGCAAGCCTTCGCTGTAGTCAAAGTATGAAGTGAAAAGCGGATGGCTACTGTCGATCTCGATAAGTTCACGCTCGGGAAAGATGCGCCTGATCTCGCGGCGGAAGCTCTCGTCCATACCATAATCGTCGTCGGCATAGAGGAATCCGCCTCGGAGCATCCATTTGCGCAGGTTGACCAGCTCTGCTTCGGTGAAGCGGATGTTGCCGTGTCCCGTCATATACACAAAGGGATATTCAAACAGGCGGGATTCACCGGCGCGCACAACGCTTTGATCTATAGGGATATCCGAGCCGGTCTCACCGTTGATAAACTTGGCGAGATTGGGCAAAACTTCGGGATCGTTATACCAATCCCCTCCCCCATCATAATGCAAGCGCGCAAAACCGGTGTAGATCGGCGAGGCAAAAAGCGCCATAACAAGCATTGAAAGGGCAATCAAGAGGGAAAAATGTTTATGCGTAATGAAGGCAAACCCCTTTAGTTATCAATCTTGAGATTGATGCAAAGTATGCCGTCATCGACCACTGCATAGAAGCAATAGGCATAATTATCATAGGCGGAGAGGCTTTTGATTTCATCCGTAAAACTGATGGAAGAAAGGCTTTCGCCGCTTGTGGGGTCGAGGATAGTGACGTGACTGAGCGAGGGCACGACGTTGATGGGGCGCGACAGTCTGGGATCATCTTCGGGGCTTATGCGACTGGGTTTGAGCCTGCCGAGGTCTTCTTGAGGACTGGGTAGATCTTGTTCCCAGATCACGTTGCCGTCGTCGCGGATGCCGAATGCACGGTCTTTTTCAAGATAGACGATGAGCATGGCATCGCTGAAGGAAATGCCGTTGATATGGCTTTCGAAGGACTTCTTCCACTTCATTTCGCGGCTCTTTTTGTCGAAAGCTAGGAGGTTATCGCCTGCCGAGAGATAGATATGGTCAAGGCTGAAAACAGGAGTGCTGGTCACGGTGTAGGGCAAGGTTGCGCTCCACGTCACTCCGAGTTCGATCTCGCGGGCAGGGAGGTTCACGATGCGATTTATATATTTGAGTAGGTGTTGTGTGTCTGCTACCAAAGTATTGGGGATCTGTTCCAATCTCAGGCTTTTTGTGTGTTGAACGTCTAACCTCGTTTTGTGAAAGAATTGTTCTATCACTCTGTTGCCAAAGATCATATAAAGCGTTGCAATCAGCATGAGAAAGAGGATGATAATCGTGCTAAATTGCAGGCGGGAAAGTCGCCGGTGCTGAGGTTTTGCCAATTCCGGTTTTCCCGTGAGCATGAGCCAGAGGCTGTCTTCGCCGCTTTTGTTTGAGTCTAAGAAAAACTGCATGCTATCGAGGCTTTCGTAGGCATCGAATATCTTTGGGGCAAGATTGCCGGTGAGGGCGATAAAGCGCTGCTCTTCTTTGATCAGTTCTCGGTGAACCTTAAAGCGGATGTCTTGGGATGCAAAGCCTAAAAGATTAAGTTTTTCAAAGGTTTGCATGCGATATTCTTTGTGGGCGGCGCCAGAGATGCTCAGCTTTTTGCCGTCAGCAATGCCGCAAAAAATCCTGCCGAATTGCACGTAGAAGATCTCTTGCTCATAGATGAGTGCAAAAAACAGGGAAAGTCCCTTCTCGGCGAGATCACTCTTCCGCAGCGAGGCGTGTAGCTTCCAATGAAGATCGGCAAAGAACTCTTTGAGCCATTTCTCGGCTTCCATACGGTTGATCTCGTGAGCTTTTACAGAGCGCAAAGTAAGGATGATTTCTGCGACTATTTCTTCTAAAACCTTGTCCTTTTCAGGATGACGAATCGCCATGATCCAGCCGAAACGTCCGTCTTGGCTAAGTCTGCTTTCGACGAGGCTGTAAGGCGGGATGGGTTTGCTATATTCAAGTGCTAACATCAGCTCCACCACTTGATGAATGATCTATAGCTCACGCGGAAAAGGGTGGGGATGTGCATGAGCATATTGGTGTAGGCGGCGTTTGCCAGGGGGCACCAGCATTCCTTGCGGTGTATGCTTTTGCGTTCTTTCTTGGCTAACCTCGAATACCAGACTTTCTTGAATTTATAGTTGCTATCGCGCAGATTGCCCAAGGGCTTGGCTTTCACGCAACATGTCCAGACGTCTCCATCCGGCGAGATCTGGCAAGACGCCAAGCCGGAATAACAAGGGATGACCTGCTTCTCGTCGCGCATGATCTTTTTCACATAGTTGTAATATTCTATTCTAAAAGCCATTGTGATCTTTGCCATGCCTGTATATTGCTCGTTTTTGATGCGGTGGATGAGATAGTCTATGGCAGATTTATAAGCCACCATGCCGGGGACGATGTCCAAGCCGACGGTGTCAAGCTCCACGCGCTCTTCGGCGATCTCGGTGATGTAGCTATCGGGTTGCAAACGCATAAGTTCGTTAGCAACGGAGAAGAAGCTATCCACGTTATAGCGAGAGATCACGGTGTGTATGCCCACATTGACATTGGGAAGCTTCAAAGCTTTGAGTTTGTGGAAGGTAGCGATTGCTTTCTTATAGTTTCCGGGCACGTTGCGGATGTCGTCGTGCTGCTGCTCTATCCCGTCGATGGAGATATTGATGATGATCTGCGCTTTGGGACAGTTTTTAGAGATCTTTTTGGTCTCTTCGACGATGGTATTCACCAAGATGCCGTTGGTGGGGATGTTGATGATGCGCGGGCGGGAAATCTTGTAGATGGTGCTGATCACCTCGGTGATATCGCGTCTGAGGAAGGGTTCGCCGCCGCTGAAGGTGATCCAATATGGCGATCTCCCAACGCTCTTGAAGATCTTGGCATATTCATCAACGCTGAGGTTTCTTGCCTTCTTCTTCCAGACGCGGCAGGTGTTGCAGCGTGAATTGCAGGAATAAAGCAGGCTTACTGTGTAATTCATCGGCAGAATTCTGGGGAAACCAAGATATTTTGCCATCCAATAGAGCACGATGCGATAGGCTACTGAAAACATATTATATCTAACTCTTTACTTTCTTTGTGCTTTTGGAAATCTCCCAGGCAAAGGGGTTTTTCCTGCGGACATAATAGTCCCAACTGCCTAATGCTCGGCAATATATCTCAAGCAAGATCACGCCTGCCATGCGGAAGATATCGCCGGGTCTGTCTATAAGTTCTTGCCAGAATATCTTAAAGAGAAGTCCGCCGTCTTGGGACACGACTTCATATTCTTGCACCTTTTTGAGCCAGAGATGTCCGTTTTGGATGCGGCGACGCTGTTTGATGAAGTCGCGCACGTTCTCCGGTCCTTTGTTGATGATCTTGGCATTGGGGATGTATTTGAGCTGCAAACCTTCGCTGCGAATGATGGCTTCGATGCTGGCTTCATCCACCGCGCTCTCTTTGGGAATCTCGTCCATGACCTTGCGGAAAGCGATCATTTCACCCAGCTTGGGCGAGATCAGCGCCATCCTGTGGTGCATGCGCCAAAGGAGATTCACGGCATAGCCGATGAAGGTGTTGTCAGGATTCACGGGAACGGGACGTCCGCCAGTTGCGCCAATGTTCTTGTCACTAAAGGCGGAAACGAGGAGCTCAATGGTGTTTTCCTCGGGGATGACATCACCGGAGATAACCACCAAGACCTCGGACATCGCTTCTTTGATGAAGAGATTGATAGCGCTGGACTTGCCCTCTCTTTTTGCCTGTATGTAGAGCCGAACTTCTGGATTATCCTCGGCAAACTCTAAAACTAATTCATCTGTTTTATCTGTGCTGGCGCTGGAGACGACGATAACTTCGGCAATCTCAACCTGCTTAAGCTTTTGAGCCATGATGGCTTTGAGCAGATGCAGGATGTTTGCTTCTTCGTTGTGGGCAAAGATTCCTATGCTGGCTTGAATAGTCATGATTATGTGGGCCTCTTTCTTCCCGGCATGCTGTGCGGGATGCCTTTGTTGATAGCATCCAAGATACCGTTGACAAAGCTTCCGGTATGCTCGCTGCAAAACTTCTTGGCAATTTCTATTGCCTCGTTGATGATCACGGCAGAAGGGGTGTCGGTAAACATAAGCTCATATACCGCGATGAGCATCAAGCTTTTATCCAGATGGGCAATGGTGTCCAAAGACCAGTGGTCGGTGTGTTTATCGATCTCTGCCTCGATGTCTTCGATGTTTATAATAGTGTTTTTGATCAGTTCGTCGGCAAAGGCATAGACCGACGAATCGCTTTTGATGTTGTCTGCCGCGCTGATCTGACTCAAAATCTCAGGATAGGCGTTGAGCAGATTGTATTCGCGATACTCCTCGGTGACATCGGCGAAGTCCAGAACATACATGCTCTGAACGGCGATCTCTCTTGCTTTACGCCTTTGACTCATCTTCCATCTCCCGCATGAGGTTCACCATTTCCACGGCACTGCTTGCTGCGCTGAAGCCTTTGTTCCCTGCCTTGGTGCCGGCTCTTTCAAATGCTTGATCCACGCTGTCGGTGGTAAGCACGCCGAAGATAACTGGCTTTCTTGATGCCAAAGCGGCTTGGGCAACACCTTTGCTGACCTCTGCGGAAACATATTCAAAATGGGGAGTAGAGCCGCGGATCACAGCTCCGAGACAGATCACGGCGTCGGTGTTGGGATCACTTGCAACCTGTTGCGCCACGAGTGGAATCTCGAATGCACCGGGAACCCAGATAACTGTGATATCTTCGTCCCTTACTTCACTGCGATATAGGCAGTCCAAAGCACCCTCCAACAGCTTTCCGCTGATGAGCTCGTTAAAACGACTCACCACGATGCTGAAACGATAGCCTTTGGAGACCAAACTTCCTTGAATAACTCTCATCTATAGCTCCTTAAAATAGCGTTTTTTCATAGATGTCAAGATATACAAGTGGGAAAAACGTTCAAGTAAAATCTTTGATTTTGGGATAAGAATAGTAATATGGGTGGTAAATGGTGCTGATTATCCGACGAAAAAGAGACTGCTCAATGCGAGAAAGCATGCCTCTCCCAATCCTGCCAAAGCGGGTCAAATACGAGTATTTCCCGCTTGAGTTCCCCCTGCATCGCACCGAGATTCATATCATCTAATGTGAGTCCCTCAAAGTTGAATATGCTTTGGGGGAGGACGATCACTTCATCAGCTTGTGCCCCTGCCTGCGCGATGATATCCTTTGCACAAAGAAGCCCGGCAACCGTGATAGTCTCGCCCAAAAAGTCGTTCCTGATCGCCTGATGCCTCAGCTTCTTTTCGCCTAAGAGCGCGTTGAGTTCATCCACGATGCCGCTGATATGCCTCTCTGCACTTTGGGAGCATAGTATGAGGTGATCCTTGCCGCTTTCCTTTAGTTCATCAGCCAGCGCATACTTGTTTTCCGTGAAGTTTTGATATCCCAAACGCAACATGCCTATGCCGTTTTCAAGCTGAGGAAAGTCCTGATAGAAGTCATATTCCGGCACATCATATCCTGCCAAAACATAGAATTCATCGGCGGGATAGACGATATCACAGCCATATTGCTTCCTGAAATCCGAGACCATGTTGAGTAGCTCGCGCGCAGAAGCTTCATCAAAGCCGCGCAACTCACAGAGCCTTTCACGATATTTACTCAGCCCCACAGGCACGATCCCGATGGAGAGAATATCCAGCTCCTGCTCATGATTTTGTAACTCACAGAGCGACTCCCATAGCTTTTCACCGTCGTTATATCCCGGCACGACAACGAATTGAACGTGAAAACTCACCCCGCATTCCGCCAAATCCTGCATGACCTCCAGCGGATCAATAGGATTCACCGAGCGCATCATAGTCTGCCGCAAAACGCGGTCTGTGGTGTGCAGAGAAACAAAGAGCGGATTGATATCATCTTCACAGATACGATCCAAATCCTCCTCTTTGAGATTGGTCAAAGTGATATAATTTCCATATGTTTGCGAGAGCAGATAGTCATCGTCTTTAACATAGAGACTGCGCCTCAGATTGGGCGGCATTTGGTCGATAAAACAGAAGATACAATGATTTGAGCACATCCGCGGGCGATAGTCAACCTTATCAATTCCCAAAGAGCGTCCCCACTCGCGGTGAATGACGAGGCTTTTCTTCACCTCATCACCGTCCAAATAGTCAATATTCAGCTCATATTCAGAGCTATATCTTTGCAGTTGCAGGATGTCTTCTATCTCAAAGCCGTTGATGCTCAGGATGACATCGCCCTCTCTCAAGCCGGCTTCATAAGCCTGCCCAAGATCGTCTAAATATAGTATCTCAAGAGCCATGTCTTTGTTAGATTTCGGTCAGGATAATGAGCATGAAAGCGTCGAGAGTTGCCCCCTTTCTCTTGCATCCCTCACCCATCACGTGTTGCGTATCCTATCATAGCGATATTTAAAGCGTTTAATCCCCTCAAAGATGGTTCTCGCCAGCCTTTGTTGATAGTCGCTATCGACGAGTAATCTCTCCTCATCGGGATTGGAGATGAAGCCGAGTTCCACGAGCACAGCCGGCATAAATGCCCCACGCAGGACGTAGAAGTTTGCCTGCTTCACGCCTCTATCATAAGATTTTGTTCCGGCAACGATGTTTTGCTGTATATTACCGGCGAGCTCATTGCTGCTTTCCAGATGCTCTGTCTGGCTCAGATCGCTGAGGATGAAGTCCAGTCCGTCATACTTACTACGCGCTTCCACCCCACCTTCATAGAGATCGACAACCTGGTTTTCCAGAGCTTCCACTGCACGAGCGTCCGAGGTTACCGCCGTCGAGAGATAATAGGTCTCAGCACCCTTGGAACTTGTGCTTTTAGAAGCATTTGTATGGATGCTGACAAAGAGATTTGCCCTGTTATCGTTGGCAAACTTCGTCCTATCGCCAAGCGAGACAAATCTATCGTCATTCCTCGTCATGAGTACCTGCAAGCCCAGTTCCTTTTCGAGTAGCACCTTGAGCTTGAGCGCAACTCCGAGATTGATATCCTTTTCCTGAGCTTTGAGCTTTTTGCCCACTGCTCCCGGGTCTTTTCCTCCATGCCCCGGATCGAGGACAATGACATGCACGCCATAGTCTTGCGGGTCTTCGATGCGAAGCATACCCGAGGCAAAACTCACCTTCTGAGGGAAGTGTTGTGGTAAAAGCTCCGTAAAGAAATTCAGCGGGATATAATACTTCCCGCTTTCGCTAAGCAGCGGGAAATGTGCATTATAAGATTGATTCTTGAAGGTATAATATGAAGCTGAATCGAGGAAGATAAAGGTCTCGCCATAGAGATGAAAATATAGCCTCTGATCAGCTTTCTCTTGCTTACTGATACATTTAAAGATGGGCGTAAGATCATCAATAGCAAGATAATCTATGCCATCAATCTTCTTTTCAACAACGGTTTTTCTCCCCGTCTGCCCTTTGATTTGAATATTGAGTCCAAAAGCCGCCGTGACCGCAAGGATCATCAGCATGATAAGCATTATATTTCTAATCTTTTTCATTCTTATTTCACAGCCTCAGAGCGTAAAAGCTCCGGGCAAAAGCTCCCGAATTGTCGTTTTCACCGTCTTGTTATGATTGGCATACCAGATAGGAATTTCCGGCGCAAACTCATGGATGACCTGCCTGCAAGCCCCACAGGGAGGGAATATCTTGTCGCTATCCACCCAAATGGCGAGCGCAACGATATCCTTCCTGCCTTCGCTGATCGCCTTGAAGATAGCATTGCGTTCAGCGCAGATACTCAGCGAATAACTGGCGTTTTCCACGTTACATCCGCTGATTATTCGCCCATCAGAGAGCCTCAGCGCACTGCCCACCTTATAGCCGGAATATGGCGCATAAGCCCTTTGAGCCGCGTCTTTTGCTTCATCAAGAAGAAACTGCATATCCTTTTCCATAAAAAGCAAATCCACCTCTTAAGCCAAGAGCGAGAGCAATATCCCGCCTGCAATGACGGAGGCAATCTGCCCGCCCACATTCACGCTCACAGCCGGCATCAAGAGGAAGTTGAAGGGGTCTTCTTTTTGACCCATCTGATGAATAACTCGCGCACTCATGGGAAAAGCCGAGATGCCACAAGCACCGATCATGGGATTGACCTTTTCTTTCCTAAAGAGGTTGATAAGCTTGGCAAAAAGCACTCCCCCCGCCGTATCAAAGACGAAAGCAATCAGCCCTAAAAGCATGATGAAAAGGGTCTCTTTGCGCAGGAATTGCGTGCCCTGCATGGTGCTGGCAATCGTGATCCCCAGCAGGATAGTGATAATATTGCCCAGTTCATTTTGCGCAGACTTTGAGAGACTATCCAAAACCTTGCATTCGCGAAGCAAGTTCCCAAACATCAGGAAGCCGATCAAAGGCAAAGACTCAGGCACAAAAAGCCCGGCTATGACAGTGATCGCGATGGGAAAGATGATCTTCACCGTGCGCGAAACCTCGCCATCTTCATAGTCCATGCGGATCAGCCGCTCTTTCTTTGTCGTAAGCAACTTAATCACCGGCGGTTGGATGATGGGCACCAGCGCCATATATGAATACGCCGCCACGGAGATGGGTCCCAAAAGATTGGGAGCAAAGCGATTTGCCACATAGATGGAGGTAGGTCCATCCGCTGCACCGATAATGCCGATAGACGCCGCTTCCTTGATGTCAAATCCCCAAGCAGCCGCCAGCAGGATGGTCACAAAGATGCCAAATTGAGCAGCAGCCCCAAAAAGCAACATGAAAGGACTCTTTAAGAGTGGCGTGAAGTCGATCATCGCACCGATGGCGATGAAGATCAAGAGCGGAAAAAGCTCCGTTCTTATCCCCGCATCAAAGAGTATGGTTAGCGGGCCATGCTCTCCAATCGCTGCAGATTTCGGGATATTTGCCAAAATCGTCCCAAAACCCATAGGCAGGAGCAAGGCAGGCTCATATTTTTTGCGTATGGCGAGCCAGATCAAGATCATCCCGATGAGGAGCATGATCACGTTCTCCAGCTTAATCGCCTGCAATGATGCTAACATTATGTCCATTAAAACTCCAATATTTTGCTTTACACAAGTCATGCAGAAGGCTACTTTTTGTCAAGCAAGATCGGTTTATGGAGCAAAATAAGTTCCTCGACACCAAAACGGATACAGCAAAAATCACAGCTTTGCTCCCTTGCTTCACACATATATCCTTCTACTCTTATAAGGGGGACAAACTGCGAAAAAAAGCCCAAAATGCACAACTATTTTTATGACGATTGCGTAAGTGATTGAAAACTGAAGCCTGAAATAATTTGCTGATATGCCAAAATCGGAAGCGAATAAATAAGCACCTTCCCCCGCCAAAACCAACACCAAAATAAAGGAGCGGCAACAAGATGCTGCCGCCCAATTAGTTTAATCGTATAACCGGATAGCCTTTATATCCCCTTCATCACCAGAGCTTCCCAAGGCTTGCGCAAGGTATAGCCCATAACAAGGCGCTTTTTGCCCAAGAGTCCATCCGGCACTCTATCCTCATAAGCATCCAAAACCGTATAAGTTTCAAAGACCAAACCCAGTTCGGAAGCCACTTCTTCACAGACCTTGATCCCATTTTCAACTAATTCCCGATCAGTATATTCCATGAGATTTGTATTGCAAACCAGCTCGCTAATCTTCAGTTTTGACGCACTTTGCAGCATATCTATCATCGCGATAATCTCATCCTTATTAGTGGTAAAAGGACGCGAAGTATTCACCACCAAGCGCATCGTATATCCGCGCGCATTGATGCTATCCACAAATCTACCCAAGGTGCGACAGCCGGCAGGGTCTCCCCCGACGTCGAGAATCACGGTCTTACCTTCATTTTGGATAGCGCCTTGAATACGTGGCGAGATCATGGGCAAATCTGCATGTGAGAACTGCCCTTCCGGAGCGATGAGTTCAATGCCTTCTTTTTCAAAATCGTCGCGCACATCTCGTGAGCGGAAATATGGATTTACGACGTCTAAATCCGCCAAAGACACCACCCTGCCTTCCTCTTTGAGGGAGCGCGCAAGGCTGATGCTATATTCACTTTTACCGCTGCCATAGGCACCGATAATTATATATAATTCATTCATAATTTAACTCTCTTTTTCATCTGTTCATATAAACAAATATAGTCCAAACAATAGTCATCGGCAAGTTTTCTGATCTTCTCCTCATCGCGGACGCTATCGCCATCCCAGATGCCATAGGTATATATCCCCGCAGCTTTTGCAGCCATCACCCCGCTGAGAGTATCCTCGATTGCGATGGTGCGCGCCGCATCAGATTTCAGCCCTTCCATACAATATAAATATATATCCGGATAGGGTTTACCCTTAGTGATCTTACAGCCTGTGGAAGCAAAGTCAAAAAGCTCCCAGACCCCGTTTCTTTTCAGGACGCTCTCTGCAAGCTCATAAGAATTGCTGGTCGCCAGCCCGAGCTTGTGTGATGAAGCTTTGATGGCCTTGAGCAGGGACTCGGCATCGTCTTTCAAGCCAATCGTATTCCGGTAGTGAAAGCCCACGAGGTCAGTCCATTCCTGCATGATTTGATAGACATTTTCTCTTAGGGAAAAGCGTTTTTTGAAATACTGTGCAGTTTGGATAAAGCTATTTCCACCGGGGATATGATCAAAGAGGTCTTCCGGCACTTCGATTCCGCGGGAGCTGAGGAAATCTTGATCCACCTGCCGCCACAGCCCCATAGAATCTATCAAAGTACCATCGAGGTCAAATATTATCGTATCTATATTCATAAAAAAATGGAGCGGGAAACGGGGGTCGAACCCGCGACATCTACCTTGGCAAGGTAGCGCTCTACCACTGAGCTATTCCCGCGTATTAAAGATATGGTACCAGAGGCCGGACTTGAACCGGCACGGGTTATACACCCGAGGGATTTTAAGTCCCTTGTGTCTACCTGTTCCACCACTCCGGCATCCCAGTTAAAACGTCCGGCATTTCGCCGGAAAAAAGATGGAGGCGACACCCGGATTTGAACCGGGGATGGAGATTTTGCAGACCTCTGCCTTACCGCTTGGCTATGTCGCCTCAAAAATCTCTGGAGCGGGAAACGGGGGTCGAACCCGCGACATCTACCTTGGCAAGGTAGCGCTCTACCACTGAGCTATTCCCGCCCTTACTATCGTGAAATAACCAAAAGCCATAAAGCCGTTTTTTTGTCAATCAAAAAAATACTCTCCTCTGCCATAGCGAGATATGACGCACCACTTGATCGCCTTTTGCCAAAGCTCAGCTTTAGCATCTTCATAGAAACACAAACGAAGCATCTTTCCCCTTCCTCCAAGCACTAAGCCCCATATTTTCCACAAATTACCATGGATTCCTCGCTGTTTACTTGACAAAAGCTCCCACCCTGATATAGACTGAAGGATATTGAAGCTATTTATAACAAGCCCAATCTTAACAAGCCCAACTTAGAGCACAAGGCATCTCCTTGTTTGCTTAAGAGTTTGGCAATAGATATCCATCAAGCTTAATAACAAATTTATGCTTGACGATAATAGGCAACAAGAATACAATGAAATCACAATAAAAGCTCATAGGAAAGAAGGTGCAAGATTCGTTGTAGATGGCATTTAAAAATGGTACACGATGGCAGTTGAAACTGGTACAAAAATAGCAAGTATGAGTTTCATCAATAAAAGGTGGAACCAAAATGATAGGAGCCAAGATGTATCACACGATT